>Ga0073934_10005258_pt1 | contig 20285 bp, 22 predicted proteins | sample LarsenN4metaG_FD_76834 | JGI IMG/M metagenome (GOLD analysis project Ga0073934, IMG submission 76834) | Hot spring sediment bacterial and archeal communities from British Columbia, Canada, to study Microbial Dark Matter (Phase II) - Larsen... ... | reverse complement strand
TCGGTCTTGCTGGGAAACGGCGATGGCACCTTCCTGGCCGCACAGAATTTCGTCATGGAAAGTCCCAGCGCGATCGCCATCGGGGATTTTAATGGCGACAGCAGGCCCGATCTGGTCGCAGCAGGTAACTTCAACAGCACCGTCTCAATCCTTCTTGGCAACGGTGACGGCACCTTCCAGGATGCGAAAACTTATGGGGTGGGATACGCTCCTCTCTCTATTGCTATCGGCGATCTGACTGGCGACGGCAAGTCAGATCTGGCAGTAGCCTATTCTGGTGACTCTGGTGGGTTTGGTAACGGCGGCGTTTCGGTACTGATCGGCACAGGTGACGGCACATTTTTGACCGCAGCGAGCTATGATACTGGAAGGAATCCGCGCTCAACTGCTGTAAGCGATCTGGATGGCGACGGCAAGCAAGATTTGGCAATTGCCAATTACGGCGACCACAACATCTCGGTCCGACTGGGCAACGGCGATGGCACCTTCCAGACCGCATTGAACTACGGAGCAGGAACCAATCCCAACTCTGTTGCCATCGGCGATTTCAACGGTGACCATAGGCCCGATCTGGCTGTGGCCAATATCAGCAGCAACAACATCTCAGTTCTGCTTGGCAACGGTGAAGGCACCTTCCAGGCAGCGGTAAACTTTGCCGTGGGCACCAATCCCCGCGCCATAGCTAGCGAGGATTTCAACGGCGATGGAAAACCGGACTTGTCCGTGGCAAATGCCGCCAGTGACAATATCTCGATCCTTCTCGGCAACGGTGACGGCACCTTCCAGACACCAGTGAATTATGGAGCGGGAGGGCATCCCAGGCAAGTCTTCATCAATGATCTCAATCTTGATGGCAAACCTGACTTGACGGTGGCAAATTATGACATGGAGCTGGATGGCATGAACAATATCTCAGTCCTGATTGGCAATGGAGATGGATCCTTCCAGCAAGCGGGAATTATCGATCTCTATTATCCTCCCAATGGCCTTGCCGTCGGAGATCTTAACCGGGATGGCAAACCCGATCTGGTCGTAACCTTTCGTGAAGAACCACAAGTCACAATCTTCCTTGGCTATGGCAACGGCACTTTTCGTGTTTTCAAAGGCTACTACATGGAAACCGCCCCCTATTCTGTTTCCATCGGGGATCTCAACGGCGATGGAAAGCCAGACTTGTCAGTCACCAATGCTGGCAGCAACAATATCTCGGTCCTGCGTGGCAATGGCGACGGCACGTTCCAGGCTGCCCTGATTCTCGGCGTGGGGAAATATCCAGACTCCATTGCCATTGGCGATTTAAACCTTGATGGTAAACCCGACTTGGCCGTAGCCAATTTCTGGAGCAACAGCGTCTCAATCCTTTTAAACAGTGTCGATCTTCCAGTTTGGCGCACAACCTTTCCTCATGCCGGCGTCATTGATATCAACTCCACTGAAGTGCTGGCCAGTATCGATCGTGGCGGTGATACCTACCTGATTTGTCTTCCTGCGGGTGCTCCTGCTCCGACTCCGCTCCAGGTTCAGGCCGGTCAGAATGCTGACGGCACAGCATTGGCTGCAAACTTTATTGACAGCGCCACCGTTTCGGCTGGCGACTTGGTGGCTCTATCATGCACCTCCCTGTTACCAGCTACCACCTACGATCTCTACACCGTGGCTGCCGACAGCGAAGGGAGCCTGCAGTCCTTTCCCGCCAAACTGACCGTAACGACAGATCCGATGAGCTATACGCTTACCGTCATCATCAGCGGTAACGGTGCCGTTCACAGTAGTCCTGCACCGGACATTAACTGCCGCGCGGGCACCTGTGCCCAGAGGTATGATTGGGGAACGGCGTTGACACTGATCGCGACCCCTGATTCCGGTCACGTCTTCACCGGATGGTCCGGAGAGTGCAATGGCACCGGTGACTGCAACATCACACTCGGAATGAACCTGCTTGCGACGGCTTATTTCGAGGTTGATTCCGATAGCGACGGCATCAGGGACACAAGAGATAACTGCCCGACTGTATCAAATGCTGATCAGTTGGATAGCGATGGCGATGGTCTGGGTAATGCTTGCGATCCATGCACGGATATAGATAAGGATGGCTACGCAGCAGAAGGCGAAATTTGCGGTTTTAAGGACTGCAATGACAACGATCCTTTTATCCATCCGGGAGAAGGAGAGGTATGCGGAGGAACATTCAGTCAGTTCTTAGGTCCGGTCGACAACCCGCCGGTTGTCAATACGGTCAGGGCTGGCAAGACCGTTCCCGTCAGGTGGCAACTTTTTGACGCCTATGGCGTTCCCATAAACGATCCGGCCAGCTTTAAAAGTATCACATCGTATTTGGTAAACTGTAATACCCTTTCGGGAAATCAGCAGGATACTATCGAAGAAAATGGAGCTGGTACCTCCGGGCTGAAATATCTTGGCGATGGGACCTGGCTTTATAACTGGGACACCTCCAAGACATATGTCGGTCAATGCAGAACGATGATCCTCACCCTGGAAGGCAACATCACGTATAGTGCCAACTTCGTGTTCAAGTAACTTCTTTTAGCCTTTGCCGGAGGACAAAGGGACGATATAAGTTGCCAACTATGTCATCGAGCTGGATTTAAGCAATCTCAAATTTGGTGCAGACCTTCCCACCAATTCTGACCACCCGCGGTGTCGTGCATGCTCACCGCTTCACCCATCAGGGGGGTAAAGACCGGAATACCCAGAGCATTACCCAGGAAGGCTATTCTGTCGAACGGCTCCCGCCAGGAGTGCATGGACAGATCAAAGGTGCCGTTGTGTATCGGTAGCAGGCGCTTACCCTTCAGGTCGAGATGCGCCTGGATGCTCTCCCCCGGGTGCATGTGGACGTTCGGCCAGTTTTCATTGTAGGCACCCGTTTCCAGCAGGGTCAGGTCGAAGGGGCCGTATTTTTCGCCAATCTGCCTGAATCCGTCGAAGTAGCCGGAGTCGCCGCTGAAGAACACTCGCTGGTCGGGGGCAAGGATACTCCAGGACGACCACTGGGTTTTGTTCTTGTCGAAGAGCCCGCGACCGGAGAAGTGTTGCGCCGGCGTGGCAACAAACCGGACATCGCCGATGTCAATCCCCTGCCACCAGTCCAGTTGCCGCACCTTTGCTGCCGGCACCCCCCAGTCGACCAGAATGTCCCCCACCCCGAGCGGCGTCAGGAAATATTCCGTCTTTCCCGCCAGTCTCATGATGGAATCGTGGTCCAGGTGGTCGTAATGGTCGTGGGAGATGATGACCCCCTTGATCGGCGGAAGCTGGTCGATGTCGATTGGAGGCGCGTGAAACCGCTCCGGCCCGGCAAACTGCACCGGGGATGCCCGGTTGGAGAACATCGGGTCGGTCAGCCAGAAGGCACCATGCAGCTTCATCAGTACGGTTGAGTGGCCAAGACGATAGACCGTATTGTCCGGGGCAGTCAGTAACTGCGTCCTGGTCAATGCCTGTAGCGGGATTCTCCCGGAAGGACGCGTGTCTGCAGGTTTGTTGAAAAAGAAATCCCACATGATGTGAACCTGTTCAAGCCGCCCCCCATTTGTCACCATGACCGGATTTTTCTGGTCGCTGTCAAGGGAGAGCGATGACCGGGTCTGGGCAGAGCTGGTTTTATTGAGCAGTGTGGATGCCATGACGATAAGTACTCCGGTAATCAGGGTTGAGAATATGATTCGTTTCATCGGTTCCCTTGGTACTGCTCATCGCTGACATTGTTTCCCCCTTCTGCCTGAACTGATGGCTGCACATCAAAACGCCCCCCTCGAATTAGTGCAGTTCCACGGCAAACTTCGGGAAAGGAGTGGTTTCAGAAACAGAGGTTATGGCCGTTCCGAGCCAGGCAATTGTCTGCCCGAGATGGTTCATATTCCGCATGGCCTCGTCGTCGCCAAGGACTTCCCCCTGCTCACACCCCACGCCCAGGTTCCAGTAGATGGACCCGGGGACAATCATGGAGGATATGAGGAACAGGTTGTTGATGGTATTGAAAACATGGGTCGCGCCACCGCGGCGCACTGCCACCACGGCTGCGCCAATCTTGCCGCTGAACGCTCCGCCGTTGGCCAGGGCAACAAAGCCGGCCCGGTCGATCAGAGCCTTCAATTCGGTGGTTACTTCGGCGAAATAGGTCGGGGAGCCGAGGATGATGGCGTCGGCCGCGAACATCTTTTCGATGTAATCGTTCATGGCGTCACTCTCGATGGCACACCGACCGTTCTGCTTCTCGACGCACTTCATGCAGGCAAGACAACCCCGCACCGGCTTTCCGCCGATCCGCAGAACCTCCGTGTCCCAGCCGGCGGCTTCCAGCGGTTCGAGCACCTTCTTGAGCAGGATCTCCGTATTGCCGCCCGGCCTTGGGCTTCCGTTTATGGCTAAAGCTTTCATGTCGTTGCCTTTCTTTTATTGTATCAAACCGAGTTTTTCAGCCAGTTGGCTAAATACTTGTCTGCTTTGCCAACAGTGCCGCCCTTAATCGCCAAACCGGCTAACACCTTGGCATCTGGACAAAGTTTCCTGATATCACGCTCGCTGCTTCCCAGGCCGCTCCCTTCATGCGTACAATAGGGAACAATGGTCTTTCCCGAGAAATCGTACGAATCCAGAAAGGTAAAGACCGCCATCGGCATGGTTCCCCACCAGTTCGGATAGCCGAGATAAACCACGTCATAAGAAGCCATATCGCTTATCGACTCCGTAAGTTCAGGCCGGGCATTTCCACTCAGTTCATCCTGTGCCACACGGGTTGTTTCCGTATAATCTTCCGGGTACGGTGTTACGGTCCGGATCTGGAACAGGTCGCTTCCCGTCAGTCCCTGAATCTTCCGGGCGATTACTTCGGTGTTGCCGATCGGCAGATTTACAATGCTGCCCTCCAGGTAATTATTCCCTTTGCGTGAAAAATACGCACTAAGGCTCTTTGAGTGTGCCATTTCCCATTCCTTTCCAATCAATCGCTCTGCCATGCTGACATTGCTGTACTTGCAGATTTATTCACCGGACTCGATTTCCGATGGTTCAAAATGCCGCACGCATGATCTGAAGGGCCTCATCCTTGCCAATCGAGGTCAGGATGCCCAAATTTCCATTTTCCACTGCCTTCTCCGCCAGTGCGGTCATGTCATACCGATGTTGTTACCGTACTCCATGTGAGGCACGGACCGGTAGATCGATCCTGTCGATTTATTGCCTGATCCTGCAAAAGGGCAGATTATGGTTGTGTCGCAAATCGAGAGGGGAGTAGTATGCTCTCAGGGGGTAGCTATGAAAAACGTGACAGTTAGTAGCCAGGCGAGTGACATCGGGCTGGACGTTGCCGTCGCTGCCATGGTCAGGAGTATTGCCCGATTGACCGAACAGGAGGAGTTGCACACCACTGCGATTGCGGGACTGTCGCTCTTCCGGAGGACCGAACCGACCGAGCCGACCACCGGTATGTACGAACCGAGCATCTGCATGGTCGCCCAGGGGGCCAAGCGGGTGCAACTGGGGGACGAAACCTACGTCTACGATGCACAGCACTACCTCATCACTTCCGTGCATCTCCCCACAGTGGTGCAGGTGACCGAGGCGAGTCTGGAGAAGCCGTACCTGGGTCTCAGGCTGAAATTCGACCTGCGGGAGGTTGCCCAGCTGATGGCGGACAGCAATCTCCCGCCCCCCCGCACCCAGCAGTCCAGTCGCGGCATGGCGACGGGTGAGGTGACCCTGTCACTTGCCATCGCATTTCAACGGCTGATCGACCTCCTGTCCGAACCACAGGACATCCCGATCCTGGCGCCGATCATCCAGCGGGAGATCATCTACCGTCTGCTGGTAGGGGATCAAGGGGAGCGTCTGCGCCAGATCGCTGCGGCCGGAAGCCAGAGTCAGCAGATCGCCCGGGCCATCGAGTGGCTGAAGGGGAACTATATGCAGCAGCTCCGGATCGACGACCTGGCCGCCCAGGCCCGCATGAGCACCTCCACCTTCCACCACCACTTCCGGACCATGACCGCCCTGAGCCCGCTCCAGTACCAGAAGCATCTCCGCCTGCAGGAGGCGCGTCGCTTGATGCTGGCGGAGCGGCTGGATGCGGCTACAGCCGCGTTCCAGGTCGGTTACGAGAGCCCATCCCAGTTCAGCCGCGAATACAACCGCCTGTTCGGGGCGCCACCGCTGCGGGACATCACGAAGTTGCGGCAGGCGGGAACCGCTGAGCAGGCATAGGCGGTATCCCGAAAAAAGTTGTTGACGGGGTACCGTTGGTTTGTTATAAGAGTGGTTCGTTTGGGGCTGTAGCTCAGTTGGGAGAGCGCTTGAATGGCATTCAAGAGGTCGTCAGTTCGATCCTGATCAGCTCCACCAAAAAATCAAGGACTTAGGGGGATTTCCTAAGTCCTTTTTTTGTTACTGTTGTCCACTTTTGTCCACGTCCACCCTGTAGCCATCCAGCAGGGCCTCCAACTCTTCAGCGTACCCCTTTAACGCCTCGACGGTGGCGGCATAAGCCTTGATGAGGGTGGCTTCCCCGTCACCCCTCTTGATGTCCGCGATGGGTAAGTGTGGCCGAGAAACGACCGGGGGTGGTGGACACGGTACGGCCACCGGTACCTGGACGATGGTTTCATGGGCGCAGCCCGAAAGGGCCGAAGCTAGGCCGAGAGCAACAAGCAGCTTTTTCATGGCCATCCTCCCTGTAAGCGCGCCGTCGAGTACCCCCACTGCACCGCTGTGCTCGCCTCGACAGGTGTGGTGAGTATTCGCTCCACCCGAGTCTCTGTTATGGTTCTCACTCTCCCCGCCGCCTTCTGAGCCTCCATGGCCCGTTCCTTTTGGGTGGCCGCTTCTTTCTTCCACTGCTCAATGCCCTGGTTCTGTAACTGTACCTGGGCTGAGAGCACGGCCTTGTCGTTGATGCTCTTGCTGAGTGCCGTCTTAGTGGTTTTCAGAGAAACGGCCAGGATGACACACAAAACCCCCAGACTTCCAACCGCGCAGAGGGTGACGATCTGCCCGATGCGGCTTGACATGAACCGGCCTATAACCTCCATGACGATGGCCAACATTACACCATGCCCCGATACTTCTCAGCCCGCCGGAAAATGACCCTCGGATATTCGTTCACGGCTTGCCAGAGCGGCCTGTCATAGAGCTTTGCCGTCTCTCCTTTGCCGTATGCCTTGTCGAGGCCACCGTCCCATCGGTCACACGGCAGCCCCATCCGCTTGGCGTTTGCACGCCGCTGGAGCCATCGGCCTGTCCCGGCGTTGTAGCACACGAGACTCCCCTTCCAGGCTTCGGTATCGTCCGCAAAGTATGGCCGGACCTGGGCGAAGTTCGCGCGGTCTTGGAGGGTGAGAAATACCAGTTGATAGTGCGGGTTGTAGGGATCGTGCCGCCAGTCCCAGTTCTTGAGCGCCTTCGCCCTCACTGCGTCCCGGTAAATGTTGAAGCGCTCCCTCCCCTGGGAATCGTAGGCTATAGTCATCTGGACTAGCCCTCGGCCCAGCTCTCGGGATGTCTTCAGAGTCGCCCGTTCCTTCCAAGAGCTTTCCTGCTCGATCTGCCCAGCGGGGATGTGTCGCATCGGCGCGGTCGGCCAGTTGTCGTTGAGTGACTTGGACAGCACCGGCAGGTACGGTTTCGCCTGGTCAATGACGGCGCTGTGTGCGGAAGGTACAGCAAGCAGCATGATCGTGATCAGCAGCGCCGACATGGCGGCAATGAGGATGGCCGCACTCAAGGGCGTTTTCTGAGCCTCGGTGATGGCTTCGTCCAGGTCCAGCGTGGGGAACAGTCCCCAGTTTTTTCGGTTGTCCAGGATGAAGTCCGCCAACAACAGCACGAAGGCGATGGCAGACAACGTGTACACCGTAACGGCAAGCTGCGCCGCGTCGCCGAAAATCACCAGACCGGCAATGATGATCACCACCAGCATCCATACCTTCCTCAACCACTCTTTCATAGCACTCCCTCCGATTTATTGTTATTTTCGTTCCAGGTCGTCGATGCGCGCCCCGTACCGCTCGTCTGTTGCCTTGAGCTGGGCTATTTCCGCTTTCAGCTCGTCATTCTGCTTTGCTACCGCTGCAAGACTGACCGTAAAACCTGCCATCTGATTACTGAGACTTGTTGTCATGACCAGTTGGGTAGCGCCGGACACCAGGACCAACCCGATCAGGATGCCCAACAGCCATAAAATCAGATTCGATTTCGTCTCCATGCCGGAGTGAGCTGCGCAGAATTCTTCTTGATGATCGCTCACCATTCACCTCCCCGTTCAGTTAATCGCATTTCACCTTACAAATACTGCCCCACCTAAAAGCTTCTGCGCCAAGGTGAAAGCGTCGACATGCTTGATGTGCCCCAGCCACGAGGCGATTCTGTTCTTGACGTCTTGATGCGTGATCTTTCCAACCTTCAGCATCTGCTGCATTACCCGGAGGCGTTTCTGCATTCGCTCAAAACTGTCCCGCCTGATTTTCACCCGTTCTCGATAGATCCGGTACCCCACGAAATCCACCCCGCCTTTTATGTGTCCGATGGTGGACTTCGGGTTGAGCTTCAGTCGCAGTACGTTGTTCAGAAATGACTCGATCTCCCGATACACTTCATTGAGGTGCGCCTTGTCGTGGTGGACCACGATGAAGTTATCCATGTACCGCAGGTAGAAGCTCTCACGCAGAGTATGTTTCACGAACTGGTCGAGAGCGTTCAGGTAGATATTTGCGGCCAACTGGCTGAACAGCGCCCCTATTGGCAGGCCGGGGTTGAGCGGGCTGCTGTCGATAAGCAGCTTGATCAAGCCCAGCGTCTCTGGGCACTTGATCTTCTTATTCACGAGGCCAAACAGCACATCATGGTCGATGTTGGGGAAGTACTTCGAGATGTCCCCGCTGAAGTAGTAGATATCCTCGCCATGCTCGTTGACGGCGGAGCGGATGAAGTGTTGCAACCGGCGCATAGCCTTGTGGGTCCCCTTGCCGGTTCGGCATGCATAGCTGTCGAAGATGAAGCTCTTATCAAAGATCGGCTCTATCACTTGGTGGAGCGCCTGCTGCACCACTCTGTCCCGGAGTGGGAGGTACTGTATGAGCCGTTCCTTCGGCTCGTATACCTTGAAATCCTTATACCTGCCAGTCCGGTAGGATTTCCACACCAGCGCATTGTGTATGCCGAGAAGGTTTTCGAAGGCGTTGTGGCTGAACTCCATCGCCTCCTTGTCGAACCTCTTCCCGAGGTGTGTTTTTTTGCCATGCGGCCTCGAGGTTTTCCAGGTCGAGCACCAAGTTGTAAAGACTTCCCTTTCGCTTCATTTCAAACTCGCTTTGTCCCGCTGACGGTTCGGTTGCCCTACTATGACGGCGGGAAAGATTGATATTCGCCCCTTTGAGAGCTGGAGAGAGCCTCCCTATGATTTGCACTGGACGCCACCCCGTGGGAGAGCGCCTTCTGGCTTAATCAAAGTCGCAACGGAACCCGATGTTCGTGTTCACATTCGAGCGCGGGTTGTTCAGGTTGAGCGCGAACACCCCGGCATTCGACGTGTTGTTCCAATTGCCCCCACGGATCGGCAGGCGCTCACATGAGGAGCTGAAATAGCCCCTCCGCATTTCGCACTTTTACAGGCTCTCCCCAAACCTTACGCTTGTCGTTTTCCGTCCACACCCTGCGATCTCATCCAACCGCCGATGATCCTGCCCAATTCATCGACCCGCTCCATCCAGTTGAGGTACTTCTTGTGGTCGATGTACTTCAGCCTCCGGTGCGCCAGCTCGACAAACACCCTTAAGGTTTCGTGAGCTATGTCCAAGTCTCTGAGAGTGGTCTGCTTGTGGTACTTCTTGTTCGCCTCCACAACCAGACCCAGAATCTTGTACTGTTGTTCCCGCATCAGCGCGGCCAGACAGAACTTCTCGTACTTCGGAAACTGCCGCAGGGCGATGGTTCCATATTTGATCAAGTCCAGGCACTTCTCGTAGACAAGCAGGTTCTTCAAAACAATATCCCTCCGGGATAAGGGACGGGCTCTCGCCCGTCCTGGATCAGATTACAGGTCACATGGATCAGATAACGTAGGCGCAACGGAACCCGATGCTCGAGGACACACCCGAGCGCGGGCCGTTCAGGTGGAGCGCGAACACCCCGGCACTCGACGTGCTGCCCCAACCGCCCCCACGGACCGGCAGGCGCTCACCGTTGTTGTTGGCGTAGAGGTAGTCACTGCCAAGGCCAGCGCCGACCGGGAAAAGACCAAGCTGCTTGAGGATCGCCGGTACCGTAATCCCGGTGTCTGCCGCCAGCGATTCAAAGACGACGCTCGCGCTCCCGTTGCCATCCGACTGGTAGTCGATTGTATCGTCAAGCTGGACGCTCCCGGTACCGTTGGCGGCAGTTGCATCGTATTTCAGCGTCCCGGCAGTGCCGGGGGCCACGAGGGAACCGTCGGAAGCCTTGATCGCCTTCCACAACGTGGACGTGGCGCTCTGGTCCACCGTGTTGTCGGCGGCGTCGTTGTTCTGGATGATCTGGATCTCCCCGCCGTTCAGGCGAAGCCCCCCGTTCCATTCCCACACGTTTCCGTTCAGGTCGGCGATGCCTGCGATGCTGTTGTCGTGATTCCAGGACTGGGGGCCGGAGCCGGTGAGGGTGCGCGGGGTGCCGGTGGTGTCGCCTGGGGCTTTGCCGTCGATCCTCCTTGCCGTCTCGTATGCCTGCGCGGAGTCCTTGCCGTAGTTGTTGTTGCCGCGCGGCATGAAACCGTTCTTCCAGCACCACAGGGCTATGGCAGCCCACTCGGCATTGGTCATGAGGTGCCAACCAGCCCCTTTGTTCTTGCAGTAGGTCAGGGCCGAGTCGAAGGTAAGGCTGTTGGCCGGGTCCTGGCCGGGGAGGGAGAGGGCGTTGTTGTCGTGCACCTTAGCCAGGTACTTCCCGATGAAAAGCTCGGTCTTTTCCACCCCGCCGACGACGAAAGCGGGGTGAACGCCAGTGCCGAGGGAAGCGTCGATGTCCTGGAGGTTAAACTTCGGCACCACGACCATGACGGAGGGGTACCCCTTGCCGTCGTACAGGACGGTATTCTTGCCGCCGGTGGCGGCCTCAACGGATTGACGCAGAGCGTCGGGTACAGAGATGGTTATTGCCATTTTCTTCTCTCCTTTTTATAGTTTTGGTCTATCAGCCTACCTAGCTATCGGCTGTCGTGGTGCCCCACAGTTGCAGAGTCACGGCTTTCACATCCAGCGGCAGTGCCTCCTTGACGAGATTCGTTGTCGGGTCGCCGTTCATGTCGATCCCCGGCTCTTCCCTTTCGGTGTAGCGCTTGGGGGGGATCAGGATATTCGCGGCATAGGCCTCGCCGTACCCCTCGATCAGCTTCCCGGTACCGGTGAAGCAGACATCGATAACCGTCTGTACGTCGGCCTGACGCGCGTTCAGGTCAATCACCAGCTCATCGCTGTTGAGGGAGAGGATTCCCGCCTCTTCCTGCCAGGGGATTTTTGCCCCTGCTGTCATCTCGACAATATTCATCCCATCCTCCTTATGCGTAGTTGACGTTCAGCAGCGTCCAGCGCACCTGCACGTTGTCTGCGCTGCCGGTCATGTTGATGGTGAAGCCGTTGGCCTGTTTGCCGCTGACCTTGAGGGACCCGACTGCGGTAACGTCGGTGGCGGACTCGACGTTGAAAACGGCGTGGTAATCCGCTGCGGGCAGGGTGAAGGGCAGCGCCACGTAAATGGAGGGCGTCACTGAGGTGATCCACCCGTCAATGGCCTGAATGATGCGCAGATCGGTGAGGGTGACCGCGTTCAGGTTGTTGGCCGTGTCGTTTGCGGGGATCGTGAGGCTGTAGAGAGTGAGCCCGTTCGAAGGGACCGTGGTGCTGACCGCGATCTCGTAAACTCCGCTGCCGTTCTTCCACAGATAGGCATAGTACGTCACCGCCTGAGAGCTGGTGTTCTGCGGCACCGAGACCACATAGTCGTTGTCAGCCATCGACAAAACTGCACCGTCGATCCGGGCGTGGCTTATGCCGGTGCCGATGGTGCCCGTCTGGGACAAGTGCAGCGCGCGTATGTCGCTCTTGGTGAGCACGAACCCCTGTACGACGAACTTGTTTTTGATGGTCACGATCCCCTGCGCCAGTACCCGCTTACGGATGTTCTCGATCTCCCGGTTGGCGATTCCGGCTTGGGAAAGCGCTTCCTGTATCCCCGCCACCAGGTCGGTCTGCTGGTCCGGCGCAAACGAGTCGTAGCGGTCCAGTCGCTCATCCAGCGAGCCAAAGTCGCCGCGAGCCGTCGATACTTCGTCGGCAATCTGCTTCAGGTACTTCGTCCGGTTGGCGAGCTGCTGCGCCTGGAGGTTCGCAATACCTCCGGGGCCGCCCACAACCGGGTCAGTGGTCTCGATCTGGTACACCCCGGCATCAAATGTCGCTGTTTCGTTAAGATTTGCCATGTAATCACTCCTCTCAGAAAATAATGGTCCAGCTTCCGTCGAGACTTATATCCGCCGCCTTCTCTATCCCCCCTCGGGTCTTGCGCGCGAACAAGGTGGCGTCGGAGCAGATCAGTCCAAACTCCTTGATCACCATCCCGTTCGCCTCGGTCGTTGCCAGATTCCACGAAAACTTCACCTGGCCGGGTACGGGGTAGGTGATACCGGAAACGGCCTTGGCAAACGGTGTCGTCAGCGCGGTGTCGTCAGGACTCGGCCCTGCCCCGTTGGTACCGAATCCGATCTGGGTAACCACTTTTCCGGCACCGGCCCCCGCGATCAGCCTCGCCAGCGCGTCCTTGGCCATGTTCAGGATCATGTTGTTGTCCTGGTACCCTTCCACGAGGGTTCCATTGCGGTAAACCCGCACTTCAAACATCCCCCTCAGTGTTGCGTCGTCTTTGATGATCACTGCGTCACCTCCATTCTCACCGTGTCACCGGCATAAAATATTCCCTCAAAAAAACGCTTCGCCCCATTGAACTGGAACGCGCCGTTGTACTGGTTCGCGGCGCCGAACTTCTGCGTGCCGTTGAACCTTATGTGGCGGCGAATGGTTATCGGCAGTGCTGCATCGATGACTGGCGGCGTCTCGGCACCGTAGGTAAACCCGGCATAGTAAAAGCGCCCGTTGTATAGGGGGGCAATCTGGACTTGATCAGTGAAGGCGCTTGCCACATGCAGCGCCGCGTCGTCACGCTTGTTGTCGTAGCGGACCCCGGTCGCCACACTCCCGGCGAAGGAAATTCCTCCGTTGAACCTCGACACCCCGCCGTAAACATTGGTGTGGCCGTTGTTGTGGTTGATGCTGCCGTCGTACCGTTGCCCCCACGGGGTGATGTCCGAGACTGCGGAATGGGCAGTTAGCTGCTGTGTCTCGCTCACAGCCGCGACATCGGTAACCGAGGTGCTGAAGGAAATTTTCCGCAGGTGACTGCGGGTGTTCTTCCACTCGTTGACCACATTCACCAGCCGTGTGATGTTGTCCTGGGTAAGGGTCTTTGATTCCCCGATATCGATAAGGACGTCGAAGAGCGCCCATTGCGTGCCACCGCCGAAATCCTCGCTCCCCGAATAGGCCGCCTGACCATCGTACACAACGACCGGGAGCCGTTCCTGAAGCGCCACGTCGAGGTACCCTAGCGCCTTGATAGCCTCCTTTATCGCCCAGGGGGTCCCCTTGTGCCGGTGCAGTTCAATCGCCCTCTTGATCAGGGTGCGGCGGTCCGCCTCGGTCCCAGCTGATAGCCACCCCTCATCACCCGAAACATGGAACTGCTCCGCCAGATGCGGAAGGGCCGAAGATGCGACGTTGTCGATCATGTAGACGAGGACCGGGGTAATATCGAGGGTGCCCAGTCGCTCAATCAACTCGTTGAATGCAAGACTTGAGGCATTCTTGATACTGTCCGGTATCAGCCGATGGTCAGCCATTGGAATACCCCGTCACGGTCAAAGTGATCGCCGTGCAAAAGGCCCAGGCGTTGTCCGCCGTCGCGCCATCGGCAGCAGGGGACAGCAGGATGGTCTTGTACACCCCCGAAACGCCATTGATGAGCGCGATAATCTGGGAAGTCACCACGTCCACTCCCAGACGGGAGGCTACCGAGACCGCGTAACCGGCCAATGCGTCATTCACCAGCTTGAGGACGCTCTGTTCGTCCGCCCACGAATACAGGACGAGGTTGGCGGCGATGGTGTAATCCTGCTGGACGGGGCTCAAAACCTGAACGCTGTCCGTAAGGGGCCGTACCTTCTCGCTGTTCAGCACCGTCGAGACGAGGGCGATGATTTCCGGAGACGGGGCTCCCGAGGTAAGAAGCGGATAGACGGCGACCACCCCTGGAGACGGGGACAGCACGGCCACGTCGATGATGTCTTGGTGGGCGCTCTTCGCCCAAAAGCGGTAGGCCCCACGGCTCCCGGCAACGCTGAACTGCTCCGGGGCCTCCTGAATGCGAGTCCGCAGATGATCGTCGCTTTCGGCATCGGTGCCCCCTGTAACCAGGGTCGTGTTTGTCACCCCCACTACGAAGGCGACCGGCCCAACAAGGGTGTTGACATCCCCCGCCAGGTACCCGTTCGCAGCAGCCCCCGCCGCCTCGGCGGCCGCCGTCACGTCCCCTGTGGTCTGCCCTGCGGGTATCGTCAGTGCGGTGTCGGTGGTGAAGTATTGCTGGCCATCCTTGGAAACCGCCCGCGTCCCGACGGGAATGGCCACGTCAACCCCCTGGGGCTCCACCAGGGTGAAGCGCAGCGTGGTCCGTGCCTGCGCCGCCGGGAGCCGCGTCACACCCACCAGTTCCCCCAGGTAGTCGAGCATCGGAAACACCGCGTAGGTCAAGAGGTTCTGCTTTGCTGCCTCCTGAACCGCGATTCTGAGTAGCGACTCGCGGTAGGCGATGAGGTCGATCAGCACCCGCTCGACCTGCGCGGGTTGCAGGGTCCGGCCCGTCATCTGCTCGTAGGTCTCTATCAGCTCGGCGGTTACCTGGCTCGGGTCTCTGTCTATGAAAGATGGCTCTGGCAACATTACAGTTTCACCTCGGTCGTCTGTTGAACCTCAACATCGTCGCGGAGTTTCCACTCCACCTTCAGGGTTATCTGCGCCCCGGCCACCACCGGCTGGACGCGCACCAGTTCCACCCTCGTTTCCCATGCCTGGATCGCGTCCACAGCCTCCCGAACGATGTGGGGGATGGCAAAGGGCAGTGGGCTGTCCAGGTATTTCCAGATGTCGGTGCCGAAGAGGGGCTCGTGGGCGCGGCTTCCTTTAGGGGTGGAGAGGATGATTCCGATGCACTGGTTGATGTCATCCAGCGCCTCCACCACTTCCCCAGGTGCCCCCAGCTTCGGCTGCCAGTCCGTCGCGGATATTTCGTCCAATCGTGTCATTTCACCTTACCCGTAACGATGCCGCTACCCGCTGTCCCGTGATCCGTGTCCACCGGCACCAGCTCTGAATTCTGGACTATCTCGTCAATGACTGCATTGGCCACAGCCTGGGCAAACTTCGGGAGCCACCCCCCTACGTCGCGGCCATTGGCGGCAACATCGAAACCCTGCGCCGTCAACTCAGCGAGAATCTTGCTTTTTAGCGAACCCTTTGAAAGCGCCATGCCTTACCCCTTGCTCGCTTTCACTTCGGCGCTGTAGTCGCTATGCGGCTTCCCCGTGAAAGGGCAGATGCACTTTTGTGTGACCACTCCGCTAACAGCCCCGGAACCTCCGTCTATATCCATCGTTCCCCTGCTGATATAAGTCGTTTTCCCGTCAATGGACACATCGCACTTCCCGGTGGCGTTTACCTTCACGTCTCCCTTGACGTCCGCGAACAGGCGGTGCTCTTTACGGTCATACTCAAGCACCGTCCCGTCCTCGAACGTGACGTGGTGCTTGTCTGCGCTATCGACCGGCGGCGCATCGGCCTCGGAGTAAAACGCCCCCAGGATCACCCCGGCCTCGCCGTTGTCGTCAAGCAGGCAAGCCACATGCTCATTGACGTCCGGCGCGAAGTAGTGTTTGTCCTTGAGGCTCTTGTGCTGGAGGACCGGCAGCCAAAACGACACCACCCCATCGTTGTCGGGAAACTGCACCCGCGCGGCGCATTTGACTGTGGAAACCTCTGTCACTATGCCGGTCTTGAACATTTATCTGGTCACCTTCGTGTACTTCTTCTCGTTTTTCAGATCCTTCATGGTCACATGTGCCGAGGTGGTGGACAGTTCCAGTTCCGTCTTGTACCCCGCGCTCCGGTCCATGGTGTGGCGGCTCTTCAGGGCTTGATAGGTGTTGTCTAAGACCCCGAGTCCGGTAATGCCAACGTTGGTGCCCGCCACCAACCGGGGGTCCCCTTGGACGGTGATGTTCCCCTCGACCTGCTTTCCGTTGGAGTTTCTGAGCGCTGCCTGCGCCTTGGTCTGAGCCTGCCCCTTGTTTTCGCACCGTTCGGAGAGCTTCAACACGTCTCCGGTGGTCACCCCTTTGGCCGGGAAAGTGTGGGATACCAGCTTCTTTTTTTTGGGATCGAAGTAGCTCACCTGACAGCCCCGGTATACCTGGCTCGTCTTGGAGCGGAAGGTGAAACCTAAAAGCTGCTTTCGGTCGATGGTAGTTACCGGCGTCGCGCCATCAAGCTTGGCTAGTTCGTGCCAGACCAGTTGCTCTCCCCGGACACTGAACACGTACCCGTATGCGTCCGCCAGTCGCTTCAGAAACGAGAGGTCCTGCTCCCTGTTCTGGGTGATCCGCTCCACCTTGATTTCCGGTACTGTGCCGACCAGGGACAAACCGTGTTTCGCGGCGATCTGCTCGGCGATCTGCTTAAGGGTCCGGTCCTCATAGGCGGCAGAGTTGACGGTGCGTAGCGCGGGCTTAACTCCGGCGGACAGGGCGCGCAAGGTAATGGTGTCGGGAGGGCCGTTTAGCTCTATCTCGTCAATCTGGAACGTCCCGCACGGCATCAGCTTTTCCCCCTGGTAGCCGATGGAGAGTTTGATGGTGTCCCCTTTGCCGGGGAACCACCCGTTCTTCCAGCGGTGGTCCTTGTCCTCGATATTGATCTCCAGCTCGTCCGACTCCCCATGCAGATGGTCCGTGTAAGTCACCTGGAGCACGTAGGGAGCGATGGCCGCGCTGATGTCTTTCTTCTCGTACTCCAGCACCCATACCGGCTGCCGGACGGGCATGGGGATCAGGTCTTCCATGGCGGCAGCCCCTCCGGTCCGATCATTTCGGAATCGTCAATGATCGGGATAAGCAGGCGAATCCCGGACGGGAGGATGGGATCAATGGGAACTTCCGGGTTGGCGGCTACGATGGGCTCATACAGCGTCGAGTCGCCGTAGTACTGCCACGCCAGCAGATCCCAGCGGTCCCCTTCCGATGTTATGTGCTCAATCACCTCGGCTTTCATCGCGGGGAACTCCGGGTCACCTTCCACTTATCCTTGTCTGGGGTCAGCACATACCCCGCGCGCTTAGATGCCGGGGTGAGCTGGGGTACGTCTTCAACCTTCCGTTTTGCGTGCTTCTTTTTCTTCCTGGCCGGGGCCTTCGCCTTCTGTTGCTGCTTCTTCACCTCCAGGGGCTTATCCTCCACCCATTCCTTGAGGGCAATCTTCGCCTCAAGCGAGATGACTGTCCCGTCCGAAGCGGTCGTCTCGACCGTGTCGGTGATCTCCGTAATGACATAGCGCCCCTTGTAGAGCCCGTTGCCGAACAGGAATGGAAGTGCCTCATGCTTAGCAGCCGCGTCCTTGAGCCTCTTGAATTCCGCCTGCGGATCGCAGTACCCCTGGTGGAACCTCAGTGCCAGGTTTACGGCCTCCAGACCGTCGCCGATGAATTGCAGGTGAGGCTTCCCCTCAATAACCGCATGCTCGGCGAAGTTGTAGCCTATAGTGCCGTCAAGCCCCTCGAAATAGGTGATGAGGTCGAACTGTATGTCGCCCAGTTGCGCAAACACCTAGAAGGCCCTCCGCTGCTGCTGCTTGTTGATGTCCGTCACGATCCGCTCGATATCCCTGGAGTGCTGGCGCAGCAGATCGGCGAACTTCTTCTCAGTCGCGGGGGAGGCTTCCCCGGTGAAGGTTATGGTGGGGTTGTAGTGAACCGTCACGCCCCCGCCTTGGAGCTGGCCTCTGCCGCCAGAAGCTGAGACGGGGCGGGCCAACTCGGACACAGGCAGGGCGCGCGTCTGCGCCGTGACCTGGGCAGCTACCGGGAAAACACGAACCGGCTGCGCAACGGCAGGAAGGGCGGACGTGCCGGTCTCGTAGAAGCGTTTGATCTTCTGCTGTTGGATCGTGAGGGCCGGAAATTTCGCGGGCTCCACAACCTGCTTGATCCGCTGCGTCTGCGCCGTGACCTGGGCAGCGCGGCGCTGCATCATGGCGGCCTGCTGCGGCGTCCAGTTGGGCGTTGCCGCCATGACCGGTGTGGCCGCGATCATCGCCGCCGCCGTGGCCCCTTTGACCGCGTTGACCAAAGGCTGCGGCTTGACCGCCTCGGCGATGGTCTCCACCAGACGTATGCGATGAATGTCCTTGAGCGGCCCCTCCTTAGCAGGGGAAAAGGGGAGGAACCGCCGAATTTTGTCGGCCAGCTTCTTCATCACCTCACCCGGCTTGTTGATCATGCGGAGCATGCCATCGGTCAAGCTGGTGATGATGTTCATCCCTGCCTGGAGCATCTTTCCTGGGAGGGTGACGATGCTGGTTAGGATTCGCCCTATCGCCCGCCCAAAGCGCAACCCCATGTTTTCTGCTGCTTTGCCGGTATCATCCACCGGCTTCAACAGCGATTTGATGATGGTGTAGAGCACCTTAAGGGGGGCAAAAAAAGGAGCAATGACCAAGGCGTACTTCCTGAACAGGTTCCAGGCGGGCTCTAGCCCTTTCAATCCCTCCTTAATTCCCGTCCACACCCCCTTGAAAAAAGCGGTGATCGGCTTCCAATAACGGAAAATCAGGAAAGCCGCCCCGGCGACAGCCAAGCCGATCCAGCCTATCGGTGTGCCAAGCAGTGCCACAGAAAACCCGCGCACTGCCAGCGTGACCGCCCTTATCCCTGAAAGCAGGTTGGAGCCAAAGGCGACCGCCATTCCGCGCAAGCCCGAGAGGGTCAGGAAGTTCGCGCGGAAGGCCGCTGCCTGTGCCGCCACCCACTGCCACACCGCAAGTGCGGCGGTCTTGACCGCCGTCGCCACGGTGCCGAGGAGGGTCGATGCCATGCTTTTCAAGGAAGCGATGTTCAGGTAGTTAGCGCGGATCGCAGTCCATTGCGTGCTGGTCCAGAGCATGACTGACCTGACGCCGTTTTTGATGCTACCGGCCACGGTGGTAGTGAAAGTTCCAGCCATCTGCCGGAGCGAGGCGACGTTCAAGTAGTTGGCACGAAGTGCCGTCCACTGTGCGGTAATCCAGATGCGCATGGAGCTGACAGCGTTGGTGATATTCCACCTGAGCGCTTTCCAAACATTGCCGCTATTGGCTATCTCCATCAGACGACTAGCAGCGGTAGTGCTCATGATGACTCTGCGCGCATCAGACAGTAGCCCAAAACCGTCAGCTATTCTCGGCACCATCGTGGCAAGCGCTCCCACCGTTAAAAGGAGCGTGCCAGCGGCCAGAGACACCCCGGTGATGCCTAGCGCTACACCGCCAAGGACACCGGCGGTTTTCGGGTGGAGCAGCACCCACGAGTCGAGCCTACCGAACAGGTCGTTAAGCTTGCCGAGTATGCTTGGGAGGTCCATCAATTTGGCGAAGGTGCCACCAATATGTGCGGTGAGGTTGGCCGCAGTGCCGGTCATGGTTTCCCACTGCATCTTCACCCCGGACATGATCTCTTTTATCTTCGTCTCCATGTCCGCCTGGGCCTGCATTCGCCGCAGCATTCCATCGTATGCGGCCAGGCCGCCCTTCAGGAGCACCGCCAAGGGACGGGCGGCCTCGTCGCCGAACAGCTTCTTGAGGGTGATGATCTGCTCTTGCGGGTTGAGTGCCTTTAGCTTTTCCAGCTCTGCGGTCATTACCCGCAGTCCCTTGAACTTACCCGAAGCGTCAAAGAACTGAAGGTCGATGCTGTACTTGTCGAGGATGGGACCCACAAGTTTTTTCACCTGCCCCTGGTCGAGACGGTGGCCTATCTCCGCCATGCGGGACAGGGCTTGCGCCATGTTGGCCCCCGCCGTGCTTCCCTCGATGCCCGCCGCCGCCAGTACGCCGACCACTGCTGAAAACTGCTTTGCCCCCTCTAGGCCCTGAAGCCCCAGCATCTTTAAG
>Ga0073934_10005257_pt1 | contig 20288 bp, 22 predicted proteins | sample LarsenN4metaG_FD_76834 | JGI IMG/M metagenome (GOLD analysis project Ga0073934, IMG submission 76834) | Hot spring sediment bacterial and archeal communities from British Columbia, Canada, to study Microbial Dark Matter (Phase II) - Larsen... ... | reverse complement strand
CGCGGAAACCGCCGTCGTCATGCTGCTTTATATCGACAAGCAGGTTCGCGATCATCCGCCCGCGACGCTTGATCAGCTCTTTGACGCCATCGCGCACGGCGCCGTCCTGCGCGTCAGACCCAAACTGATGACGGTCACGACCATTATGGCCGGCCTCGCGCCGATATTCATCACAGAAGGGCTCGGTTCCGACGTGATGCGCCGCATCGCCCTCCCCATGCTCGGCGGCATGGTCTCGACGACGCTCCTCACCCTGATCGTCATCCCGGCGATCTATTTTGCCTGGGTCGGCAGAACCCTCACCCGGCGCAGCCGACCGGCGACGTCAACGACGCGCCACGCATTTCAACCCTGAAAGGAGAAGTCCAATGAAAATCAAACCCATCGCCGCCGCCGCGGCAATCATCCTTCTGCCAGCTTCGCTAACTGCGTGCGGCAAGGATGCCGATCAGGCCAGGAACGACGACTCCATGGACATAATGGACATGGAGAAAGGCACGCAGAGCGATGCGCCCGCGGCCGAAACGGCGCACGGCTTTGGGACCGTCACGTCAGTCGACCAGGAGGCGCGCAAGGTGACGATTTCGCACGATGCGATCCCCGAAATCGGCTGGGGCGCGATGACCATGGCGTTCGCCGTCGATGAACCGATCAACGTCGAGTCATTCAGCGAAGGCGACAACGTGCACTTCATGCTAAAACCGGCGAGCGAGGGAACCTACACGGTCTCGATGGCCTGCCGCATCGAGGGCGACATGGAGGCCCACAAGGCCGCCATGAAGTCGATGATGGAAGGCATGATGGACGGCGACATGATGATGGACATGGACATGGAAGGCGGCATGGTCATGCCGTGCACGCTCGATCCCCGGTAGTCTGATTGAAATTCACTGAAGCAGCCAAGGAGGCTCAAATGCGCACACGGATCTACAGCAGACATCTTGATGCCGGAATCGCCGGACTCGCGGCTTTTTTTCTGGCGATCTCGCCCGCAGCCGCGGCAACTTCAACCGCCGCGAATGCGACGCAGGCGGAGGAGCAAGAGAAGTCAGCCGACGCGGACAAGAACTGCGACTGTCCCTGCGTGACAGAATCGAAAGAGGCGAAGAAGAAGAGGGTGATTTATGTGGGCCCGCGTCAGAACATCCCGTTTGAAGTCGACGAGGATTGACGTTTGCCCACTGAGCAACAGCCTGAGCCGGCAACGCGCCAATCAGCGCCTGCAGCCTCGCCAGGTGAGGCGACGGAAAGCGCGAACGGGAGCCAACCGACGAAGCCGATGACGGCGCCGCTTTCGGATGGCGACGCTGTCGCGGCTCAATCGCCCGTCGCCGACCGCGCGCATGAGGCGGCCGCCAATGGCGCGGCCGTCAGCCAGCCGGCAAAGACGCCTCGTGAGATCCTCTATCGCCACCGACTGGCGACGCGGGTCACGCATTGGATCAACGCGCTCTGCGTCGCCATCCTCGTGATGAGCGGGCTGCAAATCTTCAACGCCCATCCGCGGCTCTATTGGGGCGAGGTCGGCGCTTACGGAGATCCTGCTGCGTTTGAAATCGGCGCCTATGACGGCGAAGACGGCCTGCGAGGCGTCGTCCGTATCGGCGCGCTCGAGTTCGACACGACCGGCGTCTTCGGCGTATCGAACGGCGCGTACGGCCGCGCGGCGGTTCAGGCGTTTCCGTCCTGGGCAACCATCCCGAGCTATCGCGACCTTGCGACCGGCAGGCGCTGGCATCTCTATTTCGCATGGCTGTTCGTCATCAACATGTGCGTCTATTTTGCGTTCAGCATCGCGAACGGGCATTTCCGCCGCGATCTCTTGCCTGCGCACGGCGAATTGAGGCCGAGGCATGTCTTGGGCGAGATTGTCGCGCACGCGCGGCTGCGCTTTGCAAAAGGAGAACCGGCGAAACGCTACAATCTCCTCCAAAAGATCAGCTATCTTGCGATCATTTTCATCGTGCTCCCGGCAATGATTCTGACCGGGCTCAGCATGTCGCCGGGTTTCAATGCTGCGGCGCCGTGGCTTTCCGATCTGCTCGGCGGACGGCAATCGGCGCGCACATTACATTTTGTCGCCGCCAGCTTGGTCGTATTGTTCGTCGTCATTCACCTCGCGATGGTCCTTCTCGCCGGTCCATGGAACGGAGTGCGCTCAATGGTCACCGGTCGTTACGTCGTTCCTCCGGAGCGCAAGCATGGCTGAACGTATTCTCACCCGCCGGCGCCTGTTGACGGCGGGCGGCCTGTCGATCGGCGGCTTCGCGCTCTCCGGTTGCGACAGGCTTTCCCAAGACCGCTCTGTTCGCGGGGGGCTCAGCCGGGCCGAAGGCCTGACGTTCGCCGTCCAGCGGGCGTTGATCGGCCGACATGCCCTCGCGCGCGAATATTCACTTTCCGATGTGTCGCCGAGATTTCCGGCGAACGGCACGCTGATGCCGGATACGGATGAGTATCAGCGCCTGCTCGAGCGCAAGTTCGTCGATTGGCGGTTGACGATTGACGGTCTGGTGAGCCGTCCGTTGTCGCTGTCCCTCGTTGAGCTCATGAAACTTCCGAGCCGCACGCAGATCACCCGCCATGACTGCGTCGAAGGCTGGAGTGCGATCGGCCAATGGACCGGCGTGCAGTTGGGGCCGTTGCTGACGGCGGCGCGCCTCGCACCCGGCGCAAGATATCTCGTGTTTCACTGCGCCGACAATCTCGGCGGGGAGGCCTACAAGGGCGGCGACCAGTCGATGGGCCGCTATTATGAGAGCATCGATTTGATCGACGCTTTTCATCCGCAGACAATCCTCGCCTTTCGGCTGAACGGAGCGCCGCTTGATGTCGCGCACGGGGCGCCGCTTCGGTTGCGGGTTGAGCGACAGCTTGGCTACAAACACGCGAAATACGTGATGCGGATCGAAGCTGTTCGGAGCTTTGGTCACATTGCAGGCGGTAAAGGCGGCTATTGGGAAGATCGCGGTTACGAGTGGTACGCGGGGATTTGATGTGACGCCGGCGACGCCCTGCTGTGGCGCATGGGCATCGTTCAGCTTATTCTCGGCGCTTCTCAAACGGTCCAAAAATCCGAAAACTTCTCGCGCTTGGCCTTGGCGTTGTCGTCGGGAATCGCTTCATGGAGGCAGCGCGCCGCATGATTCCTATTATACGGAGTTCGTCCTCGATTTTCGTCGGGGCCGCATTGATCGCCTGAACCGGGTCAGGATATCGGTGCGATAGCGGCCCTCCTCGACCATGCCGAAGGGGCCGCAGACCAAGCCTTTCGGACTCGCGATCGCGTGCTGAAGGCTATTGTTGCATTCTTATATCCGTCCGAAGGCCATAGCGACGGGCGCAAAGGCGGACTTACATGAGGGCTTTCTCACGGGCGAATTTCTCGCGTCTGCGGTTATTGACCTGATGGCGTCTCCGCTGGTGTTTCATCGGGTTCCGCTTGCAGGCGAACGCGAATTTCTGCGGGTGGCGCCTCACGCCTTGAAGCCGGCGGAAAGACTGGTCATCGCCGACTGCAGTCTTCAGCGGACACCGTCGATACGGCGGCTCTTCCGCGCGACTGTTCAGTCCCTCGATGGCGTCGATCACACGCAACCAAACGCCGACGGCAGGTTGCCGAAGCTCGTCAACGAAGCAGAGTTCGCCGGAGTCCAAGAAGCGTGCGCGATTCTGACAGCGACGGGGTCGATCTCCATCTTGACTGCGTATTGCTGAGCGCGTTGTCCTCGATCACCGCCGGTGATCCATGAGCGGGATGCCGAGGCGCTTGGCCTTGTCGGCGAGGTTGTCGGTGACGCCCGAGCCGGGAAAATCCACAAGACCGATCGGGAGCGACTCGAGGAGCGCATCATTACGCTTGAACGGCGCGGCCTTGCCGTGACGGATCCAGTCAGGCTTGAAGACGACTTGAGCTACCTTGCGATTGTCAGCCCAGGCGCTCGCGATCTTCTCGGCGCCGCGCGGCGTGCCGCCGTGGAGGAGCACCATGTCGGCGTGCTTGGAATGCACGCGGTCGAGCGCCGCCCAGATTCGGGTGTGGTCGTTACAGTCGACGCCGCCGGCAAAAGCTATCTTAGTGCCCGCAGGCGTCAGCGGCTCGATTTCGGCGCGGCGTTTGGCGGCGATGAAGTCACGGCTGTCGATGATTGCGGCGGTCAAGGCGCGTTGGCTCGTACGCGATCCGTTGCGCGGTCGCCAGCATTCGCCGAGATGGCGTTCGAACAGCGTGACGGCGGCGTCGCGCATCAGTTCGTGGGCGTTGCGCCGTTCGATCAGCGATAGGCCCTCGGCGAGCAGGCGTTCCAGTTCGACGGAGCGAATCTCGGACCCGTCCTGGTCGCGCTGACTGCGCCGCTGCTCGTTTTCATTGCGATCGAGGGCGCGTTCCGTGCGTTGGAGGCTCAAGTGAAAGACGTTGGTCAGCGACCAGAGCAGCGGCGGGAGGTCGCCTTCAAGGCGCGTGTCGGCAAGCGTCGCGACCAGGGCATCGACCATGTCGGCGACGGCGCCTTGCAAGGGACCTGCCTCCGGCAAGGGCCGCGGATCAGGCTCGTCGCTTCCTTGCCGCCAGCCGTATAGCTGCAATTCGTGGAGCACCTGCGCAGTCGCCGATTCGGCGGGCTCGATGTCGTCGCGGTTGCGTTCGTCGGTCATGATGGCCTCCTCTTCGTCCCCGCGCGGGAGCGCGCAGGGCTCTACGGGCGCCCTTCAGCCGGATCCGGCGCGCGGCCCGCACCCATCCCCGGGGTCCCCATCGCGCGAGCGCGGTGGGGTGGGTTGGGCCGGAGCGCAGCGGAGGACGCCGGGAGGGGGATTTCTTGTCTCGCGAGGAATGGCGGCTCCCGGAACGCCCGCGCGAAGCGCGTCTTGGAATACATCTCCGCCAGGGGAAGAAATCCTCGGACCGGCGTTGCGGGACGCGCGGCGCATCCGGCGCCCTCGCCCGAGACTGGTGCCCCGCGCTCGCGCGTATTGGACGGCTGAGGCCATCTTCGACGACAGCGTGACGACCGTCGGCGCTCGTTATCGGCGGCGAGTGCCGAGGAAGCGCTGTCGATCGTCGGCGGTGAGCTGGTCGGAAAAATGCGCCGCGAGCAAGTCGGCGCCATCGGCGATGAGATCGTCGTTGAAGTCCTTTCGCCGCGGCGTCAGCAGAATGGTCTCGATGGCAAGGGCGTTCAGCCTTTCGGCAAGGCGGGCGGCCGCGTTTCGTCCGGCGGCGTCGTCGTCGGCAGCAATGTAGAACCGTCGTAATTGCGCCGGCGGGATAAGCGCCGCGAGATGCGCGGCCGATAGAGCGGCGATCATCGACAGGGTTGGCATCGCAGTGCGCAAGGACAGCATGGTCTCAACGCCCTCGCCTACGGCCATGACATCATCATTCGGACCTAAGCGCACGCCATTGCCCGCGAGCGCGCCCATGGCTCGGCGCGGTGAGTCGATCTGCGCCTTTTGCGATCCGTCGGCGCTAACATACGTGCGCATTAGGCCAGTAATGCGACCGGTATTGTCGCTGACTGCGGCGAGCATGGCTGGCGCCGCCAGCCGTCGATACGTCTCAGCGCATCGGTAGTAGCACTTCGGATGATAACGCAGGACTTCAGCAATGACGGGGCAATCGATTCCGCGCGAGCGGAGGTAGGTTTCGGCGGGCGTGCCGGAGATCGGCTCAGCAGCTGCAAACAGCCGAGCAGCCGCCGAGGCGCGCTGTTGATTGTTCAATTTAGGAAGCGGGCGACACACGCACAGAAACCGCTCGGCTTCGACGAGCGCGTCGACGTGCCGGTCAGCACCGATAGCGCTCGCGATGATGTCGAGCAGATCGCCATGCTCGCCGGTCGCGCCGTCCGTCCATTTGCCGCGCGCGCCTTTGCCGCTGATTGGACCCTGGAGACGCAAATAGAGGCTGCGTCCCTTCGCGTTGCGACGGTCGCCGACGATCCAGTAGCCGCCGATCTTCCGGCCGTTCGACAGATAGAGGCGGCAGACGTCTTCCGCGCGCTCGGCGAGGCTGCGCACGATCTCCACGGTTCGCTCATGCATGGCGCGTTCTCCCAATGAAAGAAGCGCGCCCTTACGGGCGCGCTTCTATGATGATGATCGGCAGGCGGCTATTCCGCCGCGATGGCGGGACATGCCGGGAGATCGCTCCCTGCTGGCGAAGCGTCCTCGGCGGCAAGGGATTCAAACACAGAAGGTTCCGAAGTTCGCAACACCTTCGGCAGCCAGTCGCAATCTTCAAGGAGGTCCTCGGCGGCTTTCGCCATCTCCGGCTTCTTGAGGCTGGCGATACGGTCGGCGGCCTCTTCGCCTTTCGCTTCGCAAACCGCCACCAGAATTTGCGCCTTGGTGATCCGCCCGAAATAGCTATCCGCAGACGGGCGCCAACCTGCGGCGCGAAGATCAAGCCTAACGGCGCTGGCGAGTTGATCGGCGTGGGTGATCGCACCCGAGCGGCGATCGTGAGGCCGGAAGACGGCATCGATGCTGAGCGCGACGCAATGCGCAAACAGCGCAATACGATCGCCATCCTCCATCGCCGTGAGATGCTCCCAGAGAGTAGAAGGGTCCGCTGGCAAAGCATCCGCGAACCCCTGATGGCGCACGTCAATCGACGCCGCCGCTGCACTATCGGAAAGCCCGACGGCGCCGCTCCTGAGGACGCTCTGGCGCGCAGCGATGTCGATGCAGCTGTGCTGCCCGCGGCTATAGAAGAGGTCGAGGCAAAGCGCATGAAGCGCGGCGATTAGGGCGACATCCGGGCGTTTCGCCAGCGCATCGCGCAAGGCGAGCGTCCGCCACTCTGTCAGTTCGATGAGCAGCCGGTCTGGTAGGGGCCGGTCGGGTTCCTCACTGGCGTCGTCCGACTCCTCGTCCGTGTATCGCGATGCGGCGCCATGCGAACCGTCGTCATCGACGTGATTGGCGGCGTCATCGTCGGAAGCGCCACCATCTTCCGTCGGCGCTTCATCTTCGGACTTCACGAAGCCGCGTTCGATGCGCAGCGCGCCCGATTGGTCGAGACTGACAAAGACGCCGGCACGGGCAATCTCCTCGAGCAGATATTGGAACGGGCGCTCCTCGATCGCTTCGATCGCGGTTTCGAGTTCGCCAAGGCGTCTGTCGGCCTCTTCGGGCAGTTCCTCGGCCGCCTCATATTGCGTCTGCAGTGCGTCGAACTCGTCGTTGAGCGCCTCATAGGCTTGCTGCTCGGCGTCGGTGAGCGGCGGGCGCGCGCCCTCGATACGGCGCAGACCGAAAGTGTGGTCATAAGGAAAGTCGACCGCGGCCTCGACCCATTTCCAGCCCTCGCCGAGAATCTCGGCGGAGCAGGATTCGAGTTTCTCGGCGACGAGGCGACCCAAGAGCCCCGCATCTTGAAGCCAGCCGTCATCAGCATCAGAGAAGAGATCGCGAAGTATCACGCCGCCGGCTTCCTCGTAAGCTTTGACGCCGACGAAGCGCGCCCGCTTGTCGCCGGCGCGGACGGCGCCTTCGGTCAGCATGCGGCGGATGTGATAGGGCTCGCGATTGTAGCCGTTCTTCAGCGCCTCCCAGACTTGGGACTGGCGCTGATGATCGCCGTTCACCGTGAACGCCATCAGCTGGTCGAGCGTCATCGCGTCGTCCGCATAGAGATCGAGAAGCGCCGGCGCGACGGCGGCGAGCCTCAACCGCTGTTTGACGACCGCCGGCGTCACGAAGAAGGCGGCGGCGATCTCCTCCTCGCTTTTGCCTTTCTCGCGCAGGGTCTGAAAGGCGCGAAACTGATCGAGCGGATGCAAGGGCGCGCGCTGGATGTTCTCGGCGAGACTGTCCTCCTCGGCGAGGCCTTCGGTGCGGATGACGCAGGGGATCGGCGCATCGGGCGCGAGGCGCTTCTGTTTGACCAGCAATTGAAGCGCGCGGAAGCGCCGGCCGCCGGCCGGCACTTCATACATGCCTGTCTCGGCGCCACTCTCATCGAGGACCGCGCGAACAGTAAGGCTCTGAAGGAGCGTACGCCGCGCGATGTCCTCGGCGAGCTCTTCGATCGAGACGCCCGCCTTGATCTGGCGGACATTCGACTGGGAGAGAACGAGCTTGTTGAAAGGGATATCCCGCGACGCGCTAAGCGCGAGGGTCGCGGCGGGTTTTGCATTCGGTTTCGGTTTGGCCATGGTCAGTCTCCGCGACGGGCCGGCCGAAAGACTCTCTCTCAGCCTTTTAAGTCCGTCACGGAAAAGCCCGCTCGACTTTTCCTCTCTCGGGGATTTCCTCAGTTTGGACGGGACGGTCTCCTGCCGCGACCAGAAACGCCGCTCCGAATGTGCCTATTCTTGCGAACAAAGAATCGAGCGGCGACATCAGATCGGCAACGAATGAGTGGGGCGGATAGTAGATAGCGCCGGTCACGGCGGTGGGTCTCAACCCTGCGCGCCGCAGCATGCTCCGCAAATCCTCCGGCGTGAAGAAATGAGCCTCTTGCCACGGGCGCGCGCCCATGAGCCCGCGGATGCGGCGCAAAATGTTCCAGAGGCTCCTGGCGCCCAGTTCGCCGACGACGAGGCGCCCGCCTGGTTTCAACACCCGCGCCATTTCGGCCAGCGCCGTTTCCCGGTCGCGCACCAGGCAGAGCATAGACATGGCGGCGACGACGTCGAATACCGCGTCTTGAAACGGCAGCGCGCGCGTATCGGCGCTTGTAAACGTGACGGACGCCCCCTTGTTTGCGGCGTTCGCTTTTGCTGCGTTCAACATCTCCTCGTCTATATCGACACCGGTCACTACGCCTCCAGCCATGGCGATAATTATCGAGAAAGCACCATCCCCGCAACCGACGTCGAGAACCTTTCTGCCGGCGATCGGTGAGCATCGGCGCAGCATTTCGCGATGCTCTATCGCATCGGTGATGCGTCCGAGCCGGCTCGCGCGCCAGCGCGCATATGCGGCGGCCAGAGATGTCATTCACCATTGCCGTGAACAATCGCTGGGGCGAGTTTTGCCTGCATCAAGAGCGCCACTACCGCACCCGACAGAAAGGTGAGCGCCCCGATTGCGGCGATTGCCGCCGCGAAGCCAAACTGATCTGCGATCAAGCCCGCCATGAGCGCGCCGATCGCATAACCAAGGTCACGCCAGAACCGGTAGACGCTGAGCGAACGCGCGCGCCAGCTCGGATGGGAGGCATCCGACACCGCGGCAATCAAGCTCGGATAGACCATGGCCGTTCCCAGTCCGAGCAAGAGGCTGCCCGCGATCCACCATTTGAAATCGCGCGTCGCAGCTGTAAGAAACAACCCGCCGGCTTGCACCCACATGCCGGCGACGATGAGGCCCTTGCGTCCCCAGCGATCGCTGAGCGGGCCAGTTGCGACCTGCAACAGCCCCCAAGTAACTGGATAAAGCGCCTTCAGGATGCCGATACGCTCCAGCCCTAACCCAAACGCAGAATAGAAAAGCGGGAATATCCCCCAGCTCATCCCGTCATTGAGATTATTTACAAGGCCCGCTTGTGAAGCAGCGAAGAGATTGCGGTCCTTGAATGAGGTCAGGGCGAACACCTCGCTGAAGCGGACAGGCGTGCTTTCATGTGCGCCCCTTGTTTCCAGCGCGACATGCTCGCGGGTGTCGCGAATCACGAGAACAGAAAGGGTAAGCCCCGCAACCGCGTAGGCAGCGCCCAGATAGATGGGCACAGGCCGGAGACCATAGCGCGCGGCAAGATAGCCGGTCGCAAGCGCGGTCAATCCGACTGCGAGATAGCCCGCGAACTCGTTGAGGCCGACGGCAAGCCCGCGCGATTTTGGGCCGACGAGATCAACCTTCATGATCACGGTCATCGACCAGGCGAAACCCTGGCTCACGCCAAGAAGCGCGTTGGCCGCGATGATCCAACTCCAGTCAGTCGCACCGATGATCATGAACGGGACGGGCAATCCCGCGAGCCATCCCAACACCAGAACACGCTTGCGACCCCAAGTGTCGGCCAGCTGTCCCGACACAAGATTGGCGAAGGCTTTGACAACACCAAAACTGACGATGAACGACACCACCAAGGTTGTTGAGGCGATGCCGAATTCGTTCGATCCGATCAGCGGCACGACGGTGCGCTCGATACCAACCATGCCTCCGACAAATGAATTGATCAGAACGAGCAACGTGAACTGGCGCCAATTCTCTTTCAGCCCCAGCGCGATTGGCCGCGCGGCCAATGGGGGGACGCTCGACATGCCTTATCGCACGGCTACGGCGCCGGCATTCAGCGCTCGCAACTCGGCAGCGTGCAGCGGCGCAGGCGGAATGTCTCTAACCATGCGACTGACGAATTCGCCTTCGTCGTCGATCCGAAACGCTTTGTTGTGCCGCTTCTCGAACCCGATCGTAGACCACGGCTTGCCGGAGAGGCTCTTGCCGCAGACGGAGCCCGAATAGGCGCCGGGCAGCACTTCTACGTAGTCCGGAAGCCCCTTCAGCCTTTGGGCGCTCCGGAAAAGGATGCGCGCGCCCTCCTCCGCATCGCTCGCAAGCTCCGTGCGTCCGAGGTCGCCCACCATCAGCGTGTGGCCGGTGAAGATCATCCACGGCTCGTCCGCGCGCGTCCTGTCGCGCACCAATAGCGAGATATGCTCCGGCGTGTGCCCGGGCGTGTGCCAGACCTCGGTCGTCACGTTACCGAGTTCGAGCACATCGCCGTCGCGCACGCCGTGAAATGGCGCTCCTGCTTTGGCCTCATCGAAGAGCACGTACGGCGCGCCTGCCGCCGCCGCGAGCGCGCGGCCCGCGGAGACATGATCGGCGTGAATATGGGTATCGATCACATAGAGAATGCGCATGCTAAGCTTGGACGCCGCCTCGATGTAAAACTCCGGATCGCCAGCCGGATCGACCACAGCGCCCGACGATTTGCCGCCGCATCCAAACAGGTACGAGGCTGCAACCGGATCGGTGTGCAAGAACTGACGTAGGATCATGACGTCCTCCTTGAGGAAACAGCGGTTCGGACGCGGCGGTTAGCATCGATGGCAAGCGCCTGCTCAGGCTTCGACAGTCACGCGAAGAAAGGTTGCGGGAATTGAAGTCGCGCCGGGCTTTGGGCTCTTGTTGTGACTGTTGAACAGCGCCTCCAGTTCACGCTGCAGATCATCCGTACGGCCGTCCTTTTCCGCCGCTTCGAAGGCGTTCATCGTCGGGCCGTAATAGGTCCTGAATAAGCCGAGCAGTTCGGAAGGAGTGCCGTCAAAATTGAAGAAATACGTGTCGCGTGAGAACGACACTTTTTCTTTCGGAACGCCCGCACCCTCAAACCGCTCGATCACATTCTCTTCCACGCCCCACGTCACCGGGCTTACGAAACCCTCGGGCGGCGGGGGCGTGTAGGCGGCGCTCGTCTTCAGAACCTGCGCGATCAGCGTTGGATCGCCGGGAATCCAGTTGCCCATCACAATCCGGCCGCCTGGCTTTGTGACTCGCACCATTTCCTTGGCCACGTCGAAAGGCTTCGGCGCAAACATCGCGCCGAATATGCTGACGACGAGATCGAAGCTATCGTCTGCGAGGTCGCGCAGGTTAGAGGCGTCGCCTTCCTGAAACCGGACGTTCGGCAACCCAAGGACACGCGCGCGGTCATTGCCGGCGGCCACGAGATTGCTCGCGATATCGACGCCCAATACCTCAGCGCCCAGTCTCGCCGCGGGAATGGCCGTCGTGCCATCGCCGCAGCCGAGGTCTAGGATCTTCACCCCCGTTGTTATTCCAAGCTTGGCGACCAGTTCTTCGCCGCTTTCGCGCATGCTCGCGGCGATGCGGGTGAAATCGCCTTTTTCCCAAAGCGCTTTGTTCGGGTTCATCGGGGTCGCCACCACGGATTGACTTTTCAAACCAACATTCTATCGTTCTCTTGATTGTTGGAGCATATGAATGACAGAGTCAAGTCGGGGTGCGAAAGCGATCCTTCATGAGAGCTTCGCCGAGATCGCGAAGGCCGCCGCCCATCCCCATCGCCTTTCGCTTCTGGAACATCTGGCCCAAGGCGAGCGGAACGTGGATGCGCTCGCGAGCGCGGCTGGCCTCAACCTCGCCAATGCGTCCCAGCACCTCCAGTCAATGCGCCGCGCTGGCCTTCTCGTCGCCCGCCGCGATGGCAAGTTCACGCTTTATAGCCTTGCAGACGACAGCGTGCTCGATCTGTTGGACGCCATCAACCGCATCGCCAGGAGCAATGCCGCGGCGGTGAAGGAAGTCGTGTCGTCCTACTTCAACGAGCGCGACGCGATGGAGCCGATCACGAGGCGTGAGCTGCGTCAGCGCATGAAAGAGGGGACGGTGACCGTGCTCGATGTCCGCCCTGCCGAAGAGTTCGCCCTTGGACATATTCCGGGCGCCCTCAATGTCCCTGTCGGGGACTTGAAGCGGCGTTTGGCCGATTTGCCACGAAGAAAAGAGGTCATCGCTTACTGCCGCGGTCCCTTTTGCGTCTTTGCTTTCGAGGCGATCGCCACCTTGCGCGCCGCCGGGCACAAGGCGCGGAGGCTTGAAGACGGCATGCCGCACTGGCGCGCCGCCGGTCTGCCGACAGAAGCGGGTCTTGCAACATGACGCGGGGTTGGCGCTGTATTTTGAGCGTACAGCGCGCAAGACTTCCGACATTCATGGGGATTTCTGACGCGATCAGCCGAGGCTGGAACCTAACCGCAAATTAGCATATCGCTCGCAGTACCTGCTTTGCCCTTCCCTCCATCTCCAGGCGCGCGTCCTGATGCGCCTTGCCGCGGGCGACGGCGGTGATGCCTTGCACGAAGTCGAAGACGCTGGCGGGCGGGCGGCCTTCCTCGGCGAGGACGGTCTCGATGATGGTCGCGGTCTCGGCCTTCGAGAAACCGCGTTTCCTTAAGTAATCGCTGCGGTCCTCGTCGTTGCGGGCGACGATCTTCTCGCGCGCCGCCTTGACGCCGTTGATGAAGGGCATCGGCGATGACTCGGCGAAGCGCGTCAGCGCTGGCGCGGCTTCGCGCGCGAAGCGGTCGGCGGCGTATTTGCTGTGCCGGATGACGATCTCCTGAAAATCCTCGACGCCCCAGAGATTGCGGTTCTGGCAGACGGCGCGGAGATAGAACGAGGCGAGCCCGAGCGTCTTCGCGCCGACTTCCGAGTTCCAGCAGTAAAAGCCGCGGAAGAAGAGATCGGGCGAGCCGTCGGGAAGCCTCCCCGCCTCTATGGGGTTCAAATCATCGACGAGGAACAGAAAGACGTCACGGTCGGAGGCGTATAGCGTCGTCGACTCGGCGGTAACGGCGACGTTCGGGTTGTAGACGCCTGTCGACCAGTCGAGGACGCCCGGAATTTTCCAGCGCGTGTCGCCGACTCCGTCGCCGGCGATCTTCATGACTGCCGAGACAAGCTCATGGTCATAGATGCGGCCATAATCGGGGCCGGTGACGGCGCGGAGCTCCGTGCGGCCATCCTCTGTCTCCAGCGTCTTCACCTGCTCGGCGCGATGCGTCGTCAGCCCGTATTGCAGATTGATCGCCGCGAGCGGCGCCGGCAGCTGGCGGAGATAAGACGCCGGCGCCCCGACGAGCGAACCAAGCTGGCCGAAGCTCCAATGCGTCGGCGCGACAGGCGCGTCGCTCTCCGGCAGGAGGAGTTCGAGCTTCTCGGCATCGTCGCGCGAGGCTTCGACGCGGATCGCAGCGCTCTCGACGGTGCGCGTCCGGCTTTTCGCCGCGCGCGCGTTCACCGCCGCATGAAGGTCGGTGAGCGACAGGAACCGTTCGTCATCGGGACGCGAGAACCATTCGGAGGAGACGCGCCCGACGCGCGAGCCGCGCGAGACATCAACCTTGTAACCGCCCGACGCATCGGGACGGGCATTTAATACCTGAAGGGACATGGGAATTCTCCGCGACGGGCGGCCGCGAGACTCTCTCTCGACCTCAAAACCCGTCACGGCTAACGACCCAGCACTCGGACTCTTTAAGGGCTGTGGGCTTTGGGCGGTGAAAGCGGGGCGATTCGGCGACGGGTATCGAGACGACGCGCAACGGGCTCGGTAGGATCAATTGAAATGAAGAATATGAATCAACTCCAAAGTGGTTGAGGGGCAGCCTCCTTCATCGCAGCACTCCGTGCGCTGACTTCACCCTGTCCCGTGCAAATTCCGCCAAAGGATCCATTGATCGTCAGAATCGCCCTTGCCGCCACTTTGTTCGGCGTCGCCGCCTTTTGCCGTTTGGTTTGTCGCCAACATATAGGTCGGAGTTACGATCTTCGCCGCAGCGGGAACGGGATGGCAAATACCGGATCCGTTGCGCCGCATCTGCGACAACAGTCGCGAATACTCATGACCATGCATCCCCGCTGAGCCGGCTCGCATTCTGCGCCACGCACACAGAGACCTAACGTCAACGCTTCACAAGCCGCCGCATGACGATTATCGCGACGAGCCCCGTAATTGTCGTCAGGAATGCGGGAATAGACCAGAAGATCACCCGGCGCCCCCAAGACGACGCCGGCATTGACGGCGTACGGCCGTCAAGCACGGCCTCAATCGCATCGACAATCGCCCAACGGGGTGCGTCATAGGCGTTGGAGAGAACAACGAAGCCGCGCCGCTGATCCGGATAAGTCAATATGAGCGCGCTCCAGCCAGTGAATGAGCCGCCATGCTGTGCAATGCGGCGCCCATTTCGCTCGCTCACCTGCCAGCCCATGGCGGCGTGATTGCCAAATTGCGGCGCCAGCATGGCCTCATAGGTCGCCGGCCTCAGCAGGCGCGGGTCGCGATTGAGGGTCGCCGCCAGCCATCGCGTCAGACTCTCAACATCCGTGACCAACCCCTCGCTCGGCGCAAAAGCGATATCAAACGCGCGCGACGGCGCCGGCAGCGCAATGCCGAAATTGAGGTGCGGCACTAGAACGTCGTCGCGTTCGGCTAGAAACAGGCTGGCGCCATCTGCACCAACTGGCGCGAGCAGGGTTTCGGCGACATGCTCCGCAAATGGGCGGCCGGTAACAACTGTAATCACCGCACCCAGAAGATTGTATTCGCTATCGGTATAGCGCCATGTCGCGCCGGGCGATTCGAGAGGCGCAATACGCGCCAGTTCTTCAACATACGCGTCGACTGACGACGCGTCCGACCGATTGCGCGGGCGGGGTCCGTCGTCCAGACCTGAAGTATGGGTCAACAAATGCCGTAAGGTGACGCCGCGCCCGGCGAACGCCGGCACATGCCGTCCAAGGTCGTCATCGAGCGAGAGCGTTCCGTCCTCGGCGAGACGCGCGATCGCCTGGGCGGTCAGGAGTTTTGAAATCGACGCCGCGCGGAAACGTGCGCCCTCTGGCGCGCCAAGCGTCCGCAGATATCGAATCTCGCCCGCATCCACGACGCCGACAGCCAAGGCAGGAATCGCATGATCCCGGCGGACGCGCTCCAGCATGATGTCGAGCTGCGCGTCAGAAGCAGCAACCGCGTCCGCGGCGGTTGCCACGGTGACGCCAATGAGCAGCACTACCATCATCGTCCATGCGCGCGTCTTGATCGCGGACTGACCTAGTTTCATGCGCTGATCCCTTTGCCACTCGTACGGCGGTCATGTCGCAGGATGTGGCTCGACCGGTTGGACCTCTAATATGCGGCGAGGACCGACATTGCGTTACTTTCCTTATCTTTCGCGAGGTTCAATTTCTACAAACGCTGCCGGGTTGATCTCTATTGGCCAAAAACAGTTTAACCAATAATCGCACGCGCCAGCTCGGCGATGCAGCCGACGATTCCAGCGATAGATATGGCCCATGCCCATTTGCGGAGCGGCCGCATGGGCTTCACGGACATCGCCAGATACAGCGCGCGCCCAACCGCGTAAGCTGCTGCGCCCTTAAACGACCAGGGGCCGAATCCGTCCAGGAGCTCCAGTGCAAGCACGCTGGCGCCAAAAAGAAAAAATGTCTCCGAGAAGTTTCGGTGGATCTGCTGAACCACTGCGCCAACGCCAGTGAGAAGCGCTTGCGCTGCTCCGTAAATGCACATCCCGAGCAGAATTAATAACTCAATGCCCATGGTTTCCTCCAGATGTATGCGACGAACGCCGCCAGCCTTGCCTTAAATGGTTATGCGACTCGTTTCTCGGCCTTCATTGAACCAACGCGCTTTCGGGCCGCCGAGAACAAGGACGAGCTGTGCCCCATCAAATTGCTGTATGCGCCAATGGGTACCATGCGAATTTGCAATCGCCATCGAAAACTTGAAAGTCGGCCGGAACTCGATGTCGCGCGTCGGAAAGCGCACGCACTGGTGACGAACGGGCGTGCCCGCAAAGTCGCCGAAGCCCGCATCACGAAATCTCCTGCCCCGTGTAAGCGACGATAGCGATTGTTGCGGCGATAAAGCCAGCGCCGGCGATGAGCGCCGCGACGACGTTTCCAATTCGCCGAAAGCCGATGGCGGTCAGCAGAAAGCGAAAGCCGATGCCCATATGCGTTGTGACGACGACGATCCCGAGAAAATGAAACGCGATGACGAAGGGTTGCAACGGGCTCGGCCGCATCATGGTCGCGACCCAGAGGAAATCCGTCTCCATCTCAAAGTAAAACCGCGTCACCGCAATCGAAGCGAGGTGGATGGTGATGAACAGAAAGAACAGCCAGGCAGCGACGACCTCGATCCAGGAGACAAGCTTGCGGCGCTCGCGACGCTGAAAGGCGCTCACCGTGATCGCGAGACCCGTGATCATCTGGATGATGATGAGGCCGATCAGAATGGGTTCGCCAATCGGGTGACGATAGACCTGACGCACGGCCGTCAGATAACGGAAGTAGGTCTCAAGGCCGAACGCGCCGGCGACATGATTGCCGATATGCGCCGCCACAAAAACGCTGAGGACCAAGGCGGATGCGCGATGCAGGTTCTTCATGCCGCCCCCCAATGCTGCGTGATGATAAGCGTACCGGCGGCCGGTCGCCCGGCCGCCGGCAGCGCCGCCGTCGCTAGTGAGCGGCGGCGCGGGGGGAGGACGTAAAGAGGAGGCCGGCGGAGAGAATCGCGACCGCAAGACCGGCATGAAGCCAGCGGTCCGCGACGTTGATGTGGATGAGACCCAGCATCATGTCGCTCTTGGTCAGAAAGCCGATCAGCGTCACCGCAACGTAATAGATGCCGATGCCGATCGTCGTCTTCCGCGCATAGCCAAACTGGGCGCCTGCGAGAAAGGCGGCGCCCGTCAGCAGGTGGACGAGATTGTGCATCGTATTGACGGCGAAGAGGCCGTCTGGCGAAACGATCGGATTCGGGACGAACCCGAGCAGTCCGACAAGCACGAAAATGGCGCCAAAGACGCGAGCGACGAGCAGCGGGGTGATCATGATATTCTCCGTAGAATGACTGTTTCGGGCGCTTTCGATCCCTGTCGTGATGGAGGTAGCACGCGATGGTCGTCACGCAAGCGACGCTCGGGAAGTGCGGACGCCGCGCAATTCCTTGTGGACGATCTGCATCATCTCGATCGGGAGTGGGCCGAAATCGCGGCTGAGACGCGCGACAAATGACATGCTTCCTGCTCACGCGTGCGCCCAATTCGGCCAAAAGGCAGCGCCGCCCTCAGTGCAGCGCCGCGCTGTCGCGCCGGCGAAACTCCTTCGGGGGCACGCCTACTTTCTGCGTGAAGGCGCGCGTAAAGGCGGCCGGCGACTGATAGCCGGTTTCGGTCGCGATTTCCTGCACGCTGAGGCGCGAGGCGGCGAGCAGGCTGATCGCCTTCTGCATGCGCCATTCGGCAAGATACGACATCGGCGCGCAGCCGATCGCGTCCCGGAACTGTTCGGCGAACTTGCTGCGCGACATGCCGACCGATGTCGCCAAAGATTCCAGCGTCCAGGCTTCAGCGAGCCGTTCATGCATCAGGAGCAGCGCCTCGCCGATCTGCTTGCGCCGCATGCCGGCGATGATCCGCGCGAGCGCCGGCGACTGGTCGGCGCAGGCGCGCAAGGTTTCAAGGAAAATCACCTCCGATAGACGCGTGACGGTCGCGGCTGAGCTCTCTGGTTCTGTGAAGATCTGCCGGACGATCAGCCTCAGAACCTCGTCGAGCCAGCTGTTCTGCGCCCGCACGCTGTTGGTGACGAGAAGATGATCGGGGAGCGCCCGCAAGAGCGGATGATCGGCGCCCTCGCGAAACGAGAAATGGCCGCACACGATCCGGACGGCTGCGGCCTCGTCCGATGCGCCAAGCGCGAAGACGCCGCGGCCGTCATAGCCGGATTCCTTGATGACGGTCTCCAGATCGGTCGCCGGGATGTCAGGCGCGCTGCAGAGCGCATGATCGGCGCCGCCCGGAATGAGGATGAGATCGCCCGGCCCCAGTTCAACGACGGCGCCGCCAGCCAGCCTCACAAAGCAGCGCCCCTGCACAACAAGGTGAAAACGCGCCGCCTGTTGATAGCGCGGCACGCCGATCGCCCAGGGCGGCGAAAAATCTGTCCGGAAATAAAGCGCCCCCTTCAGCTCAAGCGTGTCGACAATATCATTCAGCACATCCATTCGCGGATCTCTCATTTCTGGTTGCGCCAGCATCGCGGCTGACGGCGTCATTGTGACGTTTCATACATATCCGCCCCGCGCGCCGCCTCCGCAACGACGCATTCGGGCGCCTTTGATGCGGATCGTCCAAAGGATGATGCGCAGCGTCCAGTCTTTCGCGCGATGACTGGCGTCCGTGAAATCCGTCAGTAGATAGCCGTCGTCCGCTTCGAAACCGAAGCCTATTGCACCAAGGAGCAACCTTATGACGACGACACTCAAAGCGGCCGGCGCCGCTCTTCTTCTCGCCGGCGCGAGCCTTTTCAATCCGGCCGCGGCTCAAGAAGGCCCGTCCGACATGCAGATCGCGCATATCGCCTACACCGCCGGCAATCTCGACATTCGTTACGCGCATCTTGCGCTCGCGAAATCGGACAATCCGAAAGTGCGCGAATTCGCTGAACTGATGATCCGCGATCATACGTCGGTCAACGATCAGGCCGTCGCCCTGCTGACGAAACTCGGCGCGAACCCTGAAGACAACGCGACGAGCCAGCAGCTTGTCATGAACGCGAAAGCCAAGCGCGATGAACTGTCCGCGCTCAGCGGCGCCGCTTTCGACCGCGCCTATGCGCAGAACGAACTCGCCTATCATCAATTCGTCAACAAGACGGTTGAGACGGCGTTCATTCCCGCCGCCGACAACAAGGAATTCAAGGCGCTCCTGAAATCGGCGCTCAGCGTGTTCAAGGTTCATGAAAATCATGCCGCCGGCATGGTCAAGTCGCTGAAATAGTAGCCCCCTGTAAGAGGATCTCGCCATGCAACAGGCAATGACGACGACCCGCCGAACGGGATCCTTCCGGACAGAAGGGCGCTTCGGCGCCCTTCGTCCGGCCTCCCTTCGATTGAGCGCCCTGTTCGGTCTCTTCGCGCTCGCGTCCTGCGGCGCGGCCGAACATGACGCTCAGGCGGCTTCCGCGGCAGCCCCGGAAACCGGGACGGTGCATGTCATCGACATCGTCGACTTCCGGTTCGAGCCTGAAGAGTTGACCGTCGCCGCCGGCGACCGCATCACCTGGCGCAATCGCGACGTCGTTCCGCATACGGCGACGGCACGCGACAAGAGCTGGGACAGCGGCAATCTCAACCGCGACGAGGAGTGGTCGATAGTCGCGCCCGCCGCCGGCGTGCTCGACTATATTTGCGCCTATCATCCCTCGATGAAAGGCCGGATCACGATCTCGGACGCAGGTCCCAACTAAAAAACGTATGGGCGTTGTTGGTGCGGACGAAGCTCCGCTGGGCGCCGCCCAACGACCCGCCGACTACAAACGATTTTCACCTTAGACGCGCCTGTTCTTGCAGGACGCCATGGAGAGCGCCATGCCGAAACTTCCCATACGACCCACGCTTTGCAAGAAGTCGATCAGCGGCCCTCTTGTGATTGCGCTGATCATCGCCATCACTGCAAATGAGGCGCGCGCGCATCATGTCGCGGTCGGCGGACCGACCTCGACGGCCGGGCCGATCAATGCGCCTTCGGCCGACACGCTCCGAAAGGGCGAGATCACCGTCGCCTTGCGCGCGCAGACAGAGAACTACGACGAATTCTCGAATGAAGCGCTGGAAGGCTTCGCCGCCGCCGGTCTTGAAGGCGTGCACAATACTGACGCCGCCTATATCGCCTCGCTGGCGCTTGAATATGGCGTGACCGACGATCTCAGCATCGGCGTCGTCGCGCCCTATGTGCTGCGCTATGGCGTTCGCGAAGGAGAGATCGAAGACGGCG
>Ga0073934_10005254_pt1 | contig 20297 bp, 14 predicted proteins | sample LarsenN4metaG_FD_76834 | JGI IMG/M metagenome (GOLD analysis project Ga0073934, IMG submission 76834) | Hot spring sediment bacterial and archeal communities from British Columbia, Canada, to study Microbial Dark Matter (Phase II) - Larsen... ... | reverse complement strand
TAGCCTTTGCTCGCTTGCAGGCGGCCTATGATGCCGAGAACGAGATGCTCCGGCGCCAATTGCAATTCTTGCCGCGTTGTCATACGCTCGCGTTCATTCGGCAAAAAACGGCTCAGATCGACGCCGTGATGGACGACGCTGACGCGGTCGGCCTTTATCGGATGGGTGGCGACAATGTTGTGCCGAATAACTTCCGAAATCGCCACGATATGATCGACGCGGCGATAAATCCATCGATGCAGGGCATCACGCTTGGGCTTTTGGGTGCCGATATGTTTGGTGAGAATCAGCGGCACGCGCCGGCAAAACTGCAGCGCCGGCACGATCGTCCACAAATCGCGTGAATAATGAGAATGAACGATCTCGACCTCCCTTTCATCCAGCCATTGTGCGAGCTGTTGAATGGCGCGCGGATGAAAATAACCGCCGAGGCGCAATCGTAACGGCGTGAAGCCCCGTTCTTGCAAGTCGCGGTCGAGCGGCGAACCGGGATGGCAAACGGGAAGGATCTCGTGGCCCCGTTTGGCCAAATGGGTCGATAGAAATCCCACATGCATCTCCATGCCGCCCCAGGACGGCGAGGCACAGATTTGCATGATCGTCGCCATAAAAATTCAACGGGGAAAATAAGGGATTAAAAATCAAAAAGCAAGGTTTTTTTGGAAAGTTTTTTTATGCGATTTCCCAAAGAATTCCGTGGCGCGGCATCTTGCCGCAAACAATTCCGCCGACCGCGAATTAACGCGAATCAACGCTAATAAAAATTAACGCACTTTACCTGTGGGCGCAGAAAAGTAAAATCAAAAAGGCCACTTGCCGTGGCCTTTTTGATTTTTATTTCGTGTCGGGGCGAGAGGATTTGAACCTCCGACCTTGGCGCCTGAAGCGCCACGCTCTAGACCAGACGCTTATCCAAAGAATTCAAATATCTGGCAATACCGCGTCCTTTAATTTGGTTTTCTTTTCTAACGGCCTCTGCACGAGTTTGAAATTCTTCCACGTGCAGGATTTCCCACGGAATCCCATGTCGGGTCGAAGGAGTCTCGCCATAATTGTGCTCACGCCGTCGATTCACCACCTCCTGTGTGCTTCCGACATAATATTTTCCTGAAACTTGACTGCGCAAGATGTAGACGAAAAACATAACGGCGCGAAAAAGTAAAAAGGCCATGGCAAGCGGCCTTTTGATTTTATTTCGTGTCGGGGCGAGAGGATTTGAACCTCCGACCTCCTGGTCCCGAACCAGGCGCTCTAGCCGAGCTGAGCCACGCCCCGAGAATTCTTATGATTTATCGAGCTTTTATGTACTTTACAAAACATACTTGATGACAACAAACCCCAAAATCAACAACACCGTAAAACCCAGCGCCATCCAATCAAAATACTTGTCAATCGTCGCCTTGATGCTCGCGCCGAATTTCCAAATCAAACCGGCCACCAGAAAAAACCGCATGGATCTGCCAACAATCGAGGCCAGCATGAATTCCAGGAAATTGATTTGAAACACGCCGCCAGCAATGGTGAAAACTTTATACGGAATGGGCGTAAACGCCGCGGTAAAAACCGCCAAAAACGCATTTTCGTTATATTTCGCCGCCACCAGGTTGAAAACTTCTTGCGTAAATCCCGGCACGTGCGAAAAGAAAAAGCCGCTGACGACGGTCCATAATTGCCAGCCGATGAGATAACCGATCGCGCCGCCAATGACGGAGCAGGCGGCGCAGACAAACGCATACCACATGCTCCGTTCCGGCCGCGACATCGCGAGCGCCATCAGCAACGGATCCGGAGGTATGGGAAAGAACGATGATTCTGCCGTTGCCAGGAGCGCCAGCGCCGGCGTTCCGTAACGCGTATGCGCCCAATGCAGAACCCAGTCATACAAACGTCGTATTAAATGCGGTTTTTTATTTTCCGGTTTTACCGTCGTGCGAGTTGCCGTGTCTGAGATGTTCATGCCCGGAGGTGTCCTTGAATAACAGCGCAAGAACCTGCGCTTCGTCCTAATTTTTCGTTTACTTTTCTTGTGCAAACCACATTTGCACGAATCGCCAAGTATCACGCCCGCCGTGAATGTGACTTGTTTCACTCGAATAAATCGTTGCGATTGGGATGAATCCAATCTTCATGCCCGACCGGACGGCTTTCATGAGCAGCTCGGATTCCATTTCATAGCCATCGGTATCCGGTTTAACCTGCTCCAACAAGCGCCGCGAATGCAACCGGTAGCCGCTTTGGCTGTCGGGAATCTTCATCCCCAACCGCCACGACACGAGCGCGCTGGTGATACGGTTGCTCATGACGCGAAACAGCGGCATCGGCGGCCAGCGGAGTTGGCGACAACCAATGATCAAATCTACCGGCGTTTGGCGAAAAGCGCGGATAAATTCCGGCAGATGAGCCGAATCGTGCTGCCCGTCGGCGTCCATCGTGATGACCGCTTGGATTTCCGGCGTGGCGAGCGCGCGTTCAAAGCCGCTTTTTAGCGCCGCGCCTTTTCCACGATTTCGCCCATGTCGTACGAGCTGCACGCCATTTTGTGACGCCACCTCAGGTGTTCCATCGGTTGAGCCGTCATTCACGACGATGACTTGGGATTTAGGGATTATCGTGAGCGTTTTTGAAAGAACAAGCTCCAATTTTTCGCCGGCATTATAAGCAGGAATAACGACGGCAATATCGTCAATACCGGTCATGGAGCGTCATTGCATAAAATCGATTTGCCTTCCCTCCTGCCTCAAGGTCGATAGAGATCAATTTAAGAAAAAACATCATTTTTAGCAAGCATTTTGTTGAACATTTTTTGGTGAAATTTACTTTGAGCTTGTCACCTCGCTGCGGCACAATAATTTTAATGCGAGACCAGCTTTGCTGAGTTGGTTCTTGCATACGCCAAGGTATCTCGATACGTCACCGTCGTCCGATAGACCACATCCGCAAACTCAGCCGTAACGTTGACCGGTATCGGCGTTTCCGGATACACGGCGGTCACTTGGCGAATTAGTTTTGCTTCAGGATGAATTGAAAAATCTGCCGCGATCTGCAAGGTTTCCGGCGGGTCGGCAAACCAGGTAAACGTGAGCGCATTTTTGTTGTGCGCATATTTTAAAGCAGTTTTAATGTTGCTGATTTTCAGCGTATCAGCCCGCAAGACGAGCGCAACTCTATACCACGGACGTTCGCTGATCACCCGCCAGGCGGTTTGCACTTTATTTTGCCGGCCATACAAGATTGAATCCGCGCCAGCAAGTGTAAACCAATCAGCTTGGAATGACAGCGGCAGTTCAGCTTCATTGATGGAAGCATCTAAACGCCGACGCAAGGTATCGGCGGTGATCGTCACGTTGCGGAAAAACTCATTGCCCGTTAAGCGCAATTGACTTTTGCCGCTCCGTAAATTATAATCGGCGTTCACTTGCAGCTCGGCGCGCCAGAGATTGTTATAAGCCGGGAATGAGAACAAATACCCTCCATACGCAACAATCGCCAACAAAATGACAAAACCCACAATCGGATGGCGAAACGATTTGAGAGCGTTGAGTTTTGGCCACGAGCTTGCCAAGGTGTAGGCAAAAAGATAGAGAATTGGAAGATACCAAATGATGATGACAACCGTTAAAAAGCCGCTATATAAAAGCGCTTCAATTAAATTGTTTATTCCTTCACCGGATTCAGCCAGGGAGCGGGCGCCCAGCGGAAACATTTCAAAAAACATTAAACGAATCATGGGCACGGGAGCTAAAATCGTTGCGGCTATTTTGAGCGCCGCACCGGGCAGAAAAATGGCCAGACTCAAAGCGATGAGCGAAAGCGCGGGATAGAAGGCCAAACGGGAAGTTGCAAAACCGAATAACAGCGTCAAAACAAATAATCCGATGAGCGCCCGCTTGGCGTAAACATAAGGATCAGGACTGAAATTCCACCGTCTGGTTAATTGCGAGGCGAACCAGATTCCCGCCAAAGCCCACAAGGCGGCGAACCACAAGTAATGGTTTAAGGGCACGAACCATGGATAACGCAATCCTTTAAGCACCTGCATAAGTGCTTCTCCAAGCTGGATAAAAATTGCAATGAGGCTCATGGTAAAGAAAAGCTTAAAACCGGAAAATTTGACGCGTTGGCTTTTCTCTATGGTCAAGCGATTCTTTCGGCTCCAATAAAAAGCCAACGCGCCCAAAATCACCGCCAGCAAATTCGTTACCGAAATCAGCCAAGTCGGAAGATACAGCCGGCCGGCGAAGGCGTGCCATAGCATATAATTCCCTTTTTTCGGCGCCGGGATGCCTTGTTCTTGATATTTGGTCAACATCGCATCCACCAAACGTCCGCTGCGCGCCAGCATCGGTTTGCTGATGAAATCTATTTTGTCGCGCTGGGTGTGAATCGGCGAGGTATTCACGCCGGCGGTGAAATCAATCGCGGGAATATTTTTCTCCAGAAACGGTTGATGATCCGAGCCGGCGCCGCCGCCTTTAAACGCATTGTTCAATGAGAAAAAATGCGTCGGGTAATCGAGGCTGTTGTAACCAAGCGTGCGGTCGATGGCGTACGCATCCTCCACCAGCCATTCCGGCGCCTGATGTGTGTAGACGTCGATGAATGGAATCAGCATTTCCGTGCTGCCCGCCATATCGATTTGCAGCATCAACTTGACTTTGTCAATTGCCGCATAATGATCGACAAAATATTTCGAGCCGACCAGGCCGCTTTCTTCGCCGCCGAAAGCCGCGAAGAGCAGCGTAAAATGCCGGGGCCGCTGGCTCCAAACGCGCGCCAGCTCGATCACGCAGGCCGTGCCCGAGCCGTCGTCGTTCGCGCCGGGAATTTCCCGGCCCGACGAATCAATATGGCCGCCGATAACGATCGTGCTGTCGGTTGCGCCGCGAAAGATGCCGATGGCAACGCCGCTGTTCGTGTTAATCGTGCCACGGGCTTCCGGCACGATCATGACGTAAGCGCTATCCGCGCCAAAGCTGTGAAATTTTTCCGCCGTCCATTTGAGAGCGGCGCGTTCATTCGCCGATCCCATCGGCCGCGGGCCGATTTTGACGCAGAGATGTTCGAGAAAAGCGTAAGCGCTGTCCGCATTAAAATCCGGCGTTTGCGCCTGCCCCGAAGCGACGAACAGGCTCATCAATCCCAAAGCGAAGATCAGAAAATAGCGCACGGCCTTCTCCTTTGCAAGTTCTAAGATTTGTGATTTAGCGCCAAGATAAATAAAAAGCCGATAAAATCCAAATATAAAGTGTTGGTTCTTCATATAAGATTTTCGACGGTATATTTATAAAAATTCAACACCGCCAGTTTCCACCGCGGGTGCATTACGCGTTTTTTAAAAAAAGAATTTCTTCCGCCGAAGATCACCGAAGTCACCGAGAATCGCCGAAAAAATTTAAAAAGTAATTCGGCGACACTCGGTGATTTCAGTGGATTTCGGCGGAGGGCTTTTTTTCATAGCATCTGTAAAAATCACGTAATGCTCCCTCCACCGCTGTAAAACCATGAAAGGCAAAATGACCTCAAAACCTCCCGCCCTCTTGCCTCGAGGCCAAGGTGAATGGCTCATCACCAACGGCCGTGGCGGCTATGCGATGGTCGCGCTTGATGGGGCTTGCCGGCAAACGCATCACGCGTTGCTCGTCATGCCGACGCGGCCGCCACTGCAGCGTGTTCTGCTGGTTCGGCAATTGGAGGAAGCCGTCTTCGTCAATGGCAACTGGAAAAGTTTTTCGTCAGATCCGACGCCTTCGGCGCAATCGCAACCGCGAATTGAATTTTTAGATGAAGGCGTCATGCCGCATTTTAAAATTTCGGTTGAGGGGATCGTCATTCGAAAATATTTGTGGATGCCGCAAAACGGGCAGGGTCTGTTTGTCCGTTACGAGATGGCGAAAAAACGTTCCACCCGGCTGCGAGTGACGCCGCAAATTTGTTTTCGTGATCTCGAAACCGGCACGCCGCTCGCCGAGACTTATCTCGTTCGCCCACACACGACCGGAATTCATCTCTACGGCGATCCGAATGAAAAGCCCTGCGCCATCAGCGCCAATCGCGCCGGCGTGTTGTATCCGGTCAACAGTTGGAAGACATTGCAGCTTTTTGATCCGGCAACCAACGCCTGGCAAAGCGAAGAGGTTTATCTTCCCGCCGCGTTTGAATTTAATCTGCAAGCCGGCCAGGAAGTTACGTTGATGTTGCAGCTCGAAAGCGGCGCGAAACTTGACAACGAAAATGAAATGACTGACGCCGATATTCTTTTTAATTTGGAAAAAGAACGCCGGCTGCAGCAGGAGCACGAGTTGAGCCAAGTTTTCTCCCATCAGCCGATTCGCAACCTGGCTTTGAACGGTGCGTCATTTATCATCGAGCGGACGACAGCGATGACGCAAAACAGCCGGACGATTCTGGCGGGATATCCGTGTCTGACTGATGCCGGACGCGAGGCGATGATCGCGCTGCCGGGACTGTTGCTCCCGACGAAGCAGTTTGGCTTGGCGAAAGAAGTTTTTGCGCATTTTCTCAAACACGTGCATCACGGCTTGATTCCGCATTATTTTTCAAGCCGGCCGGAAACGCCGAATTACGCCAGTCTCGACGCCACGTTGTGGATGTTTGCGGCGATCTACGAATATTGGCAGGCCTCGCAAGATCATGCGTACCTCGAAGAAATCTACTCATTGTTGTTGGAAATTCTTCAAGCCTACTTGCGCGGCGCAACGCCGGGTTTCAAGCTCGATGCCGAAGATGGTTTGCTCTTTTCAGATGAGCGGCGTCATCCGATGACGTGGATGAATGCGCAAGCCGGCGAATGGCAGGCCACGCCGCGGCATAGCAAAGCCGTCGAAGTGCAGGCGTTGTGGTACAATGCCCTGCGCATCATGGCGGCGTTCTCCGAAAAACTCGGCAAAACCGAGGGTTTCAACCGCTGCAGCGAATATGCCGAGCGCACGGCGAAAAGTTTGGCGCACAAATTTTGGTGCGACGCCGCGGGCCATCTCTACGACTGTTTGATCGATACGAGCATCATCCAAACGGGCGTCGTCAACGCCGGGATGCCGAGCAACGACAACGCCGTTGCGGTTGGCGACCCCACGTGCCGCGCCAATCAAGTGATTGCCGTTGGCTTGCCGTTCAACGTATTTTCCACCGAACAAACGCGCGCGGTCATCGATTGGGCCATGAAAAAACTCGTCACGCCGTATGGCTTGCGCACGCTTTCTCCCGATCATCCCGCTTATTGCGGCGAATACATTGGCTCGCCCAAACGTTTGGCTGCGGCGCGGCACAACGGTTGTGTCTATCCCTGGCTGGTGCTGCCCTTCACGCGCGCCTATATGAAATTGTATGATAATCCCCGCGCCGTATACGAACTGTTTAAGCCGCTTTTTGACGACACGGAAAAACATTGCGCCGGCCATCTCGCTGAAATGTACGACGGCGATTCGCCGCATCATCCGCGCGGCGCCTCGGCTTACGCCGCCAGCTCCGGCGCGATTTTGCAGAGCTGGCAGATTTTGCAGGGGAAAGCCATTTAACAAGGTGAATACACAGCAGTAAATTGTCTGAAAAATATATAGCACATCGCCTCTATTCCCTCCGCGTAATCCGCGCCATCCGTTGTTAAATCCGTTGTTAAAAATCTCTTGCTTCTTTTGCCAAAATGCTTATCTTGTTGAGAAACCAAAATGGGTTTCTCGCATGTCCATTTTCGATTCGCATCTGCACTTCTTCTCGCGGGATTTTTTTACCGCGATGGTGCGGCAGAAAGATCCGGCGGCGAATGTCGATCAGGTGCTCGATGATTTGGCGCAGCGCGCGAAAATCGAGCTGCCGCCGAGCGACGTTTTGGCGCATCTCAAACGCTGGCTCAGCGAGTTGGATCGCCATGGCGTTGAGCGCGCCCTCGTCTTCGCGAGTTTGCCCGAAGAAGCCGCTGCCGTTGCCGAAGCCGTGAAAAACAGCACCGGCCGGTTCGTGGGGTTTTGCATGGTCAACCCGAAAAGGGACGGCGCGGTGCATCGGGTGCATAAGCTGGCGCACAACTGCGGCTATCGCGGCGTCATGCTCTTTCCGGCGCTGCATCATTATCATCTCTTCGATACTTCCCTCTTACCTTTCTTCGAAGCGATTGCCGAATGTCGCATGAACGTGTTGGCACACTTCGGCATTCTGCAAGTGAAACTCCGCGACGCTCTCGGCTTGCCGCGAATTTACGACAGCCGCTTTGCCAATCCGCTCGACTTGCAAGCTGTGGCGAATCGCTTTCCGCAAATCAAATTCATCCTTCCCCATTTTGGCTGTGGATTTTTCCGTGAAACGTTGATACTTGGCCTGCAATGCGAAAATGTTTACGTCGATACCTCAAGCTCGAATAATTGGATCATCACCCAAGCGCATCCTTTGACCCTCGCCGAAGTTTTTCAAAAAACACGCGCGGTTTTTAGCGTTGAAAGAATTCTCTTTGGCACCGATTCCGGCATCTTCCCGCGCGGCTGGCGGAAAGACATTTTAGAGGAACAAAAGCAGGCGATGGCAAAGGCAGGATTTTCAGCGGCAGAAATGGAGATGGTTTTGGGAGGAAATGCAGGGCGGATATTTGGAAAGTAAAACTACGTCGCGCTTGACAGCAACTGAAAAGATTAGTATCTTTGAATACCAAAATAAGTATAACATGATTTGTAAAAGTTAAAGTAAAATTCACCCTTTAAATTTGGGTTGAGTATTATGGGAACACCAGTCGCTACGTTTGAGTACACTCGCCGTTCTAATTCACAAAGCTTGCCGACGGTGGCCGAAGTCTACCGCGAGCGCATGAAGGCTTTAGTGGCTTCACACCGGAAAGTCAAAGGCCAGATTTTGCATTTATCGCTCTGGTACAATATCGATGATCGCAAAAACCTTTACCTGTTGGAGATTGTGGGCGGCTTTCCGAACGGGGGGGGCGATCCGGAATTATTCACGGTTCAATCTGCCGGCTCGGATAAATTTCCGATGCTCAGGCAAGGCAAGCTCTTTTTAACGCTTGTCAATCCTGATGAGGCGATTACGGCCTTTAAAGATTCCTGGCGGGGAACGCCTGAGATTCGGTCTTCATTGAAACGGGGTAATTTCATCGTCCTTTTTCAAGACAAGCGCGGCAAGCAACTTCTCGAGCAAATTCGCTAAAATTCAACACAAGAATGTCTTATGAGCAAAAGATGGGACGAGGCCTCTGCTTACATGCAGCAGGCGCGGGCAAATCAAGCGTTGGGGGATTATTTATTTCAACACTTCTGTACAAAGATAGAGGAGCGAAGAGAGGAATTTTGGTGTCATGTGGTAGCGCAATGCCAACAAAGCGTTGAGAAGGCCATGAAAGCGCTGATTTGTTTTGGCAACCTTGATTTTCCCAAAACGCATCGCGCCGATCAACTCCTTTTCTTTCTTTTAAAACGGCCAAATATCCTTCGTTTTAAGGACGAAAACTTGAAGAAATTGAGTATACTGTTTGGCGCATCGGAGAAACAGATCGTCATACAACTTTCCGACCTTGCTCCCCAAAAAGACACGACGAAACGCAACACCGAATATCCCTTCCGCGTCGGAAAAACTTGGATTGCGCCGGCCACGGCAAACCTCTTCACTTTTGCTGAACTTCAGTTGTTCTTGAAACACAGCCGAAGAATTGTTTTTATCACCAGCCAAATTGTCAGCGCGACGTCATTTTTGCCTTGACCCTTTTCTTCGGTATCGACTCTGGCGTCTTCCCGCGTGGTTGAAGGAGACCCTTACTACACAAACTCCTCATACAACGCCTCACGATCCGGATCACTACGAATGAGAATGCGAAAAACCGTGTCGTCGCCGGCGGAACTCCGTGAATTGTCGCAAGTTGTTAAAGACAATAAAGAATTAATTGCGAGGTCTTGGAATGAGTTCTTTGGCGAGTAAAGCATTAGCAAGAAAAATCGCTTTTGACTTCGACACCATGTGGATAGAGCTTGCAGATGGTCGAAGGCTTGGCGTTCCGCTGGCTTATTTTCCGCGTCTTCTTGAGGCGACACCGGAACAACGCGAATCCTACGAAATCAGTGGCGGTGGAACAGGTTTGCATTGGGATGAAATAGACGAGGATATCAGCGTAGAGTACCTATTATTGGGGATAACCGATAGAACACGCCCCAAAAGAGATTTTCAACTCTCCGAAGCTGCGTAAGGGGTGGTGGAAATATTTCCAAGTTTTCTGTTTTGTTACTGCACATAATCCTCATACAACGCCTCGCGATCCGGATCGATGCGGATGAGAATTTTGAAAACGGTGTTGTCGCCGGCGTCTTTGAAGAGATCGATGATTTCCTGATAGTGGGCGTCGATAAATTGCTTGGCGGCGAGGTTGTCTTTGTTGTCTTTTAACACCTCTTCGAGCTTTTGCACGGCCTGTTTGATGTAATCACGTTTTGTAGCAAGCTCTTCTTGTTTCTCCAAAGACAGGCCGTAGAAATAATAATCTTTCAGCTCGCGAAATTTTTTGTAGCTGTCGGAAAACGTGGCGCGGAGGGTTTCTTCACGGCGGTCCCAGCCTTCGAAGAAACGGCTGAATTTGCCTTGCTGCAACACCGAACGCGCTTTTTCAAAATACGGCGTGCCCTCCAGCGCGCCATATTTGTCCAGCTCGTTGGCGATGACGAGATAAACATAAAAATCAATCAGGCCGAGCGCCGGCACGTATTCGGCGTTTCGTTTCAGCTCCTCATTTTCTTGAAATGGAAAGCGCCCGCGTTTGTCGAAATATTGAATGTCCGGGCCGCTGACCACGATGCTGCAGCGATAGCGGTCTTCGATGGTGGAAAATTCGTCTTCCAAAAACAATTGCACGCCGATTTCAAACTGGTTGACGTAATCTTCCTCAATCCAGGCGCGGCTGTTGAGATAATTCAACAGCTTGTCTTGAAATCCGGCCATGCGCTTCTTTTTTTCCGCCGGCAATTTGTCGAGAATCACATTGACTTTGGCGCGCACTTTTTTATCCCGTGCCGGCGCGGTTGACGGGATGGCAACAAACTGAGAAATCAAAAAAAATATCATGAATATCAAAAAAAGCCGAAGCAAATCGACTCGACGCATAAAGAAGTCTCCATTTTCTTTAACACAGAGACACCGAGAACACAGAGCCAGCACGGCGTAAAACATATTTCTTGAAAAGTTGCTCCGTGAAGCTCCGCGAACTCAGCGACTCCGCGGTAAAAACAACTTTCAATTTTCAAAACCGCACTCAATATAGCCAGAGGTCGATATGAAAGTCAAGCTATTTGTTGTCTTGACATTCTTGAGTAGTCATACTCTCGCACCGGCGCAAGAGTTTCCGCTCGGGATTCGGGCGCAGGCTTTGGGCGGCGCCAGCGTGGCAAAAGGCCGCGAGGCCGAAGCCCTGTTGGATAATCCGGCCTCATTGGCCGATCTCACCGGATCTACGTTCACGGCATTTTATACGAATCCTTTTGGCCTCAAAGAATTGCGCTTGAGCAGTTTTAGCGGCAGCACGAATTATGCGCATTTCGCTTTGGGCGCGGCGGTGGTGGATTTGGGGCATGCGCTTTATCGCGACCGGCGCTATCATCTGGCCTTGGCGCGAAGTTTTTTGCCGTCACAACGGCTGGCGATTGGTGTGAGCGGCACGCTGCGCCATCTGAGCATTTCCGGCTACGGCGATGATAGCGCCATCTTGTTCAATCTCGGAACGCAACTCCGTTTGAGCGAAACGCTGGTGTTGGGTTCGGCGCTCATCAATCTGCTCGACGCCGGCATCGGCCAACAACAAGAAAAATTGCCGCGCAGCGTTTGTTTCGGTTTGGCTTATGCGCCGGCAACGACGCTGACGCTGCAACTGGATGTGTACAAGCAAAACGATTTTGCCGAAGAGTGGCGCCTCGGCATCGAAGCCAATCCAATATCCCCTCTCCTGCTGCGCTTCGGCATCGGCGCGAATCCCGACCGTTTGACCGCCGGTTTCGCGTTGCGGGTTTTCAAATTCAGCCTGCAATTCGCGGCGTTTTCGCACACGGATTTGGGCTGGACCGAGCAATTTGCGGTGACGTTGTTCTCCAAATAAAATGACCGAAAGAATAACATCTTGGAGAACGCATCATGAAAAAAATTCTTTCTTGTGTCGCCTTGACCGGATTAACCGTCACGACGCTGTACGCGCAAACCGTCAGTCCGATCAAGCTCACGCCGCACACCGGTTTTAACAATCCGATCGGCATCGATCATCATCAACCGACCAATAAAGTTGTCATGTCGGTCAATTATCCGACCGGCCAGCCGCACAATTTTGAATTGGTCGATGTCTTTGGCAATCGGCAGCCTTTCTCGAACATTCGCGGGTTGACTGAAGAAGTGAAGATCGCGACCGCGCGCGATGACGGCGGCGGCAAAAGTCTCGGCGGGTTCACGCCGGGCGAGCTCTTTACGGGCACGGGTGTGGCCGGACATATTGCGCGCATTTCCGCCGACGGATCGACCATTCAAAATCCGTGGGTTGTTCTGCCGGGCGAAACCGGTTTGTTGCGCGGCAGCTTGCACATCGACCGCACCGGCGTCTTTGGCGGGGATTTGATTGTGGTGACCACCGAGCCGGCCGGAAATGTGTGGCGCGTAAATTCCGCGGGCGTTCCGACAAAGCTTGCAAGCTTTGGCACACATCTCGAAGGCGTGACGACGGCGCCGGATGACCCGGCGAAATACGGACCGTGGGCGGGCAAGATTCTCGCCGGCGCCGAGCAGCAAGGCCGTATCTACACCGTCGATACGCAGGGCAACACGGCCTTCTTCAGACTCGGCATCGACCCGGAAGATATCGACGTCATTCCGGCGAACAAGAATTTTTTCGGCATCGATTTCGGCGGGCGAACGCTGTGGACGGCGCCAGCGGCGGAGTTTGCGGACAAAGTCGGCGACGTTCTCATCGCCCAGGAAGATGGCGGCCAGCTCTTTCATGTCCGTTGGACCGGGACGCAGTTTCAAGTCACCCAAGTGGCGCAGGTGACGCAGTGGGAACACGTGACCTTTTCGACTTCTTCTATTGATACCTGCCGCGACAAGACGTCGCCAGGTTGCACGATCGATGCCGGTTATAAATCGGTGACCGGCACAATTTTCGACAACGAAAGCGGCCTGGCCAAAATCGAGCCGCTCTTTTTGTTCAACGCCACAATTACGATTGATCCGTTCACGCTTGGCGACAAAAGCGTGAATTATCGTCTTGATGCCATCGACCGCGACTTGTATATCGGCTTCGACCTCAAAATCACCGATCGCTGCGGCAACACGCACCTTTGCGATCCGGTTTTATTTCAGCTCGAAGCGGATCGCAAAGTGCAGCCTTTTAACGTCACGTTCAGAAGCGTTGATCGGTATTTGAAGCTGACCAATCACGGCTTGACGCAGATTCGCGTTGATTTGAACGGCAATCTTTTCAGTCTGCTCTCCCAGTCTGCGAGCGCGACACAAGATCTGAATGCCTATCACCTGCCGGCGGTTGGCGAAGTGACCATTGATTTGCAAAAGTATTTAAAAGACGGTGAGAATCATATTCGTTTTGAAATCGACGGCCCGGCCGGAGCCAATGCCAACGTGATGCTGATCGACGAGACGCATCAAATCGATTATGTGCTGGAGCTGCTGCCCCTCCCGGTCGAATATCAATTGTCGCAAAATTATCCGAATCCCCTACGGGCGCAGCCACTCAATCCAACAACGACGATTCGCTTCAGCCTGCCGGCGGGTGTTTTGGAGGAAACACGCGTGCAACTGCGCCTCTACGATTTGCTCGGCAAATTGGTTCGGGTTTTGGTCGACGAAAAAATGTTTCCCGGACAATATGCCGCGACGTGGGATGGCCGCGATGATCGTGGCGAACAGGTTTCCTCGGGAATTTATATTTATCAATTGTTGACCGGCGAATTTAACCAGACGAAGCGGATGGTGATTTTGAGTATGACAAGAAACTAACAACGTGTGACAAATCGCAAGCCCTGATTTTCCGCCGAAGAAGATCGGTGTTGTTTTAAAGGGCAAGATTAAATTATTAAATTTTTCCCATTGAATTTTTGTCATAAGGCTTGACAAAGAAATTGACAATTGATAAATTACGCCGCGTGTGGCGGGGAGAAGGCAATGGTCACACACGCAGAATAGAGGCTTTTGTCCATCGTGTTCTGTAACGAGTTTTTCTCCTCTCTTTTAAATGACCGGGTAGGGCTGGCCCGTTTTCTAAATTCACCATGATTTGACTCAAAACAAGAGGTGCAAAATGCATCGTATTTTCCTTTGGCTGATTTCGTGCTCTTTGCCATTACCAATTTTTGCTCAGCCGCCGTTCATCGCTTCTCTTTATCCGCCTCAGCACGGCTTGAACATCCCTGCTGATGCCGTGCTGCGCGTCGGATTGCAAAAGCCGCTTGATCCTACTTCACTCTCGGACTCGTCGATTTACGTCTGGTCGGACATTACCGGCCTGCATAAATTGACGGTGACGCTGGAGAACGGCAACAAGAATTTGCGCATCGTGTCGCGCCACTGGCGACTGGCCAACCGCACGGCGTTTAATGCCGGTGAGCGCGTGACCGTAACATTAACCACGCGATTACGCTACGCCAATGGACAGCCGTTCGAGAGTTTTACTTGGCATTACACCGTGGCGGTGCGAAAATTTCGGGGAGGAGATTTTAGTCCCTTGACGAGCTTTGGCGGCGGTGGATCAGGTTGGTTTTATGTCTCGGATTATAATGGTGACGGTTGGTGTGATCTGATTGGGAATGATGACGGAGTACAGTATAAAATGATCGTTTTTCTTAATGACAATAAAGGAATGCTCAAATTCAGCCATATAGATAACATTACTCGTCCTACCGGTGAGTCGGCAGATTTAAATCGTGATGGCAATCAGGACATTACGACTCGTGGTGACCGAATCGTTTTAAACGATGGCACAGCGCATTTTATTGAAAATGCCTTTCCTGATAGACCTTTCACTTTTGCCAAGGCGCATGATTTTAATAATGATGGGATTATAGACTTTGCGATGGGGAATGTTTTGTCCGATACACTGTATTTTGGCCTGAGCCAGAGTGGAAAATCTTTTAAAAAACTACAAAAGGCTCTTGCACCTATTCGCCGCCCACTTTTTTACGTTCACGGCATTTCTTATGATCTGAATAATGATGGTCAAATCGATTTTCTCTACGTGGGTGGCTCCACTACAGAAAACATTGCGCCCGGCTTCGCCAGTTTTCAAGCCACAACGGGTGATAGTTTACGTGTACTGCAAGTTGTCAAGGACAATTTAAGTGAATTTTATGGCAACGATTTAGATGCAGATGGCGATATCGATTATCTTTTTATCTATGGCGACCCGGTCAAAAGCGCCTATGTCACGCTCATGAATGAAGGGAACGGCCAATTAAAACTGACCTTGCCCCCACAACAACCCAATTCAACTTTTGCGAACACCGTGGAAGGCGGAGATTTTGACGGCGATGGCGATATCGACTTGGCCCTTCCTCGCAGCAATCTCGTATCGGTAATGCCGGAACGCTATGCGCCGGATATTTCGATCTTGTTAAACGATGGAAAGGGAAACTTTATCCTTTCAAGTCGCGTTCGCCTGCCTTTTGGTCGCCAGCTTAGTCGGATGTTGCGTGCAGTGGATTTGGATCTTGACGGTGATTTGGATCTCATCGGTGTTGCCGAAGGCCTGTTTTATGTTGTGGCAAATGGCGGCTTTGCAACCGCAGTAATGCAACAAAAACCTTCACCGCCATTACAGTTTAGCATAAGCCCGATTTATCCCAACCCCGCCAGAGACCAAATAAAAATTGAATTGAATTTACCTGCCGGCGTGAAAAGAGAAGAATTTATCGTAGCCATCTTCGATCTAACCGGACGGCTCATTCGCAGTTGGCGATTGAATGAATACAAACAGTCGATTCGTCTTAATTGGGATCTCCGCGACCAAGCGTCTAATTCTCTGCCGAACGGTATTTATCTGGTGAAAGCGCAAATGGGACAATTGCGCGCCGTACAAAAAATCGCGGTCGTAAAATAACAAAACCATTTCACTCACAAGGAGGTGTGTTATGTGTAAAAAGGTTTTTCTCAGCCGCTTCATTTTAGTCAGTGCTATTGTAGTCGCAGTCGGGAGTAGCCCAGGTCAGTCGGTCTTTCGCGTCGGCGCTTGGTGCTTTTTTCATGCGTCAACACCAGCAAACACATGGCCAATTTATCAATTACCGTCTGGTCAATGGCGCGTCAGAGGACCGGATCGCGACAAACTGCTCAATCTCGGATTGAATCACATGATCGCATGCGCCAATCTTTTTGGAGAAGATGCGCTGGCAATCATGGGAGATTCGCTTTATAACGCGCCATCGCCTAAAAATTTCAAAAGCACCTTGACCACGGTTCAAGGCGGTTCTTATTATTTTAATGAACCCACTCAGATGTGGAATATGTCGAACTGGGCCTGGTTTTACTATCCAAATGCTTCTCAAGCAGACACTGGTTGGACGAATGCGGTAAAGTATGGCTTCAACAGGATGTATCAACGCAACCTCAACCGTCTCAATGGGGTTCACAGTTTTTTAGTCACACATGAAGGTTGTATTCATCGAACAAATGCCATAAATGGCATCAATTACATGTGCGATAATACGGTTGCTGATTCCTACGCTGCAGTGGGTTATCTATCAACGCCATCGACCACGAATCCTTGTTATGGCTTGGAATCCTATAAGTTGATCAAAGGCCTAACCAGCGCCGATTATATCCAGACCGGAAACTATACTTTTTTGGCAGGAAATACCGGTTCGCAATTCCAGCCATCCCTCGATTCCTTGATTGCCTCTTTTCGCACGGCCAGCCGAAACATCAAACCGGATTCCTTGTCACCAGCCAAGCTCATCGCCGTTTTGCAAACGCAATATTCTCCGGTTATTCCTTACTACTATGCGCCTTGGCTCGGTCCGTTTCGCGCGCCGACACAAACGGAATTGCTCTGTTCGGTCAATTTAGCTTTAGCCCATGGTGCGAAAGGCGTTGTTTATTATCTTTACGCGCCTGTGACGGCGGTGTTAGATCCGAACGCAGAAGAATATGGCTTATTGGACGCCAATCTCAATCCTCGACAACCCTACTACGACGCCCAAAGCATCAACACCAATTACCAAGGCACCGGCCAAAGCCTTGTTACAATCGGCAATAATTTTCTCAACCTCACTTGGAAAGAGGGTTACTCGATTCATCAAAATCTCACCGAACCGATCAGCAGCACGTACAAATTATATGATGTGACCGCAAAGCCTCCAGGTGGCAGCAATGATGCGCCTAATCAGACGTACGTTGAAGTTGGTGTGTTGCAAAATGCCAGCAATGTCAACCACTACATGGTCGTCAATCGCCGCTGCACTTCTACTGAAACACGCGAGATCACCATCATGTTTCAAAGCACGGCCGGCAATGCTTATCGCATCACGGACGTTTTCACGGCGGATTCGACCACCTATTACACGGCCACCGGCACAACCTTTTCGCATACCATCACGCTCGGCCCTGGCCAAGGCAAGCTGCTCAAGTTTGCCAATCTCGGTCCGCGTTCCGGCACGATCTCGTCCAATACCACCTGGGCCGGAACGTATGTCGTCAACATCGATGTTACGGTCAACAACGGCGCAACGTTGACGGTTTCTCCCGGCGCCGCGTTAAAATTCGCTTCAGGCAAAAAGCTTACGCTCAACGGCAAGCTTACCGCCAACAGTACCGACCCGAATAAACGCATTACCTTCACCGGCCAGACTGCCACGCCCGGCTTTTGGAACGGCCTCATCATCAACTCCGGCAGCAGCGCCAACAACAGCACGCTGCGCCGCTGCGATGTGCAGTATGCCACGACCGGCATCACGATCAATTATACCGGCAATACGAACAATGTCACCATCGACAAATGCAAAGTGCAAAACAGCTCAGGCAAGGGCATCTACATTGCCGGCAACGGTTCCGGCACCATCGTTCATCCGACGATCAGCAATAGCACCATTTCCAATAATAACGATGACGGCATCTATTTGACCAATTACACGAAACTGAAAATCACCGGCAATCGCATCGAGAACAACGGCTACGCCGGCATCGAAGGCGCCAGCAATGTCGATGCGTTGCCAACGAACGCGAGTAAACCGAGCCCAACGGGCTGGGGAAAAGGCAGTTCCTATGATCCGACTTTGCGCATTTGGCGCGGAGATGAAGATAGTCTGATGATTTTTATGCCGCTCGCTAACATCCCAACCATCATGCCGAAAAGCCCGGTTATACCTCAAGCCTTTGCCACGAATCATGACATGACGAATTGGTCTGATGACTTGCAGGCGGCGATTGAAGAGGGCCGCAAGACCGGTGATTGGGGTATGGCCAGTGAACTGATCACGGAGTTGCATCGCTCGCTGCAAGGAGCGCCGGTGTCGACTGTTGATTTGACGCTGCTCAACAATTACGCCGATGATTCTGCGGTTGCTTCGTTTATTCGCAAAATGCTGGCGTTGGTGCTCATGGAAAAAGATTTGGCCGATAGCAACGTTTCACCGGCGTTGACGAAATTGACAGTCTTTGCGCAAAAAAATTCCGAACATGCGGCCGAGTTTGTGGCCAATGCCGGTTTGATTCATCTGTATCGTCAAAACGATCTCACCGCAGCGAAAAATGTGTTGGCGCAATTGCAGACGATGGCGCAAAACGGCGACGCGGCAGCGGTGGAACACGTGAATCACTTTGGCCGCATTCTGGAAGATTATCAACGCCATCAAACGCCGGACGACACCGGTTTGGCGAAATCCCTCGCTGCCTTGCAAGTGTCGGCAACTCCCGAGCTTCTGGCTTCGGCGCAGAATTATCCCAATCCCTTCAATCCCACGACCGTGATTCGTTTTCATTTGCGTGAGAGCGGGAAAATTCGGCTGAAGATTTACGATCTCACCGGCAAGCTCGTGCGGACTTTGCTGGACGGCGAGCTGCAAGCGGGCGAGCAGAAGATTTTTTGGGATGGCCGCGACCAGCAGGGCCAAACCGTCGCCAGCGGCGTCTATTTTTACGAGCTGGTGGCGGGAAGCAAGATTGAACGGAAAAAGATGTCGTTGGTTCGATAATCTGGTTGCTGATTGTCTTGAATACACCATTCATGCGAACTTCGAAGCCCCGAAGTAAAATTCGGGGCTTTCTTTTTTCCGCAAAACGGGCAATTTACGGTAAACTAAAACAATGGCAACGCCCGCAGGGTTTTGATTTTACTCATCTCGACATTCATTGAAGAACGGCCAAATGGATTTAGCCAAGAAACTTTTCTGGAGCGAAGCGACATCCCGCTTTGCGGGATTCTTCTTTTCGGGGTTTATCTTTTTACTCGCCGCCAAAGCTCAGCCGCAAAATTCACTCTGGCTTAATTACACGAACGGGGATTTCGTCAACGCCTTGGCCGATGACGGCGCTTTTTTGTGGATCGGCACCAACGGCGGATTGCTCAAGCTCAACAAATCCACCGGCGAAAAAATATTTTATAATAAAGCCAATTCCGGCTTGCCCGGCAATCGCGTTTTTGCCGTCGCCATCGACGACAGGCCTACGGCCGCAGGCGCGCGCACGTGGCTGGGAACGGCGAATGGTTTGGCCACATTCGACGGCGCGAGCTGGACGGTGTACGATACTTCGAATTCCGCGCTCTCGCGCATCGAGGCGCGCGCCATTGCCTTCGACCAACGCGGGAACGTTTGGATTGGAACGTGGGGAACCGGCCTAGTTCAGTTTGACGGCAGCAATTGGACGACGCACAAATACTCGCTCTCCGGTCTGCCCGACAGTCACGTCGGCACCATCGCCATTGATAGTAGCCAGACGGCCGCAGGCGAGAATAAATGGATCGGCATGTGGGGAGGCGGCTTGGCCCGTTTTGACGGCAGCACTTGGACGACGTACGATCCGGCCAATTCCGCCCTGCCAAGCGGGCAGGTGCGGGCTGTTGCAATCGATCACGACGTCAACAAGTGGATTGGCACGGCAGCCGGTTTGGCCACATTCGACGGCGCGAGTTGGACGATCTACACGACGGCAAATTCCGGATTGGCCGATAATGCGATCAATGCGATTGCCATCGACAAAAATCAAACGAAATGGATCGGAACCAATAACGGCCTGGTCAAATTTGATGGCAGCCGTTGGGCGACTTACAACACGTCGAACTCCAGGCTGCCGGAAAACATCGTCACCGCCGTCGTTAT
>Ga0073934_10005250_pt1 | contig 20307 bp, 19 predicted proteins | sample LarsenN4metaG_FD_76834 | JGI IMG/M metagenome (GOLD analysis project Ga0073934, IMG submission 76834) | Hot spring sediment bacterial and archeal communities from British Columbia, Canada, to study Microbial Dark Matter (Phase II) - Larsen... ... | reverse complement strand
GCCGCCGAGGGCGAGGTGCCCGGTGTCGAGGCACAGGAGCGCCTCGCTCCGCTCGAGGAGCCGCGAGACGTCGTCCCGGGTCTCGATCAGGGTTCTCCAGTGCGGGTGCGTGACGTGCGTCAGCCCGATCTCTGCTGCGACCTCGTCGAGTCGGGCGAGGCCGTCGACGATCGCGAGCCAGCCCCTCTCGGTCAGCGGCACCCGTGGGGACCAGGCGAGATCGACGACGACGGCGGAGATCAGGAAGGTCGCACCCGCTGCGGCCAGCGTCTCTCCCCAGCTCCGGGCCGCCGCCAGCGAGGCGGGGTGGGCGCTGCGCTCGTGGAGCACGACGGGCACGAACCCGCCCACGAGCCGGAGCTCGTGGCGCGAGAGGAGCGCGGCGATCGCCGCGGAGTCGTGACCGAGGTAGCCGACGGGGCCGGCCTCGAGCGCCCGCAGCCCGAGCGCGGCCACCTCGGCGACGACCCGCTCGGGCGCCAGCTGGGCTCCCCAGCCCGGTACCTCGCACACACCCCACGAGATCGGAGCGGCGGCGAGGCGAGTTTCGATCAGATCTCCTCCGGGGCGCCCGATGCTGGTCACGTCTGTGTGGTGGCAGGGACCACAGGAACCCTCCTATACTACGTCGATGTTGGAACGCTCCATCGTTGGAGCGCTCCAACGAGCGCGAGACGATTATCGAACCGGAGGCAAGGGCTGTCAAGGCGCTCTGGAAGAGCCACCATCGAGGACGTCGCGCGCGAAGCCGGAGTCTCCCGCTCGCTGGTCTCGCTCGTCATGCGCGGAAGCCCGAAGGTCAGCGAGGAGCGCCGGGCCCGCGTGCTCGAGGCTGCCGCACGACTCAGCTACCGACCGAACGCGATGGCGCGCGGGCTGGCCAGCCGGCGCACCCGAACGGTCGGGGTCCTGCTGAACGAGCTGCACAACCCGTTCTACGCCGAGATCATGGACGGGATCGAGGAGGGCGCCGCCGAGCACGGCTACCGCGTGCTGATCGGAACCGGCGGCCGCCGGCCGCCGGGTGAGAAGGCGACGCTGGAGACCTTCCTGGAGCTGCGCACCGACGGGCTCGTGCTCGTCGGGCCGAGGCTGCCGACGCAGGCGATCGTCGCCGTCGCGGAGACGACGCCGGTCGTGGTCGTGGCGCGGAGCATCCGCTCCTCGCTCGTCGACTCGATCACGAACGACGAGCACGTCGGGGCCCGCCTCGTCGTCGGCCACCTGGTCGACCTCGGTCACCGGCTGATCGCTCACGTCGACGGTGGCAGCGGGGCGGGAGCGAGGGCGCGGCGCGCCGGGTACCGGCAGGCGATGCGGGAGCACGGGCTCGGCCGGTACGTGCACGTCGTCCCCGGCGACTACACCGACAGCGCCGGTGTGAGGGCGGCGGTCCGCCTGCTCGAGTCGCCCAGGCTGCCGACGGCCGTGTTCGCGGCCAACGACTTCGTCGCCGCGGGGCTGATCGACCGCTTGGAGGAGGAGGGCATCCGCGTCCCCGCCGACGTGTCCGTCGTCGGGTACGACAACACCTACCTGGCGGCGCTTCGGCACATGTCGCTGACGACGATCAACCAGCCGCGCCCCGACATGGGCCGGCGTGCCTTCGAGGTGCTCGTCGAGCGCATGGAGAGCGGGCGGGTGGTGCCGGTGCACGCCCGCGTGACGCCGTCGCTGGTCGTCCGCGGGTCGACCGGGCCTCCGCCGGCGAGGTGACGTCTGCGGCCGCGTAGCTGCGGCCCCCGACGAGCCAGTCGGCGAAAAGGACGGCGAAGACGGGGACGAAGAAGGAGCCGAGCAGGAGCAGGAACGTGTGGTCGGCGACGAGGTCGAGGACGAGCGCCCCGGCGAGCGCGACCGCGGCGACGAGCACGATCAGGGCCCGCTGGGGCGCCCGCGGGGCGAGGTTCTGGAAGAGGTCGACAGCCGAGGTCGCTGTTGCAGAACGTCGCGAGCCCGGCCGGAACGGGCCGGGCTCGCGGTGACGTGAGCGTCCCCTACTTGAACCGAACGAGACGGAGCTGCTCGACCCTGCTCGCGTGCGTGCGCTTCGGGCCCGCGAAGGCCGCCGCGCTCGGCAGGCCCGGGAAGAGGGCGTCGCCGATCGTCGGGACGTACTGCGGCGGGCGGCGCACCTTCGTCGCCTGCTCGAAGTCGTAGGCGAAGCCGATGAGCTCCGGCTCGTCCCAGGCGCCGCCGATGAAGGTGACCCCGATCGGCAGCCCCTCGAGGGAGCCCGCGGGCACCGTGATGTCGGCGTAGCCCGCCATCGCAGCCGCCCACGAGGAGCCGACGAAGAACTGGAACTGGCCGTCGAGGTCGCCCTCGTCGGGGTTCGAGTTGATCGGCCAAGCCGGGCCGTTCGTAAGGGCGACGATCGCGTCGAGCTCCAGGTCCTCCAGCAGCCCGTCGATCGCCTCCTGCGCCGGCGGCGTAGTTGCGGCACGGGCATCGTCGCAGTCCTGGCTCCCTCGTCCGTCCGTCCCCTCGGCGAGCTCGAAGATGAGGCTGTTCCAGGGCCCTTCGAGGTCGGGATGGGCCTCGTTGAACGCGATGAGCTCGGCGAGGGTCTGCGGGTACGGCTGGCCGGTCACCGGGTTCGTCCCGGTCGTGTAGGTGGTCAGGTACGACCCGATGTCCGTCTTGAACTCGCAGAGCAGCGCGAAGAGCTCGGGACCGAAGGCGTCGCTGAGGTCGATGTCGGCGCCCTCGACCACCGTCGCGCCCTGCGCCTCGAGCGCCTCCACGACACCGTCGAGGATCGGCTCGAGCGCGGCCTCGGCGCCCGGGTCGAAGGTCGTGCCGGCCCGCCACACGCCGATCCGCTTGCCCTTGAGCGCCTCGTCGTCGAGGAACTGGGTGTAGTCGGTCTCGGCTTCCTGACCCTCGGTGGCGGGATCGTTGGGATCCTCGCCGGTCGCCGCCCCGAGCAGCACCGCAGCGTCGGTCACGTTGCGGGCGATCGGCCCGGCCGTGTCCTGGTCGGCGCTGATCGGGACGATCCCCTCGCGGCTCCACAGCCCGAGCGTCGGTTTGATCCCGACGACACCGTTGGCGCCCGACGGGCAGACGATCGAGCCGTCGGTCTCCGTACCCACGGCCGCGACGGCGAGAGACGCTGCCGCGACGACGGCGGATCCCGAGCTCGAGCCGCACGGGTTGCGGTCGAGCACGTACGGCATGGCCCCTTGGCCGCCGATGCCGCTCCAGCCGCTCGACGAGGGGGCGGAGCGGAAGTTGGCCCACTCCGACAGGTTCGCCTTGCCGAGGATGATCGCGCCGGCCTCCTTCAACCGCTCCACGATGAACGCGTCCTCGGGCATGTTTCCGGCGAGCGCCCAGGAGCCGGCCGTCGTCGGCATGGCGGTCGTGTTGATGTTGTCCTTGACGATGATCGGGATCCCGAGCAGCGGACGCCGGTCGCCGCGGCGACGCGCCGCGTCGGCAGCCCGCGCGTCGGCGAGGGCGGTCGGGCTGAGCGTGATCACCGCCTTGAGCGCCGGGTTCAGCTGGCGGATCCGCCGCTGGTAGAAGGTGACGAGCTCGACGGCGTTGATCCTGCGCGCGTTCATGAGCTCTTGGAGCTGCGGGATCGTCGTCGCGTCGATGTCGATCCCGGCGACCTTCGTGTTCGTCGGGTTCCCCGGGATGCCGGCCGGCGGCGCGGCGCCGGGCGCGGACACGCCGAGCACGAGGGTGAGCAGGGTCCCCAGGACGAGGAACCGTCGAAGCCGGCTGCTCATCGCGTGACCTCCAGATGGTCGGATGGCGAATGTTCGAGACGACAGGGCAGGCGAACGCTCCAAATGGTGCTCGCCGTCCCTCCCACAGGTCCCTCCATGCCCGACACCGTTCCCTCCCCTGCCGCTGTGGTCGAGGCCGGCGGCCTCGCGTCACGCCACGTTGAAGCACGTGGCGATCAAGGCGAGATCAATAGCAGATCAACGTGCGTTCGCTCACAAATCCCCGCGCGGGTCGCGGACGACGCGGCGGCCGCCGGCACCGCGGTCGGACGGACACGGCCACGAGGCCTGGCCGGATCACGGGGTCGCGACGTGTCCGGGAGCCGCCGAGAACGACGTGCGCGCCGACGCCCGCTCGACGAAGCCCGCGTCGTCCAGCCGCTCCAAGAGCCGCTCGCGGCGCCCGGCGAGCTCGCGGGTCACCGCTACCTGGAGGTCGAGCTCCGCCGCCGAGGGCCTGCTCCGGTCCTCTGGCGGTGACGTCGCCGACCATCGTCGAGGTGAAGCGTCGGGGATGTAGCTCCGCGTCGTTGTCACCTACTGCAACGATCGGGACCTGACCCCAGGTTGCACTGCGAGAAGTCGCCGCACCTCAGGGATCGAGGAGCCGCCGCCCGTCACTCGGTCGCGAGCAGCCGGCGCAGCACGTAGGGGAGGATCCCGCCGTGGCGGAAGTACTCCCGCTCGCGCGGGGTGTCGAGCCGCACGATCGCCCGGAGCTCGACGCCGTCTGCCCGCACGGTCACCTCGCGCGCCTCGGCGCCGTCGAGCCCGACGACGGAGAACTCCTCGAGTCCCGTCAGTCCAAGCGACTCGCGGCTCTCGCCGGGGAGGAACTGGAGCGGGAGCACGCCCATCATCAGCAGGTTGGAGCGGTGGATCCGCTCGTAGCTCTCCGCGAGCACGGCTCGCACGCCGAGCAGCCGCGGGCCCTTCGCCGCCCAGTCGCGCGAGGAGCCCGAGCCGTACTCCTTGCCCGCGAGGACGACGAGCGGTACGCCCTCGGCGCGGTAGCGCTCGGCGGCTTCGAAGATCGTCATCTCCTCCCCGGAGGGCAGGTGCACGGTCCAGGTGCCCTCGGAGCCGGGCACGAGCAGGTTGCGCAGGCGCACGTTGGCGAAGGTGCCGCGCACCATCACCTCGTGGTTCCCGCGCCGCGAGCCGTACGAGTTGAACTCGCGCCGCTCGACGCCGTGCTCGAGCAGGTAGCGGCCCGCGGGCGAGTCGGGCTTGATCGCGCCGGCGGGGGAGATGTGATCGGTCGTCACCGAGTCGCCGACCGAGACCAGGCAGCGCGCGCCGACGATGTCCTCGACCGGCCCCGGCTCGAGCGGCATGCCCTCGAAGTACGGCGGCCGGCGGACGTAGGTGGAGGCGGGGTCCCAGGCGAACAGCTCGCCTTCGGGCACGGGGAGGGCGCGCCAGCGCTCGTCGCCGGTGAAGACGTCGGCGTAGGTGGCGCGGAACATCTCCTGATCGATGGCCTCGGCCATCGTGCGCTGCACCTCCTCTGGGCTCGGCCAGAGGTCCGAGAGGTACACCTCCTCGCCGTCGGCGCCGATCCCGAGCGGCTCGGAGGCGAGGTCGAGGTCCATGCGCCCGGCCAAGGCGTAGGCGACGACGAGCGGAGGCGAGGCGAGGTAGTTCGCCTTCACCTCGGGGTGGATGCGCGCCTCGAAGTTGCGGTTCCCGGAGAGGACGGCGCAGACGACGAGGTCGCGCTCGGCGACCGCGCGCGAGATCTCCGCCGGCAGCGGCCCCGAGTTGCCGATGCAGGTCGTGCAGCCGTACCCCACCGTGTGGAAGCCGAGCTCCTCCAGGTACGGGGTCAGCCCGGCCTTGTCGAAGTACTCGGTGACGACCCTGGAGCCGGGGGCGAGGCTCGACTTGACCCACGGCTTGCGGCGCAGGCCCCGCTCGACCGCCTTCTTCGCGAGCAGGCCCGCCCCCACCATGACGACCGGGTTGGAGGTGTTCGTGCAGGAGGTGATGGCCGCGATCACGACCGCGCCGTGATCGAGGGGGAAGGTCTCGCCGGCCAGCGTCACCTCGACTGCCGAGCCGGGCTGGGTGGCCGCCTCGGGCGGGGACACCGCGACGGTCGCGCCGTGCGTCTCCGGCTCGTGCCCGGGCGCGGTCGAGGCGGGCGGGTCGCTGGCGGGGAAGCTCTCCGCGACCGCCTCGTCGTGCGAGTTGCCGTAGTCGACCCCGAAGCTCGGGAGCGCCTCCAGGAAGGCGCGCTTGGCCTCGCGCAGCGGGACCCGGTCCTGGGGCCGCCTGGGGCCTGCGAGGGAGGGCTCGACGGTGGCCAGGTCGAGCTCGACCACCTGCGAGTAGACGGGCGGATCGTCGGGGTCGTGCCAGAGGGCGTTCTCCTTGCAGTAGGCCTCGACGAGCGCGATCCGCTCCTCCGGGCGTCCGGTCAGGCGCAGGTAGCGGAGCGTCTCTGCGTCCACCGGGAAGAAGCCGCAGGTGGCGCCGTACTCGGGGGACATGTTCCCGATCGTCGCCCGATCGGCGAGCGGGAGCCGTTCGAGCCCGTGCCCGAAGTACTCGACGAACTTCCCCACCACCCCCGTCTGGCGCAGGATCTGCGTGACGGTGAGGACGAGATCGGTCGCGGTCGCGCCCTCGGGCAGCTCGCCCGTGAGCCGGAAGCCGACCACCTGCGGCACGAGCATCGAGATCGCCTCCCCCAGCATCGCCGCCTCGGCCTCGATCCCGCCCACGCCCCAGCCCAGGACGCCGAGGCCGTTGACCATGGTCGTGTGCGAGTCGGTGCCGACGAGGGTGTCCGGGAACGCCCGGCCGTCGCGCTCGTCGACGACGCGGGCGAGGTACTCGAGGTTGACCTGGTGGACGATGCCCGTGTTGGGAGGCACCACCTTGAAGTTCGCGAAGGACTCCTGCCCCCAGCGCAGGAACGCGTAGCGCTCCCGGTTGCGCTCGAACTCGAGCTCGGCGTTGCGCCTGATGGCGAGCCGCGTCGCGTACTCGTCCACCTGCACCGAGTGGTCGATGACCAGCTCCGCGGGCAGGAGCGGGTTGATCCGGGCCGGATCGCCGCCGAGCGCGCGCATGGCGTCCCGCATCGCGGCCAGGTCGACGATCGCGGGGACGCCTGTGAAGTCCTGCAGGAGGACGCGTCCCGGCGTGAAGGAGATCTCCCGCGAGGGCTCGGCGGCCGCCACCCAGCCCGCGACCGCCTCGACGTCGTCCGCGGTCACGGTGACCCCGTTCTCGTGCCGGAGCACGTTCTCGAGCAGGATACGCAGCGTGTAGGGAAGCCGCAGGACGTCGTAGCGTGGCTGGAGCGCCTCCAGCCGGAAGATCTCGACCTCGCGCCCGCCGGCGGCGAGCCGGGAGCGGGCGCCGAAGCTGTCCGGGTGCCTCATCTCCTGCGATTCAAGCAGCTTCGACCGCCCCAGCCGCGCGAGTGCGCGCTCGGTCAAGGTTTTCTGCCGCGGGTCGAGGTGCCGGGCGACCGCCTCCGTGTAGGGCTTGCCGACGCGACGTGCGTAGGCGGCGAAGCCCTCGTCGCGCAGGGGGCGAAGGTCCTCCCGGTAGGGCGCGAGCACGTGCCGACTGCCCACCTGGCGGGCGGCGTTCAGGAAGGCGAGCCCGACCCCGGCGGAGACCTCGAGCAGGCTGCGCTGCTCGCGCTCGGCCTCCGCCACGAGCTCCCGGTAGACGGCGGCCAGCTTCTCCGGCGCGGGCAGGCTCTGCACGTCCTCGCGCAGCTCCGCGAGCGAGCGCCGGAGCGCCTCCAGCTCGAGGGGCGGGATGTCGATCAGGCGCGCGGTCGTCCCGCTCGCGCCCTCGAGCGCGGCCAGCAGCTCGTCCACGCCGGCGAGCTCGGCGCCCTCCGCGAGCACGCCTGCGGCCTTCAGCTCGGCGACGAGCGCATCCAGGTAGACGCGCGTCCCCCGGGTCAGGTCGGCGGCGGCGGCGAGCAGCCAGAGCGGGGAGAAGCCGAAGGCGAGAACGGAGCCGAGCTCGACGACGTTGCCCGCGCCCTTACGGACGGCGAGCCTGCCCGGAGAGGGTTCCACCTCCGCGGCGGCCGCTTCGGCCGGCCGCGCCACGCCGCCGACCAGCTCGACGGTGACGCGCAGCAGGTTGCGCGCCGTCGCCTCGTACAGTCGAGAGCGCCGGACGAGGCGGGGAAGGACGAGCTCCGCCGTCTCGTGCAGCGCTCCCCCGGCGGCGGCCGCGAGCGCGCGGGCGAGCCGTTCGGGCAAGGTCAGCAGGTAGCGGAGCAGCCGGGAGCCGGAGCGGGCCACGGCTAGCATGATCGCCGATGGAGGCCGAGACGATCCGCGCGCTGCTCGCGCAGGCGTTCCCCGAGGCGAGTGCGCTCGAGGTCGAGGACCGCACGGGGACCGGCGACCACTTCCACGTCACCGTGGTCAGCCCCGCCTTCGACGGCCTCCCGCTCCTCGAGCAGCACCGGCGTGTGAACGACGCGCTCGCCGCCGAGCTCGCGGACGGCTCCATCCACGAGCTTCGCATCACGACGAGAGGAACGGCATGAAGAGCTTGCAAGAGCAGATCGAGGAGGTCATCAGGAACGAGCCGGTGGCCGTGTTCATGAAGGGCACGCCGGACCGGATCATGTGCGGGAACTCCCTGCGGGCGCTCCAGGCCCTGCACGCGGCGCGCGCGCCGATCACGGCCGTGGACGTCCTCCCCGACCCCCGCATCCGCCAGGAGCTGCAGGCGCTCTCCGGCTGGCCGACGATCCCGCAGGTCTTCGTCAAGGGAGAGCTGATCGGCGGCGCGGACATCACCGAGGAGCTCCACGCCAGCGGAGAGCTGGAGCGGAGGCTGGACGAGGCGCTGGGCCCCGACCGCCCGCAGGAGGTCAGGGTCGTCGCGCTGGAGCTGGGCGCGAGCTAGCCCTCACTCCGCCGCGATGCGGCCCGCCAGCTCGTGGGCGATCGCGTGCTCGCCACGGTCCGTACGCAGGGTGACCGGTCCGGCGAAGGGGGCGAGCGCGAGCAGCTCGACCTCCGAGCCGGGAACGAGCCCCAGCGCGGCCAGGTAGCGGAGCAGCTCCGGGTCGCCGTCGGGAACGCGGGCGATCGCCGCGCGCTCGCCGGGCACGAGGTCGGCGAGCGTCCGCGTGCGGCCCTCCTCGACCCGCAGCTCGCGATCCGGGATCGGGTCGCCGTGCGGGTCGCGGGTGGGGAACCCGAGCGCCTCGTCGATCCGCGCCTCCAGCTCCTCGGAGAGCGCGTGCTCGAGCAGCTCGGCCTCGGCGTGCACCTCGTCCAGGGAAAGCCCCAGCCGGTCGGCGAGGTAGCGCTCGAGCAGCCGGTGGTGCCGGAGCACCTCGAGCGCGCTCCGGCGGCCGCGCTCGGTCAGCGCCACCCCGCGGTAGGGCGCGCGCTCGACCAGCCCCAGCTCGGCGAGGCGCTTGGTCATCGCCGTCGCTGAGGGAGCGCTCACGCCCATACGCGTCGCGAGCGCCGACGTGGTCACGCGCTCTCCCGCCGACTCGAGGGCGTAGATCGCCTTCAGGTAGTCCTGCACGGCGACGGTCAGCTCGGTGGCGGGTGTTCCCATCTCGACCCTCTTAGGGTACACTCCGCTTCGGATTTAGCTATGGCTAAAAAGCGTCTCACGCGGGGCCGGCTGCTGGCTGCCGCCGCCCCCCTGGCGGCGGCGCCGCTCGTCGGCAAGCTCGCCCTCGACGGCACGGAGACGGCGGCGCACGACCACGCAGGCCACGGGAGCGCCCGCGTCCCCGCGAGCCACGCCGGCGGCGTCCGCGGCCATGCGGCCATGGTCGGCGCGGAGGCCCCTGCGGTCGGCGGGCCGCGCGACCTGGACGCGCTCCTCTACCCGCCGCCTGCGCTGCCCTACCGGCCCGGTCGCGTGCGGACCTACGAGCTGGTCGCGGTCGATGCCGAGCTGGAGATCGCGCCGGGCGTCTTCTTCCCCGCCTGGACGTACAACGGGACGGTGCCCGGCCCCGTCATCCGGGCGACCGAGGACGACCTGCTGCGCGTGCGTTTCCGCAACGAGGGCTCGCATCCGCACACGATCCACTTCCACGGGATCCACCCGGCGAACATGGACGGCGTCTTCGAGATCGTCGCGCCCGGGGAGGAGCTCACCTACGAGTTCCCGGCGCGACCCGCGGGCTTCCACCTCTACCACTGCCACGCGACGCCGCTCAAGAAGCACATCCACAAGGGGCTCTACGGCGCGTTCATCATCGACCCGCGCGAGCCGCGGCCGCCGGCGCAGGAGCTGGTCATGGTCATGAACGGCTTCGACACGGACGGCGACGGCGAGAACAACTTCTACACCGTCAACGGCCGCTCGTTCTACTACGCGCGCTATCCGATCCGCGTCCGGCGCTCGCAGCTCGTCCGCGTCTACCTGGCGAACCTGACCGAGTTCGACCTGGTCAACTCCTTCCACCTGCACGCGGACTTCTTCCGCTACCAGCCGAACGGCACCGGCCAGCACTGGGAGTACACGGACACGGTCATGCAGTGCCAGGGCCAGCGTGGCGTGCTCGAGATCGAGTTCACCGGGACCGGGCTGCACATGTTCCACGCCCACCAGTCGGAGTTCGCCGAGCTGGGCTGGATGGGCTTCTTCGAGGTCGTGGACTGATGGAGGCGCGGACCGCGTCGCTCGGCTCGCTGCTCGGCTGGCGCCTGTGGGCGCTCGTCCCCGTGCTCGCGCTCGCGCTCGCGGTCGGGGCCGTGGTCACGGGCGGCTCGCGGCTCGTCGATCTGGTGGGGACGAACCCGCCGCCCGCCGATGAGTTCGACATCCGCCGCGTCGAGTTCAGACCGGGCGAGCTCCGGATCGTCGTCCGCAACCCGCAGCGCGACGACCTGACCATCGCCAACGTCAACGTCGACGACGCCATCGTCCCCTTCACCGTCGAGGGCCCGGCGACCCTCGGCCGGCTGCGCTCGGCGACCATCGTCGTCCCCTTCGACTGGGTCGAGGGCGATCCGATCTCCGTCGGCGTGACCAGCTCGACCGGCATCCAGACGGTCGAGGAGATCCCGGCGGCGGTGGCGACGCCCGAGCCGTCCGCGCGCGGGTTCCTCGGCTACGCGCTCATCGGCGGGCTCGTCGGCATCCTCCCGGTCGCGCTCGGGCTGCTGTGGCTGCCCGCCCTGCGCCGGGCGAGCGCCGCCTGGCTCTCGGGGTTCATGGCCTTCACGGCCGGCTTGCTCGTCTTCCTCGGCCTCGACGCGCTGAGCGAGGCCTTCGAGCAGCAGGCCGCCCTCCCGCCCGGGCTCGGCGGGAGCGGGCTCGTCCTGCTCGGGGTCGCGCTCAGCTTCCTCGGGATGACGGCCCTCGCCGGGCGGCTGGGCGGAGGAGGAACCGCCGCCGGGATCGCGCTCGCGCTGCTCGTCTCGATCGGGATCGGGGTGCACAACTTCGGCGAGGGGCTCGCGATCGGGGCCTCCTTCGCCGTCGGCGAGCTCCAGCTCGGGACCTTCCTGATCGTCGGCTTCATGGTCCACAACGTGACCGAGGGGCTCGGGATCGCCGCGCCCGTGGCGCGGTCGCGGGTCACGGTGCTCGCGCTGGCCGGGCTCGTGCTCGTCGCCGGCGCGCCCACGATCCTCGGCGCCTGGCTCGGCGGCTACACCTCGAGCGACGTGCTCGCCGCGCTCTTCTTCGGCCTCGCCGCGGGGGCGGCGTTCCAGGTCGTGGTCGAGGTCGGCCGCTACGTGGCGCACAATGCGCCCGGCGGCCTGCGCTCGCCTCACGCGATCGTCGGCTTCCTCGCCGGCATCGCGGTCATGTACGCGACGGGCATCCTCGCCGGCTGATCCGCGGCTGGGCTTCGGGCCGGGATCGACACGGCGCCGGCCGGAGGGAGGCCCCGCCGGCGCCGTGTCGGCTCCGCCCGGCTCGTTCCTCAGCGGTGGACGCGGACCTGGACGAGCCTATAGCCGGCGACCCCCGCGAGCGGGTTGTCCCCGAGCCGGTAGGCCTTGACGAAGAACTGCACGGTCGTCCGGCGCTCGGTGGGGAAGCTGGTTGCGGGCGTCATCTGGAAGACCGCCCAGCCGTCGGCGAGCGTCGGTCGTCGAGGCTGGACGGCGCGCGTCACGAGCGGGGTCGAGCGGACGAAGACGAGCGCGTCCCGCACGACGAACCCGCGGGTGTCCTTGACCCGAACCTGGACGCTGAAGGAGGCCGTCCGAGACCTGAGCGGGCTGGGTGTGAACACCACCCGGTCGACGATCAGGCGCTCCGTTTGCGGCACGCTCGTGACCGGGATGGAGCGCTCTCCCGAGGGGAGGACGACGATCCCCGCGGGGCCGGCGGCCGCCACCGTCGCTGCCTCGGTCGAGAGGACGGTGGTGGAGCCGGCGCTGTTGCGGGCGGTCACGTTCACCCGCACCTTGAAGCCGATGTCCGCCGCGGTCAGCCGGTACTGCGTCCCGGTCGCGCCGGGAATCGGCGTGCAGACGTCGCGGCAGCGAACCCACTGGTAGGTGAAGGTGATCGGGCCTGCACTCGTCCACGTGCCGCGATCGACGGTGACGACTTGGCCCTCGACCATGGTGCCGAGCACGCTCGGGCGCTTCGTATTGACGGGCGCCTTGCCTGCCTGCACGATCGCCGTGGCGTTCGACGCGACCGTCGCCGAGCCGGCCGAGTTCGTCGCCGTTACGCGGACGCGAATACGGAATCCGACCTCGCTTCCGGTCAGGGTGTAGCTCGAGCTGGTCGCTCCCGAGATGACGGCACAGTTGCTCCCGTCGGGCTTGCCGCCGTCGGTCCCGCAGCGGACCCACTGGTACGCGAAGGTGATCGGCTGCGTTCCCGACCACGTGCCGGTCGTCGCCGTGAGCTTCTGACCCTCGACCGGCGAGCCGCCGATCGCAGGCTCTCCTTCGTTCTTCGGCGCCCCGTCGCTCGCCACGACAGCCGTCGCCTCGGAGAGCGCGCTCGCGGCCCCCTCCGAGTTCGTCGCGGTCACGAGCACGCGGATGCGCTTGCCGACGTCGTCGGTGCCGAGGACGTACGTCGTGTTGGTCGCTCCGGCGACCGCTGCGCAGTTGGCGCCGGCGCTGTCGCAGCGCTGCCACTGGAAGGAGAAGCTGATCGGCTGCGTCCCGGTCCAGGTGCCGGTGCTCGCGACGAGCGTCTGGCCCTTCGCGGCCGTTCCGCTGATCGTCGGGGGAGCCGTGTTGGTCGGAGCCGCCTGCGGTAGCGCCGAGCCGCTCAGGGGGAGCAGGAGCGCGGTCAGGACCGCGGCGAGGCCGGCCGCGACGGCCAGCGGAGCGCCCCGTCTTCGTGGACCGTCGTTGGTTCGTATCGATGTCATCTCGTACCTCCAAGTCGCGGGCGGCCCGGAGCGGGCCGTCCGCGGTCTCCGTCGGATCGGTTGGCGCTTTCGACCGTAGGCGCGAGGGATGAGCGGCGCCCACCGCTCGGTCACGTCCCCGTCAAGCCTGTGTGAGGGTTTGCGAAGACGCGGCTCGCGCGTCAGGCGGCCACGAGCTTGTAGCCCACCTCGCGGACGGTGACGATGCGCTCGGGATGCGCGGGATCGCGCTCGATCTTGCGGCGCAGGTTGGAGACGTGCGCGTCGCACGCTCTCGTGTCGCCCACGTAGGGCGTCTGCCAGAGGTGCTCCATGATCTGCTGCCTCGTGAAGACCCGCTCGGGCTGCTCGGCGAGCAGCAGGAGGAGCCGGAACTCCGACGGGGTCAGGTTGACGGTACGACCGTCCACCTGCACCGTGTGGCGCGCGAGATCGATGAGCACGCCTCCGAGGCGGAGCTCGCTCCGCGACTGCGACTGCCGGTCGAGCTCTCGCCGGCGCAGGAGCGCCCGGATGCGGCTGATCAGCTCGGCGGTGGAGAACGGCTTGGTCACGTAGTCGTCTGCGCCCAGCTCGAGCCCGAGCACGCGGTCGACCTCGGCGTCGCGGGCGGTGAGCATCACGATCGGGACGTCGCTCTCGCTGCGAAGCGTGCGGCAGACGTCGATTCCGGACATGCCGGGCAGCATGACGTCGAGGAGGACGACGTCGAACGGCTCGGCTCGTGCCAGCTCGAGCGCAGCCTGCCCGTTCTCGACGGCCCGTACCTCGAATCCCTCCCGCTCGAGCGCGTAGCCGACGGGATCGAGGATGTCGCGCTCGTCGTCCACGAGCAGCACGCGCGGGCTCATCGGCAGGACCTCGCTTCCGCCACGGACTGAAGCACGATCGACACCGTAGTCCCTTGCTCGGGCACGCTGTCGATCGAGAGCGTTCCGCCCAGCACGGCGACGACCTCGCGCACGATCGGCAGCCCGAGGCCGAAGCCCTCGCCGGCGGAACCCGGGGCGCGGTAGAAGCGGTCGAGCGCCCGCTGTGCCTGGTGGGGAGCCATGCCCGGCCCCCGATCGGCGACGTCGATCTGGACGCGATCGCCGTCCACGTGCGCGGCGCGGAGCGTCAGCTCGGCGTCGCCGGCGTGCTTGCGGGCGTTCGCGGCCAGGTTCTCGAGCGCCTGCTGGAGCAGCTCGCGGTGCGCGTGCGCTGCGACCTCCTCGCAGCACACCTCGACCCGCACCGGCGCACCGTCGAGGCTGCGGGCGATCTCCCGCAGGAGCGGCGCCACCGGGACGGACTCGAGCCGGACCGGCTCGGAGTGCGTCTGCGCCCGCGCCAGGGTGAGCAGCGCATGGGCCAGCCGGGTCAGGCGGCCGGTCTGGCGCTCGACCACGGCCAAGAATCGGTCCCGGTCGTCCGGCCGCTCCTTGGCTCCTTCCTGGAGCACTTCCACCGCGCTCGCGATCGCCGCGAGCGGTGTCCGCAGCTCGTGGGCTGCGTTCGTGACGAACTCGCGCTCGGCCCGCTCCCGCCGCTCCCGCTCGGTGACGTCGGTGATCACGACGACTCCGGCGGGCGATCCCCGCGCAGGGGGGAGCAGGGCGACGACGTACGTCCGCGAGGGGTCGGGGCTCGTCCGGACCGTCCGAGCGGCGGCCCCGGGCTCGAACAGGGAGCGGGCTGCCTCGCGGAGGGAGAACCAGTCCCACGGCTCGGGCAGCGGGCCGCCCGGCACGAGCCGCTTGCCGAGTAGCGCGTGCGCACGGGAGTTCGCGAACTCGACCACGAGGTCGCGGTCGACGGCGATGACGCCCTCCTGGAGCTGCTCGAGCAGGCGGTGCAGGCGGTCGCGCTCACCCTCCAGCCGTTCGAAGGAGGCGCGCAGCCGCTCCCGCATCCGGTCGAGCGTCGCGGCCAGCGCACCGAGCTCGTCGGGGAAGCGAGACCGGAGCTCGCGGTCGAACCGGCCCTGCTCGATCTCGGCGGCTGCGCGCGCGATGCGGGTCAGCCGGCGCGTGATCAGGAGTGCGACGACCAGCCCCACGACGGCGCCGAGGGCCGTGGCCCAGAGCGCGGCGGAGACGATCTCGTCCCGGACGATGCCGAGCGCGTCCTCGAGATCCGACCGTGACGCGACCGCGATCAGGGCCGCTGCCCGCTCGCGCTGCATGGGCAGGGCGACGGTGACGATGCGGCCGCCGTCGATCGTCTCCACCGCCCTCCTGCCCGCGAGGGCCGTCTCGAGCAGGCGGTCGAGGTTCGGGAGCTCCTTGACCACCATGCCTCGCGCGCGCGCCGGAGTCACCAGAGAGGCGTCCCGGCGGAAGACGAAGAGAGAGAGGTTGCGTTCCGCGCCGAAGCGAGCGGCGCTCGCGCGGATGCCCTCCTCGGTCGCGTCCGGCGGGATCTGCGCGGCCGCAGCGACCGCGGCACCGGCGACGAGCTCCTGCGCGCGCTCGCGGATGGCCGACTCGCTCCGGGCCGTGAACACCTGCGCCACCGCGAGGGCTGTCAAGGCAGCGATTCCCGCGAACGCGAGCGCCAACCACCACCGCATGCTGAGCGCACGGGGCTGCACACCGGGAGTATGCGGCGCAGCGGGCAGCGCGCCTGCCGTGTGAGGAGACCTTCACACGATCCTGAGCCCTTGTCCGCAGCGGGACGAGCTACGGCAACGACGTCTCGGCATGGTGCTGGTCATGGATAGAGCCATGCCATCGCCGCCTCCCTCTCGGCCGGACGATGCTCGCGTGGGCGACGTGGTCGTCGCCCGGGACGGGTCGCTGGGGCACGTCGCCGGCATCGTCCGCTCCGAGACCAGAGCCCCTGTCTACCTGGTCATCGCCGTCCGTCGTCTGCTCGGGCGGCGGTATCCGGTCGTTCCTTGGTCCCTCGTCACCGGGGTGGACCGCTCTCGAGGTCGCATTCACGTCGAGGGGCGGCGCGAACGACTGGGGAGGCTGACGGAAACGCTTCCGATCGTGCTGTGACGGTTCGGGCAGAACGTGGCGGGTGACCTCGTCGGCTTCCTGGCTCTCGGCCGCAAGGGGAGCGAGCTCGGCATCGTCGTCGAGCAGAGAGGCGACGCGGAGGGTGCTACCGGCGAGATCGTCGTTCGAGGTGGCGTCTCCGCAGCGCTCGTCTACGTCCTCCCACCCGCGTGCGTGCGCGCGATCTCGCTGGAGCGGAAGGCCGTCGTCTTCGACGTGGACCTGATCGACTTCGTGCCCACCCTCCATCCGGACGGGACGATCGAGCTTCGCGTCTCCTCCGGCTGAGCCCGCCGCGGGCCGCGCAACCGCGGCTTAACTGCGGCTAACGCGCGGTTCACGCGGCCGCGGCTATAACGGTCAGCGCATGCCCTCCCTCCGTTCCCTGCGACCGTACCTCGCGCTCGTCGCGGCCGCCGCCCTCGGGGGCGGGGTCGCGGTGGGCGCGGTCGCGGCGCTCGGCGGGCTCGAGGGGGAGACGACGGTCATCACCGAGACTGTCGCCGCTCCCGCCACGGGCTCCACGGCGGCCGCCGGCCGGGGCATGAGCATCAACGAGATCTACGAGCGGGCGGCGCCCGGCGTCGTGCGCATCAACGCGACCACCAAGTCCACCGCGGCCGTTCCCCAGGTCGACCCGTTCTTCGGCGGCCCGCTTCCGAGCGTGCCGCAGCAGGAGGCGCTCGGCTCCGGGTTCGTCATCGACAAGGCCGGCCACATCGTGACCAACTTCCATGTCGTCCAGGGCGCGGACGAGGTCACCGTCAGCTTCTCCAAGCGCGACACGGTCAAGGCGGAGATCGTCGGCACCGATCCTTCCACCGACCTCGCCCTGCTGCGCGTGGAGGCGCCGGCGAGCGCGCTCACCCCGCTCCCGCTCGGCGACTCGGACCAGGTGAAGGTCGGGGATCAGGTGGTCGCGATCGGCAACCCCTTCGGGCTCGACCGGACGGCGACGGCGGGCATCGTCAGCGCCCTGCAGCGGCTGATCACCGCGCCCAACCGGTTCACGATCGACCACGTCATCCAGACCGACGCCCCCATCAACCGGGGCAACTCGGGAGGACCGCTCCTGAACATGCGCGGCGAGGTGATCGGGGTGAACACCCAGATCGAGACCGGCAACGTGAGCACCGGCAACGTCGGGATCGGCTTCGCGGTGCCGTCGAACACGGTGAAGGACGTCGTCGCCCAGATCCTCCGCACCGGGCACGTCGACCACGCGTACCTCGGGATCCTCGGACGCGCGATCACCCCCGAGCTGGCCAAGACCTTCCGGCTGCCGACCCAGGAGGGTGTCCTCATCGAGGACGTCAAGCCGGGCAGCGGCGCGGCCAAGGCGAAGCTGAAGGAGGGCGACACGCAGGTCGTGGTCGCCGGTGAGACCTACGTCCTCGGCGGGGACATCATCGTCTCCCTGAACGGCAAGCCGATCGCCTCGATCGAGGAGCTGCGCGAGGCGATCTCCGCCCACAAGCCCGGCGACCGCGTCACCCTGGGCATCTATCGGGGCGAGCGGAAGCTCGAGGTGCAGGTCACCCTCGGGCGCCAGCCGGCGTTCCCGCAGAGCTAGGGAAGCTCGGGCTGCGGGCCAGCGCCTCGTCCGTCAGCCGGTACCCGCGCTCGGCCAGGGCGAGCTTCTGCTCCGCCGGCCAGGGCCGGTCGCTCCGGAAGGTCGGGTCGAGCCCGTCCTCCCCGGGCGTGCCGCGCACGACGAGCAGCGGGACGTGGCGGTCGTGGCGGAAGGGGAAGCGGGCGGAGGCGAAGCGCGCTTCCAGCTCGGCTCGCACGCGGCGGCGGCGCCAGGGCGGCACGGCCGCAAGCGCCGCCTCGACCACCTCCCGCCGCAGGCGCTGCAGCTCGGCGACGGAGGTCTCGCGTTCCTCCGCAAGCCGTTCCTCGAGCACCGTGTTGCGCGCGATCGCGACGCGCATCAGGCGGACGATCAGCTCCGCGTAGTGGGCCGGCTCGCCGCGTTGCGCGCGCTCCTCGGCCAGGCGTACCTCGGCCAGGAGCGCGCGTACGGGTGGGACGGCGCGGAAGCGCTCCAGCCGCTCGCGCAGGCGCTCCAGGTAGGAGGGGTCGGTCGGGCGGTAGCTGGAGACGTAGCGGAACGCTGCGATCCCCTGCACGGCGGGGTTGCGGTAGGCGTGCTCGAGCGGGAAGTTCCGCACCCAGCCGCCATCGGTGGCCACCACCTCGCCGATCCGGACCGGGAGCACGAGCGCGCTGATCGCGGCCGAGGCGAGGATCGCCTGCGCCATCGTCTCGGGGGGCGTCGCGTGCGAGGAGTAGACGAGCTCGAAGTGGCGCGTGTCCCCGTCCAAGGGGTAGGAGCTGACGTCGGTCGCGATCACGGTCAGCTCGATCTCGGCCTCCGCGAGCGCGCCTGCCAGCTCTGCGGCCGTGCCGAGCCGCGCGGCGATCGTGGCCGGCAGCGTGTAGTCGTGCAGCCCGCCCGGGAGCTGCCAGACCCGCCTCGGCCGGAAGACCTCTTCCGCCTCGAGCTCGAGCAGGAAGCGCCGCAGGTCGGCGAGGCGGTCGAGCGCCGCCATCGTCCCGGCGAGCGCGCCCGCCGACGTCCCGTAGATCCAGCCCACGCGCGGCCACAGCTCGCTCGCGCGCAGGCGCTCGAGGAAGCCCAGCTCGAGGAGGGCGCCGTTGATTCCCCCGCCCGAGAGGACGACCGCGAGGTCGCGGCTGCCGGATGTCCGCACGCGGCTATTGTGCCCGCGTGGAGTCCGAGCTTCGGCGGGGGACGACGGTCGAGCCCGACGTCACCGAGGCAGAGGACGAGGAGCTCTGGCGCGACTCGGGCGGCGACCACACGGGGTGGTTCTGCGTCAGGACCGACCCCTTCCCCTGCCCGGCGCCGGGCTGCTCCTTCGTCGCCGAGTTCATGACCGCGGCGCATCTGATCCTCGTCTGGGAGGAACGCGACGACCCCAACCTGCTCTGGCACGCGCAGCGGGCCAAGGAGGTCGGGCGCAATCCGCGCGTCGTCCCCTACGAGCGCGCCTTCGGGCCGAGCGCGTCCTACTACGCCTGGGAGGCCGCCGGCCGGCCCGTGCACGGCGTCAAAGGCCGCTGAGCCGGCGCCTGCGCGGGCTAGCATGGGGCCGTGGCCGTCGTCGCCGAGACGCTGAAGGTGACCGGGATCCGCTGCGAGCGCTGCGTCGCCAGGCTCGCGGCCGCGCTGCGCGGGCAGGAGGGAATCGAGTCCGCCACCGCCAACCTGGTCGGCGACGTCGCCCTCGCCTGGGACGACGAGCGCACCTCGCGGGCCGAGATCCTGGCCGCGCTCGCGCGGGCGGGCTTCCGGCAGGCCCCGGACGCGGGGGAATAGGCCATCCGGCCCGCTCGTTGCAGCGTCCTGTAACGCACGGGTACGGTAGTCGGGTGAGCGAGCCCGAGCCGGCCACCGAAGCACGGCGGATCGCCGCCCGGGAGCGCGACCGCGCGCGCTTCGAGGAAGAGGCCCTCGCGCTCGCCGACCAGGTCTACCGGGTTGCCCGCCGGCTCGTCGGCTCACGTGAGGAGGCAGAGGATCTGGTGCAGGAGACCTACGCGAGGGCCTTCCGGAGCTGGAGCTCCTTCACCCCCGGCACCAACCTGCGGGCGTGGCTCCTGCGCATCCTCACCAACCTCAACGTCGACCGCGGGCGCCGGGTCCAGCGCACCCCGCCGACCCAGACGCTCGAGGAGACCGACTACTACCTGGCCAACAAGGTCGCTTCGGCCGCCGGCGAGGAGGCGCTCGAGCAGGACGTCGTCGTCGAGCGCCTGTCCCAGGATGCCGTCGTCAAGGTGCTCTCCGAGCTGCCGCCCCAGTTCCGCGAAGCCGTCGTGCTCGTCGACATCGGCGACTTCACCTACCAGGACGCGGCCCAGATCCTGGACGTGCCGATCGGGACGGTGATGTCGCGCCCGCACCGGGGACGCCGCGCGCTGAAGCGGAAGCTGACCGAGGAGGCACTGCCGTGACGCGCAATCCCTGCGAGCGCTGCGAGGAGCTGCTCCAGGACTACCTCGACCGCACGCTCACCGACCAGGAGTGGGCCGAGGCCGAAGTGCACCTGGCCGACTGCGACTACTGCCGGCGCCGCTACCGCTTCGAGGCGTCGCTGCGCCGGTACGTCCGGCTGAGCGCCGAGGAGCGCATGCCGCCGGGGCTGATGGCGAAGCTCGAGGAGCTGCGCGGGCTCGACGCGACCGCCTAGCTCCCGCTCCCGTCGAGGCGCGCCAGGTCCTCCGG
>Ga0073934_10005249_pt1 | contig 20312 bp, 15 predicted proteins | sample LarsenN4metaG_FD_76834 | JGI IMG/M metagenome (GOLD analysis project Ga0073934, IMG submission 76834) | Hot spring sediment bacterial and archeal communities from British Columbia, Canada, to study Microbial Dark Matter (Phase II) - Larsen... ... | reverse complement strand
GTTCGGCTCGTGGATGAACCAGCGTGCCGTCACCTATCGCAAGCTCCACAACATCCCGGAAAGCTGGGGCACCGCGGTCAACGTGCAGGCCATGGTGTTCGGCAATATGGGCGAGACCTCGGCTACCGGCGTCGCCTTCACCCGCAACCCCTCGACCGGCGAGAAGCGCCTGTACGGCGAATTCCTGATCAATGCCCAGGGTGAGGATGTGGTCGCCGGCATCCGCACCCCGCAGGAGATCACCGAGGCGGCGCGCACGGAGGCGGGCTCCGACAAGCCGTCGATGGAAACGGCGATGCCGGGCGCGTTCAAGGAACTCGTCCGCATCTACCGGGTGCTGGAGAAGCATTACCGCGACATGCAGGACCTCGAGTTCACGGTCGAGCAGGGCCGGCTGTGGATGTTGCAGACCCGCTCCGGCAAGCGCACCGCCAAGGCGGCGCTGCGCATCGCGGTCGAACTCGCCAACGAGGGCCTGATCAGCCGCAAGGAGGCGGTGACGCGGGTCGATCCCGCCGCGCTCGACCAGCTCCTGCACCCGACCATCGATCCTTCCGCCGAGCGCAAGGTGATCGCGACCGGGCTGCCGGCTTCGCCCGGCGCCGCCGCCGGCGAGATCGTGTTCTCCGCCGATGACGCCGAGGCCATGAAGGCGCAAGGCAAGAAGGTGATCCTCGTGCGCGTGGAAACGAGCCCCGAGGACATCCATGGCATGCACGCCGCCGAAGGCATCCTCACCACCCGCGGCGGCATGACCTCGCATGCCGCGGTGGTAGCGCGCGGCATGGGCAAGCCGTGCGTGTCGGGCGCCGGATCGTTGCGCGTCGACTACGCCACCGGCACGCTGACGGTGGCCGGCCGGACCTTCCGGCAGGGTGACTTCATCACCGTCGACGGCTCGACCGGCCAGGTGCTGGCCGGCCGCGTGGCGATGATCGAGCCGGAACTGTCGGGCGAATTCGCCACCCTGATGGGCTGGGCCGATGCGGTGCGCAAGCTCGGGGTGCGCGCCAACGCCGACACCCCCAACGATGCGCGCGTCGCCGTGAAGTTCGGCGCGGAAGGCATCGGGCTTTGCCGCACCGAGCACATGTTCTTCGACGAAAACCGCATCCGCGCCGTGCGCGAGATGATCCTGGCCGACAACGAGGCGCAGCGCCGTGCCGCGCTTGCCAAGCTGCTGCCGATGCAGCGGAGCGATTTTGTCGAGCTGTTCGAGATCATGGGCGGACTGCCGGTGACCATCCGGCTGCTCGACCCGCCGCTGCACGAGTTCCTACCGCACACGGAGGACGAGATCGCGGAAGTCGCGGCCGCCATGGGCGCCGATCCGAAGAAGCTTGCCGACCGCGCCCGCGAGCTGCACGAGTTCAACCCCATGCTCGGTTTTCGCGGCTGCCGGCTGGCGATCGCCTATCCTGAAATCGCCGAGATGCAGGCGCGCGCGATCTTCGAGGCGGCGGTCGAAGCCGGCCGACGCACCGGCAAGCCGGTGGTGCCGGAAGTGATGGTGCCGCTGATCGCCACCAAGGCCGAGCTCGACCTGGTCAAGGGCCGCATCGATGCCATGGCGGCTGCGGTCGCCACGGAGACCGGCGCCAGGATCGGCTATCAGGTCGGCACCATGATCGAATTGCCGCGCGCTTGCCTGATGGCCGCCGACATCGCGCAATCGGCGGAGTTTTTTTCGTTCGGCACCAATGATCTCACGCAGACCACCTTCGGTATCAGCCGCGACGACGCGGCGAGCTTCCTCGGCCCCTATACTGCGCGCGGCATCCTCGCCGCCGATCCGTTCGTGTCGATCGACCGCGAGGGCGTCGGCGAAATGATGCGCATCGGGGTCGAGCGCGGGCGCAAGGTACGGGCGAAACTCAAGGTCGGCATTTGCGGCGAGCATGGCGGCGACCCGGCCTCGGTCGCGTTCTGCCACCGGCTCGGCCTCGACTATGTCTCCTGCTCGCCGTTCCGGGTGCCGATCGCGCGGCTGGCCGCGGCGCAGGCCGCGCTTGGCCGGGATGCCGCCAGCCAGGCGTAGCGATCCGCCATGGCGCCGGGTCGGGTATTCCATTCCCCCTGCACGTGTTAGCGTTCGTTCAGGGAAACGGCATCAGAACCGACCGCGGGGGAGCGATGGCAGAGGAAGCCAAACCGGCGCAGGCCTCGCCGGACAATCGGGCGACGTCGGATGCCGATCCGGCCGTCCAGGGCGCAATTTCCGCCGAGGCGCTGCGCAAGGCTGAGAGCTTCGTCGAGGCGGAAGAGGGGGAGACCAACCGCCTCGTCGGCTTCGCCGCCGCGTTCGTGACGGCCATCGCGGTCGGCATGTCCCTGTTCCATCTCTATACCGCCATCGCCGGCGTGCCGCCGCTGTTCTCCGAGCTGCCGATCGTCGCGACTCAGCCGCTGCGCTATACCCACGTCGCATTCGTGCTGGTGCTGGCTTTCCTGCTTTATCCGGTGGCGCGGCGCTACCGCCATCGGATCATGTGGTGGGACGTGGTCGCGGCCGCGGCGGCGGTTGCGGTCCTGATCTATGCCATCGAAGGCGGCGAAGACTTCACCGACCGCGCCACGGTGCCGACGCAGACCGACGTCATCCTGGGCGTGTTGTTCATCGCCATCCTGCTGGAGGCGACGCGGCGCACCATCGGCTGGATCGTGCCCGCCGTCGCGCTCCTGTTCATCGCCTATGCCATGGCGGGCCCATATCTGTCGCCGCCCTGGAACCATCGCGGCTACGGCCTCGATCAGCTGGTCGGCCACCTGTTCATCACGCTCGAAGGAATATTCGGAATTCCGGTCGACGTCTCCGCGAGCCTGATCATCCTGTTCACGATCTACGGCGCGTTCCTGCACCACTCCGGTGCCGGCAAGTTCTTCATCGATTTCTCGCTGAAGCTGATGGGCAACAAGCCGAATGCCGCCGGCCGGACCGTGGTGCTATCTTCGTTCCTGCTCGGCGGGCCCTCGGGTTCGGGGGTCGCCACCACGGTGACGGTGGGCGCGGTCGCCTATCCGATGATGCAGAAGGCCGGGTTCGAGAAGAATGCCGCCGGGGGCTTGCTGTCGGCCGGCGGACTCGGCGCGATCATTTCACCGCCGGTGCTGGGTGCCGCCGCCTTCCTGATCGCCGAGTTCCTGAAGATCAGCTACCTCGACGTGATCTGGATGGCGGCGATCCCGACCTGTCTCTACTACCTATCGCTATTGTTCATGGTCGAGCTCGACGGACGACGGTTCGGCGCGGCCACCGGCATGACGGCGGAGAACTTTTCCTGGTGGCAGTCGTTCCACTTCCTGTCGCTGATCGCGATCATCGTATTCATGCTGATGGGGCGCTCGCCGGCGTTGTCGGTGTTCTACGCGACCGTGCTCGCCTTTCTGCTGAGCTTCCTGACGCGGGAAACCGCGTTGACGCTGCGGCGGCTCGTCCGGGCGCTGTCGGAGGGATCGACGAGTGTGCTCACGGCGGCGACCACCTGCGCGACCGCTGGAATCATCGTCGGGGTGGTCACGCTGACCGGGCTTGGCCAGAAGTTCGCCGACATCGTCATCAGCTATGCCGGCGGCAGCCTGCTGCTGACCGCGATGTTCACCGCGCTCGTGGTCTGGATCGTTGGCCTCGCGGTGCCGGTCACCGCCTCCTACATCATCTGCGCGGTGATCGCGGCGCCGGCGATGATGAAGCTCGGCGTGCCGGCGATCGCCGCGCACATGTTCATCTTCTATTATTCGGTGCTGTCGGAGGTGTCGCCGCCGACCGCGCTGTCGCCGTTCGCGGCCGCCGCCATCACCGGCGGCGATCCCTACAAGACCACGTTGCAGGCGTGGAAATACACGCTGCCGGCGTTCCTGGTTCCGTTCGTGTTCGTGCTCGATCCGCAGGGAATCGGCCTCCTGCTCCAGGTTCCCAAGGGCGGCTCCGCCTGGGACGTCGTCCTGATCACCGCGCGGACAGGTGTCGGATTGGCGGCGCTGGCAATGGCGGCACAGGGCTGGGCGCTGCGCAGGACCACGCGCCCGGAACGCCTGCTGTTGCTGCTTTCGGGGCTGCTGCTGGTGTTCCCGAGCCTGCTTGAAGCCATCGCCGAGGCGATCGTCGGGCGTGACATCGACTACACCGCGACATTTGGCATACTGATCGGAGTTGCGGTGTTGATTAAACAGTGGTTGTTGCCGGTTTCCTCGGAAGCACAGGCGACTAGCCGACGATAGGGAGGTTTCAAAGATGATGACACGGAACAAACTGTTCGCCTCCGTACTGGCTCTGGCGACCATGTTTGCCGGCGCCGCCGTTGCGCAGAGCATGAACATCGCGATCGCCACCGGCGGCACCGGTGGGGTCTACTATCCGCTCGGCGGCGGCATGGCGAATGTGCTGTCGAAATACGTCAAGGGCGTGCAGGCCACCGCGCGTGTGACCGGCGGCTCGGTCGACAATCTCAGGCTGATTCATTCCGGCCAGAGCGAAGTCGCGCTGGTGATGGTGGACGTCGCGCTCGACGCCCACAAGGGCGAGGCCAAGTTCAAGGGCAACCCGGTTGCGGTGCGCACCCTGATGATCCTCTATCCCAACCGCATGCATGTGGTGTCGGTCGAAGGCACCGGCATTACCAAGATGAGCGACCTCAAAGGCAAGCGCGTTTCCACCGGCTCGCCCGGCAGCGCCACGGAGGTGATGGCGTTCCGGGTGATCGAGGGTGCCGGGCTCGATCCCAACAAGGACATGCGGCGCGAGCGACTCGGCGTTGCAGAGTCGGTCAACGCGCTGAAGGATCGCCGGATCGACGCATTCTTCTGGGTCGGCGGGCTGCCAACCGCTGCGGTCACCGACCTCGGCGCCACGCCGGGCGTCAAGATCGTGATGATCGATCAGGCCCATACCGTCGATGCCATGAACAAGAAGTATGGCGGCATCTATTCCACCGGCGTGATCCCGGCAAAGACCTATCCGGGACAGGACAAGGACAACGCCGTCGCAGTGGTGCAGAATATCCTGGTCGCCAATGCCAAGATGCCTGACCAGGTCGCCTACGACATCGTCAAGACCTTCATCGAACGCCAGAAGGAGCTGGTCGCAGTGCATGCCGAGGCGGCCAGCATCACGCTCGACAACCAGCTCAATCGCAACACGACGATTCCCTGGCATCCGGGGGCGCTGAAATATTTCAAGGAACGCGGCGTGAAGATGTGATGCCGGTCGCCGCTGCCGTTGCTGCATCATGCCCGGGCCGGTCCCGGGCATGACCGTATCCGGGGGAACGCGTTGATGCAGCGCACGGCGGTCCTCTGGTGGCGCATCCTGATGATTGCGGGCGGCTTCGGCTTCGGGCTGTTCGCGGACCGCCGTCCGTTCGGCGAGTCGGTGCTGGGCCATCCGATCGTCGTGTATTGCGCCATCGCCGGCCTCGGCCTTCTCATTTTGCGTGTCGTGCTCGCGCGTCCGGTCCCGCAGGTCATCCCTGAGCGCGCCATCGTCACGGGATTTCTCATGGGCATTGCCGCATTCCTTGCCGGCAACTGGTTCGTTGTGCACGTGATCGCGCTGCGTTGACGAAGCGTTTACCAAGCGTCCTGCGTCTGCCACTGCGAATCGTCGGCAAGCGAACATTGCGCACCACGGCAATGCGATTAACGCGATCGCAAGGTTAATCGGCCAATAAAACAATCCGTCGCATTTGCGCCATCGCGGCGCCGCGTCGCGACGAGAGTATCGGTTGCGTCCTGTAGCGTTGCGTAGAGTGGGTGGATGGTTGCGTACCGTCACAGGCCGAAGGGCATTGCGCCCTTCGGCCTTGGCTTTCTGACCTTCCTGCTGGTGCCGACCGCAATCGGTTCGCAGGAGCTTGCCGAACTCGTTGCACGTCAACCCGCGGTCGCCGAGCGGCCGGCCATTCGCTATTCCGCCTTCGGTGCGGGGCAGGTTGCCAACCTCAACATGCCGCGCCTGGTCAGCGCCGCAATGCCGGTCTCGCTCAGCTATACGCTTGCCGGACTGGACACCACGCAGACCGACATCATCGGTGCGATCCGCGAGCGCATGCTCGGCGAGCACGCCCCGGCGGAGCCCGTGCTGCCGGTGCCGGACCGCCGCCTCAAGGGCGACCGGCTTCCGCTCCCCGAGGAGCAGGTTGAGGTTGCGGCAGCGGCGCCGCCCGCAGCCGCGGTGCCGGTGCCGCCGGCCGGTCCTGCCATCCAGCCGCCGGCCGCCGATGACGATCGGGACCCGCCGCACAAGGGCGACCGGCTGGCGATGCAGGCCGAGACGGAATCGGCACCGGCAGTGCCGGCGTCAGCGCCACAGCAGGGGAGCTACCAGCTCGCCAGCATCGACCGTCAGGCTTTGCCGCAAGAGCCGCCCGCCGTTGCCGCAGTCGCGCCTCCGCCGGTCGACGCGTCGGACGATGCACATCCGCCCGCCGTCGCCGCCCCCGAGGGCGTGATCGTCGGCATCGCCTTTACGCGCGAGGAGGCCGATCCGTCGGTGCTGACGGCCCGGCTCTATTTCGGCGGCGAGCCGATGAGCGAGACGCTCGAACAGGTCCAGCCATGGCCGTCGGGCGGCGAGCCGAAGGTCGAGACCCTGGTCGTCTCGGTCGACGCGGACGTCCAGGTCGCGGCGCTGCCGCCTGCGCCACCGCCCAGTGAACGGCCGGCGTTGACGCCGGAGGCGCGCGAAACAATCGCCAGCAAGGGCGAGGTGACCGGCGAAGGGCGCCGCCCGATGACACCGGCGGAGCGCCTCGGCCTCACCGACGCCACGCGGGCGCGACAGGCGCGCTGCCTCGCCGAGGCGATCTATTTCGAATCGCGCGGCGAGCCGGTGCGCGGCCAGATCGCAGTGGCGCAGGTCGTGCTCAACCGTGCGTTCTCCGGCTACTATCCGACGACGGTGTGCGGCGTGGTCTACCAGAACGCGAACCGCTATCTGCGCTGCCAGTTCACTTTCGCCTGCGACCGTCATCCCGACGTGATCCGCGACCAGCCGCGCTGGCAGCGCGCGCAGGCGATCGCCGCGGGTGCGCTCGACGGCCGGCTGTGGCTGCCGGAGGTCGGCAAGGCCACGCACTACCATGCCTACTGGGTGCGGCCGGCCTGGGTGCGTACGATGGACCGGCTGCACACCATCGGCGTGCACACCTTCTATCGTCCGCGCCGCTGGGGCGACGGCGCCGACGCGCCGAGCTGGGGCGATGCGGCCGCGACCGCGGAGGCGTCGCGGGCGCTGTAGTCACATCTCGATATCGAGCGCCACGTCGAGCGACGGGGCAGAATGGGTGATCCAGCCCGAGGAGGCGTAGTCGACGCCGGTCGCCGCCACCGCCGCGATGGTGTCGAGCGTGATGCCGCCGGAGGCCTCCAGCAGCACGCGGCCGGCCGTCATCGCGACGCCCCGGCGCAGGTCATCGACGCTGAAGTTGTCGAGCAGCACCGCGTCGGCAAGGCCCACGTCGAGCACCTCGCGCAGTTGATCGAGGGTATCGACCTCGATCTCGATCTTGACCAGGTGGCCGGCGCACGCGCGCGCGCGTTCCAACACGGCACGGACCCCACCCGCCACCGCGATATGGTTGTCCTTGATCAGCATGGCGTCGTCGAGCCCGAAGCGGTGGTTGAAACCGCCGCCGCAGCGCACCGCGTATTTCTCGAGCGCCCGCAAGCCTGGCGTGGTCTTGCGCGTGCAGCAGACGCGCGTCCGCGTGCCTCTTAGGCGGGCCACGAACTCGGCGGTGGCGGTGGCGATGCCGGAGAGGTGGCCGAGCAGGTTGAGCGCCGCGCGTTCGGCCGACAGCACCGCGCGCGCGTCGCCGGCGATGGTCATCAAGGTCGTTTTCGCGGCGACGGCATCGCCGTCGCGCGCGTCCGCCTTGATCGCGATCTCGGGATCGAGCCGCCGGAACGCCGCCGCGAACAGCGGCAGGCCCGCGATCACGCCGGCCTTGCGCGCGACTAGGCGCGTGCGCGCCGGGGTGCCGGCGGGGATGGTGGCGATGGAGGTCACGTCGCCGGCGCGCCCGAGGTCCTCAGCGAGCGCGCGCTCGACCGCGGCGTCGATCTCTAGCGGCGACAGGAATCCCTCGGGATAGTTGAGCAACGTAGTCATAGTCATTGCCGTCTAACTTCAAATGCATCTGGTGAAGCTTCGCGAGAATTCTCATCGCTACGTGAGAATATCCTTTGGTTTCTTATGGAAAGCGTGTCCTCATCATTCGTGTGCGATAATGTGTTGGTGGCATTGTCGTAAGAAAATCTGCTGAAGACTTGGTTCTTGGAATTTAGGATTTCCAACAAGCCGTTTCGAATCCTCCAGGCAGTTTCATTGTCATTTTGGCCCAATCCAATGGAGCCGTCGCGATCGAAACTGATTTGCTTTACCCTGCCTGGGGCTTTTGGGTTGTAGTTCAGCATCCAATCGCTGCCTGAAAGCAAGACACGTTTCAGTTCCTCATCTTCGGAAATGGCTTTTCGTTTCAGCCATCTGCTGAGCAACTTCGAGACATATTCAAGTTTTAGTGCGGCCAGCAGCGATGCAAGCGCGGAAGTTGCTATGGCAAGGATCGATACCCCCAAGTTAATTGCATCTATCCATTCTAACTTGCTATCAAACGTGAAGATGATTTGCTGAATGGAAGGCCATAATAGCGAGCCAAGATAGCAAAAGATGGATAGCCCGCCGATTGCGGAGGTTGAAATGAAATCGATTCGATGAAATCTGTTTGCCTGTACTTCTGAACTCTGCGCCGCCCACTGAATCGAAAGCTGAAACAAGTTAAATAGCACCACTACAAGCAAGATCGTTGCGAGGAATTCAGGGCGCTCCAGTTGAAATGGCAAAATTGAAATTTTCTGCTCGTTATTTACAATTTTGAAGCCAGCGAAAATCGAAAGCAAGAGACAGCCAACAAAGATCAGAAGATTCCTCTTCGTCTTGTAGTATGCATCGCTCGGGCCCATTATGGATGCTCCGGCTAGACTAGCTCTTCAGATTCACCATGCGCTCGACCGAGCGGCGCGCCTTCGCGGCGATGGCGGGATCGATGACGACCTCCTCCTTGAGATAGACGAGGCTGTCGAGGATGTTGGGCAGCGTGATGCGCTTCATGTGCGGGCAGAAATTGCACGGCCGCACGAATTCCACGTCCGGCAGCTCGGCCTTCACGTTGTCGGCCATCGAGCACTCGGTCACCATCACGACCCGCGACGGCTTGTGCTTGCGCACCCAGTCGATCATGCCGGCGGTGGAGCCGGTGTAGTCGGCCTCCGCCAGCGCGTCGGGCGGGCATTCCGGATGGGCGATGATCCTGATGCCGGGCTCGTTCTCGCGCACGCGCTTGAGCTCCTCGCCGGTGAAGCGCTCGTGCACCTCGCAGGCACCCTTCCACGCAATGATCTTCTTCTTCGACTGCGCGGCGACGTATTTCGCCAGAAACTGGTCGGGCAGGAAGATCACGGTGTCGCTGTCGAGGCTCTCGACCACCTGAACGGCGTTCGACGAGGTGCAGCAGATGTCGACCTCCGCCTTCACCTCGGCCGACGTGTTGACATAGGCGACCACCGGCACGCCCGGGAATTTCCGGCGCAGCAGGCGGACGTCCTCGCCGGTGATGGAGGACGCAAGCGAGCAACCGGCGCGCAGATCGGGGATCAGCACGGTCTTGTCGGGATTCAGGATCTTGGCGGTCTCGGCCATGAAATGCACGCCCGCCTGCACGATGATGTCGGCGTCGACCTTGGTCGCTTCACGTGCAAGCTGGAGCGAATCGCCGGTGAAGTCGGCGACGCAATTGTAGATCTCCGGGGTCTGGTAGTTGTGCGCCAGGATGACGGCGTTGCGCTCCTTCTTCAGCGTATTGATGGCCTTCACATAGGGCGCAAAGAAGGGCCACTCGACCGGCGGGACCACGGCCTTCACGCGCTCGTAGAGGTGCGCGGTCTCGCGGCCGACCGCCTCGTTCCATTCCAGCGACGGCATCGGCAGCACGCCGAACCGCCGTGCGGCCGCGGAGAGGCCCACGGACGGCGGCGGGACCATCGGCGAAACCGAAGTCGGGCCAAAGGCTTGCAGGATCGGCATGGTCTCCTCCTCCCAAATATGCTCATGTTGAGCATATTTGGGGACAAAAACGTCCGGCATCAGCCGGCTGTGCTCCGAGGCGGATTATCCTCAATTCGAGCAAAAGCGATATAGCATGTTCCCCCGCCGCCCGCCAGCCCCCCGGCGGCTGCCATGCACCACAGGGATGGACGCTCTGACCAAGTTTCGTTTGGGACGGCGCGGCACGCACCCTATGTTCGCAACCGCGCCGGAGACCTCCATGACAAATGCAGCCCCGAGCGCCACCAGGACGTTCTCGTGGCGCCTCCCGATCGTCATTGCCTTGTGCGGCTGCGCGATCTCGGTCATCACATTCGGGCCGCGCTCGTCGCTCGGCTTCTTCCTCACACCGCTGTCGCAGGCGAACGGCTGGGGCCGCGACGTGTTCGCGCTGTCGCTGGCGCTCCAGAACCTGCTCTGGGGAATGGGACAGCCGTTTGCCGGTGCCATTGCCGACAAGTTCGGCGCGCCGCGCGTGCTCAGCGTCGGCGTGATCCTGTACGCGCTGGGCATCTATCTGACCTCGGTGGCGACGACCCCCGGCATGCTGCATCTGTCCGCAGGCGTGCTGATCGGCCTGGGGTTGTCCGGCTCGGCGGTGCCGATGGTGATCGGCGCGCTCGGCAAGCTGTTGCCGGAGAGCTGGCGCTATATCGCGTTCGGCGCGGTGACGGCGGCGGGTTCCTTCGGACAGTTCCTGTTCTCGCCGCTGGCGGTCCACCTGATGGGCATCTACGGCTGGCAGAACACGCTCGTGATCTTCGCCTGCGTGCTGCTCCTGGTGATTCCGCTGTCGATGATGCTGATCGCGCCGCGCCGGCCCGCGGGCGCACCGGCGGTCGCGGCGCCGGCGCCGCAGTCGCTCAAGCAGGCGCTGGCCGAGGCGTTCGGTCACCGCTCCTACAATCTCCTGGTGCTGGGGTTCTTCACCTGCGGCTTCCAGCTCGCGTTCGTGACCGTGCACCTGCCGAGCTACCTCGCCGACCGCGGCATCTCGGCAGAGGTCGGCGGCTGGACCATGGCCGTCATCGGCCTGTGCAACATTGCGGGCTCGCTCGGCTCCGGCTGGCTCGCGACCTTCCTGCCCAAGCGCTTCATCCTGTCGTTCATCTATTTCGCGCGCGCGATCTCGATCGCAGTGTTCGTGTCGCTGCCGGCGAGTCCCGTGGTGACGCTGATCTTCGGCGCGGTCACCGGCATCCTGTGGCTGTCGACGGTCGCTCCGACCTCGGGGCTGGTGGCGGTGATGTTCGGGACCCGCTGGCTCACGATGCTGTTCGGCTTCGCCTTCTTCAGCCATCAGGTCGGCGGCTTCCTCGGCGTGTGGCTTGGCGGCCTCTTGTTCGAAGCCACCGGCTCCTACGACGTGGTATGGTGGCTCTCGGTCCTGTTCGGCGTCCTGTCCGCCATCATCAACTTGCCGATTGTCGAGAAGCCCGTGGCGCGCCTCGCGGTGGCGCCGGCCTGATAGCGGACAGCCGACCGGCGGGTGGGGGAGGCACGTCGCTTGAACGATACGCAAGGCACCCGCCCTTCCGCTCCAGCCGTTCGACGTTCGCTGGCGTGGCGCACGCCGGCCGTGATCCTGGTCTGCGGCTGCCTGATTTCCACCATCACCTACGGTCCGCGGTCGTCGTTCGGCTTCTTCATGGCGCCGATGACGCTCGATAACCAATGGGGCCGCGACGTGTTCGCGCTCTCAGTCGCGATGCAGACGCTGCTGTACGGGATGATGCAGCCGTTTTCCGGCGCGCTTGCCGACAAGTTCGGCAATGTGCGCGTGATCATCGCCGGGGCGCTTCTCTATGCCTCCGGCGTATTCATGATGTCGCGCGCCACGACGCCGGGCGAACTCTACCTGACGTCCGGCGTGCTGATCGGGCTCGGGCTGACCGGCTGTTCGTTCAGTCTCATCATCCCGTCGTTCGGGAAACTGCTGCCGGAGAGCTGGCGCTCGATCTCATTCGGGGCCGGCACCGCGGCCGGCTCGTTCGGACAGTTCCTGTTCTCGCCGCTTGGCGTCAGCCTGATCGACCAGGTCGGCTGGCGCGCGACGCTTGAGATATTCGCGCTGATCATCCTGCTGGTGCTTCCGCTGGCGTTCGTCATCACGACGCCCCGCCACGACGCGCCGGTCCGCAAAGACGGTGTGCCGCAGCGTCCCGGTGCGGCCATCGATCTGCCGGGCCAGACCTGGAAGCAGGCGCTGGCGGAGGCGTTCCGGCACCGGTCCTTCGTGCTCCTGGTGATGGGCTATTTCACCTGCGGGTTTCAGCTCAATTTCGTCACGCTGCACCTGCCGTCCTACCTGATCGACCGCGGGCTCTCGGCCGAGGTCGGCGGCTGGACGCTCGGCATCATCGGGCTGTTCAACATCGTCGGCGCGCTGCTCTCGGGTTATCTCGCCGGCCGGCTGCCGAAGCGCTATATCCTCGCCTTCATCTATTCCACCCGCGCACTGGCGGTGGTGTTCCTCATCACCATGCCGGCACATCCGGCGGTGGCGCTGATCTACGGCGCGGTCACCGGCCTGCTCTGGCTCTCGTCGGTGCCGCCGACGTCCGGCCTGGTCGCGGTGATGTTCGGAACCCGCTGGCTGTCGATGCTGGTCGGCATCACCTTCCTCAGCCATCAGATCGGCGGATCGCTCGGCGTCTATCTCGGCGGTCTCCTGTACGAGACCACGGGTTCCTACAACATCATCTGGTGGGGCGGGGTCGTTTTCGGCGTGTTGTCCGCCCTGATCAATCTGCCGATCGTGGAGAAGCCGGTGCCGCGGCCTGCGGCGATGCCGGCGTGAGCAGGGTGAGGTAATTGTGCTGATAGGGCACGACGCCGAAGGCAAACGAGTCGCCGAGACCGAGGATGCGGAACGTCCCGGGCTCCTTGGCGACCTGAAATTCGACGTCCATGAAACCATGGGAATTGAGCTTGAATCCGAACAGCGACGAGTGCGGGATGCCGCGAAACTGGTTGTAGGAATCGGAATGCAGCACCGGCAATGGATAGAAGTGGTGCGAAACCCTCAGCGCGATCTCGAACAGGGCAAAGGTCGTGATCGCGATCACGATCGCCGGACGCGCGAAAGCAAGAATTCGTCCTGACATTTGCCCGTTCCCCGCAGCACATCATGATATGGAATGCCCGGCCATCGAGAAAGGCGCTTGCGCGCATCGTCGCGTCGCGCACATAGTTGCAGGCCGATGTCAGGAGACCGCCGTGGCAATGTTCAAAGCGATCGTCATCGAGAAAACCGAGGGCGGCCAGACCGTCGCGCTCAAGGACTTCGACGCGGCGGACCTGATGGACGGCGACGTCGACGTGCGCGTCGAATGGTCCACCGTCAACTACAAGGATGGGCTCGCGGTCACCGGCAAGGCGCCAGTGGTGCGGCGCTGGCCGATGATCGCGGGCGTCGATCTCGCGGGTACGGTCGAGCGCTCCTCGCATGCCGACTGGAAGACCGGCGACAAGGTGATCCTGAACGGCTGGGGACTTGGCGAGACCCACCTTGGCGCCTATGCGCAGACGGCGCGGGTCAAGGGCGACTGGCTGGTGCGGCTGCCGGCGACCATGTCGACGCGCGATGCGATGGCGATCGGCACCGCCGGCTACACCGCGATGCTGGCGGTGATGGCGCTGGAGAAACACGGCCTGGCGCCCGACCGCGGCCCGCTGGTGGTCACCGGCGCCGCCGGCGGCGTCGGCTCGGTGGCGATCGCGGTGCTTGCCAGGCTCGGCTTCGAGGTCACTGCCTCGACCGGCCGGCCGGAGGAGGCGGACTATCTCAAGCGCCTTGGCGCGCGCGAGATCGTCGAGCGCAAGGAGCTTTCCGGCACGCCGCGTCCGCTGGCGAAGGAACGCTGGGCGGGCGGCGTCGATTCGGTCGGCTCGACCACGCTGGCGAATGTGCTGTCGATGATCCGCTACCGCGGCGCGGTCGCCGCCTGTGGCCTCGCGGGCGGCATGGACCTGCCGACGTCAGTCGCGCCATTTATTTTGCGCGGGGTGTCGCTTTTGGGCATCGACTCCGTGTACCGGCCACGTCCGGACCGGGAAGCGGCCTGGAAACGCCTGGAAACCGACCTCGATCGGGCGAAACTCCGGGATATGACCGCTGAAATCGGGCTGTCGGACGTGCTGGAGGCCGGAAAACTGATTGTCGAGGGTCGCATTCGCGGTCGAATCGTGGTCAAGATTGGGTAAAGACGTTCACCATTTGGCTACGAAGCTGGGGCAGGATCGGCACGTCCCGCATGGTTAGCGGCGGGTAAATGCGGTAGTGTCGATTACGGGTAGGGGGACTGGGAATGTCTGTACGTCTTGTGACGCTCGCGGCGGCAGTGCTCGTGGCAAGCCCGGTGCTGGCGGAGCCGCTCGATGTCGCGGCGGCGCACCGGTTCGTGGTCGGCAAGACCTTCGCCTACAATTGCTTCGACGGCACCCGCGGCGCCGGCCGCATCCAGAACGATCTGTCGGTCGCCGGCACAATCCAGGTGCGCGGCGCGGGTCCGGTGCGCTACGTGCAGCTCCCGCCCGGCACGCTGAAGGTCAAGGGCGGATCGGTCTGCGCCTCGGTGCGCGGCATCCCGTTCGAGCCCTGTTTCAATGTCGACAGGACCGATGCCCGCAGCTTTCGCGGCTCGATCTCCGGCCTGAGCTTTGCGTATTGCGACTTCACCCGTCATGTGCCGCGCAGGCCGTCGGTCCGCACGACATGGCGCGACCGCGTGCCGTCGCGGCCGTTGGCGATCCACGCCGCCGCCGGCGCCGGCAACTGACCGCTCAATCCACGCATTCGAGAATCTTGCGGCGCTTGCCGACTTCCGTTGCGCAGAAGTCGACGAAGGCGCGCACGCGTGCGGTGGTCCGCAGGTCCGGGTGAGTCAACAGCCACAATTCGCCTTCCATCTCGGGCAGCGGCGGCGTCAGCCGGGCCAGCCCCGGCACCGTGGCGCCGACGAAACACGGCAGCAGTGCAAGCCCGGCGCCACGGGCGGCGGCTTCGGCGAGCCCCAGCATGGTGTTGATCTTGTACACGAGGCGGTCGGAATTGCCGGCGCGGTCCTTGAGCCACTTGGTGGCCTTGGCGATGGCAATGTGATCGGCGAATCCGACCCAGTTGTATTTCGCGGCATCGCGTCGCGGATTGAACGACGTGATGTTCTGTCGGGCGGGCCCGAACACGGCCCAGGCAATCTTCGAGACCCGGCGGCCGCTCAAGGTGTTCGGCTGAAGGTAGGTAGCGCGCACCGCCACGTCGGCATCGCGCCGCGCCAGGTTCAGCATGGTGTTCGATACCACGACGTCGAGCACGATCCCCGGATAGGCCTTGCGAAAGGCAACCAGCACGTCTGTGAGCAGATGCAGCAGCACCGTATCGTTGGTGGTGATGCGCAGGTCGCCCGAGGGCCGCAGGTCCCGGCCGGTGACCTTGCGTTCGAAAGCGGTCACATCCTCGCCAATGCGCTCCGCCAGCCGGACCATCTCCTCCCCGGACGACGTGAGCGCATAGCCGGCACGGCCGCGCTCGAACAGCCGGGAGCCCAGCGCCTGCTCGATCTGCCCCAACCGGCGGAAGACGGTCGAGTGGTTGACCTTGAGCGCCTGTGCTGCGCCGTTCAGCGAGCGGGCATCGGCGATGGCTTTGATAAAGCGGAAATCATCCCAGGACAGCATTTCACGGGGCCTTTGGGGACCCCCATCCGTTTGCGATATTGCAAGCAAAAGGGTGCAAAGTCATGCCGAATAGCAGTAGATCGCAAACTCGTGATCTTGCGCTCAGCCCGGCGCCGGTGCCGCCGCCGGCTCCGGCGGTCGCGGCCGGCGCGGGAACAGGATGCGCTGGTAGACCACCCCGATTCCCATCAGCACCACGCCGAGCCCGATCAGGGAGATCGACTGCCAGATGCCGGTGAGATCGCGCATGTCCACAAAAAACACCTTGAATACCGTCAATACCACCACCACTGCCGAGGCGAGCCGCACCGCCTGCGACTTGAGCGTCACCCCGACCGCCAGCAGCACGACGCCGAACACCAGCCAGGTCGCCGAATAGGTGTACTGCTCGGCGTCGGTGGTCGGCCCGATGGTCAGCACCGGGCCGTGGAAGAAGCGGCGGACCTGGAGCGACAGATAGGCGAGCGCCAGCGCCACCGCGACCATCGCGACCAGCTGGCTGTAGCCGGCGGGCCTGCGTCCGCGCGCATACAGCGCAAGCGCCGCCGCAAGCGCGGCCGGGAACAGATAGCCGAGCATGATCAGGTTGAAGACGCTGCCGCCGACATTGTACGGGTTGAGCATCGGATTGCCGACGATGCCGAGCCCGAACACGACCGCGATCAGCGCAATGCCGCCCACCAGCAGCGCAGTGCCGTTGTGGATCACGGACTCGATCTTCTCGCGCAGCCATTCGAGCGCAAGCGTCATGGCGATGAGGATGTTCACGTTCCATGCGATCTCGGCAAGCGACGTCGGCCCGACCGTCAGCACCGGGCCGACCAGGATGCGGCGCACCTGGAGCGACAGGTAGGCAAGCGTCAGGAACACCGCGACCAGTCCGAGAATCTGGCTGTGGACCGCCGGGCGGCGCCCGCTGGTGGTCAGCGCAAGCCCGGCCATCAGGATTGCCGGCAGGAGATAGCCCAGCATGACGAGGTTGAAGACGCTGCCGCCGACATCGTACGGGAACACCATCGGATTGCCGATGCCGGCGAGTCCGAACACAATTCCCGCCAATGCGAGCGCGGTGACGATCAGCGCGCCGCCATTGTGGATCAGGCTGCCGGAGCGCTCGCGCAGCCGTTCGAGGCCGATCGCCATCGCGAGCCAGATGTTCACGTGCAGCGCGACCTCGGTCAGCGGGCTCGCCGGACGATAGATGTTGCCGCCGGTCATGTAGTGGCGAACCTCCAGGAAGGCGAGCAGCACCAGGAACAGGAGCGCTGCCGAGTCCGCCATGCGCGCCGGTGTGTCGTCGGCGCGCCGTCGCAGGATATGGCCGCCGACCCAGAATGCGAGCGCCGGCACGCCGTAGCCCCACAGAATCCAGTTGAAGACCGGCGTGGCGCCGAGATCGCCGCCGACGATGGCGGGATTCCAGGCGACGCGCGCCAGCACAGCGGCGACCAGCACGCCGGCCAGGATGCGCAGCGCCGGCAGCGGGCGCTTGTCGGCGACGTAGGCGATGCCCGGCACCATCAGCGCCAGCGCGACCGTGAGCCAGCCTTTCTCGAGCGCGAGCGCCAGCGCCAGGGCCAGGCCCGCCACCGATCCGGTGGCGAAGATCGCGGCCGCCGCCGCGCCGCCCGGCCGCGGCTCGCGGCGGCTCAGCATCTCGGTCGCGAGCGCGAACAGAACGGCGAGCAGCAGCGCGAGCGCGGCAAACGGCACCGACTGCTCGAACTTGTAGATGCGATAGTAGAGCGCAATCAGGATCGCGATCGGCACGAACACCGCGCAGGCCGCCCAGATCATCGGCACCTGCGCGGCCTTCGAGCGGCCTTGCGCCAGGAATCCGGCGCCGCCGAACAGCACGGCAAGGCCCGCCCCCAGCACGAGATGGGTGCCGTAGTGCACCTGCGACGGCGGCGCGCCGGCCGCGGCCGCCGGCAGCAGGATGTGGTCGAAGCTGAACTCCACCGAGTAGTGCAGGAACATCAGCAGCACCATCAGCGCCGCCACCGGCAACGCACCGGCGGCCGCCTCGGTGCGCCACGCGATCGCGACGGTCGCCGCCGTCAGCACGACGAACAACGTCAGCGCCGGCGTGGCGTGCTTGCTCATCAGCACGATCAGCAGGGCGCCGAACAGATAGGCCGCCAGCGCGATGGTCGATACCGGGTCGACCTTGCCGTCCTCGGCGTCCGGCCCGAACAGGAAGCCCGACACGATGAACGCCGCGACCAGCGCAAAGCCGGTCGCCACGTGGAAGGCGTGCGGCGCGACGCCGATGACGTGGAGGATGCCGAGACCGGGCAGCGTCCAGAAGAAGCTGAACGCAACCGCGGTGAACGCGAGCCAGCGCCACAGGCGCGCGCGGGCCAGCAGCATGGCGGCAGCGGTCACCACCGCGAGGTAGATGTACAGCGCCCAGAAGTTCGGCTTGTCGCTTGCGACGACGAAGGGCGTGACATAGGCGCCGACCAGGCCGAGCCCGGCCAGTGCCGGGCCGTGCACCAGCGCTGCGGCCAGCGTTGCCAGCGCGACCATGCCGAGAAGCACGAAGGCCGCACCTGATCCGATGAATTCGTAGAGCGCATAGGCCGCCCAGACGTCGGCGTAGGCCACGGCGGTGCCGGCGGCGGTGAGGATGCTCGGGATGTGGGCGCTCGGCACGCTGCCGATGTCGCTCAGGTTCTCCTTGCGGCGCGCCCACTCGCCGGCGGCGATCAGCACCAGCGCCAGCACCGCGCCGAGGACGATGCGCATGGCTGGTCCGAACCAGCCCTGCTCGATCGAATAGCGCACGAGGAAGAAGCCGCCGAGCGCCAGCGCGACGCCGCCGACCCAGACGGTCCATTGCGTGCCAAGCCGCTCCTCGAAGCCCATCTCGGGCTCGGTCGGTTTCGGCGGTCCGGGTGGCGGCGGCGGGGACGGCGGCGAGAGCGGGGGAACGGACGCGGCCGTCGCGACCGGCGGCGCAACGGGACGCGGGTGCGGCGGTCGCGAAGGCTCGCGGGTCGGTTCGGCCGCTGGCGGAGCCGCGCGCGGCGGCTCCCCGATATGAGAGGGAGGCGGCGAGAGCGAGGGCGGTGGCGGCGGGGTGTGCGCTGCCGGGGCATCGGGCGCCTGCGATGGGGCGGAGCCGGGCGCCGGCCTTGCGGCCGCGGTTGCGAAGCGTGGCGCGTCCTTCTTGAAGGCCTCGAATTGCGCCTGGAGGGTTCGCACCTGGTCGCGGGCGCCGATGGCAATGACAAGCCCGACAATGGCGATGACCGGAAAGGCCAGCACCAGCAGCACCAACAACACTTCCATGAGTGGCTCCCCAGCCGGCGGCCCCGCCGGATGCTAGTCGGAGTTGAGTTCCGGTGGAAGTTGGTTGCAGCAGGCTGCGGGCGGGTTCGAACCGGCGGATGTATTCTTGGTAATGAGGCACGCATGCAGAATCAGTCGCGTGCCGTGCCTCGCTCATCCATCGCCTGTGCGCGCGCTTCCCGCCGACATTATCGCCATACCGCCGGATCAAGATGCGCGCTGCCGGCGCGAGCCGCATTAAGATCAAAATCGGACCATACCCGGGACAAACTTGTTGCCAAGCATCGTTGATGTCCGTGCGGCGCGCAATGCGTTCAATATTTGCGGAGCTCGCACGGCTGAGAAGTCGTAAAGCGTGAGGGTCTGCTGCGCGTGTTGCGAATGCTGCGTAGGAGTACCCGTTGCACGGGGGTGCATCATGTGGGGACAGCGGCGGCGGCCGATCCGGTCGCTCAACATCATCCGCATCTGGACGGCGACGTTCTGCGCAGTGGTCGTTTTCATCTCTCCGAATTCCGCGCATCTGGACCGCGAGCGCCGGAAGGCGCACGCGATCTGAATTCGTGCGTCTGCTTCACCCGGTGACGATCGCTGCACCGCACCGGCCCCCGGCGGGCCGGCGTCGATCGCTCCATCGATGAATCCGCCATGCGCCCGTGCCGGGCGACCGCGGCTGCGCGCGTCGTGCGCGCACCGCGACGGCGGCGCGCCCCTTATCCGGAGACGACCATGAGCATGCCGCAAGCCGATGATCGCACGTTCGACCACAACAGCGCGCTCGACATTGTCGAGCACATGGCGCGCACCAACGACTGGCCGTTCGAGCGCACCAACGAGAGCGAGGTCACCTTGCTGGTGCGCGGCAAATGGACCGACTACCAGGTCTCGTTCTCTTGGATGATGGGGCTCGAAGCGTTGCACCTGGCCTGCGCGTTCGACATCAAGGTGCCCGAACGCTCGCAGGCGGAGGTGCAGAAGCTGATCGCGATGATCAACACGCAGTTGTGGGTCGGCCATTTCGACCTCTGGCCCGACGACGGGATGGCGATGCATCGCCATTCGTTGGTGCTGTCCGGCGGCATGGAAGCGTCGCGCCGCCAGTGCGAGGTCTTGCTTTCCAGCGCGCTCGACGCCTGCGAACGCTACTACCCGGCGTTCCAGTTCGTGGTCTGGGCCGGCGAGGGGGCACGCGAGGCGATGGAAGCCGCCATGTTCGAGACCGCCGGCGAGGCGTAGG
>Ga0073934_10005248_pt1 | contig 20314 bp, 16 predicted proteins | sample LarsenN4metaG_FD_76834 | JGI IMG/M metagenome (GOLD analysis project Ga0073934, IMG submission 76834) | Hot spring sediment bacterial and archeal communities from British Columbia, Canada, to study Microbial Dark Matter (Phase II) - Larsen... ... | reverse complement strand
TTCCGCGTGAAGGTTCCCGCCACCTCCGCCAACCTAGACCGGTACCTGGGCCGGGAGGTCGTCTTCGGCCTCAGGCCTGAAGACATCACCGATAAAGCTTCCGCCCGGGAGGCCACCTCGGATAACACCGTCATGGCCAGGGTGGATGTGGTGGAGCCCGTGGGCTCCGATGAGCTTCTCTACGCCTCGGTCGGCAACCATCTCTTTGTCGCCAGTATCGAAGCCAGCATAGATACGTTCGACCGAAACCGCCTGGTAAAAAAAGACGTGGAATTTGTCTTCAACATGAAGAAACTCCACCTCTTCGACAAAGAGACGGAAAGGGCTATTCTAAACCCGTAAATCGGTTCCGTGGCAGGGATCTTATATATCGTTTCGACCCCCATAGGTCACTATGAAGATATGACCTTGCGGGCGCTTCGGATCTTGAAGGAAGTGGATCTGGTGGTCTGCGAAGAGTTTAAGCAGGGGAAGCGGCTTCTTCATCACTATGGGATCCCGGTGGCATTGGAAAGCCTCAACGAGCATAACGAAGCCCAAAGGACCCCTTACTTGCTGGAGCAACTGAGGCAGGGGAAAAAAATCGCCCTGATCTCCGATGCCGGAACCCCTATTTTTTCTGATCCCGGCCTGACCTTAGTTCAAAAAGCCCTGGGCGCGAACATACCGGTGAGCCCGGTCCCAGGGCCCTCCTCCCTGATGGCAGCCCTGGTCGTCTGCGGGTTCGATCTCAGTAAATTCCTTTACTACGGGTGGCTTTCTCCCAAAAAGGAGCTACGCCGGAAGGAACTCCAGGCCCTTAAGAAAGAGAAAAGGCCCATCGTCTTGTTGGATACTCCCTATCGGCTAATCCCGGTGCTGGAAGATATCGTCCTCATCTTTGGCGCAGATCGAGAGATCGCGGTTGCGCTGGATTTAACGCTCCCCTCTGAGGAGGTCCGACGAGGACCGGCGGGGGAGGTCCGGGACTACTACAAGCAGAAAAAAACGCCGGGAGAGTTTGTCATTATCATCGATAAGCCTCCGCTGCAAAAGCGCTCAGGAAGGTAGGCGCGTCGATTTATCCCTCCAAACCTTCGTGGAATTCGAGAGGGCCCATGTCCGTTTTCCCTAAAAAAGTGAGTTTTTTAATCTTATGGGTTTCCTCGGTAATTCCCCTAAACTTTTCTCTTGAACTCTGGTTCGTTTTGTGTTAGCTTTATCTTCGCAAGAGAGCTAATAATAGCCCAATTCCCTTGATTGGATGAAAAAGTAGGGTAGTTTGAAAGGGTAGAGGTCGATGGATCAAGAAAGATTTGAATGGCTTGAAATCCCCGAAGAAAAAAGGATCCGCCCCGAGCCGAAAGGGGAGCTGCCGGACGTTTCGGCCAAGCGATGTCCGAAGTGTGGATGGCTGGACCATGTGAGCGCTGTGGAGTGTTTCCGTTGTGGATACGATTATCAAACCGGGCATCTCTATGCCGACTTTTTGAAAAATCGGGATCTGGAAATTCCCGAGCCCGTTGTAAAAGTTACTTCGGATTTTGAGACCCTTCTAAAAAGTCGCCGGGCAGATGGCTGGCCGGACTTCCTGCTACGGTTGCAGGCCGAAAACCACGCTTTGATCCGGGGGTTTGATCAACTCATCTCCCTTTCCGGTTTAAATATCCTCCACTATCAACACCAACTCCATACCGCCCTGAAGGTCCTGAACCAGATGCGCGGCCAGGCGCTGTTATCCGATGAGGTGGGGCTGGGTAAGACCATCGAAGCGGGCATTATCATGAAGGAGCTCATCGAAAGGGGCCTGGTCAAAAAAGTCCTGGTCCTCACCCCGGCCTCCCTCGTCACGCAATGGCAGGAGGAACTTTTTACCAAATTCGGAGAAAGCTTTACCGTCGCGGAAAGTCAAGAGGATTGGAAGGAAGATAAAATTATTGCCTCGTTATCCAGAGCCCAGCGCCCGGAAGTGGCCAAGCTCATTTACCAATATAATTACGATCTTTTGATCATCGATGAAGCCCATAAACTCAAAAGCCGGTTTACCCAACGCTTTAAATTCGTCAATCGAATTAAGAAAAAATATGTCTTGATGCTGACGGCCACGCCGGTCCATAACGATTTGACGGAACTTTATAGCCTGGTAACCATTTTAAAACCCGGATTACTGGGAACCATACGGGCTTTTAAGAAGCAGTATGTTTCTAAACAGGATTCCAGGAAACCTAAGAACGAGGCCAAACTGAAGAAACTTCTCTCGGAGGTGATGATCCGAAACCGCAGATCCAACGTCGGTATCGACTTTCCTCCCCGTCGGGCGGCGATTTACCATCTCAATCTGTCCCCCGAGGAGCAGCGATTGTACCAGGAAGTGACCGACTATATTCGTGAGGAGTTTAAATCGGAGACCAAGAACCAATATCATCTGCTCTCCTTGACAACTTTACAGAAGGAACTCTGCAGCAGCTCCCGGGCTGTCAGGGCGACCCTTGCCAAGATGGCCGATCGGGAGCACTATCCCAGGGTGACCCGAGAAAGGCTCCGGTTTTTCATGGAACTGGCGGACAAGATCCAGTCCCCTCGCAAGATGGAGGCTCTGCTCGAAATTATTCATCAGTTTAAAGGAAAGTTCGTTATTTTTACAGAGTTCCTGCAAACCCTTACGTATTTACAAAAGACGCTGGAAAAAAGGGGCATCTCCACCAGGGTCTTCCACGGTGGGATGAATTTATCCCAACGCCTCGAGGCGATCCGTGACCTGGAAGAATCGGCGCAGGTCCTGATCTCCACCCAGGCCGGCGGCGAAGGGCTCAATTTGCAGTTCTGCCATCAAATGATTAACTATGATTTACCCTGGAACCCGATGATGGTAGAGCAGCGGATCGGCAGGTTACATCGCCTGGGACAGAATAAAGAAGTTTTCATTTTTAACCTCTCTACCTATCAGACCATCGAAGCCAGGGTCTTAGAGCTTTTGGCTAAAAAGATCCGATTATTTGAGCTGGTCATCGGCGAGCTCGATCTGATCCTGGGGGCCGTAGATAACAAGAAAAGCTTTGAACAGATGGTGACGGAGATATGGCTTTCAAGCCAAAATGATGAGGAGCTGGGTCAAAAATTTGATCAACTGGGAAACAAAATCTTGAAGGCCCGACAAAAATTTCGTAAGATTAAGGAAGCAGAGGCCATCCTATCAGATATATTGGAAGATTAGCGGGGACGGGGGAGAGGTCCGTTATGAAACAGTTCGTTGCAGATTTCTTTAAAAGCCTGGGGAGCGAGGTGAAGGATCAGGGTCATCTCCTGGAGGTTCATTTGTCGCCGGAGTTGGCTAAATATTTCGACCGGCCCACCTTGCGATTAGTCTTTAATTCCCAATATTTAACCGAAGATACGGAACTGGTGACCTATGGGAGCTATGTGTTCAACCTGATCTATGACCTGTTAAGGGATCGAGGCGGTAAAACCTTCATAAAGCTCCCTAAGCGGGTATCGGCCACGAAGCAACCGCACCCCGAAGGTCTTCGATTCTGCAACGGAGAGGTCGTCCGTAAGAGAACCCAGTCCACCTATCGGGTGGAGTTCTATTTTAACTTTAAAATCACTTACTGGTTCGATGAGAAAATAGAGGAGATCTACTCCCTTAAGATTGACTCCAGAGGCGAAGTTACCCGGTGTGCAACTCCTTTCCCCGAACTGTTCTTGGAGACCGTCCGGTTGGTGGCTCAAGGGGAGTTAGAGGACCGGAAGCCCAGACCCCCCTTTTCACAGAAGAAAATGATTGAGTGGTATCAGCGGTGTCTGAAGGAAGTAGAGGCCTACGCCCGGGAGCAGAGCGTCAAATACCAGGAAAAACTTGTGGAGAGGCTCTATAAAAACCTCTCTCGCCTGGACGTTTACTACCGGCAGTCCAGGGATGAGGTGACCGGGACGGATGAAAAACAAAAGGAAAAGAAGTTAGAACTTCTCCAGCAAGAATATCAATTAAAAGTCGAAGAGGAGCTCGACAACCATCGGATTCAGGTCCTTATCTCCCTGATCAATTTCTGCAGCGTTCAGACCCCGATATTATCTCGCCGATTCCTTTTGAAAGCCTACGGGAAGGAACAAGAGCTTGTGTTATCTAAAAATTTATTCTCGGGCCAGCTAGAATATCCGGCCTGCGATTCGTGTGGGGCTGAACTTCAGGTCGCCGGGATATGCGGCCTCCAATCCCACATCACCTGCGATAAGTGTCTGGGTCATTGTTGGGAGTGCGACCAGGACGTCTGCTCCAGTTGTGGCCTTCAGAGGTGTGAATATTGCCAGGCCGGTATTTGTGCGGAGTGCGTTCGCATTTGCCATGATTGTGGCCGGTGGTTTTGTAACCAGCATATTTTGGGGTGTAGACTTTGCAGGGTCGAGTTTTGTGAGGCGTGCGCCAGGGTATGCCAGGTCTGCAACTGGACCCTATGTAGCAGGCATTTGGTTAAATGCATGGCTTGCGAAGCAGAGATTTGTTCCAGATGTACCACCTCCTGCGCCCACTGTGAGGAGGAGGTCTGCCATATCCATCTCCTGGCCTGTAGTTTTTGCGGGCAACTGACCTGCACAAACTGCGTGGAAGTTTGTGAGGTCTGTGGATGTCAGATTTGTACCCGACACGCGTTTACCTGCACCCTGACCGAGAAACGACTTTGCCCAAAAGACTCAGATCGCTGTCAGACCTGCCATGCCAGGGTTCATAAAGACTACATCCGGAGCTGCGATATAGGCCGTGAAAAGATCTGTGCCTTATGTGCGGAAATTTGTTCCCGGTGCCAGCTACCTTTTTGTGATGAACACTCGGACGAGCTAAAAACCTGCGATACCTGTGGAGAGATTTACTGTCTGCTCTGCCAGGATCGCATGAAAGCTTGTGCGGGGTGTGCAAGTTTACAACATGTCTAGGTTTGTATCTATTAAAACGGAATTACGCGATGGAGAAATCCTGAAGGAAAGCTTGCAGGATTTAAGATGTACGGTGATCCCTAAAACGGAAATGACGGTCTATGCGAAAACGCAACCCATCAGCTTTCTGGCCATCACCTCCTTTGGCAGGGTGGGGTTTCGGATCAACGATCTGGGCCAATATGAACTGGTAGGGGATGAGGATGTTCTGAGGAAACAGGGAGATTTCGTTGAAAAGTTAACCCAACGCTACGCGTATAACAAAGTGGTTAAGGAAGCCAAAAAAGCCGGATTTTCCTTAATCCAGGAGGAAGTGATGGAAGACCATAGCATTAAGGTTGTCATCCGAAAGTGGTAATTATGGAAAAAAAAGAGATCGAATTTATTATAAAACCCAATGGGGAGGTGGAGTTCACGGTTAAAGGCGTCAAGGGGAAAAAATGCGTTCCCCTCGCGGATCTGTTCAAAACTTTGGGGGAAGTCACGGCTTCAAAAAATACTTCTGAATATTACGAAGAAGATAAAGATACGAAGGTTCGCAGTTACAACCTTTAAGAGCCGCTCTTACTCCAATTTCCTCCCTGAACAGATTCCCAAGAACCGGCGCTGCTGCACTTCTGGCGTGCAGCAGCTTCCTTAGAGGAAGGCGATCTAATCCCTACCCTCTCTTAAAGACCTCCTGAACGGCAGCCCCGCGGTTTTGCTCCAGCTCCGCGGCTATGCGTTTGAGCAACGCCTGCTCCTCATGGGATATCCTCCCCAAGCCTAAGATACCGCCGGAGACGGCGGCGACTTGGGCGCTATAAGAAACCAGGTCTTGTTTGCTGGCTTCCTGCTTTTCGGGGGGTAAGGTTTGCAGCATGGCCCGAATGATACGAAGCGTGTTTTGAAAAAACTCTTCAGACGGTCTATGATCCAGCCAGTTCGTCAGTTGTTGATAAGCTGAGCTTCCTTCCTCAATGCCGCGAGATCGTGCCACCTCGTAGATAAGTTCGCGCTCGCGCTGGGTGACCTGGCCCTCGGCCCAGGCGACGTAAACCAACGGCACCAAATGCAACAGCGTGACGGAATCCCTCGTGTAACCCAATTCCTGCAGATCGCGCAGGATCTCTTCATCAGCAATGCCGGTAACTTCGGCCATCTTTTGACGCTCGGCTTCTAATTCCGCGCGACGGCGCATTTTTTCGATTAGCTCTTGCTCATTCTTATAAAAATACTTCGCCTCTTCAGATTTTCTCAGCTCATCAAATGCATTTTTTTCTGACATAACCGCTCCTTGATAAAGAGGAATTCAAATAGGCTCCCACCCATGATGGGACGCGAACGTTCCCTTTAATTTAATCAAAGGACGTTATCCATTTCTTTCAAATTTCAAGGGATCAGATTCTGAGCGCTCCTTTCAGCTTAATCAAAATCAAACAAATCGTCAAGAAAAGATTTACGCTTTTTCCTGTTGTCGAATCCAGGGCCCTCGTAACCCTCGTATTCGCGGTCCCTATAGCCTTGAGCTTCCTCCGGCTCCCATGACCGGGCGGAAGTTGAACGCTCGATAATTTTATCCAGCTCTCCCCGGTCCAGCCACACCCCGCGACATTTAGGACAATAGTCGATTTCAACACCTTGCCGGTCCGCTATTTTAAGCTCTACCTGGCAGACAGGACAATTCATAATTTCTACCTCCCCTGAGTTTAATTCAAATTAGGATGCTAAGACCTAGAGAAAGTCTGCCGGGATGAGGTCCGGCAGACTCTCAGGATTTAGACTAAGCCCTGCCGAAGGGCCATAGCTTCTAACCTGGCGATTCGATCCTCGATGGGCGGATGGGTGCTGAACAGCTTGAAAAGACCCCCGCCGCTCAAAGGATTCATGATGAACAGATGGGCGGTTCCGGGGTTGGCCGCCATGGGGATGCGATCGACTCCCACTGCAATTTTTTTGAGCGCGTTTGCCAGGTACAGGGGATGGCCACACAATCTGGCCCCACCCTCATCGGCCAGGTATTCTCGAGACCGAGAAATCGCCATCTGTATGACCATGGCAGCAATAGGGGCTACGATAATCATGACCAGGTTTCCCGCCAGGCCCATCCCTCCCTCGCCCTCTTCCTCCTCATTGTTACCGAAGCCGCCGAAAATCATAGCCCACTGGGCCATATTGGCTAACATGCTGATGGCTCCGGCTATGGTCGCTGCAACGGTGGAAATCAGAGTATCTCGATGGTAAACGTGGGCCAGCTCATGCCCGATCACGCCGGATAGCTCTTCTCGATTGAGCAACCTCATAATTCCATGGGTGACCGCCACGGCGGCATGTTGGGGGCTTCGACCGGTTGCGAAGGCGTTGGGGGTCTCCGTATCGATCATATAAACCTTCGGCATGGGAATACCCGCCCTCAGACTCAGCTCATGGACTATCTGATAGAGCTCCGGAGCCTGTTCCGGGGTGACTTCCCGAGCCCCATACATGGACAAAACAATTTTATCGCTAAACCAATAAGCGCCCAGATTCATCACGCTGGCTAAGATAAACGCAACGACAACGCCCTGATGACCACCTAAAAGCTTTCCTACCAAAATAAATAATAAGGTGAGCCCTACTAATAAACCTGTCGTTTTCACTCGGTTCATAGCTATCATTATCTTCCCGACATCCCGTCCTATAACAAATAGTCTGAAGGGAGATTTTGGATTCCCGATGGCCCTAGATGAAGACCGCAAGCGGCGATCGGCAATTCAACTATCTCCGTTACGGACCGGATGCAGAAAGGTCCGGAAATATAAGGGTTTTACAGAAAATTTATCAAAAATAGAGGCTTGATCTCAGGCGAGATGGACTAGAGGCAGTTCGTCTGTATTTTCGGGGGTGGGGATCTTCCTTACGCTGATACCTAAATCAATAGGAAGGGGGCAAAAGCGCGTTTGCCATAGAAAGGAAAGACTGCGGGCCGTCAACGAGGTTTCTACGGACTTGACCAGGATAGAGGCATAACTGCTCTGAGAAATAGGACGAAGTTTTAAATGGGAGATTCGGGTCAGCCGCTTGACGACAAAGGGGTGAAAAGCAAGCTGAAGGTTCCCTTTCTCGGTCAATCCCGAGCGCATCTCCCAGGCGTTCCATGCAGAAGTATCCCCTTCGTAGGCCGGGAGGTCCCGGCTCGCTTCCCCATCCAATTGGAGCAACTGTGGGCTCCAGATCTGAAACAGAATTAAAATAAGCAGCCCTAACGTCGTAGACCGCAAAGACCTATTTCTCCTTCTGAAGCTTCTCATCCGACAAGAAAAAATTTTATATACCTCGCTTGGTATAACGCGAGATCCGGTCGCGTTCGCTCGCCGCACAGAAACCTGCAGCTAGACTCCCCATAAAAAGGCAACTTGACCTATTCGGGCAGACACGGCATCCTGCCATCACTCTAACAGATAACACCTCCGGTTGAAAAAGTCAAGGGTTCCTGCGCCAGGATCGTTCAGTTAATCGGGTTGGAAGTATTTTTACACCCCTTGAAAGGAGGGGGACCCCGTTATCTACCGGGACCGGGGAGTTTTTCCTGATACCCCGATATTAAACGTTTAGCAACTCAGCCCGGAGGGGGGTGGAAAGGTAGACGCAGAATAGGGAGGATAGGGGTTTATAAAATTCAAGGGGCTCCTGCAGCCATGAAAAAATCTCTGGCCCGAGGCACTTCCCGTTTCTGATAGCCTCTTCTTTTCTCCTTGGTAGCGTTGTTGAAGGCTTTCGGATGCCCCACAACGCTCCTACCTCCCAGGAACAGGAACCCCTTGTCGCACACTATATTATATAAGGAGTAAAGCCTCAGGATCTATGATAGATCTTTATCCAGGACTATAAAAATCCAGACCGGACTCGGTTTAGACCCGAGGTGCTCCCCGACCGAAAATCAGGGATACGATGAACAAGACCAGGAAAATGCCGAACAGTATCTTCGCAATTCCTGCCGCGGTGCCTGCAATTCCTCCAAAACCCAGAATTGCTGCGATGATGGCTATAACTAGAAAAACAACCGCCCAAGATAGCATCGATCTCACCTCCTTCGTTAGGATGATTTATTAACCCCTAGCCAAGCAATCTCTATACCATATCGAAAAGTGCCTTTATCATCGAGGTTTTACCTGCCCTTAATCCTTAACCGAAGAGGTGGTTTAAAGATCCCGGTTCGGTCTTAACCATCCCCAGGGTGAGAAATTACCCCCCGGTGCGCGGCCCATGAGGAGAGATCCCTTGCCATGGCAGTTCCTAGCGGATACGCAGGCAATCGTATTGGGACAGGACCTTGTCATCAACTTCGACCCCTAGGCCAGGAGCGGTCGGCACTTCAAGATAGCCTTTAACCGCTTTAGTATCTAAATCTTCCTTAACCAAGCGGTAGAAATCCGAAGTGCGATAGGGGAAGAGTTCCTGGATGATGAAGTTGGGGATACAGGCATCCACCTGAACGGCAGCCGCGGTCGCTATCGGGCCGGCACAGTTATGGGGTTGGACATGGAGGTTGTAAGTTTCCGCGTAGGTAGCAATTTTTTTAGTTTCGCTAATTCCTCCTGCCAGCCCCACATCCGGCTGGAGGATGTCGATCACTTGGTGTTCAATATATTGGCGGAAGCCATAGCGGGTGTAGAGACGCTCCCCGGCCGCAATGGGGATATCCACATTTTCCGAGACCTTGCGCATGCAGTCCACATTGAGGGCATCCACCGGTTCCTCGTAGAAAAAGGGGTCCAGGGCTTCCAAGCGCTTGCCCATTTTAATGGCTGACGTCGTGCCCAGGTTACCGTGCACCTCGATCAGGATATCGACGTCGGGTCCGACCGCCTCTCGGACGGCTTTGACACGACGAAAGGCCAGATCCGCCCTCTCTCGGGAGAGCGCTCGCTTGGGATAATCCCACACGCCATCGGGCCGAACGGCAAAGGGATCGAACTTCATGGCCGTATAGCCATCCGCGACCACTTTGAGGGCGGCTTCGGCGTAACTTTCCGGGCTGTTACAGCCTTGATACCATGCATTGGCATACACCCGCAGTTTGTCCCAACACTTGCCTCCCAGCAGCTCATACACTGGCACTCCCAGAGCCTTGCCCTTGATATCCCATAAGGCCTCATCGATAGCGCTCATCCCCCCAAAGACCACGGGTCCTCCCCCTTGCCCCCAAAAGGTTTTGCGGTACATGGTATCCCAGAGCTGTTCAATCCGAAAGGGGTCGGCTCCGATTAAAAACTTTTCGGCCAGGTTACGGACCATTCCAAAACCGGCTGCGCTCCCCACTCCATAAGCCAGGGCCACTTCGCCGACCCCGTCGACCCCCTCGTCCGTTTTGATACGCACGATGACAGGATTCCAATTCGTTGCATCGGTTGGACGCAACTTTACATCAAAGATTTCAACTTCTACGATTTTCATAATGCGTTCTCCTCCTCCTTTACAGGGCGTGTTGAATTTTTCCAGGCGTTGGTGCGAGCCGCAGGCTCGTCCCGCCGGAGGCGTCTGTGGCAAGTGGCGCGGCGGTCGCCGAACTGGGGGTTGACGCCGGGAGAGCCGTTAGCTCTGCAATCTCCTCAGACTGCGTAGATAAAAACGACGAAAATATTCTCACACCCCTCTAGGGGGGTGTCAAGTAAGAAAGTATGAAACCCCGGCCAGGCGCTTAAAGCATGCCCGCCCCTCCTCGGGGGCAGGACTTTTAGGGGTCTTTTTTAAGGCTGAAAAGGGTGGTAAGTACAGAAAAAATCCCCCCATCCCCCCTTTGATAAAGGGGGGATGGGGGGGATTTTCCCTCGTTCCCAGGCTGAAGCCTAGGAATGCAGGCCGGGAGGCTTTGCCTCCCCTCCTTGTACATCGTGGCAGAGTCTCTAGATAGGCATTCCCAGGCTCCGCCTGGGAGTGAGGAAGTACGGGACTTCCCCCTTATCCTGGCGCGTAGGCCCCTGACCCCCTTCCCGCGTCGGGAGGGGGAACCCGGGGAGGGCCTGGGCCCTGACGCTCCCCTTCCCTCCCGGGGAAGGGGAATCGGAGGGGGTAGGTTCAAAAAATCCCTTTGAAAAGGGGCAGGGGAGGGTTCCTTGAGTCAACGGTATGGAGGCCCTGTCCGGGAATGAGGAAAATAAGGTTACGGACCAAAAAGTCAGGCTTAGGCGCTTAAAGGCGCCTCCTGATTTTGCTTGACAAGTATACGGGTTGCTATACAATACGGCCTTATCTAAACCCGTTTATGGGAGTCATGGGTTAGTACAGAGAATCCTCTGAAGTTTCTCATCATCAGGGTGCTTATACGCACAGGATGCGTCTATTCGTAGATTCACGAAGGGTCCAGACGAAAAAAGGAGGGTAGCGCGAGATGCGGTTTCGCGTATACGAATCTGCCATGCGCTCTACATCGCGATAAAAGGGGTATCGTATGCTCCCAGGCGAAGCTAACATCGTTGTTATCGGCGGCGGGGTGTTTGGGACGAGCATTGCTTTCCATCTGGCCGCCGCGGGCCATCAGGATATCGTGCTCTTTGATCGGGGGCCTATCGCCGGGGGGACCACCCCCTTCGCCGCCGGCCAGACCGCCGCTCTGCCCAACAAAAAGAGCCAGCTTCCGTTTGCAACCTATTGTATCGAATTCTTCGAACGCTTTGCGGAAAACACAGGGTATCCCATCGACTTTCGACAGAACGGAAGTTTGCGCATTGCCTTGACCGAGCAATACCTGCCCAAACTGGAAGCCCGCCTGGAGATCGCAAAATCCGCAGGTAACAAGGTTGAGCTGATTACTCCGCATCAAGCCAAGGAGCTCGTGCCCGCTTTAGAGGTCCCGGAAGCCAAGGGGATCCTGTTCATCCCCCGCGATGGCTATGTAGAGCCAAGATCTGTGGCGGCAGCCTTCGCGGCGGCGGCCCAAAGCCGGGGCGTGGCGATTTATACGCGCACCCCGGTCGTAGGAGTGGACCTCGAGGATGGCGAGGTACGAAGCGTCAGGACGATAAACGGCGCCCTGCGCACAAAATGGGTGGTGCTGGCTGCCGGGGCCTGGACGCGGCAATTCGGCCAATATCTGGGGGTCCATACCAAAGTGGTACCGGTCCGACACCAAGCCTTCGTGACCGCCCCCCTGCCCGTGGTTACGGAAAAGCAGCCTATCGTCCGGATCGTCGAGCCGCAGATCTACGTTCGACCTGAGGCCGGGGGTCTGCTGGTGGGCGGCTATGGGTATCGACCCCTGAGCTTCGACATGAACGCATTCCCGGATCGCTTTGAGATAACCGATTTAGAGGCGGATCAGATCTATTATACCCAATTGGCGGAGGCGGCGGCGTCCTTCTTCCCGGTCCTGCGCAAGGCGGTGATCATTCAGGAGCGGCGCGGACTGCCCACCATTACGCCCGATGCTCAGTTAGTGGTCTCTGAGTTGGAACAGATCAAGGGGCTGATCGTGGCCTCAGGATGTATGGTCGGCGGAATTTTCGCCTCTCCCGGTGTTGGCCGGGTTGTGGCGGATATCGTCTCCGGAAAGGAGAGCCGGCTGCCGGCTGCCGAGCTTAAGGCGGAGCGGTTCGCCGCTGAGTATGCCCAGGATGCGCGCCTGCGGGCGCGATGCGAACAGGTCTATGCGAGCCATTACTGGGATGTCTATTAAATACGTTCCTAACAGGGCTCATGGTTCCGCCACCGGGCTGGCCGGGATCGCCTTCCGCTGCTTTGGACAATAACTCCCAAAACCAACCCTATGTCAAATAGTCTGGCTTGGAAGACTAAATGGACGTATCTATTTAATAGATTGTGTCGTCGTAAAATGGCAAGTTCCCTCAAGGAGGAGTTTGTAAATATGAATCAACCCCAAAATCAGAGGGACCCCCTCCCATCAGGTAGGGAAGTCCTTACACTTGGCGGCGGCTGCTTTTGGTGCATCGAAGCGATCTTTGATGAGCTGAAAGGTGTGGAGCGCGTGGAATCCGGTTATTCAGGCGGCTGGGTGCCCAACCCCACCTACCGCCAGGTTTGTACGGGAACCACCGGGCACGCGGAAGCGGTCCAAATTACGTTCGATCCGAAGGTTATTTCATTAAAAGAGCTCCTGGAGATTTTCTTTACGGTGCATGATCCTACCACGCCGAATCGCCAAGGTCCAGATGTCGGTACGCAATACCGCTCGGTGATTTTCTACCGCAACGAGGAACAAAAGGCCGTTGCCGAGCAGGTGATTAAAGAGATCGAAGCTGCAAAAATATGGGATGCCCCCCTAGTGACGGAACTCTCACCTTTCCAGGCCTTTTATAAAGCGGAAGATTACCATCAAGAGTATTTTAAACTGAACGGCGAGCAGCCTTATTGTCGTTTTGTGATCGCGCCGAAGGTGGTAAAATTCCGGGAGCACTATACAAACAAGCTGAAAAGGAAATAACCCGGTCACAGAGAACCCAACCCCGACGTTCCAAACCGTCTTCGTCCCGTTGGGAGGGTTAAGCTCCAGGGCGTTAGGCGGCTCATAAAGTCAGGACTCTAAACCGAGAGGATCGGCTTTGGAACGTCTGGAATATGGAAGCTTATTCCCGAGCGTCAAACCGTCAAGCGAAACATCCGCCCCCTTTAATATTTATTTAGGAGGTGTTTTTAACATGTCGATACCTACCGAACCTATTGGCAGCATTCCCAGACCGCAGGCGCTTATCGACGGAGTCCAGGCGTTCAAAGACGGTCTTATCTCGCAGGAGGAGTTGGATTCACTCTATCAATCGGCCCTCCGGGATACCATCGAGCGTTTTGAAGCGACAGGATCGCCGGTCATTACGGACGGGGAACAGACCAAACCTAGCTTTGCCACCTATCCCATCCATGGGCTTGAGAACCTCGGTCCTGACGGTGCTATCATCCCCTTCGCGGACGGTCATACGCGTCAGTTGCCCAGGTTGATAGCGGGGCCTTTCCGCTACAAGACCTACGCCGATAAATACCTGGAAGTGGCAAAAAAGTATGCCCATGTTCCCGTGAAGCAGGCGGTTATCTCGGCGTCGGCCTTGAGCCTTCTTTACCCACAAAGCGGCATCGAAGGGTATCCTCGGGAAGCGTTCCTTGAAGACCTTCTCCGTGAGAATGAAGCCGATATTCGCCGTTGCTTACAGAAGGGCGCATATAACGTTCAGATCGACTTTACCGAGGGGAGGCTTGCGGTCAAACTCGATCCGAGCGGGCAGCTCTTGAAAAGCTTTGTAGATCTTAACAATCGCGTCCTGGATCGGTTCTCCCCCGAGGAAAGAAAGAGGATCGGAGTCCATACCTGCCCGGGCGGCGACCGGGACTCAACCCACAGTGCGGACGTGGACTACGCCGATCTTTTGCCGAGCCTGTTCACGCTCGAGGTGGGAAATTTTTACATCCAGTTGGCCAGTGAAAGGGATCGCGCCAGGGTTCTGAGGCTCATTAAAGAGCACGTAAGGGCCGATCAAAGGGTTTTTGTCGGCGTAACCGACCCGATCCATAGCAGCGTGGAAACCCCGGAAGAAGTCAGGGACCGGGTGCTTGAAGCCGCCGAATACATTCCCCTTCATCAACTGGGAACGACCGATGACTGCGGGTTCTCTCCCTTCGGGGATGATACGTCAACGGCCCGGGAGACGGCTTTTGAAAAGATTCGCGCGCGCGTGGTCGGCACCGCGCTGGCCGCTAAAGGGCTCCGGGTTTGAGAGTTGGCCCTTTTAACCTGCCTCTCGGCTTCCAGGGGCAGGTTTTTTGTAGGAGCGCGGGTAGGGGCCCCTCCCCGCCGAGGAGAGGTCGGGGGATCGGTTATACCGGTCCTTCAAAGAGAAGGGAGGCGGTGTAATTGTCCAGTTCCCAGGTCAAGAAAACCGCAGAGGAAAAGCTATGAAACTTCCAGGGCAGCAAGAGCCGGCCTGGAAATGGCCGGACCATTGGATTTTTGAAGTTGTAAATAAGGTGCGCGCCGGGCAAGATCTGACCCCCCAACGCTGGCCGGATAATGCCCGCGTGGCCGTGGGATTGTCCTTTGATGTGGATAATGAAACCCTTTCCCTGAGGGATGGGCAGATATCCCCCGCCTTAATGGCGCAGGGGGAATACGGCGCGCGGGTCGGCCTGCCGCGTATTTTACGATTGTTGGATCGGTTTCAGATCCCGGCGACGTTCTTTGTCCCCGCTATGACTGCAAAACTCCATCCTCAATCCCTCAAGGACATTTTAGCCAGGGGGCCCCACGAGATAGGAATCCACGGCTGGATTCACGAACGAAATAGCCAGCTCACCGAAGCCGAGGAGCGGGACCTGATGCGTCAGAGCCTCGCGACGCTCGCGGAGATGACCGGTAAAAGGCCGACGGGGCTGCGTACACCGTCCTGGGATTTCAGCCCCTCTACCCTGAAGCTCATCTGCGAGTTCAGATTGCTCTACGATAGCAGCTTGATGGCCGACGATCGTCCTTACGAAATACTCCTCGAGGGCACGCCTACCGGCGTCGTCGAGTTGCCCGTCGAGTGGATACTGGATGATTACCCCTATTTTGGTATGGATAGGCAATCGCCCGTGCGTCCCCACACGCCTCCTCAGGAAGTTTTCGATATCTGGCGCGATGAATTCGATAAGGCCTACGAAGAAGGGACCCTGTTCATTCTAACCATGCATCCTCACATCATCGGTCATCGATCCCGTATCCTCCTCCTCGAGCAACTGATCGGCCATATGCAGACGCGTCAAGGGGTCTGGTTCGCTACGCATGAGGAAATCGCACGGTTTGTTCGGCCCATGAAGGAGAGCCTTTTATGAAATTCGGTTAGAAGGGGGGTAAAAATATTTCAATTCTCTGCCAGCAGGGGTCTCTTAAAGCGGCCTCTCTTTAGCTCGTTTATGAAAGCTAAAAGGGATATCGTAGATCATCTTACAACCGAAATTCCCTCTAAAAAGAGGCCACATCAACCGCTATGACATCTCTGGATTGAATAGGCCTTTGAGAAGGACGGTTTATACCTATAGATAGGGGCATAAGCGTCAGGATAAGAAAAAATTCCCCCCTCCCCCTCTCAAAGATCTCTTTTTTATTAACCTAACTCCTCCCCCCCACAGGGGCTAGGATAAGGAGGAAGGGGGTTGTAAGTACAGGGAAAATCCCCCTCACCCGTATTGAGAAGGGGGAAAGGGGGATTTTTTCTTATCCTGGCGCTTGTAGGGTAGAGGGGTGGGCTTATGTGTTTGTCCCATGTGAACAGACGCGCAGGTTTGTCCCTATGGTATACCATGGCAGATGAACTCCCTTTGGAAAAGGAACTTTCCATACTGGCTAAGAGCCAGCAGCTTATCGCCTCATCTTTGAACCTCAAAGAAGTTCTCGCCTTCATTGTGAAGGCCTGTGCCGAGCTGATGAAAGTTCCCGCTTGCCATATTCAACTCCTCAATGAAGATCGGGAATTAGTTCTTGTGGCTGCTTCAGGAGCCTACAAGGATTCCCTAGAGGAATTTCGTACGTTGAAGATAGGGGAAAGTTTTTCAGGTTGGATTGTGGCTCATGGTAAACCCCTGATCGTCTCGGATATCGCTTCAGATGAGCGAAATGTTCATGTTCACGTCATGAAGAAATATGGGTTAAAATCCTTTCTGGGGGTTCCCCTGAAGGTTCGGGAGAGGGTGCTTGGAGTTCTTTGTGTATGTACCGATCAGACCCGACAGTTTTCCAACGAGGAAATTCAGTTGGTCTCTAACTTTGCTAGTCAAGCGGCTATTGCCATTGAGAATGCGCGGCTATTCGAGGAATCTGAAAAGCGTCGTCAGGAAGCCGAAGCTTCCAGACGCGACCTCGAAATGGCGATGCAGATTGTGCAGCAGAGCGAAGCCCGGTTCCAGAGTATCTATGACGCGATTTCCAGTGGGATCGTCGTTTGGGACGGAGATGGAAAGGTTATCTACGCAAACGAAGCGGCTTGCAAGCTGCTCGGACAAACCCTGGATCAATTGCAGGGAAAAGTCCCTGTCGATCCGGGATGGCATGCCGTTCGTGAAGACGGTTCTCTCCTTCCCTTTGAGGAGTATCCGATCACGGTAGCCCTGCGCACCGGAAAACCTGTTCGCGATGCCATCATAGGGATTTGTTTCGCTAAAGGCAAGAAACCTCATTGGATCTTGGGGAGCTGTGAGCCTATCTTAGATCCGGATACGGGCCGTGTCAAAGAAGCCGTGGCGAGTTTTGTAGATATTACCGAACGTAAGCAGGCAACGGAGAAACTGCGCCAGCAGAATGCATACCTGGCTGCTTTGCACGAAACTACCCTAGCCTTGATGAACCGGCTGGAGCTCCGTGATTTGCTTGGGGCTGTCATCACACGGGCCGGAGAACTTATTGGCACGCAGCACGGTTACATCCATCTGCTCGGACCGGGCGGCATGGAGATGATCGTAGGGATAGGAATCTACACCCAGGGGGTTGATTACGGGGTAAAACCCGGTAAGGGGCTGGTTGGAAAGATCTGGCAGACAGGTCAGCCTCTCGTGGTAGACAACTATAGTACCTGGCCAGACCGGCTGCCGGACCCTCAACTCGATAAAGTCCATGCCCAGATCGGAATACCCCTTAAATCCGGTTCGGAGGTTGTGGGGGTGCTCGGGCTAGCCTGCCTGGAAGAAGGCCGGACCGTCGGGGAGGAGGAGGTCGCTTTACTGAGCCGATTTGCCGAGCTGGTTTCTATTGCCCTGGACAATGCCCGGCTGTACACGGCAGCTCAGCAGGAACTGGTCGGACGTAAGCGAACAGAAGAAAAACTCCGCCAGAATGAGGCGCGACTCCAAGCGATACTTGATAGCGAACCCGATTGTGTAAAGATCGTAAGTCTTGACGGCATCTTACTTGAGATGAACCCAGCCGGTCTCGCTATAATCGAAGCCAGGTCCGATGAAGAGGTGATCGGAAAGCCGATCCTAGACCTTATCCATCCCGAGGACCGCGTGGCGTTCCAGAGACTCCACCAGTTGGTCAGCGAAGGCCGAACTGGCGCCCTACAATTTCGTATCGTTGGATTGCGGGGCGGCTTACGTTGGATGGAAGCAAAGTCGGTCCCCTTACGAGATCATCGTGGGGATATCGTGTCCGTATTAAGTGTAACCCACGACATCACTGAGCGGAAGCGGGCCGAGGAAAAACTGCGTCGGCAGAATGAATACCTGATTGCCCTCCACGAGACCGCTCTCGGATTAATGAACCGGTTGAACTTAAATGACTTACTCGAAACCATTGTTACGCGTGCTGGAACCCTTGTAGGCACCCCACACGGAAATATCTTCCTGCTCGAGCCAGGAGGGACGGAAATGACGCGGGTGGTAGGTACGGGGATCTTTAGCAAGTTCATCGGCTACCGGGTAAAACGGGGGGAAGGCCACGTGGGGAAGGTCTGGCAAACCGGCCAACCGTTGGTGGTGGAGGATTATCGGAATTGGCCAGGTCGCCTGCCAGACCCTGGCTTTGACCCCCTCCGCGCGTCTGTGGCCGTACCGCTGAAGTCTGGCTCGGAGGTCGTGGGAGAGATCGGGCTGGCCTACCTGGAAGAAGGCCGGACCTTCGGGGAGGAGGAGGTCGCTTTACTGAGCCGATTTGCCGAGCTGGTTTCTATTGCCCTGGACAATGCCCGGCTGTACACGGCAGCTCAGCAGGAACTGGCCGAGCGCAAACGGGCGGAGGAAGCCCTGCGGGAAAGTGAAGAACGACTCCAAGCCATCCTGGATAACTCCCCGGCCATCATCTACGTCAAAGATACCCAATACCGATACCTTCTCATCAACCGGAAGTATGAAACCTTATCCCCCTTCACGGGAGACCAGATCATCGGCAAGACGGACTATGATCTGTTTCCGAAGGAAACAGCCGATGCCTTCAGGACCCATGACCAACAGGTCCTCGCCGCCAGGGCTCCCTTGGAGTTTGAAGAGGTTTGTCTACGCGACGACGGGCCCCATACTTACATCTCGATCAAGTTTCCCCTCTTCGATGCTACGGGAGCTCCCTATGGGATTTGCGGCATCTCTACGGATATTACCGAACGTAAGAAACTTGAAGAGCAATTCCGTCAGTCTCAGAAGATGGAAGCGGTCGGGAGACTGGCAGGCGGGATAGCTCATGATTTCAACAACTTACTGACGGCCATCATAGGTCATAGCGAACTCCTGCTGAGGCGGATCGACGACCGAGACCCGCTGCACATGGAGATCCAAGAAATCAAAAAAGCCGGAGAGCGGGCTACCTCCTTGACCCGCCAGCTCTTGGCCTTCAGCCGCAAGCAGGTACTTCAACCGAAGGTGTTAAATCTGAATGCCGTGATAGCTGACATGGATAGGATGCTCCGGCGTCTGATCGAGGAGGATATCGACCTGGTGACCGTTACCGACCCGGCACTGGGGTCCGTGAAAGCCGACCCTGGACAAATCGAACAGGTCATTATGAATCTTGTCGTCAATGCCCGAGATGCCATGCCCCAAGGGGGCAGGCTCCTGATCGAAACGGCGAACGTGGAGTTGGACGAGACGTATGCCCGTCAGCATGTGGGGGCCACACCGGGCCCTTATGTGATGCTGGCCATAAGTGATACCGGTTCCGGAATGGATAAGGAAACCCAGATGCGTCTCTTCGAACCATTTTTCACGACCAAAGAACAGGGCAAAGGGACGGGATTGGGACTGTCTACCGTTTATGGGATCGTGAAACAGAGTGGGGGTAATATCTGGGTCTATAGCGAGCCTGGACAAGGCACCACGTTCAAGGTCTACCTACCGCGGATTGAAGAGCCTGGCGAATCTCCCGGGCCAGGGGCTGCCCCCGTAGAGCTCTCCCAAGTCTTTGAAACCATCCTGGTGGTGGAAGACGATGAGGTCGTCAGGGACCTGGTCTGCCAGATCCTCCGGGACAGTGGTTATACCATTTTGGAGGCCCGTCATGGGGAGGAGGCCCTTCTGATCTGTGAGCAACACGCGGGTCCGATTCACCTGATGATGACGGATGTGGTCATGCCTGGAATGAGCGGCCCGGAGCTCGCAGAACGCCTTGCGCCCTTACACCCAGAGATGAAAGTGCTCTATATGTCGGGCTATACGGACAACGCCATCATTCACCATAGTGTGGTGGACGCAGGTACAGCTTTTCTCCAAAAGCCCTTCACGCTGGAGATCTTGACCCGTAAGGTGCGGGAAGTACTGGACGTAACTCCAAAGAAGCCGCAGTGATCTCCTCGGAGGGAGCGCAAAATGGAAGGTTTATGGATACATGCTGAGGTGGACGGATTTTCTATGGCGGCGTTCAGCCTTTAAATCGACTGGTACATGGTTAGTAAGGCCTGCTTTTGAAATATGGGGCTCTTTTGAAGGGGTTAAGTCGGTTGAAACGATCTTTCAAAAGCCGGCGTTTAGGACCCAAAGCCCTGTTGGTCCT
>Ga0073934_10005247_pt1 | contig 20324 bp, 13 predicted proteins | sample LarsenN4metaG_FD_76834 | JGI IMG/M metagenome (GOLD analysis project Ga0073934, IMG submission 76834) | Hot spring sediment bacterial and archeal communities from British Columbia, Canada, to study Microbial Dark Matter (Phase II) - Larsen... ... | reverse complement strand
GATTTTCTCTTTCTTAGGATCTATGACAAAAAGCATATCTGGGAGAGTATCCATCTCCTTAATGCCTCCCAGAAATTTTTCAAGCTTTGAAACCGTTCGCTCCAAGCGCAGGCGCTCTTTCTTGATTAAAGGGTTACTTTCAGGCTCTTCCCTAAGCTGTTCGAGGCGTTTAAGTTTCTCGATGCTGTTCTTAATCGTGTAGAAATTCGTCAGGGTCCCCCCCAACCAGCGTTGATTGACATAAAACATCCCACAACGCTTCGCTTCTTCCACGATCACATCCCGCGCTTGCTTTTTGGTTCCAACGAAAAGAATTTTACCTCCTTTCGCCACGGTCTCTACAATTTTTTCATAAGCTTCCTTGAACTTCCTCAGCGTTTTTTGCAGGTCAATGATGTAAATGCCATTCCGCTCCCCGAAGATGTACTTCTTCATCTTCGGATTCCATCGTTTGGTCTGATGGCCGAAATGAACGCCGGCTTCCAATAATTCCTTCATGCTAACTTCGCTCAACAAGCCCACCTCCTTTCATTCAAAAGGTTTTCAAAAAACGGCTACATGAAAACCCCCTTGAATGGGTTTAAAGAATTAATCAGAAAAGTTTACTAAATCGATAACAAAAACTTAATCGCTACACAAACGGAAGGGGGGAGGTTAGCGACCCTTGTTCTGGTCTATGACCCCGCGAGGAGCTTAATGGAAGCTAAGCTCGTAGATAGGAGGATACTCGGACCTGGTAAGAGACAAGAATATTTGGGTCCTTCCCGTTTTGACCCGGCAGACAGAAATCGCACATTTCGTATTCCTCCTTTACCTCCCGCATGGATCCAAGCAGACCCCTTGAACCCATCCGCTGTGTAAAACCTTCGTCGAGTTACTAGCCTCTCTAAACCTACAGTATCAAGTTAAATCTTTTCGGTGTTACCGTCAACTTAAAGCGGGCCCCGGGTTGGATTTTTGAGAGGCCGTCTCGGTTTCTGCTGGCCCGGGCCCTGGAAGCAAGGGACGTTAAAGGGCCAAACGACCTTAAAAGTTTATCTCTTAGAAAACTGGAATCGCGCCCTTGCCCCCCGCTGCCCGTATTTTTTCCGCTCTTTCACGCGAGCATCTCGGGTCAGTAAACCCGCCTTTTTCAACACCGAGCGGAGCTCCAGGTCATAGGATAGGAGCGCCCGGGCGATCCCATGCCTAATAGCCCCGGCCTGTCCGGACTTTCCGCCCCCGTGAACGTTCACATAAATGTCAAACGTATTGAGATTTTTTGTAAGCTTTAAGGGCTGCTTAATAAAAGTTTTTAAGGTATCTCGGGGAAAATACTTATCTATGGGCACCTTGTTGATCACAATTCGGCCTTTACCCACCCTTAGCCAGACCCTGGCTATCGCTGACTTTCTTTTCCCAGTGCCATAGTACTGTTGGACCAAGTTCTCACCCTCCCTTTGAGCTACGAACCCCCAAGACGTCCGAGTGGAAGGTAGAAGGCAGAAGACAGAAAACCATACCTCCAAAGTTAAAACCTGCAGTTTACTGCCTTCTGCTCACTGCCTTCGGCTTACAACGTTCTCGGCGTTTTGGCGATTCATTCCTATATATTTAACAGCTCGGGTTGCTGGGCCTGGTGCGGATGTTCCGGCCCTGCATACACCTTTAATTTACGTAAAAGTTTTCGACCCAGTCGGTTTTTGGGGAGCATCCCCTTCACCGCATTCTCCACGAGTCGGTCCGGTCTTTCTTTTAGCAATTTTTCTGCCGTTACGGATTTGATCCCCCCAGGATAGTTGGTATGCCAGATATAAGTTTTATCCTTTAACTTTCGCCCGGTCAGAGCTACCTTACTCGCATTCACCACAATAACAAAATCACCGGTATCCATGTGGGGAGTAAAAATAGGCTTATGTTTGCCCCGTAATCTCTTCGCGATCTCGACAGCAAGCCGGCCTAAAACCTTTCCCTCCGCATTTATCACGTACCACTTCTGCTGAATGTCTTCTTTTTTGGCTGAAAATGTTTTCATAGCTTTCTAAATAAATTAAATTGGGGTTAAAACAAACCCTCGGCCCAGCATCGACGTATCGATATACGAGTCGGAAGATCCTCAATTCCCATCGACGCGGCTTCGTGCACCAAAAATTTCATCAATTAAGCACAGATACTAATTATTAAAAGATATAAACTTGTTTGTCAAGGGGAAAGTAACCTCATTCCCTGATTTTCTAGGCTCCTTCCCCTGGCCCTTCTCCCACTTCGCGGGGGAAGGTCTATTTCCGTTCAATATCCAAGCATTTCCTGGGCATGCTTTCGGGTCGTCGAGGTAATGACCTCCCCGCCGAGCATACGAGCGATCTCTTCTACGCGCTCAGCGTCAGATAGCCTCCGAACCCTGACCAGGGTTTTATCTCCTTGGGTTTCTTTAGAGATTTGCAGGTGTAAATCTGCCTTGCTGGCTATTTGGGGCAGATGGGTTATGCAGAGGACCTGCCGGGCGGATGAAATCAATTTTAGCTTTTTGCCCACCATCTCTGCCACTCGTCCCCCAATCCCCATGTCCACCTCGTCAAAGATCAGGGTCGAAACGTTATCGACGTCGGCCAGGATCGTTTTGAAGGCGAGCATAACTCTGGATATTTCTCCCCCCGAAGCAATCTTGCTTAAAGGCTTTAAACCCTCTCCGGGGTTGGGCGCGATGAAAAACTCCACCCGGTCCTTACCCTTCGTCGTGAAGCTAACCTCTCCAGGAGGAACGGGATCTATAGAGACCTGGAACCGGGTCTTGTCCATATTTAATTCCCCCAACTCTTTCATCACAGCCGCTTCCATCTTCCTGGCAGCGTCGTGCCTCCCGCGAGAGAGCTCTTCAGAGAGAGCCTGGAGCTCCTTTTGAAGCTCTCCGAGCGTTTTCTCCAGCCCTTCTAGTCTCTCTTCCCCCTCATCATACGAGGCCAGCTCTTCCTCCAGGTGCTTTTTGAAATTTAATATTTCCGAAAGGGTATTTCCATACTTTCGCTTGAGACGGTTAAGCTCATCCAGGCGCTTCTCGATTTCTTCTAATCGCTCCGGATTAAACTCCACCTTCTGGGCATAATCTCTCAGGGTGTAAGCCAGATCTTCCAACTGGTAACCCGCCGACTCGCAGGAGCTTAGCACGGAGGACAAGGAATCGTCGATCTGAGCTAGATTTTTTAACAGGTCCACCACCTCTCCCAGTTTATCTAGGATGGACCCCACACCGCTGTAAAGAAGTTCGTACGCCTGAGTGGAATCGGTTGCTAATTTCTCCGCGGCAGACAAAAGCCTCCGCTCCTGTTGAAGCTCCTCATCTTCCCCAAGCTTCAGGTGGGCCCTTTCAATCTCCTGCTTTTGAAAATTTAATAAGTCCAGCCGCTGCATGCGGGTACGAATGTTCTCCCTCAGATCCTGGAGCTCCGCTCGGACCTGCTTAAACCTTTGGAATTTCTCTTCAAACCCTTTCCGGGAGATTAACAACCCCCCAAAAGCGTCCAGGAAATCGATATGGGTAGAAGGCTTCAGGAGGGTTTGATGTTGGTGCTGACCGTGGATATCGATAAGGTATTCCCCGAGCTCTGCGAGCATCCCGGTTGTCGCCAGGTTACCGTTGATAAGGGCCCGACTTTTACCGTTTCTGAAGATCTCGCGGCGGATGATAAGCTCTCGGGCCTCCTCGACGGAATTGATAAATCCCAGTTCCAGAGCCTTAGCCATCGCAAGCTCATTTCCGTGCACATCAATCAGGGCCTCCACAACTGCCTTTTCCGTACCGGATCGTAGCATCTCGCTGCTGGCCTTGCTCCCTAAGGTTAACCCTAAGGCATCGATAATGATAGATTTCCCAGCCCCTGTCTCCCCGGTGAGCACATTCAATCCCCTAGAAAACTCGATATGTAACTTATCGATGATGGCAAAGTTTTCGATGTGGAGCTCTAGTAACACAGGACTACTAGGGTGGGAGCGTGGGAGATGGGGAAGGGGAGGAGCTTCTTCTACGCCCCCGGCCCCCCGCGCCCCCCTTCTTCAGTTTTCCATGACCAGTAAAAGGCCCTTAAGGTATTCCCCTTCGGGGAAATTGAGGTTTACGGCATGATCAGGACTGGCTTGGAGAGTTTGGAGTATCCTGGCTTCTCGGCGCGCATCTACGCTGGCCTCCCATATGATCTGGCGGAATAACTTTGCATCTATATGCTGGGAGCAGGAAAAGGTGGCCAGGACGCCGCCCGGGTCGAGCAATTTAAAAGCCAGGAGGTTGAGGTCTTTATACCCCCGCGCCGCCCGGCGGAGCGCCCCCAGACCCTTAGCAAACGCCGGGGGGTCCAGAACAATGAGATCAAACGTCCTTTTTTGCGCAAGATAATCGCGAAGCCTCTCGAAGGCATCGGCGGTATCTATACTCAATCGAGAGGCCACGCCATTGGCTTCGGCGTTGTGAACTGCCAGGGTATTACCTGCAGATGAGGCGTCCAGATGGAGGACCTGCCGGGCCCCATTTTTCAATAAATGAAGGGCAAATCCTCCGGTATACCCGAAGGCGTTCAGACAAACCCTGTGCCGGCCATGCAAGCCTACGATCCGCCTGTTCACCCGTTGATCTAAGAAAAAACCGGTCTTCTGACCCTTCTTCACATCTACCCAGAATTGGACCCCGTCCTCTTCAATGAGAATCTGGTCGGGAACCTCCCCCGCTAAAGGACCCGCCCGTTCGGGTAATCCCTCCAGCTTTCGCACGGATAAATCGCTTCGCTCGTAAATACCCTGAAAATCCACCGACGCCATTAAGGTCGGTAACCAGAGGTCCTTTAATTTTTCCATCCCCAGCGTTAAGATCTGAACGACCAGAAATTTTCCGTACTTATCTACGATCAAGCCTGGGAGATAATCTCCTTCTGAATTAATCAAACGATAGGCCTCCGTATCCCTTAATCCCAGGTGAATGTGCCGATATTGGTACGCCTTCTGGATCCGCCGACGAAAAAACTCCGCGTCGATTTTTTCCTCTTCAGAGAAGGTTAACGCGCGCACCGCAATTTGCGAGCGGGAATTGTAATAACCCCGGGCCAGAAAAGTCCCTCGGGCCGAGTATAGATCAACGACCTCCCCGTCTTGAACCGAAGATGGGACCTGATCGATAGCTCCAGAGAACACCCAGGGGTGGTATTGCAAAAGGGATTTCTCCCGACCTGGCTTAAGGATGACACCTGTTTTCGGCATGAGGTTCAGATTCCAGTTACTAAAAAATAACTCTCAGTCCATCTCCTTTACAGGGCAAAGATATAACAAAATATCACGTTCTTATTTTATTTTCTTATAACTTACGAGAGGTGATCTGTCAAAAGAAATTTCTCCGGGGACCTGAACCCGGGGAAAGGCAGGCACGGACTAAGGTAGAAGCATCTCATACCCTTTCTCTTTAGAACTGTGGCATTATTTCTAGTTCCCGTAGGGGCGCGGTTACCGCGCCCCTACCCCATAGGAATCAGGTTTGGGGGTGGTCGGATCTCCGGCCATCTTTCGAGGCCCCCCTCTCCCCTGGTGGGAGAGGGGGATGGGGGGGAGGGGGAAGACGGTGGCTTAAATTTAACTTTACAAAGTACCAGATCGCTATGCGCTTCTTTTTATCGGGACGACGTGCGGAGAGGTTGGGGGGCCTATCTTTAATAGGACCTGGTCTTTCGAGGTCTCATACTCGACATAGTCGGCCATTTGATAACAGGCCGCTTTACTAAATCTGGCCGGAAACTTTCCATCTTGAACCATGCAGTAAAAAATATGATCTGGGCTGATCCTTAACGTTTCCAAAGCCAGTTCCTCCGTTATACCCCCGTTGAGGGTGATCAGGAATCCGCTGCGGGGGAGTTCCAAGGGTTCAATCCGTTCCACGATAAACGGCGTGTCTTCCACTTCAACCGGGCATCTTTTCCCACGGATCTGGATATAATAAGAACCCTCAGGGGCTCTCATCAAGTGCTGGCTTAGATAGTTGCGGGTCTCCTCATGGAGAATCTCTTCATTTTGATAAAACCAGCTCCCGTGCCGGTCTATCTTAATAGGCTCTTCAAACTGAGGAATCATGGAAGGACATCCTCCCCAGAGGGCCACGAAAATACAAAACTTACCAACCCTGGATGGTCCCTTGCGGAACGTCTCCTGGGTCGCGGCCTGGAGGCCTCAATTATTTCCATTCGGAGGTATACCCCGCTTTAGGTTCCCCATCATCTCCCACCGGGATCGCTTCGTCGATCAGCATGACCGGTATATCCTCCCGGATAGGGTACATAACCTTGCAGGCCGGGCATATCAAGCCGCTTCCTTTTTGACGTTCTTTGAGCACAACGCTCGTTATACACTTGGGGCAGGCTAAAATATCTAGTAGCTCTTGGCTGATAGGCATAACCTTGATCGCGGATAGAAGATCGCAGATCGAAGCTTACCGGGTCGATCCGCGATCCCCTATCTTCTACCTTCGATCTTCAATCCTGAAAAAGCTGATCTTTCATCCACTGAATCTCTTCCCATAGCCCCTCTTGGATTCCCATCCTGGGGGAGAACCCCAATTCCCTCTTAGCCCGGGAAGTATCGGCATAGGTATGGCCTACGTCCCCCTTTTCGGTCCTCAGATACTGAACTTCCACCGATTTATTTAGCAAGGTTTGGATCAGCTCGATGAGTTTATTCACGGTGATGCGGGAGCCGCCTCCAATATTGAACACCTCTCCGGAGCGAGGGTATTTCATGGCCAGGATATTTGCCTCCACCGCATCCGAGACGAAGGTAAAATCACGAGTTTGTTCTCCGTCTCCATAAACTTTGATAGGCTCCCCTCGAAGGGTAGATCGGATAAATCGGTGAATGGCCATATCTGGGCGTTGGCGGGGGCCGAAAACGGTAAAGTATCTCAGGGAAACTGTAGGTATTCCAAAGTTCTTCCAATACAAATAACACAGATGCTCTGCGGCCAATTTGGTGACCCCATAGGGCGACACCGGATGTAGGGGAGCGTCTTCCTGCGTGGGAAGCAGGGGAGTATCTCCATACACCGAGGAAGAAGAGGCGTAAATGAACTTTTCGATATGCGGCAAGTTTTTACAGGCCTCGAGGAGGCTCTGGGTCGCGTTGATGTTATTTTCTGTGTAAACTGCAAAACTAGATCCCCAACTGGCCCGGACCCCTGCCTGGGCAGCTTGATGGAAGACGTATTTAACCCGAGACAGGTAAGGTCCTATATCGAAGTGGAGCAAATTCCCTTCAACGAAGGAAAAACGAGGGTGGTTTTTCAGTTGCAGAAGATTTTTCTCTTTCACGGCCCGGGGGTAGTAATCCATGAAAGAATCTATACCGATGACGCAATAACCCAGACTAAGCAGCCGCTCTGACAGGTGCGAACCTATAAACCCGGCAGCTCCGGTAACCAGGCAAGAAACGGAATCCTTTTCCATAGTTGATTTTTACCTATTCCTCCTCCTCTTTATCCCCTTTATCCGACACCTCCCCCGGAGTTCCAGCCAGTTGAAGCTTTTCTAGATTGGCCTCAATAGATCCGATGGTGATATTACTTTTCATTTTAACTGGGATCTTTCTCTCATCGTCCGTAAACCAGAGGGTCATATTCCCGGTTTTCAGGATCCCGTCAAACTTTATTTCAGGTTCCACGACGATCGTATTAAAGGTCCCGGCTGGCACTGTAATCCTTTCCTTTCTGAGTACGTTGGCCTTAACCCGCCAGTTTTTCTTGCTAGAAAAGACATCCATGTAAATCGAATTGCCCACTTGAAAATCCAAGGTTCTTACGTAATAAAATAGGGAAAGCTCATCTTGAACGCCCGGGAGGGTATAATATCTCTTTCCCTTGTAAAGAACCATATTCTGCTCTTGATCGAAGATGATCTCTCGATTGCTGACCTGATTTCCGTTGTACTCGACTTTTCTGTATCGCCGGGAAAATAAGCCTTGTACATCGAATAGACTTTCCAGAGTGTCACGCAATTTATAGAAGACCGAAAAAAATTTATTAGTTTTAGCCGTAGAGACAATGCGGAAGACTTCGTGGCCCTGATAGGAAAGAAGTTCTTTAACTTCTAACGTAGCTTCCCCCGCATGGATGCCAGACCAGGTAACGGAGAAAACCATTTTCTCCCCAACCCCAAAGGGAAGCGTTTGGGGAGCCTGCGGTCTAGATCCATCCTCGGGGAGCGCAGGTACCACGACTTTGACTTCCAAAATTGATTTTCCCTCCAGAACCAATTCCTCTGCTACATCCGTGGCAAAGAGCTCGTCTCCGGAACCCGGGATGATTCCACAAAAAAAGGCGGCCAGAGCTATATACACCCTCAACATAATTCTCCTCTAAACCTCGCAAAGCCTTAAAAGTTAGCTGGATTCTTCTTAAACTAACGATCTAACATATATCAACGGGGTGAATCTGTCAAGTAAGTTGTAATTCTAATCATTAAGATCTATACGTAACATTTTGCTCCGTAATCCTCTTTTCTCGCTCACAGGCTCTGCTGAGAAGATCTACCATGCTCTGCACCGGGCGCCCATCGTAAGGTGGCTGGAGCTGGATCCCTGTTTTGCTATAAACAGACCCCCCCTCCCAGGGTTTTTAAGGGTATGAAAACTAACTTTACAAAGGACTGCCTTGTAAGGTTACATTTAAGTCACCGTTCCCCCTCACCCCCGACCCCCATACGCGCCAGGTTAAAAACAGAACTGCCCGGACTAACTCGTTCCCAGGCTTTAGCCTCCATGGCCTTAAGTTAAGGGTTTAAGCCCCGGAGGGGCGGCCTGTTTATAGCCATAAAATTCTAAAAACCCTCAAAGCCCCCATAGGGGCGACCTGTTTAACAGGACTCCTGGCGGAGCCTGGGGGTTTTAGAGAGGATACGTTTGGCTATAAACAGGACGCTCCTGGCGGAGCTAAAAAGCCCTTCAGTCTTACTATTTGCCCTTAACTTAAGGCCATGGAGGCTAAAGCCTGGGAACGAGGAAATAGGGGACTTCACTCTTATCCTGGCGCGTAGGCCTCTGACCTCCTCTCCCACAAGGGGAGAGGGGGCACAAAGGGAGAGGGCGCGCTCCGGAAGATAGCCGGATCTCCGACCCCTCCCCTCTCCCACGCGGTGGGAGAGGGGAGGGGGTGAGGGGAGGTTTAAAAGTCGCGCAAGCTTGAGTAAACCGGGTATAGGCCTATGGGGTTATAATAAATCCCTGTATGGGCATTTAAGCAGGGTCGGAGCCTGGGCGTGAGCCCAGTTCTTCGCACAGCGTCCTGGCCTCCCTCAGATCTACGGTGTCAAACCCCTCCGTGAACTCTCCGTAAATCTTGATCAGCCTTTGGCGCGCCTCTTCGCGGTTGCCTTGTTGTTGTAACAGGCGGCTTAAACTTATGGTCGCCCTTAGCTCCAGAGATTTTGTACCCTGTCTGTGGGCAAGATCGATAGCCCGATGAAAACACGCCTCTGGGGAGGTGGGGAGACGGAGAAACGGAGAAAGGGGGAGACGGAGAGCCGAGGAAACGGGGCTCTCCGTCTCCTCGATTCCCCGATTCCCCGATTCTCAGAAGCAGCTCTCCCCTGAGCCGGTACAGTTCTGCCTCGTAGAAACGCTCCTTATGCCGGTTTACTATTTCCAGCGCTTCGGTCAGTACGGTGAGCCCCTCTTCGGCCCGTCCCACTTTCCCATACGCCTCGGCCAGCAGGGCAAGAAAGTATGACAGGTACAACTGTGAGCCTGTGGCCCTCCAGGCCGCGAGCCCCTGGCGCATCTGTGCAATCCCCTCTTCTGGCTGTCCTTGCTCGACCAGTGCCCAGCCTCGCAGGATCATCCCCCACGCCGTCCAAAGCGGAAATCCCTGCTTGGTGCAGAGTGTGAGGGTGGCCTCCGCCTGCTCTTGGGTTATCGGCCCTTCTCGGCAGAGTTGATAAAGCCAGGCGGCAAAGCCCTGAGCTTGTGCCAGGCTGAAGGGGTGGGCCAGCTCATGGGCCAGGGCTAACGCGTCGCGAATTTCCCTCAGGGCCTGGTCCGCATAGCCGAGATACCATAAGATATGGGCCGCATGGTTCCGGCAACATACCCCAGGGTCGTGTCCGATGTAGAGAAAAGCCTGGGAGCGATATTGCTGGGAGTTGTAGAGGGTAATTCCCTGCTCCAGGTGGGCGCGGGCGGTGACTAGTTCTCCGAGGCAGAACAAGGTGGGCCACGACGCGTGATGGGCCTGGAGAAGGCGTGCGGGGTCTTGCGCACCCTGGGCCAGGCTGAGGAGCTGTTCGGCCAGTTCACGCGCCGTCTGTAACTCCGCGCGCACATTGTAGAAAAGCCATAATCCCGACAACACGGGGAAAAGCTGCTCGGTTTCCCCGACCTGCTGGTACAACTCCCGCACCCGCATGTAGGCCTCTTCCACTTCTGGAGTGGCATAGCCTTTGACATTCATCAAAGCCGGGCCAAGGATGGTCTGCAAGGCCAGCTCCTGACGAATCCGCCAGGGGCTCTCTGGCAAGGTTTTAAGCAATTCCAATCCCTTGGTCAGATGCCCGATCGCTTCCACATGCGTCGAACGTTCAATGGCTTTCTCCCCTGCCTTTTGCCAGTAGGCGATAGCTTCCTCCTTGAGTCCTGCCCTCATATAGTGATACGCCAACAACTCAGGACGGGTTTCGACGATCTCCGGAAATTGTTCCTCTAAGACCTGTGCAACCCGATGATGGTATTGCTGCCTTTTACTCTTAAGCAGAGACTCATAAGCGGCTTCCTGGATCAGTGCGTGCTTAAAGATATATCGCGCTTGAGGGGGCAGGCCTCGCTGATAGAGCAGTTCTGTTTCCACGAGTCGCTCTAACTCCCTCTGTAAAGTTCTTTCGTCCAGGGAGGACACGGCCTGGAGGAGCTCGTAAGTAAACTCACGACCCAAGACGGCTCCCAGTTGGGCGACCTCTTTGACGGTAGTCAGCCGATCCAGCCTCGCCATTAAAGAATCTTGTAAGGTAACAGGAATCGCAAGGGGAGGTAGGGGACCCGTCAGCTCATAACGATCCTCCCGTGTCCGTAGCCATCCGGATTCCAGGACCATCTTGGTCAGCTCTTCCACAAACAAGGGAACCCCGTCCGTCTTGACCACGATCTGCCTGAGCACCTCCACAGGCAGTTTCTTGCCTCCGGTTATCTTTTCGACCATGACCTCCACCTGGGAGTGCGCCAAGCGGTTGAGCATAATCTGAATCAAATACGAACGGGGGGGCCACAGGGGGTAAAACTCGGAGCGGAAAGTTAGCACGGTCAGAATCCGGGCTGTGGGCGCCTGATCAATCAAGAGGCCAAGTAGTTCCAGGGTGGAGGGATCGGCCCAGTGCAGATCTTCTACGATAATCAGGGCCGGTCGCTTTTCTGTGCCCTCCATCAACCAGGCCAGCAGTGCCTCCAACGTTTTCTGTTTTTGTTTCTGGGGGCTCAGATTAAGGGGCGGATAGCGATCGGACAGCGGGACCGATAGGAGCGAGGCAAAGAGGGGGACCCCTTTAGCCAGGGGGAGCCCATGTTCTCCCAGCGCCCTCTCCAGCTTGTTGAGTTTTTCTTCCGGGGAATCCTCCCTTCTAAACCCGAGCATCCGTTGCAGAAGATCGATCATCGGATACAAGGTGCTGTTCTGATAGTACGGGGAACAGCGAGATTCTAGCCATCTATGGCGCTCTTGCACGATCCGTTCTTTTAATACACGTACCAGGCGGGATTTGCCGATACCTGCTTCTCCGCTGAGCAAGATGACCTGTCCTAGCCCTTCCTGGGCCTGCCTCCACCGCTCCAGGAGGAGCTCCATCTCCTGCTCCCTTCCCACCAACGGAGTTAGTCCGACCTTAGCCGCTACTTCTAGCCGGCTCTGGACGCCACTCTCCTTAAGCACCTGATACACCTCCATAGGGAGGGATAAACCTCTAAGGGCGTAGAGGCCTAGATCCTGGCAAATGAAAAATCCCTGGATTAGCCGATAGGTGGCTAAGCTGATGACGACCGTATCCGGCTCTGCGATTCCCTGCACCCGGGCAGCAATGTTCGGAGTATCTCCCAGGGCCAGTTGCTCATGCTTATCTCCTCCCCCCATCTCCCCAATCACGACCAGACCGGTATGGATTCCTACCCTCACGGCCAGCGTAACCCCACTATCTTGCCGGAGGTTTTTATTCAGATTTCTTACCTCCTCCACAATTCCAAGGCCGGTGCGCACCGCCCGTTGGGCATCGTCTTCATGGGCTAAAGGATACCCAAAGTAAACCAGAAGCCCATCCCCCAGGTACTGGGCGATATGTCCCTCGAAGCGATCTACCACTTCGGAGCAAACCTGTTGATAGGCGCGTACGACCTCGCGAAGCTCTTCGGGGTCGAGCCGCTCGGACAGGGCCGTCGAACCCACCAGATCGCAGAACATGACCGTTAGCTGGCGGCGCTCGGCCTCGGAGGCTCCCGGGATAGGAGGGGATCCGACCTGCCAGGGGGCATCTTCCTGCAGATCTGGCGGTCTATAGGGCTGGGAAGGGGAGAAGGGGGATTCCGGGGCTGTGGAGGGGCCCAGAGGCTGGCCGCATTGATAACAGAAATTATTCGCAGGAGGATTATTGGTTCCACAGTTTGGACAGAGGTCCCAGAGCTGGGTTCCACATTTCCCGCAGAAATTCGCCCCTACCGGGTTCTTGTGGCCACAATGGAGGCATTGGATAGGGCTTTTCATAAGACTTCTTTAGGGTTTCAAAGCGTTAGGTTGGTGATTTCCTCCTCCAGTTCTTTACGTCTCAGGATGAGATCTCCAGGGTCTAAAAGAAATTTGTGGGCTGAGGCCTCCCGGCGTACGAGGCTCCCAAGCCCACACTGCGGCTTTACACGAAGGTCCCCTGGCGAAGGTCCCGAAGTGCCTGCTCGATCTCCTGCCGGGTGTTCATCACGAACGGGCCATATCGTGCGATCGGCTCGTGCAAAGGTCTCCCGGAGACCAACAAAAAGCGGACAGGGTGCTTCGCCGTAACTACCTTGACGTAGTCCCCATCTCCCCAGACGACGAGCCTGGGCTGCGAAATCATGGCCCCTCCTTCTTTATCCTCCGTAACAAATTTCGCTTCGCCTTCAAAAACATAAGCAAAGGCCGTGTGCCCTTGGGGGATGGGCTGTGTGAAAGAGGTCTGGGAAGGAATGAAAACATCCAGATAGACAGGATCTGCCGCAATTCCGGTTACGGGACCTTTGATCCCATCGATGGTCCCTACGATCACCCGGAGGTTTGTACCATCTTCCCGTTTAATTTCGGGAATCTCCCCGGACCGGATATCCTGATACCGGGGGGAAATCATCTTAAGTTTTGCCGGCAGGTTGACCCAGAGCTGGAATCCCGCGATCCCTTCAGGGCGTACCTGGGGCATTTCCTCATGCATGATACCGCGTCCGGCGGTCATCCATTGAACGTCCCCTGCACCTATGCTTCCGGAGTTCCCCAGGGTGTCCCTGTGATGCACAACCCCTGAGAGCACGTAGGTAACGGTTTCGATCCCCCGATGCGGGTGCATGGGAAATCCGGCCTCGTAATCCTGTGGATGACTGGAAGCAAAATGATCCAGCAACAGGAATGGATCCAGATAGTCCAGAGTTTGGGTTCCAATACTTCTCTTAAGTCTAACCCCCGCTCCCTCAAGGACAGGTTGCGGCGAGATGACCCGGTCTATGCTTCTTAGTACTGACTCCATAGTTCCCTCCATGGATGAGAAAGTAAGCCGCCCAGCTATGAAGCCGCCCACCGGCCATTACTTTCAATTTTTACACCACCTCTTCCTCTCCGACAGGTTGTGTTTACTTAAATGCTCAAAGCCTCCCTAGGCATTTCGGTAACTATAGGACTATACGCCTATCTTCAGGGCGCTTCAACCAAAATTTTCATGACTTTCTAGACCTTTTCTTAAAAAGGTTCAATTTAAGCCTAAAATTTTAGTTGCGTTACATCTTATACGCATCGTGCTCGCTCCGTCGCTGGCTGATCCGCTCTTCGACCGTCCCTTTGGCAACGACCTCGTAGAGGATGGCGCGTTTCCCTTCCCGCCGCCTTAAAATTCGGCCCAGCCGTTGCACGTGTTCCCGAACGCTCCCGGACCCGGAGAGAACGATGGCTACGTTGGCTTCCGGCACGTTCACCCCTTCGTTGAGCACTTTGGAGGTGACCAGGAAGGGATAGTCTCCCCGGTTGAAGGCCTCCAACATGGCTTTCCGTTCTTTAGTATCCGTCTGATGGGTGATGGCGGGAATCAGAAACTCCTGGCTGATGGTATAGACCGTTTCGTTATCTGCCGTGAAGATAATCACCCGATCTCGGGCATGCTGTTTTAAAAGAGATTCCAGGGCCCTCAATTTAGAGGAAGTTCCCATGGAAACCCTGCGGGAGGTCTGGTAAGCCTGCATAGCCCTCCGCCCTTCCGACGTCCGGGAGCTATGAATGATAAACTGCTTCCACCCCTCGATGCTCGTTAAAGAGAGGTTATGCTCCCGGACGAAGCCGTACAGCGCCTCCCGGGCCGTGTTATACTCGACCTGTTCCTCGGCCGAGAGGCGCACCGTGACCTTTCGAATTTCGTACTCGGCCAGGTACTCTCCTGCGAGGTCTTTGATCCCTTTTCGATAAATGACCGGGCCTACAAGATCGTCCAGCAGGACGTGTCGGCCATCGGCCCGCTCCAGGGTTGCCGTCAATGCCAGCCGGTATGGCGCAATGCACATCTCCGCCGAATGGGCGTACATCGGTCCAGGAAGGTGATGGCATTCGTCGAAGATCATAAGCCCCCATCGGCTGCCGATTCGTTCCATATGGTTGGTTGCACTCTCATAGGTCGTGACCGTTAAGTGGTTCAATTCGTAATAGCCTCCTCCGATCAGTCCGGTCTGTCCGTTCCCGAAAGCCGCACAGAGGAGATCGTACCATTGGTTCATAAGATCCAGGGTCGGTGCGACCACGAGGGTGCTCCGCTGGGTCAACTCAATGGCCATCTGGGCGATATAGCTCTTCCCCGTCCCGGTAGGCAGCTCGATCACCCCTAAAAACCGGTTCTCCCTCCAGGCTTCGATGGCTTCCCGTTGAAAAGGATGGGGCTCAAATTTGAGATGACTGGTCAAGGAAAGCTTTTGATAGGCCGGGACGCCATCTTCAAAGGGAATCCGGTTTTTCTTGAAATATTCTACGACCGTACGGTATTTATAGGCCGGAGCGCGGTATTTATCCACGCGGTTATCGAAGATAAATTCTGGAGGGATGGATGCAGAGGGCGGCTTGCCGCCGATTTTCTGGCCCCCGGTTTCTGCTTTCGGGCTTTGATCTTCTTTGGGAACCTCTTCTAAAATCAAAGTGCCTTTATCAAAGAGGAGTTTCATGAATCCCCATCTAACATTTATAAGCTTCAGGGTCCGGTTTAACCGCTCGGGTCAGCCAGAGGGGTCTTCTCAAGCTGCCAGGACCGGGGGCGGGGCGGGTTTGTTTTAGCCACGTCTGGTAGACCTGAAAAGCCTTTTCGGTGTCCACGAAAATATCGCCGTAGCGGTCTTCGGGCCCGGCTTTTTCCACTTTGACTTTCTGGTGCCAGCAGTGCTGCCCACTGACGGGGTCCGGGTGGACGGGGAAAGTCAGATTCTGATGAACTCCGGGATCTCTCCACCAGATTCGCTCGGAATCGGGATCGTTGCTTTTAAAGGGTTGGATGCCCTGGATCTGGCGCATCCGCCATTTTCCCCTGGGCTCCTCTTTGAGGCTGACCAGGGCTGTGGACCAGCGATCTCCTCCCAGATCCTCCTTCAGCCGCCACCGCCCCAAATGATGGGAACAGGCTATGATCCCCGGTCGAATCCCTTCGGTGACCCACACCTTGTTGACAAAATATCCGATTTCGGTGGTCACTTTGACGAGATCCCCGGTGGTTACCTTAAGCCTTTGGGCATCTTCGGGGTGGATCCAGACGGGGTTGCTATGGGAGATCTCATACAAGGATTTAGCGTTGCCGGATCGGGTATGGATCAGGGTCGGGAGCCGAAACGTAGGGATCAACAGGTACTCTCCCCGGTTCCGATCCAGGTTCTCCCAGTGTACATGGCTTTTAATATACCCAGGAATCGCATACTCTGACCATTTCCACTCTTTGAGGGTTTTGGAGTAGAACTCCAGCTTCCTGGACGGGGTGGGGAATCCTACGTAAGCCTTGCCATCCACTTCGACGCCGATGGCCTGCCCGGCCCTGGAGATAACGCCTGTCTTCGGATCTACAGAGACGACGCCCAACTGCTTAGGACTTAACTCCTTTTCGTGGGCTTTATACACGTGCTCCTCTACCAGGAAAGTTCCGTACTTGCGCATATATTCCAGCGGGGTAAGCCCCTCTGTCCGGGCTTTCTCCGGTAGGCCGGGCACGCTATTCTCGAAGATCCAGCGATAGTACTCCTCGACGGTCACCCTCTGTCCTGGGCGATAAGGGGACTCAAAGTGCCTTCGAATTCCCAGACTTCCATCCGGGTCCACCTGCCAGGAGAGGGCGATCCAGAATTCATCCTCCTCCCAAACCTCACCGGGATTAGCCTGGTACGTGAACTCCACCCTCTGCCCCAGCTTTTCTTTGGCGACCCGCAGGACCGGTTGCCGGAAGCTGATCCATTTGGCCGCGTGGGTCTCCTGGCTCTGGATATCGTGCCGCTCGGCGCCAACCCCCATAGGGAGAACGTAGTCTGCAAACCAGGCCGTCTCGCTCCAAACCGGCGTTAAGGCGGCATGAAGCCCAATTTTCGATTCATCGCACAGGACTTCTATCCAGCTCGCCCCATCGGGGTTGGTCCAGACCGGGTTATAGACGCGGGTAAAATAGACGCTCAGTTTGCCCCGTCCTTCTTTAAGGAAATGGGGGAGCAGGAAGCTCAGCTCGTGATGGGCCAGGGGATATTCCTTAGGCCAGAGGAGCTCGTTCCAGACCTTTTGAGGGGAGGGCTTACTGAAAGGGGTCGGGACAAATTTATCCCAGGCGTTCGGAGAGGTCCCGCCGGGGGTTCCGACGCTCCCGGTTAGTACGTTGAGAAATTCCAGAGCCCTGGCCACCTGCCAACCTCCCAGGTTACCGGCTGCCGTATTGCGCCATATATGGGTAGAAAAGGCCGACCCTGCTTTTCCAATCTCCCGGGCTATGTGGAGGATCAGGTCGGCAGAGACCCCGCTCTCGCGCTCGGCAAACTGGGGGGTGTAACCCGAATAAATCTCTTTGAGCGTATCCAAAAAAGCCTCGAAACGGGGTTCCTTCCCCGGATGCTCCTCCCGCAGATATTCCTGCCAGTTCACCCATCGGCGCATAAATTCTCTGTCGTAAAGTCCTTCCTGGAGGAGGACGTTGGCCATAGCCAGGAGTATGGCGGCTTCGGTGCCTGGCCAGGGGGATAGCCAGTAATCGGCCATGGAGGCAGTATTGGATAACCGGGTATCTATGACGGCTAACTTGGCCCCCTTCATCTTCCCTTCGATAATACGTTGGGCGTGGGGATTGAAATAATGCCCCGTTTCCAGATGGGAGCTGAGGAGGAGGATAAATTGGGCGTTAGCATGGTCCGGAGAGGGGCGATCCCATCCGTGCCAGAGGGCGTAACCCGCTCGAGCGCTGGCCGAGCAAACGTTGGTATGGCTGTTATGGCCATCGACCCCCCAGGCCTGTAGGACCCGGTCCATGTACCCATCGTGGCCCGGGCGCCCCACATGGTACATGACCTCATGCCGGCGATTTTCCCGGATGGCGGCCCGGATTCGAGCAGCCAGCGTCTCTAAAACCTCGTGCCAGGAGGTCCGCTCCCATTTTCCCTCTCCCCGCTTGCCGACCCGCCTCAGCGGATAAAGGATCCGCTCGGGATCGCGAATCTGATCGATCGTGGCGGGCCCCTTTGCGCACGTTCGGCCTCGACTGGCAGGATGCACCGGATTCCCTTCCAGCTTGGTAATCTGTAAAGTATCTTTATCCACGTAGGCCAGAAGTCCGCAAGCCGCCTCGCAGTTAAAACAGGCCGTAGGGACCAACAGATAACGCTTCTGAACTTTTTGGGGCCATTTTGTAGGATCATACTCCACCCAGTCCTCCCATTTCTCCGGGGGGGGCGCGTTAGATAGTAAATTCATAAAAGATGGATGAACCGCCAGGACGCCAGGAACCCCAGGATTAAACCGAATAGGAGATTTTCTTGGGGTCCTCGATGCCCTGGCAGTCTGGGTCTTTTTAACTTAAAGGCACCGATTGGCCGGCCATAACTCGAACATGCTCAAAGGCTAGAAGCCCGCCTAAACTGAAGAGGCTGGCGGCTATAGCTGCGAGGGGGACCAAGACACTGGTGCTTCCTGAGAGTAACAGGACGAGCGGAACAAAGCCGAGGAGGATAAGGCTCCCCCAGGATAAAAAGCGAAGGGCGAAGGGCGAAAGGTCAAAGGGAACCTTTCTTTCCTCTTTTGCTCGATCCCTTTCACTGAGCTTCTTAGATAAAACGCCCAACACGCCGAGGATAGAGACAAGGAGCCCTACCAGAGTCAGCGTTCCGACGGGTGCCAGAATGAGAGACAGAGGGAGTAGGCTCCCTGCCAGAACCCCCCCTCCCCAGAAGAGGAACTTAAAGGGCCCGGCTGTTATCAGACGAAGGGCCCTCTGGACGTCTCGGTTAGGGGGTCGCATGAGCAGCTCACCGACCAGGATCATGAAGGCGTTCCCAAGCAGACCCCACCCCAGGGTTTCCAGGAGCACGTTACGGCTCCAGAGCTCTAGTTCCCGGGTTTCGGGTCCCGCGGCGTACGGGCGTAAAACGGCAAACAGTAACAACATCGCAGCGCCTGCCAGCACCGCCTGGACCGTTAAATGGGCCGGCATGAGGGGGTTCTGCCAAAAATCTCTCCCCTCGGCCTGACCGAACAGGAATCCTGTATAGACGACGCTTAAAATCGCAAAGAGGACCCCCGGCCAGAAAAGAACCTGGGGTATAGCCGCCACCCCCAGGAGAGTCCCTCCTATCCAGAAGGCCAGGATGAATCCGTAGATGACAAGGATATAAGAGCCCAGGGTCAGCCAGGACCGCCACTGGGGCTTGGTAAGAATGTAAAAGAACCGCTCTGGCCGTTTTAGATCCCTAATAAGGAGACCTGTCGTGATGAGTAGGAAAATGAGGGCTACGAGAGGTCCCCCCCAACTGAATAAAGCATTTCGGGGGGCCAGGTTCAGGTACGGAAGGAGCAGCGATAAAAGGAAGGTGCCCGCTGAGAGGGATTTAGTCCAGATGTACAGGGAAATCTTCCCCCCCCAAGGTTTCGGGTGACCCACATCATAAACCGTCCGGGCCGTTAAAGGAGGCCTGGGGGCGTGGGGGGATGAAAGGGCCGGGGATGGGCTGCCGGTCCTCCTGCGCTCCCATTCTCCCATTTCCCCATGGTCTGGCACTTCGCCCATCAGCTTCGCCAGAAACATCTTCCGGGCCTGATTTCCATCGATCTCTTGATTGCTACCGTTCCCGGAAGGAAACGCCGGCATTTCCGCCCACATATACGTGTTGGAAGAGGAAGCTGTACCGGGAGTGAGCGCGGTATCATCGGCATTAATGTAAAAAAGTTTAGGATACGTCCCCTGTTCCGGCTTCCTGACCTGAACCACCTCCCGGGCCATCAACTGGGAAACCCGGCTGTTGGGGTCATCCAGATCGCCCGAAATAATAGCCTCTTCCGGGCAAACAATTTCACAAGCCGGTTTCAGACCCACTTCCACCCGATGCGCGCAGAAATGGCACTTTGCAGCCGTGTGGGTTTCAGGGTCCAGGTAGAGCGCATCGTACGGGCAGGCCTGCATGCAAGCTTTACATCCTATGCAGCGTTCCCGATCAAAATCCACAATCCCATCCGATCGTTGGAAAAGGGCCGCAGTGGGGCAGATGAAAACACAAGGGGGGTTATCGCAGTGATTACAGCGAAGAACGGCAAAATGTCTTCGGGTATTAGGAAATTCCCCTTTTTCAATGTACTTTACCCACGTCCGATTAACTCCCAGAGGGACCCTGTTTTCTTCTTTACAGGCGACCGTGCAGGCATGACAGCCGATACATTTACGATGATCTATGACAAAACCGTACCTCATTGGCGTGAACCGTAAAATGAACTAAAGTGCCTAACGCAGGTTTGTGGAAATCTCGGCCCTCACCCCCGGCCCCTCTCCCACGCTGTGGGAGAGGGGAGCCGTTAGACCCGCGGCCATCTTCCGGAGCGCCCCCCTCCCCTGGTGGGGGAAGGGAGCCGTTAGACCCGCGGCCATCTT
>Ga0073934_10005246_pt1 | contig 20329 bp, 12 predicted proteins | sample LarsenN4metaG_FD_76834 | JGI IMG/M metagenome (GOLD analysis project Ga0073934, IMG submission 76834) | Hot spring sediment bacterial and archeal communities from British Columbia, Canada, to study Microbial Dark Matter (Phase II) - Larsen... ... | reverse complement strand
TGCCGGACGGCGCGACGCTGCTCACCTTCTACGACGTGACGGCGGCCAAGCAGTACGAGCGCGCGCTGATCGAGCGCAACGACGACCTCGTCGCGGCGGATCGCTTGAAGAACCAGTTCATCAGCCACGTGTCGTATGAACTGCGCACGCCGCTGACCAACATCATCGGCTTCAGCGAAATGCTGACGAGCCCGCGCACCGGCCCGCTCACGGAAAAACAGCGCGAGTATCTGAGCGATATCTCGGGTTCGTCACGCACGCTTCTCTCGATCATCGACGACATTCTCGATCTCGCGACGATCGATGCCGGCACGCTGGAGCTCAAGCTCTCCGAGATCGATGTTCGCCGTGTCGTCGAAGCGAGTGTGGGTGCGCTCCGCGATCGCGCCGCCCAGGCACGGCTATTCGTCGACATCACCATTGCACCGGGCATCGACCGCATGACGGCCGACGAAGCCCGTGTGCGGCAGATCCTCTATAACCTGCTGTCGAATGCGATCGGCTTCTCGAATCCCGGCGGGCGCGTCCGCATCAACGTGTGGCCGGTGCAGGATATGGTGGCCTTCCTCGTCGAGGACGAAGGCGTCGGCATCCCGAGCGAGGAGATGGGACGCGTTTTCGAGCGCTTCGAAAGCCGGAGCCAAGGGTCCCGGCATCGCGGCGCCGGTCTCGGCCTGTCGCTGGTGAAGAGCCTCGTCGACCTGCACGGCGGCGAGATGTCGCTCGAGTCGGAGCGTGGCCGTGGCACCCGCGTCACGGTCCGCCTGCCGATCCATCGCGCCGACACGGTCGCCCCGGCGCACCTCCGGCAGACCGCTTGACGCAGCCGCCTCCTCGCGTTTCCGTCCGGCCATGGAGACTTGGACCCTCGACGCCGTCGACGAACGCCGCCTGACGCTCTTGGCCGAAGTGCTGGCCCTGGCGCTGAAGCCCGGTGATCTGGTGACGCTCTCCGGCGATCTCGGCGCCGGCAAGTCGACGTTCGCACGCGCGCTGATCCGTGCGGCCCTCGGCGATCTCTCCGCCGAAGTGCCGAGCCCGACGTTCTCGCTGATCCAAAGCTATCCGACGAACCGGTTCGAGATCGCCCATCTCGACCTCTATCGGCTGGCCTCCGCCGATGAACTGGCGGAGCTCGGTTTGGATGAGTCGCTGACGCGCGGGCCTGCCCTCGTCGAATGGCCGGAACGGGCAGAAACCGCCCTGCCGCATGCGGCCCTGAAGATCTCCTTCCGCGAGACATCCGATCCGCATCTGCGAAGACTCGATCTGGCGGCGGACGATCACTTCGCCGAGCGGATGACGCGGTGCCTTCAGATCATGGACTTCCTGACGCCTGTCATCGGCGGCGACGAAGCTATCGCCGTCTCGTACCTGCAGGGCGACGCGTCGGCACGGCGCTATGCGCGGATCGCGACCTCGGCCGGATCACGCGTGCTGATGGACAGCCCGCGCAGGCCCGATGGTCCGCCCGTCAGGCGTGGTTTGCCGTATAGCCGCATCGCACATCTCGCCGAGGACGTCCGCCCGTTCGTCGCCGTTGCCGACGCCCTGCGCACGGCCGGTCTCTCCGCCCCGGAGATTTTCGTGAGTGACCTCCCTGGTGGTCTGCTCCTCATCGAGGACTTCGGCGATCGCGTCTTCGGGGCTGAACTCGCGACTGGAGCCTCACAGCGTGACCTCTGCCAGGCTGCGACCGAGACACTCGTGGAACTCCGCAGCCTTCGCGTCGACGCCGCTTTTCCGTTGCCGGACGGAACGAGCTATCGGCCCCCGATCTACGACGCCGACGCCCTGGCCATCGAAACGGAATTGCTGGTCGACTGGTTATGGCCGCTGGTGAAAGGATCACCGGCCCCTGCCGAGGTCCGCCGAGAGTTCACCGACATCTGGACCGGCCTGATCGCCAAGGTCTTGACCGAGCCGCCGTCCCTCGTGCTGCGGGACTACCACTCGCCCAATCTGATGTGGCTGCCGGAGCGCAGCGGCATTCGCCGTGTCGGCCTGCTCGACTTCCAGGACGCCGTGATCGGCAGCGCCGCCTACGACCTCGTGTCGCTACTGCAGGACGCGCGCCTCGACGTCCCGGCCGACCTCGAACGCCAACTATTCGCGTTCTATGTTGCCGCTGTCGAGAAGCGGGAAGCGGCCTTCGACAAAATCGCGTTCACCGCCGCCTACGCGACGCTCGGCGTGCAACGGAACACTAAGATCCTGGGCATTTTCGCACGCCTCGCCATGCGGGACGGCAAGCCACGCTACCTCACCCACCTGCCGCGCATCTGGGGATATCTCGCGCGCGGGCTCGAGCACGACGCATTGGCGCCGCTGGCGGCATGGTACCGTCGCCATTGGCCGGCCGAGGATCGCGCGATCCCCGCCTGGCCGCCGACCGCTCGACGGGAACCGTGATGACGCGACGTCCGACCACCGCAATGGTGCTGGCTGCCGGCCTCGGCGCGCGCATGCGTCCGTTGACGGACGATCGTCCGAAGCCGCTCGTTCGCCTGCGCGGCCGCCCCTTGATCGATCACGTCCTCGATCGTCTCGCGGCGGCCGGCATCGAGCGCGCCGTCGTCAACGTGCACTACAAGGCCGATCAGCTGATCGACCACCTCGCGGCGCGATCGGCTCCACGGATCACCATCTCGGACGAGCGCGATGCCCTGCTCGATACCGGCGGCGGCATCATCCGCGCCCTTCCCTTGCTCGGCGGCGGACCGATCCTCGTTCACAACTCCGATTCCGTCTGGACGGAAGGCGTCGGCTCCAACCTCGCGCGCCTCATCGAGGCCTACGACCCGGAACGCATGGACTCCCTGATGCTGCTGGCGCCCACCTCCGGCAGCCTGGGCTACGACGGGGCCGGCGACTTCGCGATGGATCAGCTCGGTGTGCTCCGCCGTCGGAAGGAGCGCGAAGTCGTCCCCTTCGCCTTCACCGGCGTATCGATCGCCCACCCGCGCCTCTTCGAGAACGCGCCGACGGGCGCCTTCTCGCTGAACCGCCTTTGGGACCGCCGCCTCGCCGAGCGCCGCCTGTTCGGCCTCAGGCTGCAGGGACTGTGGATGCACGTCGGCACGCCGGACGCGCTTGCCGAGGCCGAAGCGCGCCTCGCTGCCGTCGCCCGGTGACGCGGAGGCTCGATCGCCTGCCATGAGCAAGATCTTCACCGTCCCGCCGGGCCGTCCGTTCCTCGACGCACTCGCGCGTGCGATTCTCGCAGGCGACTTGCCGACCGCCGGCGGGCCGGCTCCCGAGCCGCTGGCCCTGCCCACCTATACGATCCTGATGCCGACCCGGCGCGCGACGCGGGCACTCGCCGATGCGTTTTTGAAGGCCGCAGGCGGCCGCGCACTGCTGCTACCGCGCGTCGTTCCGATCTCGGAGGGTGACGACGACGCCGGCCTTCTCGCTGGACTGGCCGGCATCGGCGGGCTTGATGCCGCCGCGGCGAACATTCCGCCGGCCATCGACGCCCTCGACCGGCGGCTCGTGCTGGCCCGGCTGGTGCTGCAATGGTCCGCCGTCACCCGCCGTGCCGCCGGCGATGACGCGCCCGTCGCCGGCGCCCGCACGACGGCCGAAGCGATCGCCATGGCGACCGACCTCGCGGCGCTGATCGACATGGCCGAAACGGAAGGCGCCGACCTCGCCAAGCTCGAAAGTCTCGTGCCGGATCATCATTCGCGCCATTGGCAAGAGACGCTGCAATTTCTCTCGATCGTCACGCAGTATTGGCCCGCGCATCTCGGCGAAATCGGCAAGTTGTCGCCGGGTGGCCGCCGCAACGCCGTCTTGCTGGCGGAGGCGCGCCGTCTCGCAGCGGCACCACCCTCCGGCCCCGTCATCGTCGCCGGCGTGACGGGCAGCATCCCCGCGACGCTCGAGATCATGCGGGCGGTGGCCGCTCTTCCCCAAGGCGCAATCGTTCTGCCGGGCCTCGATCTTCATCTCGATGCGGACGGATGGAACGCTCTACTGCCGGCCACGGCGCAGGAGACCGGCCATCCCGAGCATCCCCAGTACGGCCTCGCCCGCCTGCTGGCGAAACTCGAGATCACGCGCGAGAACGTGCATGTCTTGCGGGGTGCCGCCGATCCGGCAGGCGAGGCGCGGGCCGCCGTCCTGTCCGAAGCCCTGCGCCCAGCTGCGACGACCGACCGTTGGCAGACATATCTCCGCACAACGTCTCCCGACACCGTCCGGGCGGCCGTTTCGGGGCTCTCTCTCATCGAGACGGCGACGCCGGCCGAGGAAGCCGAAGCAATCGCACTGATCTTGCGCCATACCCTCGAAACGCCAGGCGCGACCGCCGCACTGGTATCCCCGGATCGCAGACTCGCCCGACGCGTCGCCATCCGTCTCAAGGGCTGGGGCATCGACATCGACGACTCCGCCGGCAAGCCGTTCGCCAAAACGCCACCGGGCACGTTCCTCGAACTCGTGGTCGACGTCGTGCGCCGCAATTTTGAGCCGGCGGCCGTCGTCGCACTGCTCGGCCATCCGCTCGCTCGGCTCGGCCGCACGGCGCGCGAAGTCCGCTTCGCCGCCCGCGCCCTCGAAATCGCCGCGCTGCGCGCCCTCTATCTCGGCCGCGGGCCGGACGCTCTGAAAAACGCGCTCGATCGCGCCGAAGCCGATCGCCAGCGGCGCGGCGCGGCCACGCGTCGGCTGTGGCCTGAAGACTGGGAGCGCGCACGCAATCTCGTGACCGATCTCTGCGCCGCGCTCGAGCCGTTGACAGCCGCCTTCGCGCAAACGGACAGCGTCTCGCTGCGCGACCTCGCGGCCGCCCATTCGACCGCCGGCGAACGGCTGGCGCGGAGGCCCGAGGACGAAGAGCAGGAACTGGGTGGCAATGCTCTCTGGCAGGGAGAGGCCGGCGAGACGGGTGCCTTGCTGTTCGCGCGCATGGCGGACGCGAGCCTCGACGTGCCGGACATCGCGCCGTCGGATTACCCCGACGTCTTCCGCGCGCTGTTCGGGATGGAGAACGTACGCCCCCGCGGACCCGTCCATCCGCGCCTCTCCATCTGGGGACCGTTCGAATCCCGCCTGCAGCAACCGGATGTCGTGATCCTCGGTTCACTGAGCGACGGAATCTGGCCCGAAGCGGCTGATCCCGGGCCTTGGCTCAATCGGCCGATGCGGCGCGAACTCGGCCTTCCGAGCCCCGAAGAGAAAATCGGATATGCCGCGCACGATTTCTGGTCGCTCGCCACCTCGCCGCGGGTGATCATGACACGCGCGCTGAAAGTCGACGGCACACCGGCCGTCGCCTCGCGCTGGCTTCTGCGCCTGAAGGCCCTTCTCGGCGGCATCGACGCGGCGGACGCCCTGACGCCGGCCGAGCCCTGGCTCGCTTGGGTCCGCCATCGCGATACGGCACCGGCCCGCCGCATCCTCCCACCGGAGCCCCGGCCGCCGGTCGGCTTGCGTCCGCGCCAGCTCAGCGTCAGCAACATCGAAACGTGGATCGGAAATCCGTATGCGCTGTATGCCGGTAAGATCCTCAAGCTCGAACGGCTGCTGGCGATCGGCCAGGGACCGGACGGGGCGCTGCGCGGGTCGATCCTTCACGAAGCTCTAAGCCGCTTCGCGAAGCGCCACCCGAACCGATTGCCGAACGACGTGGCCGGAGAATTGTCGTCGGCCATCGCCGCCGTCCTCGTCGAGCACGCCGGCGATCCGAAAGTCGAGGCATTCTGGGTGCCGCGCTTCCGCCGGTTCGCGGAATGGTTCGCGGAGACCGAGCCCGCCCTGCGCGCCGACACCACCAGGGTGTTCGCCGAAGTCGACGGCCGCCTCCTGCTGCCGGAGACGAGCAACCCGTTCACACTGACGGCTCGCGCCGATCGGATCGACGAGACGACGAGCGGGTTCGTCATCACCGATTACAAGTCGGGCGGCGCGCCCGAACGCAAGCAGGTCGTGGAAGGCCGCGCCCCGCAGCTCCCGCTCGAGGCGGCGATGCTCGCGCACGGCGCCTTTCCAGGCGTCAGCGGAACGGTCGCCGCGCTGCGCTACATCAAGGCCAGCGGCGGCGATCCACCGGGCGACGTCATCGATGTCTTGGCCGAACCAGCCGAAGTCGACACCGTGGCTGGTGAGGCCATGAAGGAACTCGCACGCCTCGTCGATCGCTACGACGATCCGCAAACGCCCTATCGCGCGACGCGACGCGCCCGCTTCTCCTACGACTACGATGACTTCGCCCATCTCGCGCGCATCGACGAGTGGTCGGCGGGTGACGGAGGAGAGGAGGCATGACCGACGCCGAGCGCAACTTCGCCCGCACGGCCGAAGCTCAGTCTACCGCCGCAGACCCAGGTGTGTCCGCATGGGTCTCGGCCAATGCCGGCGCCGGCAAGACGCACGTGCTCAAGACCCGGGTGCTCCGCCTGTTGCTGGCAGGCTCGGACCCCGAGCGCATTCTCTGCCTCACCTATACCAAGGCGGCAGCGGCCGAGATGGAGCAGCGGGTCTTCGCTGACCTCGCCACCTGGGCGACCATGCCCGACGAAAAGCTCCGCTCGGCCCTCCACGAACTGCTGGGCCAGCGGGCCACAACCGAAGAAGAAGCCCGTGCGCGGCGCCTGTTCGCGCGCGCGATCGAAACACCCGGCGGGCTCAAGGTTCAAACGATCCACGCCTTCTGCGAACGCCTGTTGCAGCGTTTTCCGCTCGAAGCGTTCGTACCGCCGGGCTTCGCCATCCTCGACGACGAGATGGGACGACGGCTCCGTCGCGAATCCATCGATGACGTGCTCCGCGACGCCACGAGCGGGCACGATCCTGCACTCGCCGATGCGCTGACGGCCGTCGTCGTCCATGCGCAGGGCGAACGCTTCGAGGACCTGATGGCCTCCGCGCTCGCCGAGCGTGGTTGGTTCGATGCGATCAACCGGCTCGGCGAGAGCATCGAGGACGGCCTCGCGGTGCTCGAGACGTTGTATCGTGGCACCCTGGGCCTCGCCGCGCGCGACACCCCGGAGAGCCTGACCGCGGACCTTCTGAAAATCATCGACACGGCGAGCCTGCAGCAGGCTGCCCGTATTCTGAGCGGCGGTGCGAAGACCGACCAACGCCTCGCGGGCTGTCTCGCCGAAGCCGCCCGCACGACGGCGGGCGCGCGCCTCGCAGCCTTGACGTCCGCGTTCCTCACGGAAAAGCGCGAGGCGCGGAGCGATAGAGCCTTCATCACGAAGGCGATCCAAGACTCCGAACCCGGACTGACCGACAGCTTGCGCAAGGCAAGGGATCGCTTCGCGGAACGGCTCGCACGCCGCGATGCCGCCCGCGCCGTCGAGGCGACGATGGCCCTGGTGCGCCTCGCGAGTGCCGTCCGCGAGCGCTACGTCGCTGCCAAGGCCGCCCGCGCCGTCCTCGACTTCGACGACCTGATCGTCCGCACGGTGTCGCTTTTGTCCGGCCAGGACATGACGGCATGGGTGCTCTACAAGCTCGACGGCGGCATCGACCACATCCTCGTCGACGAAGCCCAGGACACCAGTCCCGAGCAATGGCGCATCGTCGAGTCTCTCGCCCGCGAGTTTTTTGCCGGGCAGGGTGCCAACGAGAAGGTGCGCACGATCTTCGCCGTCGGTGACGAGAAGCAATCGATTTACAGCTTCCAAGGCGCCGATCCGCAAAAGTTCGCAGCCATGGGCGCCTATTTCGAGACGGCGGCCAAATCGTCAGGCCAGGACTGGCGGCGCGTCGCGCTCGAACTCTCTTTCCGGACCGTGCCGACCGTGCTGCGCGCCGTCGACAGCGTCTTCGCGGATCCAGGCCGGACGCCGGGTGTCACCGCCAATGCCGGGCAGATCCGTCACGAGGCGAAGCGCATCGGTCACGCCGGGCTGGTCGAGATCTGGGACCCGGAGCCATTCGAGGCCCCTGTGCCATCGCCCGCCTTCGATCCGCTCGGCGAGCGCCCGCCATCGTCCGCCGTACGTCGTCTGGCAGACCGGATCGCCGACACGATCCTCGGATGGCTGGAGCGCGAGGAGACGCTGGCGTCGACGGGGCGAGCGATCGAGCCGGGCGACATCATGATCCTGGTCCGCCGGCGGCGGCCGTTCGCGCCCATCATGGTGGCGGCCCTCAAGGCGCGCGGCATTCCCGTGGCCGGTGCCGATCGCATGGTGCTCGGCGAGCAGCTCGCGGTGAAGGACCTCGTCGCGCTCGCCCAGGTGCTCGCACTGCCGGAGGACGATCTCTCGCTGGCGGCCGTTCTCAAGTCGCCGCTCTTCGATCTCGACGACGACGCGCTGATCGCGATCGCGCCGGATCGCCCGGGAAGCCTCTACAAAGCCCTGCTCGCTGCGGCGAAGACGGACGACCGCTTCGTCCCCGCCGCCGAGCAGCTCAAAAGCTGGCGCCAGATTGCCGATTACCTGCCGCCTTACGAAATGTTCGTGCAGATCCTCGATCGCGACGGCGGTCGGCGAAAGCTTCTCTCGCGGTTGGGCCCCGAGGCGGCCGAGGCCATCGACGAATTCCTCGACCTCGCGCTCGCTTACGACGACCGGGCGCCGCCCTCTCTCGCCGGCTTCCTCACGGCGCTCGCCGAGACCCGCCACGAGATCAAGCGCGACCTCGAACACGGACAGAATCAAGTCAGGGTGCTGACCGTTCACGGTGCAAAGGGCCTCGAAGCGCCGATCGTCTTTCTGCCCGACACCTGTCAGACAGGCCGGGCCCGCGGTTCCGGCCTCGTCGGCCTCGACATCGAGCGGCCCGCAGGCATCACGCCGCCCTGTCTCTGGACGGTAGCCGGCGCCGGCCGACTTCCCGTCGTTGCCCGCGCGCGGGACGCGGCCGGCACCTCCGAAGGCGAGGAAAGCAATCGGCTGCTCTACGTGGCGATGACGCGGGCGCGCGACCGCCTCTATGTGGCCGGCTGGGAGACGGCGCAGAAACGCAACGCCGCCTGCTGGTACGAGAAGATCAAGGACGCCCTGGCCGATGGGATGACGTCCGTCGGCCGAGGCGACGGGACATCGATCCACCGCCTCGAAGATCCGCAGACGGCAGCCGCCGAGGACAAGCGCAAGGCCGGTGAGCAAGCCGTCGCCGCGGAGCCGCCCCCGCGGTGGGCGTCGACCCTGCCGGCCGCCGAACCCCGGGCCGTCATTCCGGTGGCGCCCTCCCGCCTCGCGCCGCTCGACGTGGACGAGGAAGGCGAACCGCTGCCGCCGGCCCCGCGCGGCGGGTCTGAACGAAACGTTCGCGAGCCGGCCGCGCCCTCACCCGCCACCCTCTCCGCGGACAACCGCTTCCTGCGCGGCACGCTCACCCACGCCCTGCTGGAACACCTCCCCAATCTGCCGCCGGACACGTGGGATGCCGCCGCTCAGGGCTTCCTGGCGACCCGCGGCGGCGCCCTTTCGGCCGCCATGCGAGCCTCGATCGTGACGGAAACGCTGGCGGTCCTGCGCGACCCGACCTTTTCACCGGTCTTTGCACCGGGAAGCCGCGCCGAGGTCCCGTTGGTCGCCCGGCTCCGCGACCCGACCGGCCGACGTCCCGACTTGCATATCAATGGCCAGATCGATCGCCTGGCGCTGATCGACGGCGGCGTCCTCATCGTCGACTACAAGACCAACCGGCCTCCACCGTCCGTGGTCGAAGGCGTGCCGCTGGCCTACATGCTGCAGATGGCCGCCTATCGCCTCGCTTTACGGGAAATTTACCCGGGCCACACCGTGACGGCTGCTATCCTCTGGACCTATGGAACACGCCTGATGCCGATCCCCGAGGCGGCACTCGATGCAATCCAGCCGCGCCTGTGGGAGCTGGCCGCCTCGCCTTGACGCTCGAACCCGTCGTTCCTAGGTTCCCCCACCAACCGAAGGCGGCTCCAGCGAACCGCCGCGAAAGGAGATCCCCGCATGGCCACCAACAGCGTGACGGACAGCACCTTCGAAGACGAGGTTCTGTAGTCGAATCAGCCCGTGGTCGTCGATTTCTTCGCCGAATGGTGCGGCCCGTGCCGTGCCATGGCCCCCGCCCTGACCCAGGTCGCGAGCGAGCTCGAGGGCAAGGTGAAGGTCGTCAAGATCGACGTCGACCAAAACCCCGCGGTCACGCAGAAGTACCGCATCAGCGCCATGCCGACGCTCATGATCTTCAAGGACGGCGCGGTGCATGCCCAACACGTCGGCGCCCTGGTCCAGAAAAAGCGGCTCGAAGACTGGATCAACGGTTCTTTGAGCGCCTGACCAACCCGAGCGCAGACCACCCGAGCGCCGACCGGAGAACAGACCGGTCGGCGTTTGCTTTTTGATTTCGCTCATTGTTTTTGCTTGATCCGGCGACCCGCCGATCCGCGCTTTCTAATACGAAACCGAAACTCATATTCTCCGAAGCGAACTTTTAACACGCCAGGGCTACTCTGAACGTCATTCACCGCCTGGGTGGGCGATTGCGACGTATGCTTCCGAAGCTAGACGCTCCGGAAACGGATGTCTGTGCGTCTATCCGGGCCCCGCGGAACCATTGAACCGGCGATACCGGACCATTGCATGTTTACCGGCGTGATACGCTCGGCTCTGACGGCGACCCCAGGTTTTGGGAGTCTGGCCGGAGGCGTTGCGCTCGGAAGCGGCAGGGAGTCAGCCGAGGCGACCCTCGCACCCGGCGCGGTCCTCAAACTGGCATCCGCTGCCGTTCTCGGACTGGGACTGCTCGGCCTGACGACCACCGGCGTCTGGCTCACCGGCCGCCTGTTTCAGGTCCAATCCGTCACGACGTCGCTGGAAATCGCCGTCGCTCACCGGCAGGTCGCCCTGGTCGAGCGCATCACGGCACATGCCCGCGATATACTCCTGAATCGCGGCCTCCGCGACTGGTCGCAGACACAGATGTCGGCGTGCGCGGAAGCCCTGATGGCCGGTCACAAGGCGCTGAAGAGCGGCGACCGCGTCGCGCTCCAGACCGTCATCGACAAGCCGATCGAATGCGGCACGGATTCGCTCGGCATGCGGAGGGTAGAGACGCAGAAGCTGGCGATGCCGGCGTCCCCGACAACCTTCGATGCCGCGCACTTCGAAACGACCTTGCGGCGGTTCGTGGCATCGTCCCACATCATCGCGTCGAAGGTCTTGCCCGAAGGCACGACGCATCCTCGTCTGATCGAAATCGTCGAGCTCGGAACGACGGAACTTCCAATCAAGCTTGAAGCTCTCGTTGCCGAAATCCATTCGGAAACTCGCCGGAAGGCCGAGCATTGGCAGTCCCTGAGCGATATCGCCCTCGTCGTCGTCTACCTCGTGCTAGTGACGTTCTGGGCCACCTTCCTGCGGCCGATGGCGAAGTCGGCCCGGCGCGCCTACGCGGCGCTCGAAGAAACGAACGAGCTGCTCGCCGAACGCCAGCAGGCCTTGCAGGTCGCCTATGACCGGCTTGCCGAAACAGCCGCTCAGTTCAAAAGCCTCAGCAATCTCTCCGCCGACTGGTATTGGCGGCTCACGGACGACCATCGGCTGGCGGAAGTCTCCGAGGCCGCGGATCGCTCGGGCCTTGCGCCCACCAAGCTCATCGGCAGCCGCATCGAAGACCTCGTCGACCAGACGGCGCCAGAGAGCCGTGTTGAGTTGGAGCGTCTGCTTGCCACGCGCCAGACGTTCCGCGGCTTCGAGTTCCGGCTGTCCGAGGCGATGGCTGGAGAGAGCGATCGCTGGGTCTCGTTGAGTGGCGAGCCGATCCTTTCACCGAGCGGCGAGCTCCGCGGCTGGCGCGGCGTCGGCCGTGACATCACGCGCCGCCGCCGCACCGTTCATTCTCTGGCCGAGACCAAGGCGCGGCTTGAAGCGTTCGTTCAAGCCGCACCCGCGCCTGTCGCGATGCTCGATCGCGAACTGCGCTACGTGGCGCACACGCAGGCCTGGCTGTCGACCTACGAGATGACCGAGAGCAGCCTGATCGGCCGGAAGCACTACGATGTGTTTCCGGATCTTCCGGACAGCTGGAAGGCGATGCACCGACGCGCCCTCGAAGGCCACGTTGCGTGCATCCCGCAAGCGACGATCCGGGCCCCGTCCGGCCGCGAAATGATCGTCCGCCGTGAGATCCGGCCCTGGTACGACGCCAGCGGTGCGGTCGGTGGGCTGATGATCTTGAACCACGACATCACCTCGATCGCCCGCGCGATGGAAGCCGTGCGCACGAGCGAAGAGCGCTTCCGCCTCCTGTTCGACGTGGCACCCGTTGGCCTCTGCGTGACGGACCCTGCCGACGACTCGATCATCCTGGCGAGCCGCGTGCTGTCCGAGATGTCGGGGTACCCTTCGGAAGACCTCGTGAAACGGCGCTTGACCGATCTCACGCTGCAAGCGGTCAGCGCCTCGCACCAACCCGAAGCGATCGAGCTTCGTCGCAAGGACGGCAGCACGGCGCCCGCGGTCGTCAGCACCCATGACTTCACGGATGCGAACGGTCGCGTGCTGCGCCTCGCGGCCTTGCAGGACATGACGTGGCGCCGTGAGAGCGAGGATCGCCTCTGGCGCACGGCCCACATCGATGCCCTGACCGGCCTGCACAATCGCCATTGGCTGACGGCCGAGCTGACACGCCGCCTGGATCTCTCCGAGGGAACGGGCGAGGGCCTTGCGGTCTGTATCGTCGACGTCGACGACTTCAAGGCGATCAACGATACGGCCGGACATGCGACAGGCGATGCGCTGCTGGTCGCCCTCTCCGCACGTTTGTCGAAGTCCGTGCGCGACGGAGATCTCGTCGCCCGGATCGGCGCCGACGAATTTGCCCTGGTCCTGACGAACGTGCGCGAACCCGCAGAGGTCGACGATGCGCTGATGGCGATCCGCGCGGCGCTGGCGGCCCCGTTCGAGATCGACGGCGCCACTCAGCCGGCCAGCGCCTCCCTCGGATCGGCCCTTGCACCGCGCGACGGCGCAACGGCGGAAGCGCTCCTGACGAGTGCCGATATCGCCTTGAACAAGGCAAAGGCGCTCGGCCGAGGTCATCACGTCCCGTTCGAGCCGGCGTTCCGCGAAGCGCTGCAGACTCGCGTTCGCACGAGCGCCGACGTCGTGACCGCGATCGAGAAGGGCGAGTTGGAGCTGTACTACCAGCCGATCGTGCATGCCGCCACGGCGGCACCCGCAGGCTTTGAGGCGCTGCTCCGCTGGAACCACCCCGAGCGCGGCCTGCTGGCTCCCGCCGCGTTCGCCACCGCCTTCGAGGATCCGCGAGCGGCCTCCGCCATCGGCTGCTACGTGATCGAAACCTCGTTTGCTCAGACTGCGGAATGGCGTCGTCGCGAAATCGCGTTCGACAAGATCTCGATTAATCTGGCGACGGCGGACTTCCATTCGGGACAACTCGAGGAGATCTTGCAGGCCGCGTTGACCCGACACGCGATCCCAGCGTCCTGCATTGGCCTCGAAATCACCGAGAACATTTTCCTCGGATCGGCATCGGACGACGTTGAGCGGACCTTGCAGCGCCTTCGCCAGATCGGCTTCGAGATCGCCTTCGACGATTTCGGGACCGGATATGCGTCGCTCACCCATTTGCGGCGATTCCCGATCGACCGCATCAAGATCGATCGCTCGTTCGTCTCGGCGATCACCACCGACTCCGGCGACCGCGCTATCGTGTGCGCGATGATTGCGATGGCGCATGGTCTCGGGCTGCGGGTAACGGCGGAAGGCATCGACCAGCCGGCGACGCTCGAGCTCTTGAGCCGCCTCGGCTGCCACGAAGCGCAGGGCTATCTGCTGGGCCGCCCGATGCCGGCCGCAGAAGCCGAAAAGCACTTGGCGCGTGCAGGAAGCGCGGCGTTGCGGGGAACGCTCAGCGCCGAGAGGCGTTGAACTGCTCGTCCGGATTACAGCGCTCAATCCGTCGACGCCCACGGTTCCAGCGGGTCATGCGTCGATGCCGGACACTGCCACGACTTGCGCCAGATCCAGTTTTTCACCCGGGGGCATCAGGATCGCTCCGCCGTAGCCTTGCATGGGTTGTAAACGCGGGTGCGGGCGAATGGATCGCTGCAGCGAACAGTCCATCGACGGTATCTACGCCTGCACCGGCCGCGCCGATGATGCGCTCTGCAACGACGTCAGGATCATCGGGCGAGACTTTGCGCGCAAGATCGAACGCCTCGAACATGCGGCGCAGGTGGTCAGGGTGAAATGCAGGGGCCATCCAGGCGACCTCCAGCTAGAAGAGCGGAGGCACAGCCGTGTCCTTCAGTCGACCACGAGCCCAGGGCTGTTGGGGTCGATGCGCAAGAATAGCACGGCCGTCGAGCATTATGTGATCACTCTTATCGCGACCTGCTATGCAGCGATCAGAGCATCGCAAGACGCTTCAAAGTTTCGATATCGCGGATGCCTTGGGACGCGGCGGCGAGCACGCGCTTGGCGATCTCCTCGCGCGACAGAATTTGCGGAAACTCCTGCTCCGCGTAGGCGGCTTCGACGGCCATGCTCATGATGGACACGAGCTGCGATGAAAAAGAGGCGGCAAGGGGTGCGGGCATTACCTTCGGCATGGTTGGTGCGAGCGAAGGTTTCGTGGCCCTCAGCCGCCGGCGCCCAGGAGGTCGTTGCCGGCGATGGGTCAACCTCTCACCAACTCGCCAGTGGCACCACCACTATGTTTACAGCCCTCTGTCCCGCGCTGCGTCGATGGTCGATCGCTCCAAGGTCGCCCGGATCGAAAGGCCAGTTGATCCGTAAGCCGCCAAAATTCAGCGCGCGGCGAGCCGGCCGTAAACTTCCACGGTCGCAGATTGATCACCACCCGTATAGACGAGCTCGACCTTCTCCAGCCGAGCGTCCGGCCGCAAATCGATCCCCGGTGTGAACGTGCCGTCGGGAATCTCCTTGTTCACGGGATAGCTGTCGCGACGCCCGTCCGCGTACAGGAAGGAGATGCGGCCGAGGACGACGTCGCCATCACGCACTTTGAGCGCGACGGAACGCACGGGACCGGCTCCGCTCTCGATCGGGACCTGATCGCGTGCCGTACCGACACCCGTCCCCAGCAGGACCCAGCCGGCCGGAATGCGGCCTTCGGACGACCGTGACGCACGCGCACTTCCGATGCCCTCGAGTTCGAGCGTCGCCATGCGGGTGACGTCGGTCGGCTCGATCAGCACGACGACTTCGGACACGCCGTCACTGTCGAGCGGAACCGGGATCGTCGCATCGCCCGCGCGCAATCGGCGACCGACGCGCTGCTCGCGGCTGTCACCGGAGGTCGTCATGATGAGCAGACTGCGGATGAACGGCGCGCCGTCCCGCACCCGAACCCGAATGGCGCCGATGTCGACGGCATCGGCACCGACCCGCAGGATGTGCTGATCGTGAGACAGATCGATCCGCTGGCGATCGAGCAGTGCGGGCTCAGCGCTCGTCCACTGCGGACCGGCAAGCCGTGGGGCAACCTCGCGAAAGGCCCGGTCTTCCCCGCGCGCCGGACCGAGATTTACCGCCTCCCCGAAAATCCGCACCAGGGCGCGACCGCCGCGACCCGCACCCGCCTGACCGAGGATTTCGACAGCCTCGACCCGGCGGCCATATCCCGCGAGGTCGTAGACGGCGGACCCGGAGCCCGGGCGCAGGTCGATGCCGAGACGCAGGGTCTCGCTGTTGCCCGTATCGTAGATGACGCGCAGGGCCTCGATGTAGACCGCCCCATGCGTCGCCTCGACCCTGAGCCGCGCGATGCGGCCACCACCGCGCTCGACGAAGACTGTCGCGCGGTCTTCGCCGGGCTCGAAGCCGTGCTGCCCCACCACCACCCAGCGCCCCATGTCCTGGGCAGGCGTGGTCCCCGGGAAAGAGATCAGTGTCAGCGCGGCGAGGATGGCGGCTGCCAGTCGCACGGGATCCTCGGTTGGTTTCTCGTGAAACGTCGCGAGGAAGGCTAGTCCGGGTTGCTGGTGCGAGGGTTGACGCCTTCGCTAATGCTGGCCCCACACTTCAACGATCGCGGGCCGCCAGCCGGAGGCACGCCGGTCGAGATAGCGAGAGCGATAGCGGGCCCTGATTTCCAGGATCGGCCGTTCGGGATCAAGCGCGACGGGTCCGAACGTACCGCCGGCATCGATTCGACGCCCGAGACGGATGACCTGCGGCCCGCCCGAAGCATAGACAATGACGAGCTGCTCCAGCGTGACGGCGCGGTCGCGCACGGAAACGCGAAGATTGCGGAAGCCGCCTTCGTTCGTCCCGACCGGGATCAGGTCGCGATCGAAGCCGACGAACCCGGCGGTCTGCGCCCCGAGCAGGACCCAGCCGCCGTTGAAGTCGCGCCCGGGACCCCGCGGCCCGAGCCAGTCGGGCGCCAGTTCGCCCGTGAGTTCCACCCGAGCGACGGCGCGCAGCCCCGGCCGGGATTTGTAGACCGGCTCCACCCGGCGGATGAACCGATCCGGGCGAACGTCGATCCAGGGGCCGACGACCCCCGCCGCAAGTCGCACGTCGACTGCAAGATCTTCCGTCGTGCCGTCGGCGTAGACGACGCCGAGCCGCTCGACATGTACGTCCGTGTCGTGCGCCTTCAGGCGAAGACGCGCGAACCGCCCGACTTCGCCGACGTCGAACGCATCGGCCCCGGGGGTGACGCGCTGCATGCCGATGATCACTTCCCGCGACGCAGGCTGCACCGCGACCGCTGGCGACGGCGGGGCGAGGCTTCCACGCTCGGCACCCGCTCCTGCGGGCGATTGCTGACCCCACAGCTCGACGGCCACGTTCCCTTTGGCGTCCGCGTCCTTGCGGTATCTGACCAGGACCCGATCGATGAAGCGGTCGGGTCCCGGGTCGAGCGGGCGCGTCCGCTCACCTTCCAGCAGCGCGATGAGGCGCGTTTCCGTGTACCGGCCACCGCCGGCATAGTGGATTTCGATCTTGGTGACGGTGAGATCGCCACCTTTGAGTTCGAGTCGCAGGGCCTTCCACTGCCCACGCGCCGCCGAGAGATCGAAGGCGAGGACCCCCTCGGGCGTGGTCGGTCGCTCCGCCGCGATGCGGCTCCACTGGGCCCGTGGGGCCGACGTCTGGGCGATGGCTGGCCCGGCCGCCAAGGCGATCACCAGCCAAAGGCTTGCCAGGAAGCTCCCCATGCGCATATCGATCCCGCGCCCCTCTGCCGGCGCCGTTGCGCCATCCACACGACCTCCATAGCATGCGGCCCGGGTTACCGCCTCGCCAGGCGAGGCCGGCGCCCCCCGAGACGAAAGGCCCTTCATGACGACGACCTCCGCCGCCGAAACGCCGCCGTCCAACGTGGCGACGGCCATCGCCATTCTGAAGCAACGCTTCGGAGAACGCCTGCAGACCGGGGAGGCGATCCGCCGGCAGCACGCCAACAACCTGACCTGGCTGGTCAATCAGCCGCCGGATGCGGTCGTCTGGATCGAGCGCACGGAGGAAGCGGCCGAGGTCGTTCGCCTCGCCGCCGAGCACCGCGTCCCGATCATCCCGTTCGGCGCCGGCACCTCCCTCGAGGGCCATATCAATGCGCCCCGCGGAGGACTGTCGCTCGACTTCTCGCGCATGAACAAGGTGCTGCACGTCAACGAGCGCGACCTCGACTGCGTCGTGCAGTGTGGCGTCTCGCGCAAGCAGCTCAACGATTACCTGCGCGACATGGGTCTCTTCTTCCCGATCGACCCGGGCGCCGAAGAGGCCACCATCGGCGGGATGGCCGCCACCCGCGCGTCGGGCACCAACGCCGTGCGCTACGGCACGATGCGCGAGAACGTGCTGAACGTGACCGCCGTGATGGCCGACGGCTCGATCGTGCGCACCGGTCGTCGCGCACGCAAATCGGCCGCCGGTTACGACCTGACCCGGTTGCTGGTCGGCTCCGAAGGCACGCTCGGCATCATGACCGAGCTGACGTTGCGCCTCTACGGCATCCCCGAGGTCATCCTCTCCGCCGTCTGCCCGTTCCAGTCGCTGGAGGGCGCCTGCAACACCGTCATCCAGGCGATCCAGCTCGGCCTCGGCGTGGCCCGCATGGAACTGCTCGACGAGATGCAGATCCGGGCCGTGAACACGCATTCGCAGACGTCGTTCGAGGAGCGCCCGACGCTCTTCGTCGAATTCCACGGCACCAAGGTTTCAGCGCGTGACACCGTCGAACTCTTCGGCGAGATCGCCCGCGCCGAGGGCGCGATCCGGTTCGATTGGGCCGAGCAGGAAGAGGAACGCCGCCGCCTCTGGAAAGCGCGCCACGACGTCTACTGGGCGGTCCGCACCACCTGGCCCGGCAAGGACGTGCTGGCGACGGACGTCTGCGTGCCGATCTCGCGGCTCGCCGAATGCGTGCTCGAAACCCAGCGCGACATCCAGGAGATCGGCATCATCGCGCCGATCGTCGGTCACGTCGGCGACGGCAACTTCCACACGACGCCTGTTTTCGACATGAGCAACCCGGCCGAGAAAGCCAAGATCGAAGGCTTCCTCGCACGCCTAGCCGACCGCGCGATCCGGATGGACGGGACCTGTACCGGCGAGCATGGCGTCGGCCAGGGCAAGATCAAGTACCTGGAAGCCGAGCACGGCGCCGGCATCGCCGTGATGCGGCAGATCAAGCGCGCCCTCGACCCGCTCGACATCCTCAATCCGGGCAAGATGCTGCCGGCTTAGTTTGTTAGGAAGGCAACTCTACCGTTTGCTCTCCTCGACCAAGATGTCGATGACCTTCTCGATAGGCTGACTATTAAGCCGATCGAGAAGGGTAGAAAACTCTTTTTGAGGCAACCTAAAGAATTCCTTGCCCGGGCTGACCCTTACATCCGCATAGATGCAATGAAGAATTTTTTCGACCCGAGTCGGCAATGGAACCCGTGCCTTTGCTATCACAGTGAACTCACTTGGCACGGCCGCGCCCGATAACTGCAGACGCCTACTCTCGACGTCTTTCGTCCAGCCGACCTTTATGAGCGTTGGGAACGCGGGATTTGCAAATCCATATACCCACGCCGTTTCTTGCAGACGACGCTCAGATAACGCCTTGGCAATCTTGCGTGCGCCCTCAATTTCCTGCTGGCATTTTGCGTTCGCAACCGCCCCTGCAGAAAACAAAAGAAAGAATGGCAGAAAAAGAAAACTCAGACACTTTGGCATTGCGCGGACCTCCTTGCTGATCGGTGATCAGAATAGCTCCGCGCTCGCCACGCTCTTTGCGTGAACGCAAGTCTTCTCGCAAAGTCTTGGCTGACTGGGGAACAGAAAAGGGCACCGCCGAGGCGGTGCCCTTCGCATTTCGGCAGTGCAGCCTGATGATCAGGCGCGCTTGTTCTGACGGTTCTCGATCAGATCGCTGACGACCGCCGGCTCCGCGAGGGTCGAGGTGTCGCCGAGGTTGGAGAAATCGTCCTCGGCAATCTTGCGCAGGATGCGGCGCATGATCTTGCCGGACCGCGTCTTCGGCAGACCCGGCGAGAACTGGATGAGGTCGGGCGATGCGATCGGGCCGATCTCCTTCCGCACGTGCGTGACGAGTTCCTTGCGCAGGGCCTCCGTCGGCTCGACGCCCGAGATCAGCGTCACGTAGCAGTAGATGCCCTGGCCCTTGAGATCGTGCGGATAGCCGACGACCGCGGCCTCCGCGACCTTGGGATGGGAAACCAGCGCCGACTCGACTTCCGCCGTACCGAGACGATGGCCCGACACGTTGATCACGTCGTCGACGCGGCCCGTGATCCAGTAGTAGCCGTCGGCGTCGCGCCGGCAGCCGTCACCAGTGAAGTACGTACCGGGATAGGTCGAGAAGTACGTCTGCACGAAGCGCTCGTGGTCGCCGTACACGGTGCGGGCCTGACCCGGCCAGCTGTCCTTGATGATCAGGTTGCCGCTGCCGGCGCCCTGCATCTCGACGCCCTTGTCGTCGACGAGCTGCGGCTGGATGCCGAAGAACGGTAGAGTGGCCGAACCGGGCTTCTGCGGGATGGCGCCGGGAAGCGGTGTGATGAGGATGCCGCCGGCCTCGGTCTGCCACCAGGTGTCGACGATCGGGCAACGGCCGTCGCCGACGACACGGTGATACCACTCCCAGGCCTCCGGATTGATGGGCTCGCCCACCGACCCGAGCAGACGCAGGGAGCTGCGATCCGCACGCTTCACGAAGTCGTCGCCGGCACCCATCAGCGAACGGATCGCCGTCGGCGCGGTATAGAAGATGTTGACCTTCCACTTGTCGACGACGTGCCAGAACCGCGACGCCGTCGGATAGGTCGGCACACCCTCGAACATCAGCGTCGTCGCGCCGTTCGCGAGCGGCCCGTAAAGGATGTAGCTGTGGCCGGTCACCCAGCCCACGTCGGCCGTGCACCAGT
>Ga0073934_10005245_pt1 | contig 20337 bp, 12 predicted proteins | sample LarsenN4metaG_FD_76834 | JGI IMG/M metagenome (GOLD analysis project Ga0073934, IMG submission 76834) | Hot spring sediment bacterial and archeal communities from British Columbia, Canada, to study Microbial Dark Matter (Phase II) - Larsen... ... | reverse complement strand
CTTGCCGGTGTCGCCCTTGAAGCCGCCGCCGAGGGAGTAGTCGACGATGTCGGAGTTGATGAGCGGCAGGAAGCCGTTGGGGTAGATGGCGCGGACGGTGCGGTCGTCGCCCGGGCGGCGCCAGAAGCCGGCGGCCTGGCCGTCGCGGGTGGTGTAGCCGCCGAAGTAGTAGAAGGTGGCGTCGCCGGCCTTGAGGTCGCCGTTGACGAAGAGGCCGCGGTCCTCGGAGTCGCCGTCGCCCTGGCGGTGGTTGAGGCGGTTGATGGTCTGTTCGGCGGGGTTGAGCGTGAACGTGGTGCTGGGGGCGGCGGCCACGGTGGTGCCGTTGTTGGCGGTGGCGACGAAGCCGGAGCCGAAGTTGCCGTTGAGCGTGGTCAGGGCGCCGGTCGTGGTGTTGGTGCCGAAGTATTGCTGGCGCGTGTCGGGCTTGGAGCGGTTGGTGTTCTCGCGGTCACGCCAGAAGGCGGAGAGGAAGATGTTGCCGTCGGCCTCGGTCTTGAAGCCGCCGGCGACGTTGAAGTCGAGCACGCGGCCGTCGCCCTCGGAGGTCTGGCCCCACTGGAAGTCGGCCTTCCAGCCGGTATCCTTGGCGAGGATGACGTTGATGACGCCGGCGATGGCGTCGGAGCCGTATTGGGCCGAGGCGCCGTCGCGCAACACCTCGATGCGGCCGATGGCGGAGGCGGGGATGGCGTTGAAGTCGATCGAGACCGAGCCGCGGCCGACGAAGCCGTTGACGTTGACGAGCGAGCTGGTGTGGCGGCGCTTGCCGTTGACGAGCACGAGGGTCTGGTCGGGGGCGAGGCCGCGCAGCATGGCGGGGCGGATATGGTCCGAGCCGTCGCCGACGGTGATGCGCGGGAAGTTGAACGACGGCACAAGGGCCTGGATCATCTGGCTGGTCTCGGTGTAGCCGCCTTGGCGCAGCTCGGCCGAGGGGATGACGTCGATGGGCACCGGGGATTCGGTGACGGTGCGGTCATTGAAACGCGTGCCCGTGGCGACAAAGGCCTCGAGCTGGACGACGTCCTCCTTCTTGGGAGGCTCGGTCTGCTGGGCCGGCAGGTGGCCGGCCGCGAAAAGGGCGATAACGCTGAGCGCCGCCCGCGAGGTCATCGTGGAGTTTTTCATGCGGTAGGGGGTGGTAGGGGGTGGTAGGGGAAACCGAAGGGGAACTATCAGTCGTGGCGGGAGGATAGCCCGGAGGGCCCATTCAACAAGGAGAATTCGACCGCATGGTTTTGCGACTTGTGGCATAAGGGGACACCCGGGAGCATGCAGGCATGAACGTCACCCCGCGTTGCCTGGTTCCCCTGCTCGGCCTCGTCCTCGTGTTGGCCCCGGCGCTGCCGCTGTCCGCCCAGCGTCCCGCCGTCGAAGCCCGGCGCGGCATGGTTGTCTCGTGCAACTCCTATGCCTCCGACGCCGGCCTCGAGATCCTGAAAAAAGGCGGCAACGCCGTCGATGCCGCTGTCGCCACCGGCCTCGCGCTCTCGGTCACCTTCCCCTTCGCCGGCAACATCGGCGGCGGCGGCTTCATGCTCATCCGGATGGCCGACGGCCGCGAGATCGCCATCGATTACCGCGAGTCCGCGCCGGCCGCGGCCACGCGCGACCTGTATGTCGGACCGGACGGAAAAACCATCGTCGGCGAAGGCTCGTCGACCGTCGGCTGGCGCGCGAGCGGCGTGCCCGGTTCGGTGGCGGGCTTCGCCCTGGCCTTGGAAAAATACGGCTCCGGCAGGATCACGTGGGCCGACGTCGTCGAACCCGCCCGCCGTCTCGCCGCCGAAGGTCATGTCGTTTCGCAGTGGACGGCCAACAACCTCCGCGACCCGCGCTGGATCAAGCTGCTCGGCGCCTACCCCGACTCGAAGCGCATCTACCTCAAGGACGGCTCGCATCACAATGCCGGCGACCTGTGGGTGCAGGCCGAGTTGGGCGAGACCTTCGCCCGCCTGCAGAAGCACGGCCCGCGCGAATTCTACGAGGGCGAGACCGCGCGCCGCATCGCCGACGCCATGGCGAAGCACGGCGGCCTCATCACGCTTGCGGACCTCAAGGCCTACCGGCCCGTGGAGCGCACCCCCTTGCGCGGCCAGTATCGCGGCTTCGACATCCTCACCATGCCCCCGCCCTCCTCCGGCGGCATCGCGCTGCTTCAGATGCTCGGCATGATGGAGCCGCTGGACGTCGCCGCCATGGGCCACAACAGCGCCGCGAAATACCACCTCTTCGCCGAGGTGATGAAGCGCGCCTTCCGCGACCGCGCCGAATACCTCGGCGACCCGGGCTTCGTGCGCGTGCCGGTCGCGCAGCTGCTCGATCCCGCCTACCTCAAGGGCCGCATGGCGGACTACTCGCCCGACCGGGCCACCCCCGCCGCCGCCGTCGCGCCCGGCCTCGGCAAATTCGTCGCCGCCGCGCCGGCGGAGAAGACCGAGACCACGCATTTCTCCGTCGTTGACGCCGAGGGCAACGCCGTCGCCAACACCTATACGCTCAACGGCGCCTACGGCTCCGGTGTCACCGTCCCCGGCACCGGCATCCTCATGAACAACGAAATGGACGACTTCACCTCGCAAGTCGGCGTGCCCAACATGTTCGGCCTCATCCAGGGCGAGGCCAATGCCATCGCCCCCGGCAAGCGCCCCCTCTCGTCCATGACCCCCACCATCGTCACCAAGGACGGCAAGCTCGCCCTCGTCACCGGCTCGCCGGGCGGACCCACCATCATCAACACCGTGTTCCAGGTCGTCACCAACTTCATCGATTTCTCGATGCCCGTGCAGCAGGCCGTCGAGGCCCCGCGCGTGCACCACCAGTGGATGCCCGATGTGCTCACCTTCGAACGCTTCGGCCTCAACGCCGACACCGCCGCCCTGCTCAAGGCCAGGGGGCAAATCATCAAGGAACGCCAATCCTACGAAGGCGCCTACCAGGGCGACGCCCCCTCCATCGCCATCGACCCGCAGACCGGCCTGCGCCTCGGCGCCCCCGATCCCCGGCGCATGGACTCGAAGGCGGCGGGCTACTGACCAACCGGGCCCCTTGGGGTCGAAAGGGCATCAGTGCCAATAATGTTGTTATTGACAACCATTCCGTGTTGGTTGCTATTCACAACTACTATGAAAACCTCCACGTTTCTTCAAACCCTCCGGGCACATCGCGCCCTGCCCGTCGTGTTTCGTCACGGTAGCGACGCCGTCCCCGCCGGCTGGCACCTGACTGAAGCCAAGCGCGTCACCTATGAAACCATGGATTGCGGCGCGATGCTCCACCGCTGGGCCGAAACCCAGTTCGAGATCTGGGTGCCGCCCCTCAACGGCGTGAACCCCCTCCGCGGCCACATGGCCGCCGACAAGTTCCTCCGCATCATCGATCACGTCGAAAAGGAGCTGCCGCTTGCCGGTGACGCCGAGGCCCGCATCCACACCGTGCTCGGGGACGGCCCGCCCGCACTCTGGGACATCTCCGCGGTCGCGCCCTCCGGCGGCCAGCTCATCGTCTCGCTCACGCCCGACCGCACGCGCTGCAAGGCGGCCGAGCGCCGCGTCTGCAACCTCACCAGCGGCAAATGCGGCGACAACGCCAAGGACGACTCTCCCTGCTGCTCCAGCGAACCCGCCCCCGTAGCCCAGGAAGAGTCCGCCTGCTGCGGCACTTCCATCGCCCAAGCCGAAAAGACCGCCTGCTGCACCTGATGCGCTCTCCGGCTTGGGGGTGGAACGCGTTGACCTCAACGCGTTCGGAGCGGCTTGAGGTCAAGCCGCTCCACCACGCCGCGCTCGCCAAACGGCAGGCGCGGCTTCATCGTGCCGCCATGCCTCGCGCCTCGGCCCAGTCCGCCCAGAACACCGACGCCCTCCTTCGCGACGTCGTGCGCCTGTTCACGCAGGCCCAGCGCGTCATGACCGAGTGCTGCTCCGACGCCACCGCGAAGGAGTGCTCCGCCGTCATGTTCCTCGCGCACGCCGCCGAGCCCCCCACCGTGCAGGAATTCGCCGACCGCATGGGTTTGGAAAAAACCTGGGCCAGCCGCCTCGTCGCCCGCCTCGAGAAACGCGGACTCATCCGGCGCGTCGACCATCCCGATGACGGCCGCAGTTGGATCATCGAGCTCACCGCCAAGGGCCGCGCTGAGAGCGTCAAGCTCGACCACACCCTCAACGAGCACGCCGCCAACCTGCTGGGCTGCGTGCCCGCCGCCGAACGCGCCAACGTCGAGCGTGCGCTCGCCCATCTGCGTGACGCCCTCGCCCATTGCCTCGAAAACTGCGCACCCGGAAAGAAATCCCGATGCTGAAGTCCCACCGCCCCGAGACCCTCGCCGTTCACGCCGGCAAAACCATCGACCCCGCCACGGGTGCCGTCACCCCCAACCTCACGCTCGCCACCACGTTCGAGCGCGCGCCCGACGGCTCGCTGCCGCACGGTTTCGTCTATTCGCGCTACGACAACCCCAACCGCCACGGCCTCGAGACCGCGCTCGCCACCCTCGAAGGCGGCGCCACCGCCCTCGCCTTCGCCTCCGGTCAGGCCGCCACCGCCGCCGTGCTCCAGTCGCTCGAGCCCGGCGCGCGCGTCGTCTTCGCCGACGACATCTACCACGGCACGCGCCAGCTCGTCACCACGCAGTTCGCCCGCTGGGGCCTGCACGGCGGGTTCGCGGACTTCACCGATCTCGCCGCGCTGGAAAAACTCCTCCGCGCCGCGCCGGTGCGCCTCGTGTGGTTCGAGACCCCGTCAAATCCCTGCCTCAAGATCGCCGACATCGCCGCCGTGGCCAAGCTCGCCCGCGCCGCCGGTGCGCTCGTGGTCGTCGACAATACCTGGGCCACGCCCGTGCTCACCCGTCCGCTCGCGCTCGGCGTTCACGTGGTCATGCACTCCTCCACGAAATACTTCGGCGGCCACAGCGACGTGCTGGGTGGCGCACTCATGCTCGGCGCCGATTGTCCCGCCGACATCGCCGCGCGCCTGCGCGAATGGCAGCGGCTCGGCGGCGCCGCACCGGCGCCCTTCGACTGCTGGCTGCTCCACCGCAGCCTCGCCACGTTGCCCGTGCGTATCCGCGCGCAGACCGACACCGCCGCACGCCTCGCCGCCTGGCTGGCCACGCACCCGCGCGTCGAGCGCGTCAACTACCCCGGACTCCCCACGCATCCCGGCCATGATATCGCCAAGCGCCAGATGGCCGGATTCGGCGCGATGATGTCGTTCCACGTCAAGGGCGGCTTCGACGCCGCGAAGGCCGTCGCCGGCAAGGTGCAGCTGATCACGCGCGCCACGAGCCTCGGCGGGGTCGAGAGCCTGATCGAGCACCGCAAGCTCGTCGAACCGCCCGAATCCACCACCCCGCCCGATCTCCTGCGCTTTTCCGTCGGCCTCGAGCATTACGACGACCTCCAGGCCGACCTCGCCCAGGCCCTCGGTTGACCGCGCGCTCCCAGCGCCAAACCCCGCAGCCAGTTTGTCATCTATTAGATGACAAAGTCGCCAACGTTCCGGTCTGGCCGGACGGGCGTGCCCGCCATTTGTCATTTAACAGATGACAAAGACGCCGTGACTTTTGCCACACATGTCGTGACAAACGGCGTGGGCGCCTCACTCGTTGCGCAGGGCTTCCACCGGGTTGACGCGGAGGGCGCGGAGCGCGGGCACGAGCGTGGCGGCGAGGCCGGCAAGCACGAGCGCGCCGACCGCGCCGACATAGGCGCCGGCATCCGTGGCGGTGACGCCGTAGAGGATCATGCCGATCAGGTTGGCGACAGGCAGCGCGAGCAGCAGGCCGAGCGCGAGCCCGAGCGCCATCTGCCAGCCGCCCTGCCGCAGCACGAGCGCGAGCACCTTGCCCGGCGTGGCGCCGAGCGCGACGCGCACGCCGATCTCCTGCGTGCGCTGGGCGACGCTGTAGCTCATGACGCCGTAGAGGCCGACCGCGGCGAGCAGGAAGGCCACGCCGCCGAAGATGCCGAACAGCCAGCCGATGAGCCGCTTGTTGAAGCGCGCGGTCTCGATCATCTGCTCGAGGGTCTCGGCGAAATACAGCGGCAGATCCTCGTGCAGTTTGCGCAACTCCTGCCGCACGACGGGCGCGAGGGCGGCCGCGTCGCCCCCACGGGCCTTCACGAAGGCGGTCATGCGCGGCAGCTCCTCGGCTTGCTTGTAGGGCACGTAGACCTGCGGGTCGGCGTTGGCGTCGAACCGGCCCTGCATCGACGCGGGCACGAGACCGACCACGGTGATCCAGGCCTCCTTCTCGCCGGGTTTGCCGGAGCCGCGCCTGAAGGCGCGGCCAAGCGGGTTCTCGCCGGGCCAGTGGGTCTCGGCAAACGTCGTGCTGACGACGGCGACGAGCGGAGCGGCGGCGGTGTCGCTCTCGGCGACATCGCGGCCCTGCAGGACGGACTGCCCCATCGCGGCGAAATAACCGGGTGTGATCGAACGGATGGCGGCGCGGGGCGCGCGCTGGCCTTGGGGCGTCGGCGGACGGCCGGCGATCTGGACTGGCTGGTCGACATCGTAGGTCGGCGTGAGATCGGCGAGACCCACCTCGGCGACCTCGGGCCGGGCGCGCAGGCGCGCGGCGAATTCGCCGAAGAAGCGGCTTTGCGCCTCGGCGTTGGGGTATTCGTTGGCCGGCAGCGCGACGCGGCCGGTGAAGACGCCCGCGGTCTCGAAGCCGAGCGGCACGGTCTGCATCTTCACGATGGAGCGCACCATCAGCGCCGCGAGCACGAGGAGGAGGCAGGAGAACGCGATCTCGCCCACGACGAGCACGCGCGTGAAGAGGCCGGTCTTGGCGCCGGTGGAGCCGCGCGCGGCGTCCTTGAGCACGGCGTTGAGATCGGGACGGGAGGAGCGGAGCGCGGGGTAGAGCCCGGCGAGCAGGCACGAAATCCCGGTGAGGCCGGTGGCGTAGAGCAGCGCGGCGGCGTTCAGCTCGAACGTCATCCAGTAGGGCGGCTGGAGTTTCTGCACGTGGAGCGCGAAGGCCTCGACGCCGATCCAGGCCACGCTGAGCCCGAACACGGTGCCGCCGACGGCGAGCAGCAGCGACTCGGCCAGCAGGAGGCGGACGACGCGGTTGCGGGCGGCGCCGAGGGCGGCGCGCACGGCGATCTCCTTCTCGCGGGCGGCGGCGCGGGCGAGCTGGAGGTTGGCGACGTTGGCGCAGGCGATGAGAAGCACGAGCCCGACGGCGCCGAGCATGATGCCGAGGATGAGGCGGGTTTCGGAATCGACGAAGAAATCGCGCATCACGGCCGCGCGGTAGAGCACGCCCTTGGTTTCCTCGGGGTGCGTGGCGAGCAGGCGCGCGCGGATGGTCTGGAGCTCGGCCTGCGCCTGCTCAGGGGTGACGCCGGGCCGGAGCCGCCCGAGGGCGAGCAGACCACGGTAGTCGCGCTTGGTGTCGCGGTAATGGGCACGCAGCGGCACCCAGGCCTCGGCTTCCTGCGGGAATCGGTAGTTCGGCGGCGCGACGCCGACGATGGTGGTCCATTCGCCGTTGACCTTGAGCTGCGCACCGAGGGCGGCGGGGTCGGACTTGTAGCGGTCGCGCCAGAGCCGGTGTCCGAGCACGACGGTCTGCGCCGCGCCGGGCTGGTCCTCGTCGGCGTTGAACCAGCGGCCGAGCTGGATGGGGGCGTTGACCATGGCGAGGCCGGACGCGGTGATGCGCAGGCCGTCGATGCGCTCGGGTTCGCCGCCGGGGCCGCTGAGGGTCATGGTGCCTTCCTCGTAGGCGGCGAGGTCGATGAAGGATTGCTGCGCGGCGCGCAGGTCGTCGAATTCCGCGCGCGACAGACCGTTGCGCTCGCCGGCGCGACCGCCTTCGGGAGCCGAATGCACCGCGAGAACCCGGTGCTGCTCGGGGAACGGCAGGCCCTTGAGCATGATGCCGTGGACGATGGAGAACATGGCGGTGTTCACGCCGATGCCGAGCGCGAGCGTGATGACGGCCACGGCGACAAATCCCGGCGACTTGGCCAGGGTGCGCAGCGAGAGACGGAGGTCGGAGAGCATGGGGCGGTTTGGTTGAGGGGTTCAGGATTGGGGACCGGTCACCGACGAACGACACTCCATCTCTGCCGGAGGTTCACTCGTTGCGCAAGGCTTCCACCGGGTTGACGCGGAGGGCGCGGAGCGCGGGCACGAGGCAGGCGAGGAATCCCGCGGCGCCGAGCGTGACCAGCGTGACACCATAGGTGACAGGATCCGCGGGCGTGATGCCGTAGAGCGAATTGGCCTGGAGCTTGGCGGCGAAGAACGCGAGCAGCAGGCCGAGGGCGAGCCCGAGCGCGAGCCGGACGCCGCCCTCCCGCAGGATGAGCCGCAGCACGTCGCCCGCGGTGGCGCCGAGCGCCATGCGCACGCCGATCTCCTGCGTGCGCTGCCCGACGCTGTAGGCCATGACGCCATAGAGGCCGATGCCCGCGAGCAGGAGCGCCACGCCGCCGAAGATGCCGTAGATCCAGGCGAAGAGCTGTTTGAAGAACTTCGCGTCGGCGACCATCTTCTCCAGCGTCTGCGGCCAGTAGATGGGGAGGTCGTCGTTCAATTCGCGCACGGTGGCGCGCACGACGGCGGCGAGATCGGCCGGGTCGCCGCCGCGGGCCTTGGTGATGACCGTGAAAAAGCGCGCCTCATTGCGCTGGGTGTAGGGCACGTAGGCCTGCGGGATGTCGGTCACGCGGGCGTTGAAGTTGCCCTGCAGGGTGGGGCTGACCACGCCGACGACCGTGAGCCAGCGCGGAGGCTGCTGGTCGTTGCCCGGCGCGTAGGCGAAGCGCCGGCCGATCGGATTCTGCCCGGGCCAGTAGCGTTCGGCGAAGCGGCTGCTGACGATGGCGACGGGCAGCGCGGTGCCGGTGTCGCGGGCGTCGAACGTGCGCCCCTGCAACAGCCGGATGCCGAGCGTCTCGAAATAGCTGCCGGCCACGCCGACCTCGGTGGCGAACCGCCGCGGCGTGTCCTTGCCCGGGGTCTCGCCGTCGAGGAGGATGGTGCCGCGGTTGTTCCAGGTCGGCTGGGTGTTGGTGAGGGTGGCGGCCGCAACCTCGGGCCGGGCGGCCAGGCGCTCGAGGAGCTGGGCGTAGAAGTCGCGCTGCGCCTCGATGGTCTTGTATTCCACCTCGGGCAGACCGATGCGGTTGGTGAACAGGCCCGCCGTCTGGTAACCGAGGTCGGTCGTCTGCATCTTGATGACGGAGCGGACCGAGAGGCCCGAAAGCACGAGCAGGATGGTGGAGAGCACGACCTCGGCGATGACCATGAAGCGGGTGAACCGGCTCAGCGCGGCGCCGGTCGAGCCGCGCGTGCCGTCCTTCAGCACGGCGTTGAAGTCGGCCCGCGAGGCCCGCCACGCGGGGAAGAAGCCGGCGAGGAAGGCCGCGAGCAGGGCGAGGCCGGCGGTGAAGAGCACGGAGACGTGGTCGATGGTGAACACCATCCAGTAGGGCGGCGGGTTGGTGCTCATGACGTAGTGGCGGAACACGGCCATGAGCGGGAACGCCGCGGCGAGGCCGAGCACGGCGCCCGCGCCCGCTAGCAGGAACGCCTCGGTGAGGAGCAGCTGCATGATGCGCCGCCGGCCCGAGCCGAGGGCGGTGCGGATGGCGATCTCCTTGGTGCGCACGCCCGCGCGGGCCAGGAGGAGGTTGGCGACGTTGGCGCAGGCGATGAGCATGACGAGCATCACGGCGCCGAGCATGACGCCGAGGATGGCGATGGTGTCCTCGCCCACGAACTCGTCGCGCAGGGGCTTCACCGTCACGCCGACGTCCTTGTTGGTGGCCGGGTGCGCAACGGCGAGACCGGCGCCGACCGCCTGCAGCTCGGCGCGCGCCTGCTCGAGCGTCACGCCGGCCTTCAGCCGACCGAAGACCTCCCAGTAGCGGTTGTCGCGCTTCTCGTCCCCGGGGAGCCGGCGCAGCGGCATCCAGGCGTCGGACCGCTCCTCGAACTGGAAATCCTTCGGACCGACGCCGATGACGGTGGCCCATTCGCCGTTCACCTTGATCTGCGTGCCGAGGATGGCGGGGTTGGCCTTGAAGCGGTTCTGCCAGAGGTTGTAGCCGAGGACGACGACGGGCGCGGCCTCGGGCCGGCCCTCGTCGGCCGAGAACCAGCGGCCGAGATGCGCCGGCACCCGCAACATGGCCGGCGTGCTCCAGGTGACGGCACAGCCGGTGACGCGCTCGGGGTCGCCGCCGGGCCCGCTGAGGTTGAAGGTGCGCTCCTGATAGACCGCCAGGTCCTCGAACGATTTCTGGGCGGCCCGGAAATCCATGTAATCCAGCGTGGAGACACCCATGCTGTTGATGCCTTCCTTGAGGTTGTGGTTCTCGACGTGGATCAGGCGGTGCTGGTCGGGAAAAGGCAGGCCGCGCAATGCGGCGGCGTTGACGATGGAGAACATCGTGGTGCTGACGGCCACGCCCAGCGCGAGCGTGAACACGGCCACAAAAACGAAGCCCGGACTCTTCGCGAGAGTCCGCAGGGCGAGGCGGAAATCAGACGACATAAGGATGGGGTATTGCCCTCCAATACCCGGCAGGCGGACCTTAGTTGCAGATTTCCCGGCTCTGGCGGGCCGAATGCCGGTTCGACAGCGGCAGGCGGGCCGCCCAAGGTGGGGGAAGTCACCCCGGTCACATGGCACCCACCCCGCGCTTTGCCCTGCCCTTCCTGCTGCTGGCCCTCGGGCTGGGCGGATGCGTTTCGTCGAAATACAAGATGGCGGGCAAGGACACGCCGCCGGCCAAGCTGCTCGAGCTGAAGGCCGAGGAGACGGCGGCCCAGGCCGTTCTGCGAACCGTCGTGGTCTACCAAGGCCCGGGGTCGTGGAAAAAGGCGGCGTATTGGGACGAGTATGTCGTGTCGGTCCGCAACCCCGGCCCGGCGCCCCTGACCATCACCGGCGCGGAGCTGACGGACATCGACTCCCTCATCCTGACACCCGGCGAAAATCCCTGGGAGTTGGAAAAACAGAGCAAGGCACGCTTGAAAAATTACCGGGAATCGGGCCGGCCCATCCTGATCGGCGCGGGGGTTACCCTGCTCTGGGTCGCCTCAGTCGATGTGGCCGCAGGCATGGCGTTGGGATTGGGGGGCAGCACCGCACTGGCCGCGGGAGCGGCGACCGTTCTCGTCGGCGTGCCGTTGTGGGCCATCGGCTCCGGCGTGCGCACCCTGGTCGCGCGCGACGCCATCAACGACGAGTTCGACCGCCGCCGCGCGCACCTGCCGATGACGCTCGAACCCGGCACCGAGCGCACGGTGAGCTTCTTCTTCCCCGTCGCACCCGGTCCCAAGAAGCTGACCCTCCGCCACCGCAGCGGCGAAGCAGCGGGCGAACTCAGCTTCGACCTCGCCCCGCTCGCCGGCCTGCACCTCAGGCCCGCCGAACCGACCCCCCGCCGTTAGCGGGCACGCTACAACGGCGAGATGCCCACCACGAGCCCGACCACGCCGCCGTAGGCCACGTGCCCGACGAGGTGGCTGAGTCCGACCGCAAAGTCCGCCTCCTTGAACTCCTCCAGCGGATGGCGGTCGGCGATCACCCACATCAACATCAGGCTGACCACGAGCCCGTGGAGGAACCCTGCGCCGAGGCCGAGCATCATCGCCGCCGGCATGCCGGTCATCCCCAGCACGAGCATGAGCGTGGTGTAGACCATGGCGAAGCCCACGCTCGACACGGCGTGGATGGTCAGCCCGACGCGGCGGGCGTTCTCGCGCGACTTCGTGAGCAGGCTGCCGAGGGCGACGATCATGTCGGCCTTGGCCCAGCCGCCCTTGCCGATGGCCCACATGGCGCCCTCCATCGCCAGACCGCCGAGCGCGCCCGCAACGAGCGCGGTGAGGATGAACGTGATGATGACGACGGCCTCGTTCATGGGAATCTCCGGGGTTGAGGTTGCAAGCCGCCACGCTGCCAGTGCGTGGCTGGCCGACAGCCATGATGCGGACCGGGGCGGAGAAGGCGATGCTGTTTTGCGACCGCGCCACGGCAACGCGTGGCCGCATTTCGTCTGGCCTTGGGGCGGCCGGCGGATTTTCTCGCGCCCTACCCCGTATGCGTCTGCCCCTCCTTTTCCTCGGCGCCGCGCTGGCGTGCGCCCAGACCCCCACCCCTCCGCCCGCCCGCACCGGCGCGCCGGTCGAGAAATTCCAGCAGCTCGAAACATTGCTGCCCACGCCCAACGACCAGCGCACGGCCTCCGGTGCGCCCGGCCGCGCCTACTGGCAGAACACCGCCGATTACGACATCGACGCGACCCTCGATGATGCGAAGCGCCACCTGTCCGGCCGCGCGACCATCACCTACCACAACCGCTCGCCCGATCCGCTCGCCTATGTCTGGCTCCAGCTCGACCAGAACTACATGTCGCACAACGCCGACAGCCGCGCCGCGGGCGACACCCGCCGGGGACCCGACGCCGCCAGGCTCTCCTACCGCGCCCTCGACCGGATGCTCCTCCTCGAGTCCTACGACGGCACGATGAACATCTCCGCCGTCACCGACGCCGGGGGCCGGCCGTTGCCGCACACCGTCGTGAAGACGATGATGCGCATCGACCTGCCCGCGCCGCTCGCCCCGGGCGCGGACTTCACGTTCAAAATCGCGTGGGATTTCCCCATCAACGACATGAAGCGGATGGGGGAGCGCACGGGTTACGAATTCTTCGAGAAGGACGGCAACTGCACCTACACCATCGCGCAGTGGTTCCCGCGCCTGGCGCCCTACACCGATTACACCGGCTGGCAGCACAAGCAGTTCCTCGGCACCGGCGAGTTCACGCTCGAATTCGGCAACTACACCGTGCGCCTCACCGTGCCCGACGACCACATCGTCGGCGCCACGGGCACCCTGCAGAACCCCGACCAGGTCCTCACCGCCGCCCAGCGCGAACGGCTCGGGCAGGCGCAGGGCGAGTTCAAGAAACCCGTCTTCATCGTCACCCCCGACGAGGCCAGGGCCGCCGAGCAGGGCAAGCCCGCGGGAACCAAGACCTGGGTCTTCCGCGCCGAGAACGTCCGCGACTTCGCCTTCGCCTCCTCGCGCAAGTTCATCTGGGACGCGATGGCCGTCGAGGGCTTCACGCATCCACCCACCCCCGCGCGCGCCGGCGGCATCAGCGACCGCATGCATCGCCCGCCCGTCATGGCGATGTCGCTCTACCCGAAGGAGGGCATGCCGCTCTGGGACAAATATTCCACGCACGCCATCGCGCACACCATCCAGGTCTACTCGCGCTACGCCTTCACCTACCCCTACCCCGTCGCCTGGTCGGTGCTCGGCGGCCTCGGCGGCGGCATGGAGTATCCGATGATCTGCTTCAACGGCCCGCGCCCCGAGGACGACGGCACCTACACCAAGCGCCAGAAATACGGCCTCATCGGCGTCGTCATCCACGAGGTCGGCCACAACTACTACCCGATGATCGTCAACTCCGACGAGCGCCAGTGGACGTGGATGGACGAGGGCCTCAACTCCTTCGTGCAGATGCTCGCGCAGGAGGAATGGGAGGCCGATTACCCGCAGCGCCGCAACGAGCGCGAGCTGGTCGACTACATGCGCCGCCGCGACCGCGTGCCGGTCATGTCCAATTCCGAGTCCATCGCCGAGCTGGGCAACAACTCCTACGCCCAGCCCACCGTCGCGCTCAACCTCCTCCGCGAGCACGTCCTCGGCCGCGACCTCTTCGACCACGCCTTCCGGACCTACTCTCAGCGCTGGATGTTCAAGCGCCCCACGCCCGCCGACTTCTTCCGCACGATGGAGGACGCCAGCGGCGTCGACCTCGACTGGTTCTGGCGCGGCTGGTTCTACGGCACCGACCACGTCGACGTCGCCATCGAGGAGGTGAAATGGCTCCAGCTCGACTCGCGCGACCCCGCCGTCGAGAAACCGAAGGCCAAGGCCGAGAAGGACGCCCTGCCCAAGATGACCATGCGCGAGCGCAACGCCGCCCTGCCCAAACGCGTCGACCGCTTTCCCGAGCTGAAGGACTTCTACGATTCTTACGACGAAGCCACCGTCCTCCCCAGCGACCGCCGGAAATACGAGGAACTCCTGAAGGAATTGCGCAAGGAGAAGATCAACCCCGACCTGCTCAAGACCGCGCGCAACTTCTACCTGATCGAGTTCCGCAACGTCGGCGGCCTCATCACGCCGCTCCACCTCCGCCTCGACTACACCGACGGCACCAGCGAGGAGATGAAGCTCCCCGCCGAGATCTGGCGCTACAACACCGAGGAGTGCGCCAAGCTCATCATGACGACCAGGGAGCTGAAGGCCGTCACCTTCGACCCCCGGCAGGAGCTCGTCGACTGCGACATCGAGAACAACTTCTGGCCGCGCCGCGCCGTGAAGACCCGCTTCCAGCTCTTCAAGGAGGAAGCCCAGCCCAACCCGATGCGCGAGCTGACCAAGCCTGAGAAGGACGACGAGCCCCCCTCCAAGTAATCGCCGCGTGTCATTTTGGTCCCGCAATTGCGGGAGATGACTCCATTCCATGCTCCGGACCATTGCATACAGCTTATTGCTTATCGCTTACGGCTCGCTGGCGCAGCCAGCGCTCGCCCATCCCGTCCACCTCAGCACGGCGCGCGCCGACCACAACCCCGCGACCAAGCGCGTCGAAGTCTCCATTCCGCTCGATGCCGACGACGCCACGCACGCGCTCAACCTGCGAACCGGCCGCCATGTCATCCTCGAACGCGAGCCGGCGGCTGACCTGGCCAAGCTTCTGCAGGCGTGGCTGTGCGAGCGCTTCCTCGCCCTCGATGCCGACGGCCGACCACTCGCCCTCGACTGGGTCGGCCACGAGCTGAAGGAGGAGTCGCCGCACTTCACCCTCTGGCTGCACTTCGAGATCCCCGCACCCGCCGGTCCCGAAGGACTCCGCCTCGCCCACCTGCTCCTGACGGACGAATTCCCCCGCCAGGAGAACACCCTCCGCATCCGCACCTCCGGCCGCGAATGCGTCCTCGTTTTCCGCCGCGGTGACAGTCCAAAGTCGGTGGTCTTCCGCTGAAGCGAACCCCTGCGCGGTCTGTGCGCCAAGTTCCAAACCGAGTGTCATCTATTGGATGACACTCGGGTCGCAGCCGGTTGTTTTAGCTAGATTACCACCCCAAAACGGGACCTACATTTTTTCCTGTAGAGCAAGGCTGCCCACCGCCTGGCGTTGACGATTCCGCCCGCAGCGTGCAAAAAAAACGACCGCACAACTGCTGGCGCGAACCGCCCCAACCCCGGGCGCACCCCAAGTAATCGCACATGAACCACCCTCAGCCAGAAACGAGGAAGCCTCGGCCGGAGCCGAGGCTTCAATCTGGTGCGCTTGCGCGCTTGTTACCGGCTAGACCACAGATTCCAAAGGTCGGGTAACGACCCGAAGAATTACCATCTCCAGATAGTTTTCAAGCCTACAGCCATGAAATCCTATACCCCTTATCGCCTGGGCCTAGACCTTGGCACCAACTCCATTGGCTGGACCATGCTCCGGATTTCACCTGACGGCCGGCCTGAAAAAATCCTGAGGATGGGCACACGCATCTTCTCGGATGGCCGCGATCCTAAAAGTGGGCAGAGCTTGGCCGCGGACCGCACAACTGTGCGCGGTCAACGCACCCGGAGGGACCGCGCTGTGCAACGCCGGGATGCCTTGCTGCGCCGCCTGTGCACACTTGGCCTCCTTCCGCAGGATGAAATCACGGCGAGAAATCTTATCACCCTTGATCCTTATGAGCTGCGTGCCGAGGCGCTTCGTCGGCCGCTGCACCCCTATCATCTCGGCCGCGCTTTGATGCACCTCGCGAAACGGCGCGGCTTCCAATCCAACCGACGCACACCGGACAAGGACGATGAGGGAAATACCAAAGAGGCGGCACGGCACCTGCAGGACGTGCTTCAGGGAAAAACCCTCGGACAGTTCCTGTATGAACGCGTGCAAAAGGGACTGGGCGCTCGCTTCCGTCCCAAGCCTGAATCCGCACTAAAGCCCAAGAAGGATTTCGAGTTCTATCCTACTCGTGCGATGTATGCTGCAGAGTTCGCCGCGATCCGCGACGCGCAGGCCGCCCATCAGAAACTAAAACCTGAAGATTGGTCCTCCATTGCCCGGCTGATATTCTTTCAAAGGCCATTGCGCGCCCCGGTTCGCGGGCGCTGCCGCTTTCTCCCGGAAGAAAGGGCGCCGCTGGCGCTACCTAGTTTCCAGCAGTTCCGTATCCTGAGTGACGCCAACCATCTCGGTTACCGCCTTGATCCGTTCGCTCCCGTCCAATCTCTTTCGTCTGAACAGCGTGAAACTGTGGTGCAATTGCTTCGCGTCCAGCAAACGGTCACCTTCAGTAAGCTGCGCACCAAGCTGGGGTTGCCGGATACGGCACGCTTTAATCTCGAATCCGATCGGAGGGATAAACTGCTGGGTGACGCCGTTGCCCATCTATTCGCCAGTAAATCCTTGTTCGGGAAAAAATGGCATGAGCTGCCGCTGGAGACGCGCGATGAAATCGTGACTGCCGTGCTGGATTGCGAAGATAATGAGGTGCTCCGAAAGAAGGGTTCAGGCTTCGGACTCGACGGGGAATCCCTTGAGTCTTTCGTCTCCATCAATCCCGACAAGCTGCCCAAGGGCACCGCGCGGTTCGGGGCCACGGCACTGCGAATGCTGGTTCCTCATCTGGAAAAAGGCGCGAAATACAGCGAGGCTGTCGCCGCTTGCGGCTGGCAACATACGCAAGCCGCCGAAGACGGCAGTCATCCAAACCTGCCCTATTATGGCAAGGCGATGCCGGACAGCGTTGTGCCTGCGATGAAAAGCAAGGTGCCCGATGAAAAGACCTTTGGTCGCTTTCCCAATCCCACCGTGCATATCGGCCTTAATCAGTTGCGCCTGGTGGTCAACACGCTGATCGAACGCTACGGCAAGCCGGCCGAAATCCATCTTGAACTCGCGCGCGACTTGAAAATGAGCGCCAAGCAGCGCGCTGAACTCGCCAAGCAGCAGACGCAGAACACCAAGGCGAACGCCCGCCGTGATGAGATGATCGACGAGATCAATCAAGAAAACGGAACCTTGATCGCGAAGGATTACGACGCCCGGCTGCGCCTCCGGCTCTGGCAGGAACTCTCTGAGGATGTGAATTCGCGCTGTTGCCCCTACAGCGGGCAGCGCATCACACCCGCCAAGCTGTTCACGGACGAAGTGGAGATCGACCACATCCTGCCGCGCGCGCTTACGCTCGACGATTCACCCGCCAACAAGGTGTTGTGCATGCGCACTGCAAATCGTGACAAACGCCGTCGCTCACCGCATGAGGCGTTCGGCCACAACCCTGCCGGTTACGACTACGCTGATATCCTGCATCGCGCCGCCCTGTTGCCGGGCAACAAGCGGTGGCGGTTCCAACCCGATGCGATGACGAAGTTTCGCGACGAGCAGGGATTTCTCGCCCGCCAGTTGGTGGACACCCAGCACCTTGGCCGAGCGGCCCACCGCTATCTGTCGTGTATCGTGCCACCCCAACAAGTGCGCGTCACTCCGGGCCGCGTTACCGCGTTGCTGCGCCACCATCTGGGTTTGGAAACTTTGCTTGCGCCAGAGGATGCGCCCGATCGAGTGGGGAAAAACCGGGCCGACCACCGACATCATGCCATTGATGCGTTGGTTGTGGCGCTGATCGACCCTCGTTTTCTCAAGTTCGTGCGGGACGCTAATGCAGCCAGCGAATTGGATCGGCTCGAAGTGCCACCACCTTGGGGAAATTTCCGCGCGGACGCAAAAACCGCCATTGACTCAATTGTTGTGTCACACCGACCCGATCATAACCCTTCTGGCCGTCTGCATGAAGAAACTGCCTACGGCGAAGTCCTGCAGGACATCGAGCGCCGCAGGTCCAACCAGCGCTGGGAAATAGAAAAGGGCTACAATCTCACCGTGCGAAAGCCCGTCGCCAGTCTGAAGGCTGTGGACCTCGAGCGGATTCGTGACCACGTTGTGCGCAGAAAACTGGCCGATCACCTTGAAGGCGTCAGTGAGGGCGATAAGGCAAAGTGGACCGAGGCGTTAGCCAAGTTTACCACCGCAACTGGAACGCGCTCGGTGCGCCTGCTGCTTAAGGATAAATCTGCGCGCCGTGTAGAGCATGGCCGGGGACGATTCCACCGCTGGCTGATCCCCGGTGATGTGCATTCGGTGACATTTTGGCGGATGCCCGATGGCGAGGTCAAAGCTGTCGGTCTTACCGTGTGGGAGGCAAATAGCGTGCGGGCAAACACGGTGAAGCCACACCCCTTGGCCAAAAAACTTTTTGCGGTCTGCAAGGGCGATATTCTGCGCACCATCCACAAGGGCACTGAAAAAACCGTCCGGGTGGCAAAACTCCAACCTTCTGATTCCAATCAGAATCTGGTTTGTGTGACACATAACTCCGCGACTGACGCAGAAAAATTCACGATCCAGTTTTCGAGAATTTTGACCACACAGACCCGGTTGCTGCACGTCAGTCCAATTGGCGATGTGCGCGATCCCGGCGCGCCGAAATTAACCGACATATGATCCAGCGGGTTGTTGAGCTGCAGGAGCAAGGGAATCACGCCCATTTGGAACGAGGCTTCCTCGTGGTGCAGAAGTCGGGTGCAGAGGCGGGCCGGGTGCCCCTCGATGACATTGCGGTTCTCCTCTTCTCAAGCCCGGGCAATTCGATTTCCACCAATCTGCTCACGGCCCTAGCTGAGCGATCGGTGTGCGTGGTGGTGTGCGGAGACAACTACCACCCCAAGGCGCTTGTGTTGCCCTACGATACACACCACCTGCACCGCCAGCGCCTAGAAGCCCAGATTGCCGCCTCCGAACCCCTGAAGAAACGGCTGTGGCAGCAACTTGTGAGGGCAAAGATTGAGAACCAATCCGCCTGCTTGCGCCGTTGTGTGCAGCCCGACCCGGCCCTGGATGTGCTCGTGCACAGGGTGGGATCGGGCGACCCGGAGAACATCGAGGCTCAAGCGGCGCGGCGCTATTGGGGCGGACTTTTCGGCGAGAGTTTTGTGCGCGATCCCGCGCGTCCCGGACTGAACGCGTTGCTCAATTACGGTTATGCCGTCATCCGCGCCGCCACCGCGCGAGCCTTGGTGTCCGCCGGACTTTATCCAGCGCTGGGGGTTTTTCATCGCAACCAAGCCAACCCGTTTGTGCTCGCCGACGACCTGATGGAGCCGTTCCGCCCGCTAGTTGACGCGGAAGTGCACGGGATTTGGGTCGGAGGCACGGCCGAAGTCACCACCGAGGCCAAGAGGAGGCTGGCCCGCCTGTTGGTCGCAGACGCCGCAACCAACGATGGCCACACCATCATCGCCACCGCGTTGCACACCGCAGCACAGTCGTTGGCCCGCAGTCTGCTCGATGCCACTCCGATGCTTGATCTGCCCGCATCGATCTTTCCCGAACGCTAACCTTCAACCCGGTGGAATTATCCGGTTATAGGCTCTTGTGGCTCCAAGTCCTCTACGACCTGCCCGTCACATCCAAAGCCAAACAGAAAGCGGCAGCGGAATTTCGGGACTATTTGCTCGGTCTCGGTTTCGAGATGTCGCAATACTCCGTTTACCAGCGCGTCTGTTCGGGAAAAGAAATGGCTGATACCCTGACCAAACAAATTGAACAAAACCTGCCTCGGTATGGTCGAATCCACATATTGATGATCACGGACAAGCAGTATGAAAAAATGCGGACATTCCATGGAACAGAGGAAGGCATGCGGCGGCGAAAGCGCGAAAATCCAAACCAGCTGACCTTGTTTTGAATGAATCTTACCAAAATTTTCGGATTCCAAATGAAACAACCCCCGCTTGTAGCGGGGGTTGTTTCATTTGGAATCTAGCGCCTCGGAATCTGTGGTCTAGCCGGAACGTGCCTACCTTGCGGGTGCCAAGGGCGCAGAATCTAGCGCCTCGGAATCTGTGGTCTAGCCGGAACCAATCGCCCGTGGGGTCCTCAACCAAGTCAAATCTAGCGCCTCGGAATCTGTGGTCTAGCCGGAACACCATGGCGTCGAACGTCCTGAGAAGGATAAATCTAGCGCCTCGGAATCTGTGGTCTAGCCGGAACACCAGCCGCGCGGCCCCCGCCGCGTCGCGGAATCTAGCGCCTCGGAATCTGTGGTCTAGCCGGAACTCGAGGGCGAGCAGGGCCTCGAAGCGTTTTAATCTAGCGCCTCGGAATCTGTGGTCTAGCCGGAACCCAGCGCTACACCGGGCAAGATCAGCTTGGAATCTAGCGCCTCGGAATCTGTGGTCTAGCCGGAACCGCCACGGTT
>Ga0073934_10005244_pt1 | contig 20342 bp, 14 predicted proteins | sample LarsenN4metaG_FD_76834 | JGI IMG/M metagenome (GOLD analysis project Ga0073934, IMG submission 76834) | Hot spring sediment bacterial and archeal communities from British Columbia, Canada, to study Microbial Dark Matter (Phase II) - Larsen... ... | reverse complement strand
TCATGGAGCGCGCTCCTGTCTGTGGAGAATCAAGAGACGCATCCTACCGTCAGCAGACGACCACCTTCATCTGTCGCGCAGCGACCACTCCTGCTGGGCGCAGTCCCAGCCGGAGCCCGGAATCTTAGAATCCGGAATGGCCTGGAACGGCTCGCCGAACTCGTTGTGGACGGGACTGAGTGGCGCGAGCGATTTGCCCCCGGCTGGTTCGGCTGCTACGAGCTGCTGGATCGCGTCGGCTCATTGGCAGATCAAATGAACAGTGCGTTTTGGACCATCCTTCGTGTGCGCAGAGTGCCGAAGGGTACGCGTTGGCACGCCAGGCGGCGGATGCGCTCAATGATCTTTATCAGAAGGTCGGCGCGACACACCTTTAGCAGCCTGCTGACAAAGGGGTCAGGCTCCGAGCCGAACTACAGAATCCCTTCGAAAATTGAGTGAGGCTTGGTGCCTGATCCCTTTTCAACAGTCAATTTGGCTCGCGGTGCACTACGACACCCGGCCGCTGACGCGGCTCGGCTCGCCTTTACGCTTCATCCTGCTCGCGGAGCTTCGCGAGCACGTTGTAGTCTTCCAGTGTGGTGGTATCGCCGACCGATTCCTTGCCGCTGGCGATGTCGCGCAGCAGCCGGCGCATGATTTTTCCGCTGCGCGTTTTCGGCAGCGCGGCGGTGAAGCGGATCTTGTCGGGTGTGGCGAGCGCGCCAATCTGTTTGCGGACGTGGCTCGTCAGTTCGCTGACGAGCGCTTCGCTCCCTTCGCCGCTCTTGAGGGTCACGAAGCAGCAGATGCCTTCGCCCTTGAGATCGTGCGGGAAGCCGACCACGGCGGCCTCGGCGACGCTGGGATGGGCGACGAGGGCCGATTCCACTTCCATGGTGCTCAACCGATGCCCGGCGACGTTCAGCACGTCGTCCACGCGGCCCATCACCCAGATGTAGCCGTCTTCGTCGCGGCGCGCGCCGTCGCCGGCGAAGTAGCAGCCGGGCACCGCGCTGAAATACGTCTGCTTGAAGCGTTCGTGGTCGCCGTATAGCGTCCGCAGCATCGAGGGCCACGGCTGCCGCATCACCAGGAGGCCGCCCTGGTTGGGGCCCAGGCTTTCGCCTTCTTTTGTCACGATGTCAGGCACGATGCCGGGAAGTGGTTTGGTGCAGCTGCCGGGCTTCGTCGCGGTGACGCCGGGGAGCGGGCTGATCATGATCGCGCCGGTTTCGGTCTGCCACCAGGTGTCGACGATCGGGCAGCGCTCGCCGCCGATCACGCGGTGGTACCACATCCAGGCTTCGGGGTTGATCGGCTCGCCCACCGTGCCCAACAGCCTCAGGCTGGAGAGGTCGCGCTGATTCGGCCAGTGGTCGCCCCACTTGACGAACGCGCGGATCGCGGTGGGCGCGGTGTAGAAGATGTTGACCTTGTACTTTTCGATGATCTCCCAGAACCGGCCCTCATTGGGCCAGTTGGGAGCGCCTTCGTACATGATCGCCGTGGCGCCGCATTGCAGCGGGCCGTACACGATGTAGCTGTGCCCCGTGACCCAACCGATGTCCGCCGTGCACCAGTAGGTGTCCTCGTCCTTGAGGTCGAACACCCACTTCGTCGTCATCTGCGTGCCGAGGAGGTACCCCGCTGTGGTGTGCAGCACGCCCTTGGGTTTGCCGGTGCTGCCGGAGGTGTAGAGGATAAACAGCGGATGCTCGCTGTCGACGGCGACGGGATCGCACTCGGCGGTGACGTCGGACATCAGGTCGTGCCACCAGTAGTCGCGGTCGGGCTGCATGTGGACCTGCAGCCCCACGCGCCGCACCACGACCACTTTCTGCACGCTGGGCGACTTTGTCAGGCTTTCATCGACCGCCTGCTTGAGCAGGATCTCCTTGCCGCGCCGCCAGCCGGCATCGGCGGTGACAACCACTTTCGCCTGGGCGTCGTTGTTACGATCGGCCACGGCGTCGGAACTGAAGCCGCCGAAGATAATCGAATGCGTCGCCCCTAGCCGCGCGCAGGCCAGCATGGCAATGGCCAGCTCCGGAATCATCGGCAGGTACAACGTGACGCGGTCGCCCGTCTGCACGCCGAGCCGCTTGAGTACGTTGGCGAACTTGCACACCTCGCGATGCAGGTCCTGATAGGTGAGCACGCGGGTGTCGCCCGGCTCCCCTTCCCAAATGATCGCCGCCTTGTTCTTGCGCCACGTGGTGAGGTGCTTGTCGAGACAGTTGACGCTGGCGTTGAGCATCCCGCCGGTGAACCACTTCGTTTCCGGCATTTTGCCGGTGAGCACCTGGTCGAACTTCTTCGCCCATACGAGGTTGGCGGTCGCGAGTTCGCCCCAGAAGGCGGCGGGGTCGTCCTTCGCCCGCTGCCACATTTTCTGGTATTGCGCCTCACTGTTGATGTGAGCCTGTGCGACGAAGTCCGCCGGCGGCGGGAACTGGCGGGTCTCTTGCAGGACAGACTCGATACTCGCGGCGGTCATGAGGGATGCACTCCCGGTTTGTGTTCAGCCCGCGACCCAGCGGGTCGCGCGAATTGCTGGACCGTTGGTCCGGCGGCTCAGCGATTGCGACCGATCTTACGGAACGCCGCGGCGGCGGGTCAAACGGCGACAAATCGTGAATCAATTTCCTCCCGCCACCGGCGCGGAGGGGAGCGTTTTGATCGCCACATTCCGGAACTCCACCGGATCGTTATGCCCGGCAAAGCCAAAGTAGCCGGTGGTGCGGTCCTTGCCGGGGGGTGGAGTGCCGTCCTTGAACTCCTTCACGGTGGCGAGGTCGGCGTCAAGGATCACCGTGCCGTTGAGCTCCACCATTACGGTAGAGCCGCGCACGGTCACTTCCTGGAAGTTCCACTGCCCAGTGGGCCGCAGATATCCACGGACTGCGGGCACCATGCCGTAAGCCGAGCCGTGGTACTGCCGAGCGTCGAGGCTCGCGTACTGTTTGTGCTCGCTGTCGAGGATCTGCAGCTCGCACATCGCGGTGAGATGGGGCTGGCCTTCGCCGGGATAGCGAATGGCAAGGCCGTTGTTGCCCGCGGGAGGCAGCTTGAATTCCAGGCGGGCCACGAAGTCGCTGTATTCAGTCCTGGTGTGCAGCACGCCTCCCTTGCCGGGCTTGCAACGGATGGCCCCGTTCACAACTTCGTAGCAGTCCACCTCGCCCGCCCACCCGTCGAGGTTCTCGCCGTTGAACAGGCTCACGAAACCGTCAGCGTTGTGGCTGGCGAGAATGCGGTTCGATTCCTCCGCCGACAGCTCCTTCATATAGATGTTCTTCCAGCGGATCTCGCCGCCATGCGTCTGCAGTTGGATCGGCCCGCGCAGAAACAACGGCGACTTGCGGTCCCAGAAGTTCTCCATGATCGCGTGATCGACCACCAACTGGTCGTTGAACAGCACGCTGGTCCGTGCCCCGGTCTGCGTGATGCGGAACTCGTTCCACTCGCCGAACGGTCGGTCGGCGAGCACCATCGGATCGCGGCCGGGGGCATCCGGTGAGTTGTTGAACAGCCCGCCGGAACCCAAAAACGGCTTGCGCGTCGGCCGCTTCGGGTCGAACTCCTGATGCCAGTCCCAGATCTGCACCTGGGGCGTGGCGCGCAGATAGATGCCACTGTCGGCCAGCGGCACGGTCTTATAGGCAATGTGCAGTTCGATGTCGCCGAACTGTTTGTTCGTGGTCGCATACGGTCCCTTGCCGTCGTTGACCAGTTCGCCATTGTCGACCGTCCAGTGTGCGAGGAACTCGGCCTGGTGCTTGTGGTACAGGTCGGCGAATTCGGGAAACGTCTTCGCAGTCCGCGGATCAAACTGCGGCCAACCGTACCAGCCAGTGAGATCCTGGCCGTTGAAGAGCGCGGTGAAGCCGGGGGGTGGCGAGTTGTCGGCGGCAAATACAAGTTGTGCACAATTGATGGCTAAACACAGCAGACCGAATGCTGGCCGACGCGAGTTCATGCTCACTTCTCTTGTTTCCGAGTTGTACGAGGTGCCGGAGCGCCGCGCAGCAACCCTTCGGTGCTAAGATCTTCATCGATGTCCGGCCAATGGATGCCGTAACCACCGCCAGCGACGCGCCAGTTCTTGCGCTGAGCCGGCGTGGCATCCAGCAACCGCGGATACCAAGCCAGCGGAACAGCGATAGTACGGCCATCCCGCAATGACACTCGAAGTTCATTCCGCGTGCATTTTACGTCGGCCACGCGCTCATCAGCCGCCAACGCCGTGATGCCCATGCCATGCCTCCAATAGCTCAACCTGATGCTCGAAGATCAACCTCTGAATCGTTCGCAGTTCTTTGGCCGAAAAGCCCATGTTTCGCGCCAACGAAACCGGCTGCAGCCAGAACTTTGCGGAATAGTCGTCGCGATCAATGTGCACATGCGGCGGTTCATTTGGCTCATGACTGTAAAAGTAGAACCGATAGGGCCCCGATCGCTACACGGTCGGCATCGCGATCCTTTCAATTCGCCGCGGTGCGCGCCGGTTCGAGCGCTCTGATTCGCACGTTGCGAAACTCCACGGGATCGTTGTGCCCCGCGAAGCCGAAGTAGCCGCTGGTGCGGTCTTTGCCGGGGTGCGGTTTGTCGGCGAGGTATTCGGTGATCGTCGCGAGGTCCGTGTTGAGGATCACCGAGCCGTTCAATTCCACCTTGATCGTGGAGCCCTTCACTGTCACCTCCTGGAAGTTCCACTGGCCCGTGGGACGCAAGTAACCGCGGTGGGCGGCGGCCATGCCGTACGCCGAACCGTGAGCCTGGCGGGGATCGAGTTTGGCGTACTTCTCGTGCTCGGTATCGAGCACTTGCAGTTCGCACATGCCAACGTAGGCGGTGTCACCTTCACCGGGATAGCGGATGGCGAGGCCGTTGTTGCCGCCGGGCGGGAGACGGAACTCGAGCCGGGCGACGAAGTCGCCGTATTCCTTCTCGGTGTGCAGCACGCCCCCTTTGCCCGCCTTGCAGCGGATGTTGCCGTCGACCACTTCGTAGTTCTCCGCGGCCCCCTTCCAGCCCGTGAGATCGCGGCCGTTGAAGAGCTGCACGAAGTCGCGGCTCTCGTTCGCGCCCAAAAACCCGTTCGCCTCCGCCGGCGACAGCTCGCGAACGTAGATGTTCTTCCAGCGCACTTCGTTGCCGTGCGTCTGCAGTTGCACCGGGCCTTTGGCCGGCAATGGCGACTTGCGTTCCTTGTCGAAGTAGTTTTCGAGGATGGCGCGATCGACCACCAGCACATCGTTCAGGAACACCGACGTCCGGGCGCCGACTTGAATGATGCGGAACTTGTTCCACTCGCCGATCGGCTTATCGGCCCGCGTGGACGGATCTTTGCCCGGCGCGCCGGGAGAGTTGTTCCACAAACCGCCGGAGCCCATGTCGGCCTTGAACCGTTCGATGTACTGCGCGTCGGTCCAGTCCCAGATCTGCACCTGCGGCGTCCCTTTGAGGTACACGCCGCTGTCGCCGTGCGGGATCAGCTTCCACTCGACGTGTAGCTCATAATCGCCGTAGTCCTTATCGGTGGTCATGTACAGGCCTTTACCGTCGTTGACCAGTTCGCCGTTGTCGACCTTCCAGTGCGTTTTCAGGTCGTCGAGACCGGCTTGATACTTGGCGAGCCACTCGTTGGTGGTGAGAGTGAATGTTTTTCGGGGGTCTTCGGTGCCCGCTCCGTGCCAGCCGGTGAAATCTTTTCCGTTGAACAGCGCAGTGAAGCCGGGGGGCGGCGTGTTGTCCGCAGCATGGGCCGTCGCAGCAAAACTCAGGACCATCAGCAAGGCACACAGACGAACAGGTGGTCGACTCACGGCGGCATCTCCGGCAAGGACACATGGGGGCGGATTGATGAATCCGCACGATACCGTTTCAATGGAGGGGACGCCACGCAACCGCAGCATCGTTTCCCCGCGAAGCAGCGGCTCGCGAGGTTTTTGCAAGCCGTTGCCACGCGGGCGCGCGGGCGAAACGAACGCGCCGATCCTTGAATCTCGCCCGCGGCTTGTTACTCTTGGGCAGTTTGCGCGCAAATTCCGTCCTGCGAGTCCCTGCCCGTGCCGAAGCGTACCGACCTTCACAAGATCCTCATCATTGGCTCAGGGCCGATCGTCATCGGCCAGGCCTGCGAGTTCGACTATTCCGGCACCCAGGCCTGCAAAGCCTTGCGGGAAGAGGGGTACGAAGTTGTCCTGGTGAACTCCAACCCGGCAACGATCATGACCGATCCCAATATGGCGGATCGGACGTACATTGAGCCCATCACGTGGGATTACGTGGCCCGCATCATCGAGAAGGAGCGGCCCGAGGCCGTGCTTCCTACGCTCGGCGGGCAAACGGGGCTCAACGTAGCGATGGACCTGCACCGCCGAGGCATCCTGAAGAAGTACAACGTCGAACTGATTGGCGCAAAGGCCGACGTCATCGCCAAGGCCGAGGAGCGCGACGCCTTCAAGCAGGCGATGCTCAAGATCGGCCTCGAAGTCTGCAAGAGCCGCATCGTCCACAACATGGACGAGGCGCAGCAGGCCCTGGAGGAAATCGGGTTGCCGATGATCATCCGCGCCAGCTTCACGCTGGGCGGCACGGGTGGCGGAGTGGCGTACAACCGCACGGAGTTTGAGGAGAAGGTCCGCAAGGGGCTCGCGCTGTCGCCGGTGACCGAGGTGCTGCTCGAAGAGAGCATCATCGGCTGGAAAGAGTACGAGATGGAGGTGATGCGCGACATCGCGGACAACGTCGTCATCATCTGCTCGATCGAGAACTTCGACCCGATGGGGGTGCACACGGGAGACTCGATCACCGTCGCCCCGGCCCAGACGCTCACCGACAAGGAATACCAGCGGATGCGCGACGCCACCATCGCGTGCATCCGTGAGATTGGCGTGGAGACCGGGGGATCGAACGTGCAGTTCGCCATCCATCCGCAAACCGGGCGGATGGTGATCGTCGAGATGAACCCGCGCGTCAGCCGGTCCAGTGCGCTGGCGTCCAAGGCAACGGGTTTTCCCATCGCCAAAATCGCTGCCAAGCTTGCCGTCGGTTACCGGTTGGACGAGATTCCCAACGACATCACCCGCGAGACGCTGGCCTGCTTCGAGCCGACCATCGATTACGTGGTCACCAAGATTCCGCGTTGGACCTTCGAGAAGTTCCCCGAAGCCGATCCCGAGCTGACCGTGCAGATGAAATCGGTGGGCGAAACGATGGCCATCGGCCGCACGTTTCCCGAATCGCTGCAGAAGGCGCTGCGCGGCCTGGAAATCGGGCACTTCGGCCTCGGCGGCGGCAAGAAAGACCTGTGGGGCACGCCCAAGCAGCCGCACGAAGACGAGATCGAAAGCCGACTCGCGCGACCAAACGATCAGCGCGTCTTTTTCATCCGCTATGCGTTCAAGGCCGGCTTCTCCGTCGAGCGCATTCAGGAACTGACGCACATCGACCCGTGGTTCCTCAACCACATTCGCGACCTGGTCACCAGGGAAGAAGAAATCCGCCAGGTGCACCGGCTCGATGACGCGTCTGCGGACCTCATCCGTCTCGCCAAGCGCAGCGGCTTCTCCGATCAACAGCTCGCGTTCTGGTGGGACTCGTCCGAAATGGACGTCCGTCGGCGGCGCAAGGAATTGGGCATCGTCGCCACGTTCAAGCAGGTCGACACCTGCGCCGCCGAGTTCGAGGCGTACACGCCGTATTACTACTCGACCTACGAGAGCGAGGACGAAACGCCGGGCGCACGACGCACTCAACGCGCCCCGAAGCCGGGCTTTTCCGAAAGCCCGGCTTCGATCGGGAATGAAGCCCGGCTTTCGGAAAAGCCGGGCTTCACGCGTGTCGTTATCCTCGGCGGCGGACCGAACCGCATCGGGCAGGGCATCGAGTTCGATTACTGCTGCTGCCAGGCCTCGTTCGCTCTGCGCGAGCTGGGTATCGAAAGCGTGATGATCAACTCGAACCCGGAGACGGTCTCCACCGACTACGATACGTCGGACCTGCTGTTTTTCGAGCCGCTCACGACCGAAGACGTGCTCAACATCTGCGACCGGTTGCAGCCGGACGGCGTCATCGTGCAGTTCGGCGGACAGACGCCTTTGAACCTCGCGCGGGGATTGGAAGCGGCGGGGGTAAAGATCATCGGCACCAGCCCCGACATGATCGATGCCGCCGAAGACCGCGAACGCTTCCAGCAGATCCTCGAGCAGCTCGATCTGCGGCAGCCGCCGAACGGCACCGCCTACGACACCGCCGGCGCCATCCGCGCGGCCGAGCGAATCGGCTTTCCCGTGCTGGTGCGGCCGAGCTACGTCCTCGGCGGCCGGGCGATGGAAATCTGCTACGACGTTGAGTCGGTGCAGCGCTACATGACGGAAGCGGTGAACGTCTCGCCCGACCGGCCGGTGCTGATCGATAAGTTCCTCGAAGACGCCATCGAAGTGGATGTCGATGCCATTTCCGACGGCCGCACCACGCTCGTCGGCGGTGTGATGGAGCACATTGAAGAGGCCGGCGTGCACTCGGGCGACTCCGCCTGCGTGTTGCCGCCGTATTCGCTGCCCGACCACGTCGTCCAGGAAATCAAGCAGGCCACCTATTCGCTCGCCAAAGTGCTGCAGGTCCGCGGGTTGATGAACATCCAGTTCGCGGTGAAAAAAGATGCCGGCGAGTACCAGGTGTACATCCTCGAAGTGAACCCGCGCGCCAGCCGCACGTCGCCGTTCGTCTCCAAGGCCACCAACGTGTCCCTGGCGAAGCTGGCGGCCAAAGTGATGGTGGGCGTAACGCTGGCCGAGCAGGGGATCACCGAAGAGGTGGTGCCGCGCCACTTCTCCGTGAAAGAGAGCGTGTTCCCCTTCAACCGGTTTGCGGGGGTGGACATCATTCTCGGACCGGAGATGAAGTCGACGGGCGAAGTGATGGGCATCGACGAAGACCGCGCCATCGCCTTCGCCAAAAGCCAGATCGCTGCGGGGAACGTGCTCCCTTCGCAAGGGACGGTGTTCGTGAGCCTGGCCGGCCGGCACAAGCACAGCCTGATCGGCACCGTGCGGCGCCTGCGCGACCTGGGCTTCCGCATTGTGTCGACGTCGGGAACGGCCCGCGTCTTTCGCGATGCCGGAATCGAAGTGGACTCCATCCGCAAGCTGCAGGAAGGCCGTCCCAACCTGCTCGACCTGATGGCCAACAAGCAGATCCAGCTCATTCTCAACACGCCCAGCGGCAAGGGCGCGCGGACCGACGAAGGCAAGATTCGCGCCGCGGCAGTGATGAACGGCGTCCCTTGCGTCACCACGCTGCCGGGCTGCATCACCGTCGTGCAGGCGCTGGAGGCGTTGGCGCAGAACCCTCCCCCCCAGGTCCGCGCCATTCAGGACTGGGCCGATGCCGTGATCTCCCCCGACGAAGCCACGATCGCGCGGTGATTGGTTCTCTGCAGCCCGCAGGGGAACGCTCGGAGCGTTGGCGGCATCCAAACGTTGCGCGCTTGAATCGCCGGCACGCGCAACAGATACTGCCGCGAAATCCCTCCCCCTTTGAAGGAACCGCCAAGATGCTTCCGGGATCGCTACTTCGCTGCGGAACGGTATTCCTCGCTTGTGCGTGGTCCGCCGCCGCCTATTCCGATGTGAAGATGCCTGCCGTTTTCACCGATCACCTCGTGCTGCAGCGCGACCAGAAGAACCGCGTGTGGGGCTGGGCCGACCACGGCGAAAAGGTGACTGTGACGGTGGCCGGCAAGAAGCAGGAAGCCTTTGCCGGTCCCGACAAGAAATGGATCGTCACGCTCGACCCGCTGCCGGCCGGCGGTCCGCTCACGATCACCGTCGAAGGAAAGAACAAGGTCGAGATCCAGGACGTCCTCGTCGGCGAAGTCTGGATCTGCTCCGGCCAGTCGAACATGCAGTGGGCTGTCAACCAGGCCAATGACCCTGACCTTGAGAAATTGAGTGCCAACTATCCGCACATTCGCCTGATCTCTGTCCCGCAAGTCGGCACTCAGGAGCCGCAGGACGATTTCAGAGGCGCCTGGTCCGTATGCTCGCCGGAAACCATCGGCGACTTTTCCGCGGTTGGGTATTTCTTCGGCCGGCAACTGCACCAGACGCTGGGCGTACCGATTGGCCTTATCGACGACGCCTGGGGGGGCTCGGCGTGCGAGGCGTGGATCAATCGCGAGACGCTGGCGGCCGATCCGCAGTACAAGCCGCTCTTGGATCGCTGGGAGAACATCGAGAAGAACTACGAGAACAACGTGGCGGCCTTCAATGAGCGCGTCGCCAAAGCGAAAGCCGAAGGCAAGGCGCCACCCCCACCCAACCAGCATCCCGACGCACAGATGAAGGGCAATGCGCGGCCCGGCAACATTTACAACGGCGTCCTGAAACCCACGATCGGCTACGGCATTCGCGGCGTCATCTGGTACCAGGGGGAAAGCAACGCCAGCCGGGCGTACCAGTACCGCAACCTGTTCCCGCTGATGATCAAGAGCTGGCGCGACGAGTGGAAGCAGGGCGACTTTTCGTTCTATTACGTGCAGCTCGCCGATTTCATGGCGGAGAAGTCCGAACCTGCCGACAGCGCCTGGGCGGAGCTGCGCGAAGCCCAAACCATGACCATGAGCGCTTTGCCCAAGACCGGGCAGGCGGTAATCATCGACATCGGCGAGGGAAAGGACATCCACCCCAAGAACAAGCAGGACGTTGCCAAACGGCTGGCACGGTGGGCGCTGGCGAACGACTACGGCGTCAACGTGCCGTACCGCAGCCCGGAATATGCCTCGATGGAGAAAAAGGACGGGAAAATCGTTCTCAAGTTCAACCACACCGGCGGCGGGTTCCGGTTGTTCGACGTCAACGAGCCGCGCGGGTTCGCGATTGCCGGGGACGACCAGAAGTTCGTCAATGCCCAGGCGAAAGTGGTCGGCGAAACCGTTGAAGTCTGGAGCGACCAGGTGAAGGACCCCGTCGCCGTGCGCTATGCCTGGGCCGACAATCCGGTGTGCAACGTCTACAGCGTGAACGGCCTGCCGCTGACGCCGTTCCGCACGGACGACTGGAAGGGCGTCACCGCAGACGCCAGGTGAATCATTTTCCTCGAAGCCCAGGGATGGCCATCCCTGGGCTTCTTTTTCACTGTGCGGCGCGCGTTTTCGACCACGCGTAAACGACCTTCCCCAGTACGTCACGGTGTTCGAAGAGGATCGTGCTGCGCTCGGCGTTGGGCGTGAGCGTTACGGAGAGGAAGCCGCCCTTCACACGGTGGAAGCGGTGGTACTGCGGATCTTCACCGGGGGTGCCTCCGGCGTGCTCGTCGCTGGCCGGTCCGACGCTGAACTCGTTCAGGCCGGTTTGCGGATGGACCGAGTGGTACTGCCAGTGCCTGTCGCCGCATAATACGAAGAAGCTCTCAGGCACGTGCGCTTTCAGCCAATTGCGGATCTCGTCCCCTTCGTGCTGGAAGCCGCTGTTGGCGTGGTTGTCGTTCTTTGCCATGCGGTCGGGACCGACGATCGGCGTGGGGCTGATTAGTACTTTCCAGGTAGCATCGCTTTCGGCCACCGTGCGGAAGAACCACTCTTTCTGCTCCTGGCCCCAGATGGTTTTCTCGGGACCATCGGGGGTCCTGTTGGAGGAACGGTAGTCGCGGCCGTCGCTGAGCCAGATCTGCAGGTCACGGCCCCAGCGGAACGTGCGGTACGGCTTGTCGCTGTGGGGCGTTTGCTGCCGGTTGATCTTCAGGCCCTCTTCCCAGGTCAACTCGCCCATTTTCATGCCGGGCCACGAATCGTCGCTGACCGTGTCGTGATCGTCTTTGAGCCAGTACGTGGAGACGTTCCGCGTCAGCTCGACGATCCGCGGCAGGCTGAACATGCGCTCCCAGTGGTAGCGGGCCAGTCGCGGTGAGACGGCGCGCGGCTCGTTGCTGTCGTAATACACGAGGTCGCCCGTCATGGAAACGAACTGCGGCGACAGCGCCAGCATGGAGGGATAAATGTTGTGCCCGTCCGGATGGTCGCGATCGTGATAGCCCTGGCAGGTCATTACGCAGAACCGCAGGCTGCTCGGCGACTTGGGATCCGGCGCGGTCGCGAAGTTCCCGCGAAATGACCCGTGCTGTGGTGTGCCATTCGGTCCCGTGGTTTCCGTGGCATAGTGGTAGACCGTGCCGGCTTTCAGACCAGTCAGGGCGAACTGGTGGACGAAATCGCTGTCAGCGTTGACGTCTGCCCACTCCGTCGAAATCGCGTCGCTCAAATCGGCACGTGTCCCGTAGCGGACGCGCACCCGTCCCGCGGCTCCGGGACACGCGCCTTCCAACTGGTCCACCGGCACGGTCACCGGCTTGGGGTCGGCTTTTTTCACGCGCCCGGAAATGACCACGCCCTGGTTGTTCCGCGCTGTCTCGCGCGTGACTCGCGTCCACACGACGGCCGACGTGGCGGTCACCTCGCCCACTTTGACGCCCATGGCCTGGTGCGGCTCCGCGGCCGCGGCGGCGAGAGAGCACAGGGCACACACCAGTGCCATCGATGTCTTCATAGCGTCGCCTTCGCATGAAAAGAAGCGGAGAAAAGGAAACGGGTGAGGTTCGGCATGGGCTTGCCGAACATCACCCGCTGGCGGTTGTGATCGCGCTGGCACCGGCAACGGCCCGGTCGCCGGCGAACTGCTATTTGGCGAGTTTTGCCAGGTCGAAATCGAACGTATTTGGCCCTGGCTTCACCTCGAGGACGATGCCGCTCGTGGCGAGCGTGTGAAACTGCTTGGGGATCTCTTTGACTTCGGGAGGTGCCGTTCCTTTTCCGCTCATCATGATCTTGGTGTACTGCTCGCTCCCCACGGGGGGCGCTTCCGCCTCGGGCGGCCGAATCATAACTTCATAGCGTCCGGCAGGAATTCCCTTCGATTCGACCGCCGGCGAGAGCGAGTAGTGGCCCAGCGTGTCGACCTTACCCGACGCCGTCGCATCTTTGGCCTTGCAGTAGAAGGTCACGCTGCTGTCGAGCGGCACGGGCTTCCCATCGTAGGTCACACTTCCGCTGACCTGCGCCCGCTCGGCGGCCGGAGTGGACGGTTGCGCCGGACCACCCTTGTTGCACGCAACCGGCAGCACAGCCGCCATCGCGAGTCCAAATCCGAGACAGCAGCGAATGACGCATGAAACGTAACGCATAATGCTCCTCATGAGGCTCCATTGAAAAGATGATTGCCGAGACGGTAGGGAACCCACGAGAGTGAAACCCGTCACCGCCCAGCCCGCTGGGCGGGCTGGGCGCAAGGGGGGTTGAATGCCCTCGGGAGGGCATTCCATTAGAAGTCACCCACGGCGTTGCTATCGTCGCGCGTGCACAGCCAGCGCAACGTCTGCATGTTGATGTTGTCGGAAATGAACTTGACGGAGCCATCGCCCAGGAGGACGTGAATTCCGCCCGTGTGCGTGGAGTTCAGCGGGTTGTTCATCCCGAAATTGTCGCCAATGCCGGGCCAGTTCACGTTGTTGTCGATGGCTGGGGCGTTGGGGGGATAGCGCACGGTCGTGAGGTTGAACTGCCGCTCGAACATTCCACCCGGCGCACCCTCAATGCGCGTCAGGTTGGGACTGCCCATCAGGATTCCGTGAATGCCGTTCACCTGGACGGGCTGACCGGCGGCGTTGCGGATGAAGTTCGAGTGCTCGCCGACCATAATCACGTTCGTGGTGCCGTCGTTAATGTCCTTGATGCCCTTGGCGTCGAGCGGGACGAGCACGCCGCCGCTGCTGATCTGCGCCGTGGCCTGCTGGCCGCCGCAACACCCGCAGCAGTTGGCCTTCCGGTTCGCGGGGTTCGTAAACCCGTTGCCGTCGGTGGCGCCCATGATGCCCATGTACTGGGCGTTGGTGATACGCTTGCCGCCGCCGGCGTCGCGAATCGGATCCAGCGAACTGGAGGGACAAAGAGCAAAGTTCAGGCGGATGCCGTTCAAGGCCGTGCCGTTGCGATCGCCGGCATTCGGGTCCGATCCGCCCGCGGCCGATGAGAGGGTCCATCCGTGATGGCTCCCTGAGAACGTGAGCTGGTTGTACAGCGGCGACTGGTCCACATACGGCAGGATCCGCATGTACCACGACGCGCCCCAGCCTCCGATGCTCGAAGCGACGTTGCCGTTCGGAAGCAGGCTGAAGTTGTCGTGGTAGTTGTGCAGTGCCAGGCCGAGTTGCTTGAGATTGTTGCGGCACTGGGTTCGGCGAGCCGCTTCGCGCGCCTGCTGCACGGCGGGAAGCAACAGCGCAATGAGGATCGCAATAATCGCGATCACGACGAGAAGTTCGATCAGAGTGAATCCGCGACGGCGCATCATAAGATCTCCAGTCACCAAGGACGAACACGCGGAAAGAATACTCGCGGGACAATCTCCCGTTGAGACGCTCGAACAGAATGGACGGAGTCTACTGAGCTGACGATACACACACACACACAGATCGGCCACGGTTGATGATAAATTCGCCCGATGCGGTGTGCAAGCGGATCTGTTGCGAAACTGCAGAGGTTTACGAACGGATTCGACCGTACCCGGAACAGCCGGAACAGGTTGTCGCCCTATTGAGCCGGGCTCGAAGAAAAACGTCGCAAGATGACCGGCTCGGCCCGCCCTTCCACCAGCAACACGTCGCATCCCGTTGGAACCGCAGTCCAGCGCTCGCTTTTCCGACCGGGCCACTGCACTTCCAACTCGACAGAGTCGACCGCGGCGGGTGGAGAAAAATGCAATCGGTGCTCGTTCGTCACCAGAAACCCATCACCTCCTGTTTGCAACCGCGTCACCTCGCCCGACGGCGTGCGCATCCGCACGGTGGCCCCAATCGGCTCCCGGCAACCGTTGCGACCGATCAACCGCACGACCAGCGGTTGTCCCAACGAGGTCGTCTGGTTGGTCACCAAGGCAAACGGGGCATGCAAATGCGACACCGCGAAGTCTGTGAGCCCATCGCGGTTCCAGTCCAGAATGGCCAGCCCGCGGCCAAGGTAGCGGCCGGCGAAGTAGCTCCCCAACTCCGCCGCGGGTACCTCGACGAATTGTTTGCCTCCCTGGTTTTGGAACAGTTGTGGAGGCATGCGATCGGGATCTCCGCGGGACGATCTTTGGTCGACGTGCCCGTTACTGACGATGAGGTCCTCCCAGCCGTCGCCATCGAAATCGGCAAACTGGCACCCGAACCCCAGCATCCAGAAGCCGGCATCCCGCAATTGAAGCGAGCGCGTCAGATCGTCAAAGAAGCCGTCCTCCCGCTGGCAAAACAGCACGTTCGATGCGGCAAAGAAGTTGGTGATGAACAGGTCGATCCGGCCGTCGCCGGTGATATCCCCCGCGGCAATGCCCATGGACGCCAGGGCGTTGCCATCCAGGTCGAGTGCCACGCCGCGCACGAGCGCTTCTTCGTGGAACTGAGGCACGCCTTGGGCATCGGCGCCCCGATTGACAAAGAAGAAGTTTGCCGACGTGTCGTTGCCGATGAACAATCCGACTCGCCCGTCGCCGGCATAGTCCCAGGCGACAACTCCCAGACCCCGCCCGTTGGGAGCCAGAATTCCGGCCACGGAAGAAACGTCCCGAAACGTACCGTCCCCCTGGTTTATGTAGCACCGATCGTCTTCCGCGGGCAGCGTGTCCGGCGTGCAGGCGCGCTGCTTGCCGTCGACGACACATTCCTTCCTGGCGGTCTCCTCGATCGGCGAATAGTTCAACACGTAGAGATCGGGCAGGCAATCGGCATTCAAGTCGGCGAACACCGCGCTGGTGGACCACTCGTTGCCGGCAACTCCCGCCGATGCGGTGACGTCGGTGTAGGTGCCGTCGCCGTTATTGCGATAAAGACGGTTCGGTCCTTTATTGCCGATGTGGAGATCGGGAAACCCATCCTGATTGAAGTCGCCGACGGTTGCGCCGTGGGAAAAACTGTCATCCCCCAGCCGCGATTCGGCGGTTCGATCGACGAATGCCGCGCCGGCGACGTTGCGGAACAATCGATCGATGTGCTCCGGTTGCGGCCCGGCGTCGCGCCAGTTGTTCGCCTGCGCCAGATACAAGTCGGGCCAACCGTCCACGTCGTAATCCAATGCCGCGAGCCCTCCCCCCATGGTGTTGAAGATATGCTGCATGCGGGTGTCTTCTGTCGTTCCTTCGTAATACTGAAAGCCGATGCCCAGGCGCTCGGCATCATTCACGAAGTGCCAACGCGCCGATGCCGTCGGGACGGGAGAACTGATCGATGGCGGCTGGCCGTCGGGCCATGGCCACTGCGGCAAGGGAAAGTCGCGGCGCTGCAAGAGTCGGGAAGGGAGCTGACCTGGATCGCTGGGGGTTGAGGACATTGCCGCCAGCCTCGAATATCTGGGGCCGTCGCGACCAAGAAGTTCGTGAGTGACACCCATCTGCATCAGGACGTAACACCATCCTGCAGCCTCCCAATATCGCCCCAGGGCGGCCAACTGATTAACCGCCCGCAGGATCGGTTCGGGGTCGCTGCTGCCGCGCATGGCATTCAACGTGCCTTCCAAATCCGCCAGCAGCTCGCCACGGCGCGAGAATTCCCGCGCTGCGTCCGAATGCCCCAGTTGCTCCAGGCAACCGGCAATCTGCACGTTCGCGGCGAGGTGATTTGGCGAACGCTCCAGGGCCTCCAGAAAGCAACGAGCGGCACCAGGCATCTGGCCCATTCGACGCGCAGCGAGCCCCTGGACGAACCACACTTCCGGATGATCTCGAGCCTCATCGGGCAGCGACCCGCGCCAAATGAGAAACTCTCGCAAATCGCCGCGGTCGACGATGATTCGACCCAGCCTGCCTTGCGCCTCGCCCACGTTCGGACGCACATCGACGAGTTGCCTCAACAGCGTTTCCGCCGGTTCGCTGGAGTTTTTGAAGAGCAACCGACGTGCAATTGCCAGGTTGACCAGCACTTCCGGCGGTTGATGGGCCGCGCCCTTGCTCTCCAGCCGCGCGTCTTCCCGAAAGAACCGTTCGACAATGGCCGTGCCGAGCAGTTCGTCCCCCCGGCACTTGCCGTGCTGGATTTGGACGAAGAAGTGAGGCGCCGCCTCCCACACCCGCCCTTCCGATTGGAGCAGATGGCCTAGAAGATCGTTTGCCGGGAGATGATAGGGCGACAAGGAGACGGCGCGCCGCAAGTGCTGTTCGGCCCGATGAAGCCGTGCCAGGACCGCGTATCGCCGGCCCAGTCCCCATTCGCGCAGGAATTCCCAGCGGCCACCATCACGAGGCAGTTGCTCGTAGAACGCAATGGCCTCACCGTGCGCGCTGCTCAGCGAGGCGGCCTCCGCCGCCAGCGCGATGCTCAGCCGATCGTTCGGAAACCGCTGCAGGTGCTGTTCGGAAAGGAGCCCGGCCGTCGCGGCGCGCGATTCGAGTGCCTCAATGACGGTGAGGACCGATCGCTGGTAGGTGGACGGCATCGCCCACGGTTGCAGGCACGTCAGGACGCCCACTGCAAGCAGCGCGAGCGCAGCTCGTTGCAACCATCGTTCGAGGGATGGGCTCAACCCCGATGCGGTCACGAAACGTCACCCCACCACGTTTCGGCGACCAGCGCGGCAGTATGCCGGCATTGGTCGCCCATGATATTCGTCGCGGTCGGCATTCTACCGCATTTCCCGGCGGCGCCGCATCGCCCGGTGCGGCGTGCAAAGCCTATTTCTCCGGCAATGCGGAAGGCGAACTGGGACGGCGGCACTCCGTCAACAGGCCCCAACCGAGTAATAACGCCCCGAGCGACAGAAACACGACGCTGGCCGGCATCAGCACCTGTGAGGCGAGATAGTGGTTCGGAAACTGAACCAGCAGCGCGTGGGCAAATGCCTGCTCGGCTGACAGCAGCAGGACCGCTCCGGATAACAGCTTCATACCAGCAATCCTCACCAAGTGCCTGCGATCGACTTCGCCAGCGGACTTCCGCTATGCATTCACCCCACGCGGTTTCGCGAGTCGGCGAGCATTTTGTCGAACAGCTCGCGCTGCCTGGCCAATTCGGCGACCGGGTCTGCGGGGATTTTTCCCTCTTCCAGTAGCCACCAGCCCTGGTAATCGATCTGAACGTACAGGTCGAGCAGTTTTTGAAAGGGATAAGCGTCCGAGTCCAAGAGGTGAATGTGCGACGTGGCCCCCAGGCGGTCCTTCACCAGGTTGAAGTTGTGTTCCAGCCCGTCGCCGGCGAGGTCGGCGGGATTCGAGTTCCAGCACACGGCCACCGATGGGTGCGTCGCCACGTCCATGATGGCCTTGATTGTCGGCAGCTCCTGGCATTGACCGTGCACTTCCAGCCGCACCTGCTGACCGAAGCCTTCCGCATACTCGCCCAGCTCGTTGAGCGCCTTGCCGATCTGCTCGATGGTTTTTTCGCGCGGCACGTTGGGCCAGAAGCGGTCCGGCTTCACCTTCACGCCGGTGCCGCCGACGTCGTGGCTGAGCACGATGAACGCCTTGGAGGCGTCGATGGCCTTCTTGACCACGGCGGGATCGGGGTTGTCGAACCGCTCGTCGCTGCCGATGCCGACGAACTGCACCGGGCTGTCTTCGAAGCGCTTGCGCACCTCGGCGCGTTCGGCGGCGTTGAGGGACGGCTCCACGCCGTGCTTGTGGGTGGTCCGCAGCTCCACGCCGAGGACGTTGGTCTTGGCGCAGTTGGCGATGAGCGTGGGCAGGTCCCAGTCCTTGGCCCACTGGTAGGTGACGAGGCCGTACCGGATCTCGCCTCCTTTCTTTTCGGCAGAGCGGGCGAGACGCGTTTGCAGCAGCGACGCCGAGGCCAGCGCGGCCGCCGAGCATTGAAGAAAGTTGCGTCGAGAGAGAGCGGACATGATGCGTCTCCAGGGAGTGGTGGGAATCGGCGCACATCATGCGAAGTCGCCGGGCCGTTCGCCAGAGTGGCAGTGTTTTCGGTGAGCCGCGACCCGGAGGGGAGCGCTCGGCATCGACGCGCAATCCTCGCAGCGCGCTCCCCTTCGGGTCGCGGCTAAACGACTACAGTTTTCCGCGGAGCCAGAGCCAGACCATGCCGAGGACTTCGTGAAGGACTTCCTGGTTGATGCTGGCGGCCGCGGCTCGGGGCCAGAAGTTCCACACTCCGCGCTCCGACTCTTCGGTGCGGTAGGCGCAACCAACGGGGATCACGTCGATGCCCTCACGTCGAAACAGGGCCACGGAGCGAGGAAGATGCGTGCCGGCGGTCACCAGAACCACACCTTCAGTCCAACCGCGCTCGCGGAGGATCTGTGCAGTGAAGCGGGCGTTCTCTTCCGTATTGTGGGACAGGTCTTCGACGACGATGTTCGCAGGATCGACGCCGGACATCGCGAGGAACTCCGCCATCAGCGTGGCCGGGGCCACGACGTCGCGCGTTTTGACTCCGCCGGAGATCACGACGGGACACGGCGGGCCTTCTCGGCACAGTTCGGCCGCGCGCTGGATGCGGAACAGCGAGTTGTCGTCGAGCCGGCCGCGGTGCTTGTCGTCGTCGATCCAGCGCACGCCGCCGCCGAGAACCACGATGACGCGCGTCCGTTCCGGCCGCGCGATGCGCCGTTCAAACTGCCACTCCAGAGTTCCGGCGGAGAGGTACGCCACAATCGGCAGGCAATCCAGGACCAGCAGGACGTATGCGCCCCATGCCCATCGTCGCCACCGGCGCGGCGCCGTGCTGCGGCGATTCGTTTGCCACAGCCCGATGCCCACCGCCACGATCAGCCACGGAAACGGCCGCAAGAATTGCAGCAAGACGTTGTACACGGCGGCCCCCCCTCGAACGATCCAAAGAAGAAACCCAGGGATGGTCATCCCTGGGCTTCCTGAGGAGTCGAACTGCGCAGCGCGATCAGTTCTTCGAGTCCGAGTAGAACTTGGTTGCCTCTTCCATGCTGAGCGGCTGGTCGAGGGCATCGCAGCTCACACGGGCCCGCAGGCGATGGTCGCCTTCCACCTTCCCGCGAACGTGAATGCGGTAGATGGCCTGCTGCCCGGGGGCGAGTTGCACGTCGCCGATTACGGACTGCAGAGCTCGCCGTTGATGCGCCTCGCCTTCCGTCAGGTGCAGTCGCTCGACGGCTTCGCCAACACCCAGCCGAATGCGGAAGGCGTCCTGCCCCAGTTGATGACGGAGGCGGGCTTCGTGGACGTAATTGAGAATCAGGTGATCCCGACGCCGACGGGCTCGATCTCGCTCTACTCGGCGCGCCGCCCTTAGACCTTAGGGCTGCGTTTCCGCCGGCTCTTCCGCGGCGCGCGACAGCGTGAAGCCGCGCTCCTGGCGCGCAACCTCGTAGACCTTGGTCATGCGCTCGTCGTTCACGATGCTCG
>Ga0073934_10005243_pt1 | contig 20343 bp, 22 predicted proteins | sample LarsenN4metaG_FD_76834 | JGI IMG/M metagenome (GOLD analysis project Ga0073934, IMG submission 76834) | Hot spring sediment bacterial and archeal communities from British Columbia, Canada, to study Microbial Dark Matter (Phase II) - Larsen... ... | reverse complement strand
TCCGCGAGGCGGGCCACGAGGTGCGGCGCTCCGCACCGGCGAATTTCGGCGCTTCACCTCCCTCACTTTTCGAGGGGACCGAAATGGAGGGTCTTCGCCCGGCACCCTCCGAAAAATCAAAGGCCGCCGGGCGGCGCAGCATTGGTTGCGACGGGTCATGCGGTCGCTCCGGCAATGCACGTCGTCCCGAGGCACACGCGTCGCGCAGCGTTGCGTTTTGCCACATGGATTTGCAGGGTGAATGCGCGTGAGATTTCGGCCGACGACAATCGGGAGGAAGCCATGCGCCGCATGATGTCGCTTGTCGCAGCCGTTATCCTTATCCTTGCGGCTCCGGCCCTCACCATGTTCGCCGCCGCGCAGGACTTTCCCGCCTCCGGCCGGCCGATCCGCGTCATCGTGCAGACCCAGCCCGGCGGGCTGATCGACCAGCTCGGGCGCGCCTTCGTGCAGAAGCTCCAGGAGGCCGGCCACACCGCCATCGTCGAGAACCGCACCGGCGGCGGCGGGCTGATCGCGGCCGAGCACGTGATCAATTCGCCGGCCGACGGCTACACCATCTATATCGGCTCGCACGGCACCCAGGCGATCCATCCGCACCTGACCAAGACGCTGTCGTTCGATCCGGCCAAGGCGTTCGCGCCGGTGATCTTCCTCGCCACCACGCCGACGCTGGTGGTGGTGCATCCGTCGGTGCCGGCGAAGTCGCTTAAGGACTTCATCGCGCACGCCAAAGCGAATCCCGGCAAGCTCTCCTACGGTTCGCAGGGCAACGGTTCCTCCGGCCACATGTCGGGGGAGCAGTTCAAGCAGCTTGCCGGGGTCGATCTCGTGCACGTGCCCTACAAGGGCGCGGCGCCGGCGGTGCGCGATCTCGTTGCCGGCCATGTCGCGGTGGTGTTCGACACCGTGGCGTTCTCGGCCGAGCAGGTGCGCGGCGGCAAGCTGCGCGGGCTCGCGGTGGTCGCGCCCAAGCGCGCGGCCTCGCTGCCGGAGGTGCCCACGATCGCGGAAGCCGGCCTGCCGGCGATGGAAGGCAGCCCCTGGTTCGGCCTCGTTGTGAACGCCAAGACGCCGCGTCCGATCATCGACTGGATCAATCGCGAGGCCACCAAGGCCTTCACCGCGGCCGACGTGCGCGACCGCTTCCTCAAGCAGGGCTTCGTGCTGCCGCTCGGCACGCCGGAGGCGTTCGGCAAGCACATCGCCGCCGACCGCGCCCGCTGGGGCGAGGTGATCCGCCGGGCGATGATCGCGGCCAAGTGACGGGCCCGACTTCACGAGCGCGTGAACGCGGCCATCCTTCGGCCCGATGCCCCGTAGCTCCCGATGTCGCGCAAGCAAAGGCGCGGGTACACGGGAGCACCCAGATGAAAACTGCAATCGCCGGGCTTGCTGCGCTGTGGGCGCTGGCCATCGCCTCGGCCTCGATGCTGGTGCTGGCCATGGCGCCGGCGCTCTCGGCCCCGGCCGCGCAGGAGAATTACGAGCGCTGGCCGCTGCTGGTGAATCCGTTCGAATCGACCGGCGGTGGCGGCATCATGATCGGCGAGTACCGGCCGGTGGTATTCGGAAAGTTCTGCACTACCAATTTCACCGCCACCACGCCCGCGGGCGAGGTCTACCACAACGGCGTCGACTTCGACGCGGTGCCGGTCGCCGGCGGCACGCTCTGCACCAATGGGCGCTGGCGCGCGCTCGACGGTTCGGCCAACGGCACCACACCGCTGCGGGTCTTCATCAAGGATGGCGTGATCCGCCGCTCGCCGTGAGCGGTCATGCGAATCGGGTTTGCAAAGACTATTCGCAGCCGCCTCCTGCTTGTGGAGTGCAAACAGGTCTGGTGCAACCCAAGATAGTTCATAGTACATTCGACCGCGGGATTTCGGCCCTGGCTGGCGGGCACATGAATATCTGCGCGAGCGCCGAACGATATGTGATTGCACGAGAGCCGCTGCCGTGGCTGCTCTATTATCTCTGTCTGGCCTTCTTTCTTTTTCTCGTGGCGCATTGGCTGGACCTTTCAAACGCCAGCTACACCAATGCCACGTACAGCAAGAAAGTCGGACTGTTCTGGTCCGTAAGCTGGATTCTCACCTTTCTTGTGTTCTACCCGATGTTCGTCTTTCTGGCGATCAGGGGCGCGAGGTCGATCCGCGGCGTGTGGCAGGACGCGATCAATTGGCGTTTGATCACGGGGCCGGACGGCGCGCCGAAAGATTTGGCAAGACTGCTTGAGGAATGGGATGCCTCGCTCAAAGCGAGCAACGGCGTCGCCATTGCGTTCATCGTCATCTGCATCGCGATTGCCGGGACGGACTGGTACCACACCGCTGCCGCTCCGTTGATGAACTGCACGCTTGCCTATCCGGATCCCGCCGCGCGCTTCAATGCCCCCATTGACTGGTCGACGATTCGTATCGTCCAGGGGACTTGCTCGGCCTCGCGTCTGCAACTGGTCATCCTGGTGAGCTTGTTATACGCGCTACTGGTGGCCTCATTGGCGTTCTATCTGATCTACCTGTACTATTCCGCCGTCGCCTTTGGCTTCTTGGCGAAGGCTTCCTCGCGCTCGGGGGAAAGCCGGCTCGTCTATCGACCCAAGGAGCTGATGGCCGCGATCGCGCCGGCCGTCGAGAATCTGATGCTTTGCGTTGTGATGGGACTCGCGGTCTGCGCGGTCATGCAGGCCCATGCGGCGTACCTGCAATCGTCCGCCAGCGACACCGTCAGGTTCCTGACCGGCGATGTGCAAAGGCTGGCGACGGATGCTGTTGCATTGCTGGGTTTTGGCAAGCCCGTGGAGGACCCTGCCGGCAGCGAGACGTATCTCCACTACCAGCGCACGGTCTTTTCAAAAGGGATCACGGTGGTACCACTCGTGGTGACCGTCCTGGTTGTCGGCATTGCCGGCATATTCCTGCTTTATGATGCCGTTAGAAATGCGCTCCTCTACACGCAGGACAAGATGAATGATCCGGCCTGGATGGATCGCGTTGGCTTCGATGAGCAGGACCGATCGGCGGTCGCGGCGACGAGTCACATTTCTGCTTTTGTCGCCATGATACCCGGATACGCGTTCGTCTATTTGGCGGTATGCGCGATGCTGGTTCTGTCCGTAATCCTATCGAGCTTCTTCATCTTCGTTTGCTCCGCGGTAGTCGTGTTCATGTATCAACTGGTCTCGAAGTATCTTCTGCCGGGACGAAGTCCGCGGCCGCAGCCGTAGCGAGAATTCCAACAATTGTCAGGGAAGGGGCCGGGCTACTCCGCGGCCTTCACGGCGGCGACCGGCTGCACGGTGATCAGCCCCAGCGCCGCGAGCTTCTGGCAGAAGGCGAGCGCCTCGGCGCCGCCCAGTTCGCGAGCGGCGACGCCTTCGTCGAGCCGCGCCACCCAGCCCAGCTCCTGGGCCGACAGCGTGAGGCTGCCGCCGGCCCAGCGCAGTTCCGCGGTGCCGTCCGGCAACGGCACCACGACATTGTGCACGGTGTCGCAGAGATAGAGGCGGTCGGACGCCGACAGCCGCGGCGCATCGAGGCCGCGGCCAAGCATCGGCATGCGCCCGCGCGCGAGATTGGCAAGGAGCCGCTGCGACAGCAGCTCCAGCGTGCCGTGCCGGCCGAGCGTGACCAGCCGCTCGTCGGCCTGGTCGACCAGCGTCTCCGAAATCCCGCCTTCGGCCAGCCGCCAGGTCGGGAACGACTGCCGGAACGCAGGATCCTGCACCTCCAGCACGTCGAGCGCCGCATGCAGCGCTTCGGCCCAGCTGATGTCGAGCAGGCCGATGGTGAGGTGAAGCGAGCTCTGCGCACCCTGCGAGGCTGCATCGTGCAATATCCCGCGCGGGAGATAGATGACGTCGCCCGGGCGCAGCATCTTCGTCTGCGGCGGCTCCTGCGGCTCCGGCTGGCGCTGGTGCGGGGTGCGGTTGTTGGCGAACGGCACCGGCGGTGTTGGCCAGTAGCGCCACAGCTTCTCGCCCTGTACCTGGAGGATCAGCACGTCGTGGGTATCGTAGTGGACGCGAAAGCCCTTGGCCCCGGGCGGCGTCAGATAGACGTTGCACTGCACCGGATGCATGAACACCCGCTCAAGCCCGCGGCAGAAGCGCGCCAGCGGCGGATGCACCTCTTCCATCTGCGAGAGCACGAGCGTCGCGCCGCGATCGTAGAGCGCCAGCAGGCGCGGCAAATCGACCGACCCATCGTCGTCGTCTTGCGCGAATTCGCCTTCCGGAATGCCGGCGCTGCCCTGGCGACTCGAATCGGCGAGGCTGACGCGCGGCACCCGCGCGGCGGCGCTGCCCAGAAACGTGTCAATGTCCTGCGTGGCGAGGAGCTTCTGGAATCGCGTCGGGTCGGTTCCAGCGAAGTAGCGGATTTCCGCCGCCTCCCGGATCCGCAGGCCCTCGCTCACCGGGAGATCCCCGAGAGCGAGCGCCCAGGCGTCCGACGCCACTGTCATGACTGACCGGACCTGACGATGTGTGGCGCGTCAGCAACGGATGCCACGGCCGCGGCCATCATAGGGATCGCGGTCGGTGCAGTAGCGGCGGCGACGGCGGCAGCGGATGCCACGCCCGCGGCGATCGTAGGGGTCGCGATCGGTGCACCACTGCGCTTCCGCTTCCGTGGACGTGCCGACGGCCGCGGCGGCGGTTATCGCGGCGGCGCCGCCCAGCACCGCGGCGGCCTTGAAGAAGAACAGCCGGCGCCCGAGCTTGGCGTCCTGCGGCGGGAGGCCTTGGTTGGACTGGTCGTTGGCATTCTCGCTCATCGATGGTCTCCAGCAAATCGCGAATCCAAGGGCGACTGCCCTTGCGTCAGTGCGACCGAGCGTCAGCCAACCGTCCCCGTGCCTGCGCTCTTTCGAACAAGAACAATTGAACTATAGCAACGTCCGTACGGTGACTCCATCCTCCGGAGCGCGCCTTGCGCGACTTTAATGTTCTCGTATGGAGTCGATGAACGCTGGTTCATCGACGCACAGTCCCCGTCGGCGCGGTGCGGAATTCGGCACGCAGCGCGCCGCGGCATGGTCGAATTGTGGCAGCCTGCGATCCGCCGCGACCATGGACTACGCGAGTCCCTCGACGATTCGGAAATCCCGCTCGCCGGCATTGTTGAAGACCTTGAGCGCCGCCTGGTAGCCCGGTCCGTCGTGGCAGGCGACCGCGGCTTCGACGCTCGGGAATTCGACGATCACGATGCGCTGCTTGAGCCCGGCCTCAAAGGCGACCGCCGCATTGCCGCGCGCGAGGAATTTGCCGCCGGCGGCGAGGATCGCCGGCCCGGCGAGCTTGGCATACTCTGCCACCGCATCCGGATTTGTGATCGAACGATAGCACGATACCCAATACGCCTTGGCCATTGTCTGCCTCTCTCCATCGCCTGAGTTGCCTGCGCCCTGGGCGGGCGGTGGCGCACCATAGAGCGGAATCCGGCCGGCTGGAATACCGGCGGCCGGCAGCCGCTTCCGACGCTGCCGCCGGCGCCGACTGACATTCCGATTTGATCCAGATCAACGTCATTGCCTGCGCCGTGCGCATCCTTTTGCAGACAGCGGGTTTGGCCGGCAGCGAACCCCGGGTATCGCGATGAAACAGGACATTCCGGGCACGACGTTGTTCGACGGCGACCAGGCCCAGAAGGGCTATGCGCTCAACCGCATGTGTTTTTCGTTCAATTCGGCCGCCAACCGCGCCGCGTTTCTTGCGGACGAGGATGCCTATTGCACGAAATATGGCCTCAATGCCGAACAGCGCGAGGCGGTGCGCGAGCGCAACGTGCTCAAGCTGATCGCCGCCGGGGGCAATGTCTACTATCTGGCCAAGTTCGCCGGAATCTACGGCCTCAACGTGCAGGACATCGGCGCCCAGCAGACCGGCATGTCGGTCGATGCGTTCAAGGCAAAGCTGGTCGCGGCGGGGAGGTGACGGCCATGGTTGAGATCGTCGGCGGCATTGCGACCACCCACGTTCCCTCGATCGGCAAGGCGATCGCGGAGAATAAGCACAACGATCCGTACTGGAAGCCTTTCTTCGCAGGCTTCGACTATGTGCACCGCTGGCTTGCGGACGCCCGGCCGGACGTCGCGGTGGTGTTCTATAACGACCATGGACTGAACTTCTTCCTCGACAAGCTGCCGACCTTTGCGATCGGCGCGGCCAAGGAATATCGCAACGAGGATGAAGGCTGGGGCATCCCGGTATCGCATGCAATTGCGGGCGATCCGGCGCTATCCTGGCACCTGATCAACGGCCTGATTGCCGACGGGTTCGACATGACCGTCTGTCAGGAAATGCTGGTCGATCACGCCGTCACGATCCCACTCGCGTTGATGTGGCCGGCCGCAGCGCAGTCCGGCGCATGGCCGGTGAAGATCGTGCCGGTGGAAATCAACACGGTGCAGCATCCATTGCCGTCGGTGGCGCGTTGCCTCGATCTTGGACGTTCGATCGGCCGCGCGCTCGAAACCTATCCGCAGGACCTGCGCGTGGTGGTCATCGGCACCGGCGGGCTGTCGCATCAGCTTGACGGCGAACGGGCCGGCTTCATCAACAAGGACTTCGACCGGATGTGCATGGACGAGCTGGCGAAGGCTCCGGAGACGATCGCCCGCTACTCGATCCACGACCTGGTGGAGCAGGCCGGCGCTCAGGGCGTGGAACTGCTCAACTGGATGGCGATGCGCGGCGCGCTCACCGGTGCGGTTGTCGAAGTGCATCGCAATTATCACATCCCGGTATCGAACACCGCCGGTGCGACCATGGTGTTCGAGAACCGCCCGCGCCCCAATCTCAAGGCGGCCTGAGCATCGCATTGCGGCACGCCGCGGCCGCATGGCAGGGCATGTGGAACTCCGCTATGGTCGGCCGTCAACCACGCCTTCCGGAACGAACACGAGGACGACAGTGCATCTGCTCATGCCGACGAGATTCGCCGCCGCGCTGATAGCCGGGTTGCTTGTGATTCCGGCCCCGGCCTCGGCGCAGAGCTACCCCACCCAGCCCATCCGCATCATCGTGCCGACTCCGCCGGGCGGCGTTGCCGACCTGCTGGCGCGCGCGATCGCGCAGGGCATTTCCGCAAACACCGGCAAAACCGTGATCGCCGAGCAGCGCACCGGCGCCGGCGGCGTCATCGCGGCCGATTTCGTCGCCAAGGCGCCGCCCGACGGGCACACGATCTACATGGGTTTCCATCCGACCCAGTCGATCCTGGTTCATCTCCAGAAGCTGCCCTACGATCCGGCCAAGGACTTTGCGCCGATCATCCTCGTGGGCTCGTCACCGAACACGTTAGTGATCAATCCCAAGCTGCCGGTGAAGACCCCGAAGGAGTTGGTCGAATACGCGCGCAAGAACCCGGGCAAGATCTCGTTCGGCTCGCCCGGCAACGGCAGTTCCGGCCACATGGTTGGCGAGCAGTTCAAGCTTCTGCACAAGATCGACATCGTGCACGTGCCTTACAAGGGCGCCGGGCCCGCCGTGCAGGACCTCGTCGCCGGCCACATCCAGATGATGTTCGACATCCTGCCGCTGACGCGCCAGCAGATGGAGGCGGGAACCGTGCGCGCACTCGGCGTGATGTCGCCGCAGCGGCTTGCGCTTGCGCCCGATTTGCCGACCATGGCGGAGCAGGGCATGCCGGAACTGGAGGGCGGGCCCTGGTTCGGCCTGCTGGCTCCGGCGAAAACGCCGCGCCCGGTGATCGACTGGCTCAATGCCGAAACCAGGAAGGCGATGGCGGAGCAGGGCTTGCGCAAGAAACTCGAAAGCCTCGGCCTCGTGCTGCCGCTCGGTTCCCCGGAGGATTTCGGCAAGCATATCGCGAGCGAGACCGTGCGCTGGGGCGACGTCATCAAGCGCGCCGGCATCAAGTTGAAATAGTCGTGGCTGGCGAGCGGAGCGAACGGCGGGCGTGAGCCCGCCGTTCCGGGCCGAGCCTCAGGCCGCCTTCGCCTTGCCGTCGGCGGCGAGCGCGCAGCTCACCGGCACGCCGGTCGATACGATGTCGAACACCGGCGAATACGTCTGGGCCATGGCGATCAGCTCCTGCTTGGCTGCCTGGTCGAGATCGGCGTCGATGTCAAACAGCACGCGGATGGTCTGGAAGCCGCGCCGCACGTTCGGATCGAGGCCGAGGAAGCCGTGCAGGTCGAGGTCGCCCTCGAAACGCGTCGCCACGCCCCTGATCTCCATGCCGCGGGCGGCGGCATGATAGACCAGCGTCGTGGTGAGACAGCCGGCGAGCGCGTGCAGTACGAATTCGACCGGGTTCGGCGCCTTGTCGGTGCCGAGCAGCACCGGCGGCTCGTCATTGACCAGCTCGAAGGCGCGCGGGCGGCGCATCTCCTCCTTGGCGCCGAAGTAGTCGCTGACCAGCGAGCGGTTCTCGCCGCCGTCGATCCAGCGGTTGCGCAGCCGGAACCGGAATTGTGCGATGGTCGGGTCGGACTTGATGGCTTCGATGGTGCCGAACAGCTTCTCGCGGTCGACGCCGTTCACCGGGGTCATGGGGCTCATGGGTCTCTCCTGGGTTGGGACCGGCCTCCCGCGCAGGGCGCGCAGAACATACCGATCGGTTTGTTAGTAACAGACCGAATGGTATGGTTCAAAGGCCACGCCATATTTTTTTGGTAGAAGAGAATGACCTTTTCTATCAAATATTTACTGAAAGATAGCGGGCGCTGCGGGGGTTTTGGGCCATTGCATCCGGCCCGGTACGGCCGCATATTCAGACCAATTGGTATGGAAAGAAGGAATGGCCGAGAAGGGTGAGCACACGCGCGAACGCATCCTGGCCGCGACCGAACCGCTGGTGCTGGAGAGCGGGTTTGCCGCCACCTCGCTCGACGACATCCTCAAGGCGACCGGTCTCACCAAGGGTGCGTTCTTCCATCACTTCAGAGGCAAGGGCGATCTCGCCCGGGCGCTGGTGGAGCGGTATGTCGCCAATGACCTCGCGATCTTCGAGCGCTTCGCGGCCGAATCACGGACGGCTTCGAGTGATCCGCTCGAACAGGCCTACGCGTTCCTCAAACTGTTCGAGAGCTTCATCGAAGGCCTAGAGAAGCCGCTCGCCGGCTGCCTGCTGGCCACCTATGTCTACGAAAGCATGCAGTTCGAGCCGGCAATCCAGAAATACATCACGCAGAGTTTCCGGCGCTGGGCTGCGCTCTATGAAGCGAAATTTGAGGCCGTACTGGCGCGGCGCCGTCCGGCGCGTCCGGTGTCGGCGCGCGAGCTTGCGGACATGATCGTGTCGATCATCGAAGGCGGCTTCATCCTCTCGCGTGCCTACGGTGATCCTTACATCATCGCCCGGCAATCGAAGCAGTTCCGGCAATACCTCGAATTGCTGTTCGAGAGCCGGCGGTAGGCTGTCGCGCCGTCAGCCGCGCGCGCGCTGCGCCTTGCGGTCCTTCTTCTCCCGTTCCTTCTTGGCCATCCTCGCCATCTCGCCGGCGCGGAACAGGCTCTTCACCCGGGACGGTGGCATTCCGGACTTCTCGGCGATCTCGCGGTCCTGCGCCTCGATGATGGCGCGCGCGGGTTCGTCGCCGTCGAGCCCGCCGAGCGCGGCAGCCGGCACGCGCCGGTTCGAGCGTAGCGTTCCGTCTTCATAGAGCACGTCGAACAGCACGTATTCGCCGACGGCGCGGGTTCCGGGCTTGCGGGCCATGTTGCTGGTCCTTCTTGTTGCTTGCTGAAAAGAGAAGCCCGGCGGGTTTAGCGCCGGGCTTCGGATCGTTCAAGCCGTCGTTCAGTCGGCCTGGAGATTGGCGGCCGCCGACTTGCCGGTCTTGCGGTCGGCCTGGATTTCGAAGGTCAGCTTCTGACCTTCGACCAGGCTGCGCATGCCGGCGCGCTCGACGGCCGAAATGTGAACGAACACATCGGGTCCGCCGCCATCCTGCTGGATGAAGCCGAAACCCTTCGTGGTGTTGAAGAACTTAACGGTACCTGTCGCCATTTGAGGCTCCTTCAGAAAACGCATCATAGCGTGTGCCCGCACGAACCATTCATGCGAGCGGTATATCCGGATTTGGCGTTGTCTTGGGGATAGCCCCTCGGGGCGAATACAAGTCAGGCAAAATCTCGAACGCGGAGCATATAGGCGTGAATCCGGACAATTGCAACCGGTACCGTTGTCGTTGGGCTGACCCTCCGGACGGGCCACCACCCGCGCCAGGGCCGATCAGGACACCGGATTGGCCGCGAAATAGGCCTTGTCCTCGGTGGACTGCGTGAATCCGGCGTGACTACGCCAAGCGATGTGGTGGGCACGCATATCCCTGCCGTAACGGACCCGGAACAACAGCGTGCGCGCGGGACCGTTCTCGTATTCGTGCAGCTCGCCTGGCGGATGCACCACAAACGACCCGGGCACGATCGCGACGGCCTCGCGCGGCGTGCGCATGGTGCCGCCGCCCGAGAAACAGAAATAGATCTCGGTCGCCTCGGGATGGCAGTGATTGGGGCTGATCTGCCCCGGTTCCCAGCAGGCGACGGTGACGTCGCCGTCCTCGATCTTGCCCAAGATCTTTTCGACGTGCTTCTTGGGGTCCCAAACCTGTTCGTGTTCGAGATTGAAGACATGCATAGCGCCACCTCCGCGCGAAGCATAACCGCTTCGGTCGCCCACGCAAAAGCGACGATTCTTGTGCCGTACGGGACGGCGCTGGTCGCGGGCACCACGGGCATCTTCCCGCCGCCGCCCGGATCGGGCAATGTGCGATCACCAGCCAACAGGAATGCAGGCCTGCAATGAAAGTCGGTATCTTCGATCACGTCGAGCGCACCGCCGATCGTCCGATCGCGACGACGCTCGACGAGCGCCTCAAGTTCGCCGCCGCCGCCGACAAGGCCGGCATCTATTGCCTGCATATCGCCGAGCACCATGCCACGCCGCTCAATCTGGTGCCGGTGCCGGGCGTCTATCTCGGCGCGCTGGCGCGCGCCACCGCGCGGATGCGGATCGGGCCGCTGGTGTATCTGCTCACGCTGGTGTCGCCGCTGCGGCTGGCCGAGGAGATCTGCATCCTCGATCACCTGAGCAACGGCCGCCTCGAAGTCGGCGTCGGCCGCGGCGTGTCGCCCTATGAGCTTGCCTATCACAAGGTGGCCGCCGAAGAGTCGCGCGACATTTTCATCGACGCCTTCAACTGCATGACGACGGCGCTGACCCACGACAAGTTCAGCTACACCGGGAAGCATTTCGCCTATAAGGACGTGCCGATGGCGCTGCGGCCGCTCCAGAAGCCGACGCCGGCGTTCTGGTACGGCTCCTCCAATACGACGGGCGCGACCTGGTCGGGCGAACACGGCATGCACTTCGTGGCCAACGGGCCGACCGACTACGCCAAGGTCAACATCGATGCCTATCGCGAGGCGCTGGCCAGGCGCGGCGGCGCCAAGCAGCCGAAGCCGGAGTTCAAGGGCGGCGCCGCGATCGGCGCGCTGCGCCACATCGTGGTGGCGGAGACCGACGAGGAGGCGCGCAAGCTCGCCAAGCCCAATGTCGACTACCACGTGCAGAGCTTGAACTGGCTGCGCAAGCAGCACGCCCAGAACGAAGCGCAGGTGAGGGGCCTCGTGCCGCGCGGCATGACCTTCGAGGAATGGGAGAAGGACGGCATGGCGATCGCCGGCTCCCCGAAGACCGTGCTCGCGGAGATCGAGCGGCAGGCCGACAAGCTCGGGCTCAACTATCTCCTCGCCTATCTGTTCTTCGGCAACCTGACACTCGACCAGGCCAAACGCTCGCTGGAATTGATGCGCACCGAGATCATGCCGAAGCTGGAGAAGCTGTGAGCGCGATCCGTCACCCCGACGGATCAGGACGGCGCGAGTTTCCATGTCCATCATCATCACCGACGAAGACGCCGAGCGGCTGCTCTCGATCCCGGAGGCGGTCGAGGCGATGCGCCTGGCGTTCCGCGATCTCGCCGAAGGCAAGGCGGTCAATCCGCCGCGGCTGCGCTATTCGGCGGGCACGCCGGATTCCAGTCGCCGCTACACCGCCAACATCCATGCCGGCGCGGTCGAGAGCGCCGGCGTTGCCTGCGTGCGCGCCGGCTCCGCATTCGCGCCGGTGCAGAGCGCCGACGGCGGCCGCAAGGTCACCGTTGCCGATGACGTCAACTACTCGATCGTCATCCTCTACGATCTGCGCACCGGCGAGCCGCTCGCCTTCATGCATGAAACCTATCTGTCGGGCCTGCGCGTCGGCGCCACCTCGGCGCTGGCGGTGTCGCTCATGGCGCGCGAGGACGCGAGCGTGCTCGGCCTCTACGGCACCGGCATGCAGGCGATCCCCGGCTGCCGCGCGATCTGCGCGGTGCGGCCGATCCGGCGCGTGCAGGTCTACAGCCCGAATCCGGATCATCGGGCGGCCTTTGTCGCGCGCATGCAGGGCGAACCCTTCGATGTGGTGGCGGTCGACGATCCGCGCGACGTGGTGCGCGGCGCGCACGTGGTCTCCTGTGCGACCAATTCCAGGGTACCGGTGCTCAAGGGCGAATGGCTCGAGCCCGGGCAGATGGTGGTGACCATCGCCAATTCGGACGTGATCAACGCCCGTCATGAGGTGGACGAGGCGACCTTCGCGCGCGCCAGCGCCATTGTCATCAATGACTGGGACAGCGTGGAAGCGAACCGGCAGATCGAGCTGTCAGCGCCGATTGAACGGGGCCTGGTGAAACGCGAGACCGTGCACGAACTGGGCGACGTCGTTGCCGGCAAGGTCGCGCTTCCCTATGATCCCAAGACCATCGTCTACTACAAGAACAACACCGGGCTCGCGATGCAGTTCGCGGCCTGCGGCGCCATCCTGTACCGCAAGCTCCTGGCCGAAGGCACCAACCGCACCATTCCGACGCAGTGGTTCGCCTCCGGCAAGCCGCACATCTGATCCCGACCGCTGCTGCCAGGCCTCTTAACCAGTTGCGCCGATTGCGGCGTTTTGCGCCGCAGCAATTGTGCGATGCTCCCTCGACAAGTTGCTGGTCGCCCGGCCATTGTAGCGGTGTTTATGGGGCATTTACGGGCAGTCCCGAATGACTGGGATGGAAGGGAGCCTGGGGCGCGCCGTTGACGCGCCCCACATGCATGAGGCTGAACGCGTCGCCTTCGTGCGCACGCTGATCGTATCCGGAATCCTCATTGTCGCTCTCTGGCTCGCGGCGATGAGCCGCTGGATTCTCACCGACAGCGTCGTGCCGTGGGACTCCAAGAACCAGTTCTATGCCTTCTACCGCTTCCTGGCCGAGTCGTTCCATGCCGGCACCTCGCCGTTCTGGAATCCGTATCACTATGGCGGGCACCCAAGCATCGCCGATCCGCAATCGCTTGTGTTCGCACCGCTGATGGTGCTGTACGCGCTGTTCGAGCCCGCACCCTCACTGCGCAGCTTCGACCTCCTGGTGCATGCCCATCTCCTCATCGGCGGCCTGTCGGTGGCAGCGATCGGCGCGCGGGCGCGCTGGCCGATTGTGGCCTGCGTCCTGGGAGCGGCAGTCTTCATGTTCGGCGGCGCCGCTGCGGGACGCCTCCAGCACACCGGCATCATCCTGAGCTACGGACTGTTCCCGCTGGCGCTGCTGCTGTTGCAACTAGCATTCGAGCGCCGCTCCTATGTCATCGCCGTTGCATTTGCGGGCGTGGCGGCCGCGGTCGCGCTCGGCCGCAACCAGGTGGCGATGCTATTGTGCTTTGCGCTGGCGGCATTCGCGATCGCCGCCATCGCGCAGCCCGCTGCGGGGCGCGAGCGGCGGCAGCGGCTCGCCGTCGCGGGCGTGATGGCGGTCGTGGGCGGCGTTCTGATCGCGGTGCCGATGCTGCTGACAATGCAGTTTGCGGCGCTGTCCAACCGTCCGGCGGTCACGCTCGACCAGGCGATGCTCGGCTCGTTGCACCCGGCCGGCCTCGCGCAGCTTGTCGTCGCCAACATCTTTGGCTCGCATCGCAACGACTACTGGGGCCCCAACGCCACCACCGAGCCCCTGGTCGCGCTCACCGACGACAGTTTCAACTATGTGTTCGTCGGCGCGGTGCCGATCGTGCTGCTGCTCTGGCTCGGCGTGGCCGGCGGATGGGCGTTCCGACGCGGCCGCGTGCTCGTGTTCGCGATCGCCGCGCTTGCGCTCCTCTATGCGCTCGGGCGCTACACGCCGTTCTTTGCCGTCGCATTCGAGTGGATACCGGGCGTGAGCCGGTTCCGGCGTCCAGTGGATGCAAGCTTCGTGTTCGTCGCCGCGCTGGCGCTGTTGTCCGGCGTGCTGCTCACGGACTACATCCGCAAGGGTATCCCGCGCCGGAGCCTCTGGTCCGGTCTGGCCGTGGCTGTGGCGACGCTCATCGTGGTCGGCGCCGGCGTGGTGTTCTCCGCGCGCGTCGGCCATTCCGGCGATGCGCTGATGGCCGCGCTTGCGTCGATGCCCGTCGCGGCCGCAGCGATCCTGATCCTTGCGTTCGCGCGCGGCGAACGCAAGCGAGGCGTGGCCGCCATCGCAGTGACCGCAATCGCGGTCGGCGAGCTGGTGTGGTGGAACGCAGGTTTCAGGCTCAATGCCGAGCCGCGCTACGTCTATGGCGTGCTGGAACGACCGTTCGGCGCCGCCGCCGAGGTGCTCGATCTGATCGACCGCGCCATGGGCGAACGCCGCAGGATGGGCGAACGCCCGCGCATCGAAGTGGTGGGGCTCGGCGGCCCCTGGCAGAACCTTGCGATGGTGCGCTCGCTCGAAGCGGTGAACGGCTATAATCCGCTGCGGATCGGTACCTATGACCGGCTGGTGGCGCCGGGCGAATCGAACTGGCGCATCGACCTGCGCGATTTTCCGGCCTCCTTCGACGGCTTCGATTGCGCGCTCGCGCGCACCCTCGGCCTCGAATTCCTTCTGCTCGGACGTCCGATCGAGGAAGTGCCACATCTGTTGCGGCAGCCGGTGGCGGACGTGTTGCGGGCTGGCCCCGACATTTGGGTGTACCGGCTGAAGAACCCGGAGCCGCGACTGAAATTCTCCCGCCGCGTGCAGGTTGCCGACGCCGATGCGTTGAGCGGCCCCGGCTGGCTTGCGGCGAGCCCGTCCCCCGACCGCGTTCTGATCGACGACGACACGCCGCCCGCGGCGAGCTACGCCGGGGCGATGGCAGGCGCCGCCGGCCAGGCGCGGATCGTGTCATGGCGCTCGTCAGCAGTCGAGATCGAGGTCGATTCGGAGCTTGGCGGTGTCTTGGCCCTGCACGATAGCTGGTATCCCGGCTGGGTTGCCGAGATCGGCGGAAAGCGCGTGCCGATCCTGCGCGCCGACGTGCTGTTTCGGGGAGTCGAAGTACCGCGCGGCCGTCACCGCGTGACGTTCAGCTATGTGCCGTATTCGCTCGACAATCTCGCGCATGCGCTCAGGCTTGCGCTGCGGGGCCGGCAGTAGCGCTGCGGATGCCGCGTCGACGATCGGGCGTCAGCCGACGCGGCCCTGCATGCACTTCCTGATGAAGGGCAGGCGGCCCTTCTCGCCGGCGCGGGACCAGCCGCGCACATTGGCGATCCGCACGCATTCGCCCGGGCTGCGGGCCTGCTGCTGCTGCTGCTGCGACGGCGCGGCCTCGGTCGCCTGCCAGCTCAGCGAGATCGTGACGGCTGCGATGGTGGTGAAGATCAGCGCACCCATGGCGTGTCTCCGGAAACGCCGGACCTTGTACGCAAGGTCTGCGCGGTCGAAAAGACAGGGGTGCTGCCTGAAATGCAGGGAGGAGTGGCTACGCCCGAGTGCGGCAACGTCGACGCAAGCCTCACATGAAGCGCACGCCCAGGCGGGTCGGTCGTCGCCAGACGACCTGGCACTCGCGCCGGAAATGATCGACCTCGATCAAGAGCGTGAATTCATCCGGGATGCCGATGACGGTCTCCACCTCCAGCATCGCGCCGGTCTCCGACAGGTTGCGGACAATACCGGTAACGCCGCCGGCACGGTTGAACACAAGCGTGCCGGACTTGTAAGTGCGCTGGCGCGGCGGTGGTCGGCGTCGATCCTCCATGCTGCCATTGTCGGGCAGATCGTCTGCTTTTTCGTAAAATGAAATATGACTGGTTGCCGGTTCAGCGAAAGCAAACGTTTACCGAAACAGGCGGCCCAGGGCTGCACGCCGACCACGAGCGCGGGGCGCCGGTCGACACGCCGGCCTCGCATCACCAGACGGCGAACATGCGGCCGATGTCGAACACCACCGCACCGAGCGCGCAGATGACCAGGCCGCCGCCGATCAGCGTGACCATCAGTGCCGAATTGGCGCGCGAAAGCGTCTCTTTTTCAACCAGGTGCTTGTCAATCAGGTGCGCCATGGTCGCCGCCTCGACCGTTGCCAACCCAATGTTCCCCGGACGTCATACCATTTAACGCCCGAGTCGCCATGTGTGCCAAGAGAGAAGTTTACCCTGCGCCGCGCACCAGGGTTGCGTGCCGTGCAGCATCAGGCCTTGGCTTTTACGCAATTGCTATAGCCCGTTACCGGCCGTGACAGGCTGCGCTGCGGTTGCTAGGAAACGAGCCATCATCATCTCAAGCCGGGGGACATCATGCCGCTGAAGCCGAATTGTCCGGTCATCGCGATCGAGGAGCACTACTGGGACCAGGAGCTGGCGGCCCATGCGGCGACGGTCGAGCGCAACAAGTCGATCACCGACCGGCTGTTCGATATGGGCGAGGTCCGGCTCCGGGAGATGGACGAGGCCGGCGTCGACGTGCAGGTGCTCTCGCACGGCGCGCCGTCGGCGCAGCGCCTCACCGGTTCCGACGCGGCCGAGATCACCGCCCGCGTCAACGATCGCCTGGCCGCCTTCTGCGCCGGCAATCCGAAGAGGTTTGCCGCCTTCTGCGCGCTGCCGACCGCCGATCCGGCGGCGGCTGCGAACGAGCTCGAGCGCTGCGTCACCAGGAAGAACTTCAAGGGCGCGATGATCCATGGGCTCTCGAACGGGGAATTCCTCGACAGCCCGAAATACTGGCCGATCTACGAGCGCGCCGAAAAGCTGGACGTGCCGATCTACTTCCATCCGTCGGTGCCGCATCCGGCGGTGATGGAGGCCTATTACAAGGACTACGTGAAGGATTTCCCGATGGTGATCCGCGCCGCCTGGGGCTTCACGGTGGAGACCGCGACGCAGGCGCTGCGGATGTGCCTCTCGGGCGTGTTCGACAAGCATCCCAACCTGAAGATCGTCATCGGGCACCTCGGCGAGACGCTGCCGTTCCTGGTCTGGCGGGTCGACAATGCGCTGGCGCGCCCGGGCGGCAAGCCGATGAGCTTCCGGGACATCTTCTGCAATCACTTCTACATCACGACCTCGGGCAACTTCTCCAACCCGGCGCTGTTGTGCTGCGTGCAGGAGATGGGCATCGACCGCATCCTGTTCGCGATCGACTGGCCGTTCGTGCCGAACAAGCTCGGCACGGACTGGATCCCGCACATGCCCCTGTGCGAGGAGGACAAGATCAAGATCCTGTCCGGCAACGCCAAGCGGCTATTGAAGCTATAGCGGCGGCTGGACTACGGCGGGCGGTTGCGGAGCCGCCGGGCGCTACTCGCCGGGCCACAAGCTTTTCGTGGCGCCGCCGCCGCGCCGCTGTGCCGCCGGTGTGCCGAAGCCGTTGGTATCGAAGGTCACCGGATATCCGGTCGAGGCGCTGGGCTGCACGGCTCGCGGCCGCGCGCGCGGCTTCGCCCTGGCTACCGCCTTGCGTTTGGCTTTGGCCTTCTTCGCCTTCGGCCGCTCGATGGCGACTGCCGGCGGGGTGGCTTGGCCGGACTCGGCCGTCATCGGCGTCACGCTCCCAACCGGCTCGACGTCGGGCCGCGGCTCGACCGGGATTTCGGCCACCGGGGCCGGCGCGGCGGGCGCGGTTTCGACTGGCGCCGCCGTCGCTGCGGGCGGTGCGATGGCGGGCGCCGGATCTGGCGCCGGCGTTGCAGCAGCGGGCTCCGCCGCCCGGACAACCGGGGCTACGGCCTGCGCCGGCGGGGAGGGGGCGGCGGTGTCGGTCTCCGGCGGCAGCGGCGGGTCGACCACGGCGCGCTCGTCGACAGTGTCGACATCGTCCAGCGGCGCGGCTTCGCTCCGCGTTTCTGCGGTGCGGACAGCCGGCGCCGGTGGCGCGTCGACCGATGGCGGGTCCGGCGGTGCCGGCCGCATGCCGCCGGGCGAGACGGTGACGCCGGCGAACGGTCCCTGGTCGAGGCCGCTGCGGGCCTCGTTCGGCGTGTAGGCGAGCATGCGCGAGGCTTCCATCGGTCCGATCTTGGACTGATGCGCGATGTGCACGGCGGCGGTGAGGCCCAGGGCGGCGACGCCCAGCAGTGCGGTCGCAACGACCGCGCCGATCAGAAAGCGGAGGTCAGGCAGCATTCCGGTCGAACTCGGCGAATCACCGCATGAATAGCAGAGTCGCGCCGTTCCGACGAATGAAAGCCGCACTCGTTATGCGAGTCCCGCCGCAAGCGCAGCGAGTCGACCGCTGTGCGCGGGCGCGATTGTCGCCCCGGGCGCGGCATTGTAAGGGAAGGGCGCCCGCGCCGCGGCGCCGGTACGGGCCCGTAGCTCAATGGTTAGAGCCGGCCGCTCATAACGGTCTGGTTGGAGGTTCGAGTCCTCCCGGGCCCACCACACACTCGTATAGGTTGTGTCTCTCTTGCGGCGCTCGCTATGACTCGCGTGATTTCAAAGGGTTAGGCCAGGACTTCAATCACATTCCAGTCTCTGTTAGGGAACGATTGGGCGCGATTAGCGGCTTTCGGGGCGTCTGTCTCTGGCCCTAAAATTCCGTTTCCCGGCGGCCGTGCAGATGAAGTGCAGAGATCAGGCGCAGACGCGCTCGGAGTCCAATTTGAGCCACTGCGTTTTGCTTTTTCAGCAGCGCTGTTTCGACATGTGCATTGCGCGCGAAGTTTGAGTTAGCGCTTTCGCAACAAGCGACTCGACGGTGCATCGAGATTTTTTTGTCATCAACAGCGACCAAGGTGAGGATGCCTGCTATTATTTGTAGTTGAATATGGAGCGTATGAGCACAAGGGGTCTGATCTGGTCCTAATACGATCCTCGATTGTCTTTAACGCGTGAGCGTATGGCGGTGGACGACTTTCGAAATAAGGAGATTGCAGATCTTCGAAGGCGCCTCGCCGAACTTGATCAAGAGCGCGCGAGCGTCCTCACCAAGCTTGAGCAATTGAAGCAACATCGCACGGCCGAGGTGAGGCCCGAGCCGCCGGTGGAAACTGTTGCGGGCGTTGCAATCGCGCCGGCCCTCTCCAATGCCGAAAAGCTCGCCTTGTTTCGTTCGCTCTTTCGCGGTCGCGATGACGTCTTCCCACGCAGGTGGGAAAACGCGAAGACCGGCAAGGCGGGTTACGCGCCCGTATGCCACAATGAATGGGTTCGCGGCATCTGCGAGAAACCGCGGATCAAGTGCAGTAACTGCCCGAACCAGGCATTCGTGCCCGTTGCCGAGGACGTTGTAAGAAGCCATCTGCAGGGGCGGGACGTTGCCAATCCGGGAAAGGCGGAGCCGTTCACGGCAGGCGTCTATCCGCTCATGACGGATGAGACCTGCTGGTTCTTGGCTGCCGACTTCGACAAGCAGTTTTGGCAGCGGGATGCGCTGGCGTTCCTGGCGACATGCCGGGAGAAGGGTGTGCCGGCAGCCCTTGAGCGTTCCCGTTCCGGCAATGGCGGTCACGTCTGGATCTTCTTCTCGGAACCTGTGCCGGCATCCGAGGCGCGCAAGCTTGGTGCCCATCTGGTGACGGAGACGATGGAGCGCTGCCCCGATTTGGGGTTTGAATCGTACGATCGGTTCTTTCCCAGCCAGGACACCATGCCTGCCGGCGGGTTTGGCAACCTAATTGCGTTACCGTTGCAGAACGGTCCTCGGCAGATGGGCAACAGTGTCTTTGTAGACGACGAACTGCGACAGTATGACGATCAGTGGACTTTCCTGTCGAACCTCAAGCGAATGAGGCGAGTCGAGGTCGCCAACCTGGTGGACCATGCGTCGGCTGCAGGGCGGATTCTGGGCGTACGCCTTCCAATCGATGACGACAACGAGGAGCCCTGGATGGCTCCACCGTCGCGGCGAAGAGCCGAGCAACCGATCGTTGGCGAGATCCCGGCGAGGGTCGAAGTAGTCCTGGGCAATCAGGTGTACATCGATCGGAGCGTCTTGCCGCCAGCGCTCGTCAATCGTCTCATCCGTCTCGCGGCATTTCAGAATCCTGAATTCTATGCCGCGCAAGCGATGCGGCTACCGACCTTCGGCAAGCCGCGCGTGATTTCTTGTGCG
>Ga0073934_10005242_pt1 | contig 20347 bp, 14 predicted proteins | sample LarsenN4metaG_FD_76834 | JGI IMG/M metagenome (GOLD analysis project Ga0073934, IMG submission 76834) | Hot spring sediment bacterial and archeal communities from British Columbia, Canada, to study Microbial Dark Matter (Phase II) - Larsen... ... | reverse complement strand
GAAGTCATATCGCACCGGTTCTTTGCCGGGGAGATCGTCGTCCATGTGCTCGCCGACAGCCAGCCCGACGGCTTCACGCCGGTCGCAGGCGGGCTCGAGGACGTCTATTTCGCGACCCTCGCCCAGACCCGCCGCGCCCCCGCCGCCGCTGCCGCCGCCTGAGGGGGAACAGGCCGATGCTCACCGCCTCGCTCGCCGCGTTCGAGATCCGCTACCAGCTGAAAAACCCGGTGTTCTGGGTCTCGGCCTTCATCTTCTTCCTGATCGGCTTCGGCATCGCCGCAAGCAACAATGTCAGCATCGGCACGCCCCCCTCGGTGCACGAGAATTCGCCCTTCGCGGTGACCATCGCGATGGCCTTGCTCGGGCTGTTCTACCTGTTCGTGATCACCTCCTTCGTCGCCAATGCCGTGGTGCGCGACGATACCACCGGCTTCGGCCCGATGATCCGCGCGACCCCGGTGGGCCGCACCAGCTTCCTCGCCGGACGCTTTCTCGGCGGGCTGGCGATCGCAATCATCGGATTTGCCGCGGTGCCGCTCGGCATTGCGCTCGGCGCGGCGATGCCGTGGGTCGATCCGCAGACCGTGGGGCCGGGCGGCTTTGCCACCTATGCCTGGCCCTTCCTCGTCATCGCCCTGCCCAACCTGATCCTGTCCTCGGCGCTGCTGTTCAGCCTCGCGACCGTGACGCGTTCGATGCTGGCGAGCTATATCGGGGTGCTGGTGCTGGTGATGGGCTATCTCACCGTCACCGCGATCCTCGGCAGCGAGCCGGCCTATCAGGACGCGCTGGCGCGGTACGAGCCGATGGCGATCGGCGCGATCGGCGAGGTCTCGCGCTACTGGACCGCGGCGGAGATGAACAGCCGCCCGATTCCGTTCGAAGGCAATCTGCTGATCAACCGGCTGCTGGCGCTCGGGCTGGCGGCGCTGCTGCTCGGCTTTGCCTGGATGCGGTTCAGCATGACCGAGCGCGCGCCCTCGCGCTGGCGGCAGCGGCGGCTGGCGAAGCAGGCCGCGCGCGCGGCCGAGGCCGAGGCCGTGCCCCCGCGTACGCTAGCCGCACCTGCACGCCGCAGTTTCGGCGCGGGCCATGCGGGGCTGAGCTTCTGGACCCGGCTCAAGGCCGAAACCCTGCTGGTGCTGAAAAGCCCCGGCCTGATCGTGCTGCTGCTGCTCGCGCTGGCGATGACCAGCTTCAGCCTGGTCTTTTCCGAAACGCTGTTCGGCACCCCGTCCTATCCGCTCACCGCCGATATCGTCACCAACGTCGCGGGCAACATGTTCCTGTTCACCCTGATCGTCGCGGTGTTCTACGGCGGTGAACTGGTATGGCGCGAGCGCGACGTGAAGATCGCCGAGATCATCGATGCCGCGCCGGTGCCGGCCTGGGTGATGTTCCTGCCCAAGATCCTGGCGATCTTCGCCGTGCTGATGGCGATGTCGCTCGCCGGGATGCTGGCAGGGGTGATCTACCAGCTCGCGCGCGGGGCCGAGAGCATCGATCTCGGGCTCTACCTCGTGGCCTATGTCCTGCCGCAGAGCATCGACCTGCTGCTGGTGGCGGTGCTGGCGGTGTTCTTCCAGGTGCTCAGCCCCAACAAATATATCGGCTGGGGGCTGTTCCTGGTGTGGTTCGTCTCGCGCATCTTCCTGACGAACCTCGGCTATACCAACATGCTCTACACCTACGGCGCGAATCCGGCCGAGCCGCTCAGCGACATGAACGGCACCGGCGGGTTCATCGTGGGCGGGCTGATCGCGCGCGCCTACTGGATGTGCTTCGGGCTGCTGCTGCTGGTGCTGGCGCACTGGGCCTGGCCGCGCGGAACCGTCGTGGCGGTGGTGCCGCGGCTGAAGGGCATGGGTCGGCGCGTGAGCCTCGCCTCGGGCGGGGTGGCGCTGGCGGCGATCGGCGGGATGATCGGCACGGGGTTGGTGATCCACCACAACATCCATGTGCTCAACACCTACGAGACCGCCGACGAGCGCGAAGCGCGCACCGCGGAGCTCGAGCGCAAGTATCTCAAGTACGAAACCCTGCCGCGCCCCGTGGTGACCGACGTCGTCTTCGACGTGGCGATCTATCCCGATGAGCGGCGGATGACGGTTACGGGCCATTACGATCTGCGCAACGACAGCGGCGTGCCGATCCGCGAGGTGCACGTGCGCCAGGGTGACGAGGCGGTGACGTTCTCCCGGCTCGAACTCGCCGGTGCGCGGCTCACCAGTCACGACAAGCGCCATGCCTATCGCATCTTCCGCTTCGACACCCCGCTCGCCCCCGGCGCGACCACGCGGCTCGATTTCGCCTCGCAGGTCTGGCGGCGCGGCTTTCCCAACGGGCAGGCCGATACCGACATCGTCGCCAACGGCACCTTCGTCAATAATTTCGCCTTCGCGCCGGTCATCGGCATGGATCGCCGCGGGCTGCTGCAGGACCGGATCGAGCGGCGGCGCCAGGGCCTGCCCGACGAGCTGCGCACCGCCCGGCTGGAGGACACCGCAGCGCAGAAGGAGAACTATATCCACGCCGACTGGGTCAATTCGCGCATCACCATCAGCACCGTTGCCGACCAGGTGCCGATCGCGCCGGGCAACAAGGTGTCCGACACGGTGAAGGACGGACGCCGGATCGCGGTGTTCGAAAGCCCGGCGCCGATCCTCAACTTCTTCTCGGTGCAATCGGCGCGTTATGCCGAGGCCGAGGATCGCTTCGGCGACGTGCGCCTCAGCGTCTATCACGATCCGCGCCATGCCTGGAACGTGCCGGCGATGCTCAAGGCGATGAAGGCCTCGCTGGGCTACTACACGCGCAATTTCGGTCCCTACCAGTTCGGCTATGCGCGGATCATCGAGTTTCCGGGCTACGGCGACTTCGCGCAGGCCTTTGCCGGGACCATGCCCTATTCCGAAAGCATCGGCTTTGCCGCCGATGTGCGCGATCCCGAGACGATCGACTATGTCACTTTCGTCACCGCGCACGAAGTCGGCCACCAGTACTGGGCGCACCAGATCGTGGGCGGGGACATGCAGGGCGCGACCATGCTGTCGGAAACCCTCGCCGAATACAGCGCGCTGATGGTGATGAAGGAGCTCTATGGCGAGGACAAGATCCGCCGCTTCCTCAAATACGAGCTCGACCGCTACCTCGCCGGCCGCAAGGGCGATGTGCTCGACGAACAGCCGCTGATGCGGGTCGAGAACCAGCAGCACATCCATTACAACAAGGGCGGGATTGCGATGTACCTGCTCCAGCACCGGCTGGGCGAGGATGCGGTCAACCGCGCGCTTGCGCGGCTGATCGAAAGCTACCGCTTCAAGGGGGCGCCGTTCCCGCGCAGCCTCGATCTGGTGAACGAGCTGCGCAAGGAGGCCAAGACGCCCGAACAGCAGGCCCTGATCACCGATCTGTTCGAGGCGATCACGATCTATGATCTCAAGGCCAAATCGGCGCGCACCCAGCGCACCGCCGATGGCCGCTGGGTGACCCGCATCACTGTCGAGGCGGGCAAGTTCACCGCCGATGCCAAGGGCAATGAAACCCCCGCCCGGCTCGCCGAGAACATCGAGATCGGCCTGTTCACCGCCCGGCCCGAGGAAGGCGCCTTCGACAAGGCCGACGTGCTCTCGATGCGGCGCCATCCGATCCGCGCCGGGCAGCAGGTGATCGAGGTGGTGACCGCGAAGAAGCCGCTTTTCGCCGGGATCGATCCCTACAATTTCTACATCGACAGGGACTCGGACGACAACGTGATAGCGGTCGAATAGGGCTCTAGCGGAAGCGCGATGGCTTGAGATCGTACTTGGCGAGCTTGTCGTAGATGGTCCTGCGCGGGGTCTGCAGCATCGTCTGCAGCCGCGCCATATCGCCCCGGCATAGCCGCAGCGCATCCTCGAGCACGGTGCGTTCGAAATCGGCGACGATCGCCTGCAGCGGGCGCTGGCCGGCGAGCGGTGCCGGGCGGACGTCGATGTCCGCAAGACCCAGCACGAAGGCGCGGGCATAGGCGCTCAATTCGTGCAGGTTGCCGGGCCAGTCGTGCGACTGGACGTGGCGCCACTGTTCCGCGCCGATCGCCGGGGCGACGAGATCGCGTTCGCGCGCATGGCGCGCGACGAACAGGCGGAAGATCTCGGGCACGTCCTCGCGCCGCTGGCTGAGCGGGGGAAAGGCGATCTGCACCGCACCGAGCCGGTGCCACAGCGGATCGGCCGCGGTCCCCGGCCCGGCCTGTGCCCCGTCGTCGGCCAGCCGGGCGATGATGATGCGGATATTGAGCCGCCGCGCGCTGGTCGCGCCGATCGGCAGCACGTGGCGCCTTTCGACCAGCGACGCGAGCCTTGCGGACAGCACCGGACCGGCGACGGCGATGTCGTCGAGGAAAAGCGTCCCGCCATTGGCGCGCTCGACCAGGCCGGTGCGCGACAGGCCCGCTCCCGGATCGCGTCCGAACAGCAGCAGTTCGGCATCTTCGTGGGCGAGGATCCCGGCATCGACCACCACGAAGGGGCGGCTCCGGCGCGGGCTGAGATCGTGGATCAGCCGCGCCGCGTGGCTCTTGCCGGTGCCTGCCGGGCCGGTCAGCACCACATCGATCTCCGAACGTGCGACTCCCTCGATCACCGAACGCAGCCGCGCGGCGGCGGGCGATGTTCCGGGGATCATCTCTGCGGCGCCGCGCCCTGCTTCCTCGCGCAGCCGCCGGTTCTCCAGCGCCAGCGCGCGGCGCTCGCTCGCGGCGCGCACCGCGCGGATGAGATCGGCCGAGGCGTAGGGCTTGGTCAGGAAATCGGCCGCGCCGTTCTTCATCGCCGCCACCGCCATGGCGATGTCGCCGTGGCCCGTGGTGAGGATCACCGGCAATTCGGGATCGATCTGGCGCAGCTGGGCGAAGAAGGCGATCCCGTCGATTCCCGGCATCCGCACGTCGCTCACCACCACGCCTGCATAGTCGGGGGTGAGCCAGGCCAGCGCGGCGCGGGCATCGGCGAAGGCGACGACTTCCGCCCCTTCGAGGCTGAGCGCCTGCATCGATGCGTCGCGCAGGGCCGGATCGTCTTCGACCAGCGCGACCATGAGGGGGGTGGGGGCGGCGTTCATGCGGCAGGCATGACCATGGTGAAGCGCGCGCCGCGGGGCGTGTCCTCGTGGACCAGATCACCGCCGAGCTGCCGCATGATGTCGCGTGCGATGGCAAGGCCGAGCCCTATGCCCTCGCTCTTGGAGGTCACGAAGGGCTGGAACAGCGTGTCGCGCAGATCGGGCTGCACCCCGGGTCCGTCGTCGCTGACGCTGAGCCGCAGCGTGTCGTCCGCGCGCGTGATCGCCAGCGCGATCTGGCCGCCCTCGCGCGCCGCCTGCACCGCGTTCTGGAGCAGGTTGACGAGCACCTGTTCGAGCTGGACATGGCGGGCGCGCACGGTGGCGGCGGCGGCTTCGGGGTCGGGCCGCACCAGCGTCAGGCCCTTGTGCCGGATCTGGTCGCGCAGCAGCAGCAGCGATCCGTCGATCACCGCGGCGAGCGTGACGAGGCGCGGTTCCTCGACCGAACGGCGGCTGAAGTGGAGCTGTTCCTCGGTGATGGCGCCGATGCGCCCGGCGAGCCCGGCGATCCGGACGAAATTTTCGGCCGCCTCGTCACGGCGATCGGTCTCGAGCAGGCGCTGGCCGCTTTCGGCATAGACCCGCATCGCGGCAAGCGGCTGGCGGATCTCGTGGCCCAGCCCCGCGGTTATCTGGCCGAGGGTGGCGAGGCGGTTGGCCTGCTGCAGCTGCTCGCGCAGCGCCGCGGTCTGCCCGGCGATGGCGGCGGCGGCACGGGCCTGGCGCTGGCGCCGCCAGAGATAAGCGGCCACCCCCGCCAGAGCGATCAGCGCAAGCGCGATCACCCCCGCCAGCCTTCCGTTGGCAATCGCCACCGACAGCCGCGCCGAGGGATCGGCGAGCAGGTGCAGCTCCCACCCGATCGGAGCGATCGGCTGGATCTTCTCGATCATCCGCACTGCTGCGGCGGGCTGGCCGCTGGCGGGCGTTTCGAAGGGTTGCGGCTGGGCGACGCCGAAGCGCATCGCGTCGCGCGCCGGATCGCGCGCCGCGTTGCGCGCCCCGTTTCCCGCGGCGCGAAAGCGCCAGGCCGGGTTGCTGGCGAGCAACACGATCCCGCCCGCATCGGTGACGAACACCCCGTCCTCGGCATCGCGCCACTTGGCCTCGAGCCCATCGAATTCGACCTTGACCGCCACCACTCCGAGCGGGTCGGCCGCCGGCCCCACCCGCTCGGCCAGGTAGAGCCCCGGCCGCCGGCTCACGGTGCCGAGCGCGAATTCGGTGGCGGTGCCATTCGCGAGCGCGCCGCTGAAATAGTCGCGGAAGCCATAGTTCGAGCCGACGAAGCTGTCGGGCCGGTTCCAGTTGCTCGCCGCCAGCGTGGTGCCGCGCGCGTCCATCAGGTAGATCGCGGCGGCATCGGTCTGCTGCGCCAGCGCCGCCAGCCTGCGGTTGAGCAGGTCGCGCCCGCCGCTCCGGCCTGCAAGCAGCGCGGCGACCTCGGGATCGACAGCGAGCACGCGCGGGACAAGGGTGAACTTGTTGAGCTCGCTCTCCAGCCCCGCGGCGAGGATTGCCGCCCGGCTGGTGGCGGCGGCGCGGGTCTCGGCAAGCGCGCTCACCCGCATCGCGCGGTCGAGCCCGAGCATCGCCAGCGCAGCGAGCAACGCCAGCCCCACCAGCGCGATCGCCGCCAGATACCAGCGCCCCAGACGCTCTCGCATTAGTGCGCGATCCTCCCTTGCCCGAAAGCGCCATGTGCGCCTTTCCGCACGCCGCGCAAGAAATTTGTGCGGATTTTCGCACAATATGACAGGTGTGTGAATCCAAGTCCTTGAATATGCGAAGGTCGGCCGAAAGCGGCGATTTGCTTGCAGCCGCCGGCCGGCGGACTGATCCTTGACGCCGGAGAGTTCAAGGCCGGGGGAACCAGCGACCCATGGGTTCGCAAGCAGCCATGTCATCGGGGGCCATCGCTCCGCCGGCGAAGAAGCCGTTCTATCGCCAGCTCTATGTGCAGGTGCTGGCGGCGATTGCCGTCGGCGCCGCGCTCGGCCATCTCGCGCCCGAACTGGGCGTGGCGCTGAAGCCGCTCGGCGACGGCTTCATCAAGCTCGTCAAGATGATCATCGCCCCGGTCATCTTCCTCACGGTGGCCACCGGCATCGCCGGGATGCGCGACATGAAGGCCGTGGGTTCGGTGGCGGGCAAGGCCTTTGCCTATTTCCTCACTTTCTCGACGATGGCGCTGATCATCGGGCTGGTGGTCGGCAATGTGGTGCAGCCGGGCGCGGGATTGGGAATCGATCCGGCCACGCTGGACACAGGTTCGGTGGCCGAGTTTGCCGACAAGGCCGAAGCGCAGTCGATCAGCGGATTTCTGCTCAACATCATCCCCGACACGCTGTTCAGCGCTATGACCGATGGGCAGATCCTGCAGGTGCTGCTGGTGGCGATCCTTGCCGGGGTGGCGATTGCGCTGACCCGCCCCGCGAGCGACCTGGTGATGGACGTCATGACGTCCTTCAGCGCGGTGGTGTTCCGGCTGGTGCACATGCTGATGAAGCTCGCCCCGATCGGCGCCTTCGGGGCGATGGCCTTCACCATCGGCGAATTCGGGATCGGCAGCCTCGCCAATCTCGCGGCGCTGGTGGCGACGTTCTACCTCACCTCGCTGCTGTTCGTGGTGGTGGTGCTGGGGCTGGTGGGATGGTTCAACGGCTTTTCGATCTTCGCCTTGATCCGTTACCTGCGCGAAGAATTGCTGCTGGTGCTCGGCACGTCATCCTCAGAGGCGGCGCTGCCGAGCCTGATGGAGAAGATGGAGATCGCCGGGTGCCGCAAGGCGGTGGTCGGCCTGGTGGTGCCGACCGGCTATTCCTTCAATCTCGACGGCACCAACATCTACATGACGCTGGCCGCATTGTTCATCGCGCAGGCGGTGGGGGTCGAGCTGAGCCTGGGCGAACAGCTGACGCTGGTGCTGGTGGCGATGATCAGTTCCAAGGGCGCGGCCGGGGTAACGGGATCGGGCTTCGTGATCCTTGCCGCAACGCTTTCGGTGGTGCCGAGCGTCCCGGTGGCGGGCATGGCGCTGATCCTCGGGATCGATCGCTTCATGAGCGAATGCCGCGCGCTCACCAATTTCATCGGCAACGCGGTGGCGACCATCGTCGTGGCGCAATGGGAGAACGCGCTCGACCGCGAGCGGCTGGCCGCGGCGCTGGCGGGCACGCCCTTGCCGCTGCCGCAGGAGGATATCGAGCGCCATGAGCGCAGCGGGCCGGTGAGCGAGAAGCTGGCCGAAGTGCTGGAGGAGCGTGCGTGATCGCGCGGCGTCACCTGCTTGCGGCGGGCGCGCTGCTCGCGCTGGTGGCGGGGCCGGTGGCCACGCCGCTCGCCGCGGCCGAGCCGGGCCGCGAAGAGATCCTGCTGTGGCCGGGCCGTCCGCCGGGCAATGGTGCGGTGACGGGTCCGGAAAAGATCGGCGGCGAGGGCGCGGGCTATGGTGCGGTCTCGAACATCGCCACCCCGCGGATGCGGGTCTACCGACCGCAGGTGCCCAATGGCGCGGCGGTGCTGGTGGCGGGCGGGGGCGGCTATTTCCGCATCCAGCTGTGGAAGGAAAGCACCCCTGCGGCCCAATGGCTGCAGGCGCGCGGCTTCACCGTGTTCGAACTGCTCTACCGCCTGCCCAATGACGGCTGGGATGCCAGCGCGCCCTTCATGGATGCGCAGCGGGCAATGAAGATCATCCGCACCCGCGCAAGCGAATTCGGGGTCGATCCGGCGAAGATCGGGATCATGGGCTTTTCCGCCGGTGGCCACCTGGCCGGTTTCACCGCCTATCAGCCCGCCCGCGCGCTTTATGCCGGGGCCGACACCTATGAAAATGTTTCGGCCCGGCCCGATTTCGCGGTGCTGCTGTTCCCGGTGGTGACCTTGCGCAAGCCCTACGACACCACCCGCACCCGGCGCGAAATCGTCGGCGAGAAGGCCGGCATCGAGGCCGAGACCGAATGGTCGCTCGATACCCATGCGGGTAAGGACGCGCCGCCCACCATCATCTTTGCCGCAGCCGACGATCCGACCACGCCGCCGGGCCACGGCATCCTGTTGTTCGAGACTCTCATCGCCGCCGGGGCGAGCGCGGAACTGCACCTGTTTCGCGACGGTGGCCATGGTTGGGGTCTGGGCAAGCCCGATCAGGTCATCAGCCAATGGCCCGCGCTGTTCGAACACTGGGCGCGTTCGCTGGAAATTATTGAAAAACAGGGAGAATGACAATGTCGACAAGGCTTCTGGGCAAGCTTGCCCTGATGTGCGGATGCAGCCTCATCGCCGCCACCGCCGCCCATGCACAGGATACCGAGGTGTCGGCCGCCACCGATGCCCCGCCGCCCGAGCGCGAGATCATCGTCACCGGCACCCAGATCCAGGGCGCGAAGATCAACGACGTGCTGCCCGTCACCGTGGTTGACGAGGTCGACATCCAGAACATCGCCGCCACGTCGGGTGACGAATTGTTCCGCGCCATCCCGCAGGTGGGCTCGGTCGCGTTCAACGAGCAGAACGACGTCACCTCGAACAATGCCCGCGGCGATGCCGCCTCGATCAACCTGCGCGATCTGGGCACCGGCAATACGCTGCTGCTGATCAACGGGCGGCGCATGGTGCTCAACCCGGGCTTCCAGACCGAGTTGCTGGTGCCGGTGGTCAGCCCCGACACCAACGAGATCGCGCCGGGCAGCGTGCGCCGGATCGAGGTGCTGCGCGACGGTGCCTCGGCGATCTACGGCGCGGACGCGGTGGCGGGCGTGGTCAACACCGTGCTGCGCGGCAACCGCAGGGGCGGCTTCCTTGAAGGGGAACTGCGCCTGTCGGACGGCACCAGCGCCTATGCGACGCAGATCAACGGCGGGTTCGGCTTCGATTTTGCCGACGGCCGCGCGAACCTGACCGTCTACGGCAACTATTTCCACGAGAACGATACGCCCGCCGCGGCGCGGCCCTATTCCTCCGATGACGACAAGCGTCCGCTGGTGGTCGGCACCGATTTCGAGGACAACGCCTCGTTCAACAACCGCAACACTTTCGGCCCCTTCGGCCAGTTCGACATCCAGGCACCGTCGAACCGCACACCGATCGGGGATGACGACTTTTTCCTTCAGCCGTCGACCTTCCCCGGCTGCCGCCTCGATTTCGGCGACGGAATCTGCGCCCGCAACGGCACGACGCCGGTCACCGATGTGCGTTACAACCGCGCCTTCGGCACAACGCTGATCAGCGAGAAGACCCGCTACAACGCCGCCTTGCTGTTCAATTACGAATTCAGCGACAATGTCGAAGGCTATTTCGAGGGCACCTATTACCGTTCGGAAAGCAGCCGCAACATCACCCCCGCGGCCATTCTCAGCGCGGTGCCGGTGGGGATTTCGCGCAATGCCTACTGGAACCCCTTCGGCCCGGTGACCTTCCCCGACGGCACGCCCAACCCCAACCGCCTGCCCGGCACGACCATCGCCTCGACCGGCGCGGACATCATCATGGAGCGTTACCGCTTCGTCGACGCCGGCAACCGCACGGTTGATGTCGACAAGGATTCCTACCGCCTGGTCGCGGGCCTGCGCGGCAATCTCGGCGATTGGGATTTCGACACCGGCTTCGTCTATTCCGAGGCCAAGACCACCGACCTTGAAGGCAACCGTGTCTCGCTGACCCTGCTCCAGGAGGCGATCAACCGCTCGACGCCGGACGCCTACAACCCCTTCAACGGCGGCTGCATCGATGATCCGGCCAACGGCGATTGCACCCCGAACCCGCAAAGCTCGATCGATCCGTTCCTGATCGACGTGTTCCGCAAGGGCGGCACCACGCTTGCTCTGGCCGATTTCAAGGTCAGCAACAGCGAGTTGTTCAGCCTGCCGGGCGGCGAGGTGGGGATCGCGGCAGGGATCGAATGGCGGCGCGAGACCTTCTTCGACGATCGCGATCCGCGCATTGACGGCACCATCACCTGGACCGACAGCGTCACCGGCGTGTTCGACGGCAGCGATGTGGTCGGCACCAGCGCCTCGCCCGACACCAGCGGTACCCGGGAGGCCTATTCGGCCTTCATCGAAACCTTTGTCCCGCTGGTGAGCGAGGATATGGACATTCCGCTGATCCACGCGCTCAATCTCCAGCTCGCGGGCCGAATGGAGCACTTCAAGGATATCGACGAAACCGCCATCGTCCCGCGGGTCGCGGCGTCGTGGACCGTGTTCCCCGGCCTGATGCTGCGCGGCGCATGGTCGCAGGGCTTCCGCGCGCCGAACCTCGTTCAGGTCAATGACGAAGGCACCACCCGTTCCAACACCCGCGACGATTTCGTGATCTGTCAGGCGCAGGTCGAACGGGGTCTGATTGACGACCTCGGCGCGTGTCCGGGTGAGGGCGTGATCAGCTTCCGTTCGGGTTCTGACCAGCTCCGGCCCGAGGACAGCGAGAGCATCAACCTCGGCATCGTGCTCGAGCCCGAATTCATCCCCGGCCTGACGCTGACTGCGGATTACTGGCGCGTGAAGCAGACCGATCTCGTCGGCACCTTCGGCGATGACAATGCCATCGCGCTCGATCTGCTGCTGCGACTTAACGGCAGCAGCAACCCCAACGTGATCCGTGCCGACCCGACCCAGGAGCAGATCGATCTGTTCGAGGGCACGAGCCTCGCTCCGGCGGGAGAGATCATCCGGGTGCTTGACCCCTACCTCAACCTCGACAGCCGCACCTCGAAGGGCTGGGATTTCGGGCTGTCGTACAACGTCCCCGATTTCGGCATGGGCGACTTCCGCCTGCGCTTCAACGCAGCGCGGCTGGAGGGCTTTGTCCAGTCCGCAGGGGCCGACGGCCAGCTTCTGCTCGATGCGGTGGCCGCCGGCGAGCTGCCACCGGAAGTGCGGATCGAGGGGCTGGGCGAGCTGCTCGAACTCGACGGACGGCCCAAGTGGCGCTTCAGCGGCTCGGTCAACTGGGAAAACGGTCCGGTCGATATCTCGGTGTTCGCCAATTATGTCGGCGAGGTGTGGAACACCAGCGTCAGCCGCGACGTGCCGATCGTGTCGGATGATCCCAACGCGAATTTCTATCGCGTGGACGACATGCTGACGATCAACACCGCCTTCACCTTCACCATCGAGAGCGAAGGTCTGCTCGACGGCACGCGTCTGCGCGTGGGGGTGAACAACCTGTTCGACCAGGACCCGCCGCTGGCCGACGAAACCTACGGCTTCCTCAGCCAGCTCCATTCGCCGCGCGGGCGCGTGGTGCGCTTCGAAATTCGCAAGAATTTCTGATGCGAACGGGTCGTCAGCAGTGGCTTGCGCTGCTGATGCTGGCTCTGGCGACGGGGGCGTGCACGCATGCGGCGCCCCCCGAGCCGGGGACGGTGCCCGCGGCGGCAGCAGCTGCGGCGGGAGATGAATGCCGCAGCGCCGAGGCCACCCTGCATTTCGATTTCGACGGGGCTTCGGCCTCGGCCTGCGCGGTGACGGGGGAGCGCGACTTCACCCTGCTCGTCACTCCCGAGCATGCCCCGCCGATCAATCCCAGCCCGTGGTATGCCTTCCGCTACACGGCCGAAGGGGAAGCGCCCGTCACCGTCACCTTGCGCTATCTCGGCGGGCCGCACCGTTATGCGCCCAAGTGGAGCGATGGCGGCGGAACATGGCGCGCCATCGCCGCCGAGCCGACCGCCGACGGCAAGGGCGCGGTCCTGCGCCTGCCGGCAGGCGGAGGGATCGTCGCCGCGCAGGAGATCGTTGCCCCGGAGGACACCCGCGCCGATCTGGCGCGGTGGAGCGCGGCGAGCGGCGCGCAGCCTTTCACGCTCGGCCGTTCACACGATGGCCGCCCGCTCGAGGCGATCCGGCTGGGACGCGCCGATGCGCCGCGGCTGGTGGTGCTGATCGGCCGCCAGCATCCGCCCGAGGTGACCGGGGCGATCGCGATGCGCGCCTTCGTCGATACGCTGGCGGCGCAGGCTGCCAACGGCGGGTCGCCGTTGGGCGATGTCCAGTTCCTGGTGGTGCCGATGCTCAATCCCGACGGGGTGGTGCGCGGCCACTGGCGCGCCAATCGCGGCGCGGTGGATCTCAACCGCGACTGGGGGCTCTTCACCCAGCCCGAAACCCGCGCCGTCAAGGCCTGGCTCGATGCCCTGCCGCAAGGCGTGCGGCCGGTGCTGATGGTCGACTTCCACTCGACCCGCAGCAACCTGTTCTACGTGCAGGGACCGGATGAGGCGAGCGCAGCGCAACAGCGTTTCCTCGCCGCCTGGCTCGCGGGGCGCGAGACCGCGCTGCCGGGCTACCCCTTCACCCTCGAGCCGCGCAACGCCAATCCCGGCAGCGGCACCGCCAAGAACTGGTTCCACACCGCCTACGCCATTCCGGCCTATACCTACGAGGTCGCCGACGATGCCGATCGCGATGCCACCCGCGCCGCGGCGCAGGCCTTGGCAGGGACCCTTGTTCCGGCGCTCGAGGCGCTGGCAGACCAGCGGTAGGCGGCCGGGACCCATGGCGGAACGCCAATCTTCCAATCCATAAAATAGAATGGTTTTGAAGATATATTGAATTTTTCAGTGGTCAATCGCTCGGCTAGACCCCGGCTCGCAAGTGGCACGGCGAAAGGTCTGGACCATGGATAGAGCCAATCAGATACCCGATCCGGCGCAGGACAAGGCGGCTGCGCGCGCCGCGCTGGCGGTTCGGCCCGGGCTGCGGCTGGTGAGCACCGGCCTCAGGCTCGCTGCGCCTGTCGCGGCGTCCGATCCGCAATGGGATGGGCCCTTCATGGATCTGCTCGATTGGCTCGAGATTCCGCTCGAGCCGGTGGCAGCCGCGCGCGCGCCGGGGCTGCGCAAGATGGCCGACTGGGCGCGCCCGGCGCCCACGCCTGCAACCGCGCCGCGCTTCGCCCCGTGGCAGGCGATCTCGCCCGTGGCCTGGCAGCACGGCGGCGCGCCCGAACTGCCCCGGGCCGATTGGGCCGCGAGCTACCTGTACGATTCCGGCATCGGCAGCGCCGCACGTGGCGGCGTGATCGATGTGAAGCTGATGTCGCCGCATCCGGCTGCCTGTGCCGCGCCCGAACCCGGCCTGCCGCCGCTGCCGCGCCCCGCCGTCACCCGGGCGATGATCCGCGCCGCGCGCGCCGAAGGGCGCAAGCGTCTTGCGATCATCGTCGCCGCCGGCCAGCGCAACGCGCTCGCGCGGCAATTGCTGCTGGCCGAGCGCGAACTGACCCGCGAGGGACTGGAGCTTGATATCCTCGCAGTGGAGCAGGCGATTGTCGGATTGCTGGCAGCGCGGCCGCGCTGGGACGGGCTGATCGTGATGCCCGATCTTCGCAGCATCGCCTTTACGCTGCTCGCCGAGGCAAGCCGGATCCGCGGGCCGTGGCCGATGCTGTGGCACGATGCCCAGGGGCCGGTGCTGGTCGCGAGCGAGGCGCTGGTCGAGGCCGGCGCCCGCCTGCCGCTCGATGCCGTCGTGCTCGGGCAGGCGCTCGCCCTGAGCCTGCGCCACGCCGGAAAGCTGGCCGCTGCGCACCGCTTGCATGAAGCCGCCGCGCGGCTGCGCGAAAGCGGCGTCGTCACCGCCGCGCGCGGATCGCCCGCCCCCTATGTCACCACGCTGGACGATGCCGCCTTCGTGAAGATGCTCTGCGCCGGGCCGGGCGCCGCCACACGTGCGGTGCCGTCCTGGCGCGCGCTCGGGGATACCCCGGCGAGCGGAACCGGCGGCGATCCCGTCCGTCTTTCTCTCGTCGCCTCGCTTCCTCAAACCCCCCGCTAACCCCCCGTTTCGAAAGGTCGCTCCCCATGCCTAGCCGCAAGATCGTCGCCAACGAGCTGGCCCATGTGCTGCGCCAGATCTCCCACCCCGATCGCATCCGCCTGCTGCTCAAGCTCCAGTCCGGTGATCTGACCGTCAACGAGCTGGCCGATGCGCTGGAGATCCCGGCGACCCGCGTGTCGCAGCATCTCGGTGTGCTGCGCGCGGTCGCGCTGGTGGAGACCGAGGCCCAGGCGCAGAAGCGGGTCTACCGCCTGAGCCAGCCGGACCTTGCCGTCTGGCTGATCGACGGCATCGACTTCATCGCCCACCGGCTCGGCCGCGCCAGCGCCGCCGATATCGCCACGGCCAAGGAATTGTGGCAGCAGGAAGCGCTGGAAACCGTGATCTAAGGGGCGCCTCAGGCTGCGGGGCGGCGCATCAGCGCCGGAATCTCGGTCTTGGCCGGATCCTGCGAGCGACGACCGTAGCGTTGCACGAGTTCGCTCCACTCTACGATCAGGCTGCCTCCGGTGCTCTGGTGGAGCTTTTCCCACGAGGACAGCATCTCGAGACAGGCGTGGTCGATATAGTCGAGCTTTTCGACGTGGATGTGCACCTCCGCGCCGCGCGGGGCATTTTCCAGCGCGGCCGACAGTTGCGGGATCGAGAAGAAGGTGGCCGAGCCGGTCATCCACACGTCGGTGCGGTTGGTGGTCTCGTCATGGGTCACCGCGATCGACAGGTGCGAGAAGGTGTAGACCAGCTTCAGTGTCGCCAGCACGAAGCCGAGGATCACGCCGGTGAGCAGATCGATCGCCACCACGCCGATCAGGGTGACGAAATAGATCGCCAGCTCCTGCTTGCCGAATTCGGCGATCTTGCGGATCTGCGCGACATTGACGAGCTTGTAGCCGGTATAGACGAGGATCGCGGCGAGCACCGCGGTCGGGATCTGGTTGAGCACGAAGGGGAAGGCGATCACCGCCAGCAGCAGCCAGACCCCGTGCATGATCGCCGAGACGCGGCTGGTCGCCCCGGCTTCGACATTGGCGGCCGAGCGCACGATCACCCCGGTCATCGGCAGGGCGCCCAGCGCCCCGCAGATCATGTTGCCGATCCCTTGCGCGCGCAGTTCCTTGTCGTAATTGGTGCGCGCGCCCAGGTGCATCTTGTCGACCGCGGTGGCGCACAGCAGCGTCTCGGCGCTGGCGACGAAGGCGAAGACGATGCCCAGCGTCAGGATGTCGGGATCGAGCGCGCCGGTCAGCGCCTCCGTGGTGGGGATGTTGAGCGCGTCGGTGAGGTTGGTGGGCACGGCCACCAGCGTGATCGGCAGCGCAAAGGCGAGCGCGAAGATGGTGCCGACGATCACGCCAAGCAGCGGCCCGGGCAGCAGCGCCAGCGCCTTGGGCTTGAACCTGTTCCAGGCGATGATGGTGACGATGGTGATGATCCCGGCCATCGCCGCGAGGTGGTGGACCGAATTGTTCATCGGGAACACCTTGACGATCGCCTCGGGAATCGCGGCGATGTTGGCAAGCCCGCCCGCGCGCGGGGCATCGTCGAGCATGACGTGGAACTGCGAGGCGAAGATCAGCACCCCGATCCCGGCCAGCATCCCGTGAATCACCGAGGGCGAGATCGCCCGGAACCACTGGCCCAGCTTGAGCACCCCGGCGAGCAGCTGCAGCGCCCCCGCGATCAGGCCGACCACGCCCAGCATCATCAGCCCGTGTTCGCTCACCAGCTGGTAGACCAGCACCGCCATCCCCGCCGCCGGGCCGCTCACCTGCAACGGCGAGCCGGCGAGGCTCCCCACCACCAGCCCGCCGACGATTCCGGTGATCAGGCCCAGAGCGGGGGGCGCGCCCGAGGCGATGGCGATGCCCATGCACAGCGGCAGGGCCACCAGGAACACCACGATCGAGGCGAGGAAATCCCGGCCGACAGCGGCGGAATTGAGGCTGGTGGGCATCGACGATGTCATCTCGGCTGCGCTCCGCGGGAGAGGGATGGAAGCGGGTGTCGGGTGGTTCAGCAGGCGTGCTCGGCGAGCGCGGCGGAAGCGAGCTCGGAAGCATAGCGCTCCTCGATCGGCAGCCAGGCGCCGGTCGCCTCGTCGAAGGCGGAAACCTCGCCGGTCTTGATGTCGTAGACCCAACCGTGCAGCTTCACTGCCTTCTGCGCCAGCGCCACCGCAACCGTCGGGTGGGTCTTGAGGTGCTGCAATTGCAGGATGACGTTCTGTTCCAGCAGCATCCGCATCTTGGCCTCCTCGTCGAGGCCCGCGCCGAGCGTCTCGACGATGTCGACCGCGCCCTGCGAATAGCCCAGCCATTCGCGAACGTGCGGCAGGTTGGTAAGGCCCTCGCGGTTCATCGCCCCCTTCATCGCCCCGCATTCAGTATGGCCGCAGATCACGATGTGCGGGATGCCGAGCGCGCCGATGGCGAATTCGATCGAGGCGGTCATGCCGCCGGTCTGGTTGGTGTGCGGGGGCACGATGTTGCCGGCATTGCGGCAGATGAACAGCTCGCCCGGATCGGTCTGGGTGATCATCGCCGTCTCGATCCGGCTGTCCGAGCAGGTGATGAACAGCGCCTCGGGGCTCTGGCCGGTGCTCAGGCGCTCGAACAGCGCCTGCTTTTCGGGGAAGACCTCGCGCTGGAACTTGATCACGCCAAGGGCAAATTTCGACATTGGGATTGGTCCTTCTAGCTGGAAGCGGGGTCGGCGTCGGCGGTCCACAACTCGCGCACCTGCTCGATATGCGCAGCTTCCCCGAGGCGGTGGCGGACTTCGACGAATTCGAGCGCCTCGACGATCCACGCGGCGATGCCGGGATGGGTAAGGCGGTAGAAATGATTGCGCCCCTCGCGCCGGTCCTCGACGATGCGGTGGGCGCGCAGCGGAGCAAGATGCTGCGAAATGCGGGTGGCCGGCAGATCGAGCGCGGCGGCGATGCTGGAGACGTCCCTTTCGCCGAGGCGCAGCTCCTCGATCAGCCTGAGCCGATCGGGGTGTGCCAGCAGCTTGAGCAGCTCGGCCAGTTCGCGGGATACGATGATCCGGCTCGGCAAGGTTCTCTCCTAAGTCTGCAAGAATATGCAGATGTGAAGGTCTTAACCTATGCAGGCTTTTCGAGTCGGTCAAGCGCGATCCAGCCGCCGCACCGCAAGCATGCTTGCAATCGCGGCGGTCCGGACCGAAAGTCCCGGCGCAGGAGAGACATCACCATGGCACTGCCGAGCGAGCATCCCGACGATCCGCATTTCGTGCACCGGACCGGTTGGCTGCGCGCCGCGGTGCTGGGGGCCAATGACGGGATCGTCTCGGTCTCCTCGCTGATCCTCGGGGTGGCGGCGGCGACCAGCGAGCCGGGGGCGATCCTCGTCGCCGGAGTGGCCGGGCTGGTGGCAGGGGCAATGTCGATGGCGGCGGGCGAGTTCATCTCGGTGTCCTCGCAGGCCGACAGCGAACGGTCCGACATCCGCCGCGAGCAGCAGGCGCTCGCGGATATGCCCGAGCACGAGCTGGAAGAACTGGCGGCGCTCTACGAGGCGCGGGGGCTCTCGCCTGCGACGGCGCTGACGGTGGCGCGCGAATTGAGCGCGCATGATGCGCTCACCGCCCATGTGCGCGACGAATTGGGCCTGACCGAACAGCTCGCCGCGCGCCCGTTGCAGGCGGCGCTGGCCTCGGGCGTGACCTTCAGCACGGCGGCGGCGATCCCGCTGGTCGCCGCGTGGCTTGCCCCGGCCGGAACGATTGTGCCGGTGGTGCTCGTCATCTCGGTGTTGATGCTGGCGATGCTTGGGGCGCTGGGTGCGCGGGTTGGCGGAGCGCCGCTGCTGCGGGCAACGCTGCGGGTGGTCGGTTGGGGCATCTTCGCCATGGCGGTGACCGCCGCGATCGGTTCGCTGTTCGGCGTCGCGGTCTGAGCGCAGGCCTCGCAAATGTGCGAGGCCGCGCAAGTCTGCGTCGTCTTTCCCGTGGCCCGCGCCTTGGCGGCCTGCTAAGCTGGCGCGGCAAGACAATCGCGAAAAGGAAAAGCGCGTGGCAATCGGCTTTACCGTCAATGGCAAGGATGTGAGCGTGGAGGCCGAGGCCGATACGCCGCTGCTGTGGGTCCTGCGCGAGGATCTCGCGCTCACCGGTACCAAGTTCGGCTGCGGCATCGCCGCCTGCGGGGCCTGTTCGGTGCATGTCGATGGCGAACTTACGCGCTCGTGCAGCGTGCCGGTCGGTGCGATCGCCGGCAAGGCGGTGACCACGATCGAAGGGCTGAAGGGTGAAGGTGGCACGCTCCACCGGGTGCAGCAGGCCTGGATCGACGCACAGGTGCCCCAATGCGGCTATTGCCAGTCGGGCCAGATCATGGCGGCGGTCGCGCTGATCGAGCGCACCGGCACGCCGTCCGATCAACAGATCGACGAGGCGATGACCAATATCTGCCGCTGCGGCACCTATCCGCGCATCCGCAAGGCGATCCTCGCGGCCACCGGCAAAGCCGCTGGCGCCGCCGTAACGGGAGAGGCATGATGGCCGACAATCCCAACCCCAACCTTGAAGAGCTCGAAGCCGCCCCCGGGCCGACGGTGCCGGTCAAGAAGAAGGGCATCAAGCGCCGCATCTTCCTTGTCGGCAGCGCGCTGCTGGTGGGCGGCGGGGTCTTCGGCCTCTACTGGTCGGACAGCAGCGCCCGCGCCCGCGCCAAGGCGCTCACCACTGGCGAGGGCGAGCACCATTTCCTCACCTGGATGAAGATCGCCGAGGACGATACCGTCACACTGTTCTCGCCGCATATCGATTTCGGGCAGGGCTCGCACACCGCGCTTGGCCAGATGCTGGCCGACGAGCTCGATGCCGACTGGAACAAGGTCAAGGTCGAGCAGGCGCCGGCCGACATCGCCTTTTCGAACATCGCGCTGGTGCAGCGCTTCCTCGGCGAGATGACCGGCTATCCCGGCCTCATCAGCGCGCTGCCCGCTGTGGTGATGGGGCTGCTGACGCGCTCGCAGAAGATCCAGATCACTGGCGGGTCCTCGGCGATCCGCTTCACCGGGCAGGGCGGCATGCGCGTCGTCGGTGCGGCGGTGCGCGCGGCGCTGATCGCCGAAGCCGCCGATCGGCTCGGGGTTCCGGCAAGCGAGCTGACCGCCGCCGACAGCAAGATCACCCATGCCGCCTCGGGCCGTTCCCTGCGTTATGGCGAGTTGGCAGCGGGCGCGGCGGAACGCTCGCTCGACAGCGATCCGGTGCTCAAGGCGCGGGCGGACTGGAAGCTGATCGGCAAGCCCGTGACCCGGCTGGACATCCCCGCCAAGGTCGATGGCAGCGCGGTCTACGGGATCGACCTCGTGCTGCCCGAGATGCGCGTGGCGACCATCGCCGCCGCCCCGGTGCGCGGGGGCAAGCTCGAGAGCGTCGACGAGGCGCCCGCGCTGGCGGTGCCGGGAGTCGAGAAGGTGGTG
>Ga0073934_10005241_pt1 | contig 20350 bp, 17 predicted proteins | sample LarsenN4metaG_FD_76834 | JGI IMG/M metagenome (GOLD analysis project Ga0073934, IMG submission 76834) | Hot spring sediment bacterial and archeal communities from British Columbia, Canada, to study Microbial Dark Matter (Phase II) - Larsen... ... | reverse complement strand
CGGCGCGAAGCGCCGCGCGCGTGGTGGCGTCAGGCGCCCTTCGCGAGCGCGACCAGCTCGCCGACGACCTCGTAGCGCCCGAACGACGGCACCAGGTATGTCCCCTGCACCAGCGGCCGGCACGCCTCCAGCAGCTCGCGCGCCTGCGCCAGGCCCTCAGCGACACCGTTCTCGCCGGCGCGGCGCATCCGCTCGCGCACGTCTTCCGGCACGAACACGCCGGCGAGCTCGTTGTGGATGAACTCGGCGTGCTTGCTCGACTGCAGCGGCATGATGCCGACGAGCACCGGGATGTTGATCGGCCCGAGGCGTTCGAGGAAGCTCTCGAGGATCGCCGCGCTGTAGATTTGCTGGGTCATCAGCACGTCGGCGCCCGCCTCGACCTTGCGGCGCACGCGCTCGAGCTCGAGGTCGACGTTGTCGGCCGTCGGGTTGGCGGCGCAGGCGACGAAGAAGTCCGTCCCCTTGCCGATCGAGTTCCCGGCCCAGTCCGTGCCGCTGTTCAGCATCTTCAAGATGCGGATGAAGCCGATCGAGTCGACGTCCCAGACGCCGGTCGCGCGCGCGTACTCGCCGGACGACGGCGGGTCGCCGGTGAGGGCGATGACGTTGCGGATGCCGAGCGCGTGGGCGCCCAGCAGGTCGCTCTGGATCGCCATCAGGTTCCGGTCGCGCGAGGTGAAGTGGATGATCGTCTCGATGCCGACCTGCTGCTGGATCAGCACGGCGAGCGCGATCGCCGACATGCGGACGCGCGCCATGGGGCTATCGCCGATGTTGATGCAGTCGGCGCCGAGGGACTTCAGGTACGCCGCGCCCTCGAGCGCCTTGCGCGGGTTCAGGCCGCGCGGCGGGTCCAGCTCGACGCTGACGACGAACTCGCCGGCCGCGAGCTTCTCGCGCAGCGTGCGCGGCCGCTCGGCGTCAGCCGGCTGCGGCGCGCGCTCGCGCGTTGCCACGACGATCCGCTCGCTGGCGGCCACGGCCGCGCGGCCGTGGCGGTTCCACTCCTGGTCCAGCGTCTCGCGCATGGCCGCGATGTGCTCTGGCGTCGTGCCGCAGCAGCCGCCGACGATGTTGGCGCCGGCCTCGACGAGCTTGCGGGCGTATTCGCCGAAGTATTCGGGCGTCGAGGGGTAGACGAGCCGGTCCTCGACGTACTTCGGCAGGCCGGCGTTCGGCATCGCCGAGAGCCGGATCGATGAGTGCGCGGCCATCGACTCGATGACGGCGAGCGCGTTCTGCGGGCCGAGGCCGCAGTTCACGCCGGCGACGTCGGCGCCGAGCGCGCTGGCGACGTTCGCCACCTCGTCCGGCGGCTCGCCGCCGAGCGTCCGGTTGTCGCGCTGGAACGTGCACTGGGCGATGACAGGCAGGTCGCAGGCGGACTTCACCGCGGCGATCGCCTCGCGCAGCTCGGCGAGGTCGGGGAAGGTCTCGAGGATGATCAGGTCGACGCCGCCCTCGAGCAGCGCCTCCGTCTGCTCGCGGATGGCGAGGCGCACCTCGTCCGGCCGCACGTCCCCGACCGACGCGAGCATGCGGCCGGTGGGGCCGATGGCGCCGGCGACGAACACGGAGTGGCCGGAGATCTCGCGGGCGTCGCGGGCGAGGCGGGCGGCGCGAAAGTTGATGTCGCGCACCCTGGCCTCGAGGCCGTGGCGGGCGAGCCGGTAGCGGTTCGCCTGGAAGGTGTCCGTCTCGATGATGTCGGCCCCCGCGGCGATGTAGTCCTCGTGCGCGCGGCGGACGAGGTCGGGCGCGTTGAGGACGAGCGCCTCGAGGCAGGTATGCGTGGGCGCCCCGCGGGCCTGCAGGAGCGTGCCGGTGGCGCCGTCGGCGAGGAGCACCCGCTCGGCGAGGGCCTTGAGGAACGGCGATTGCATCGTGAGAGTGAGTATAGCTTTGTGCGTTGGGGCACCTCGGGTGGCGGTTCCCCGATGCGGCAGCGACTATTCGTGTACTCCGCGTCGCTTGCCTCGAAGCTCCACGACTTCGCGCCGGACGTCGTCGTTGACGCCGCGGCCAGTCTCGGCGTCAAGCGGTCGTTCGTCGACGGCCGCGCGATGTCGCACCGTGTCGAGGATCACCTCTGCGACACGTCGTCCGGGAGGACGGCGGTCATCGCCAGTACACCTTGCTTCGCGCTGCCGAACATCATCCCCACCAGCCGCGGTCGATGCCCGTGAACACCACCAGCGGCACCACCAGCACCGCCGCCGCGAGCGCCAGCGCGCCGGCCGGCCCCGCGTTCGCTGCCCAGAAGCGCCCCGCCGCCTCGCGCGACGGTATCCAGGCGTTGCCGCTCTCCTCGGCGATGCGCCGCGCCTTCGACCGCAGCCGCAGGCTGTTGGTCATCACCGACACGGAGCTGAACGCCATCGCGGCGCCGGCGATCACCGGGTTCAGCAGCCCGAGCGCCGCCACCGGGATGGCGATCACGTTGTAGCCGAACGCCCAGACGAGGTTCTGCCGGATCGTCGTCAGGGTCTGCCGGCTCAGCGCGATCGCCTCCGCCACCTTCGAGATGTCGCCGTGCAGCAGCGTGATATGGCCCGCCTCGATCGCCGCGTCCGTGCCGGTGCTCATGGCGATGCCGATATCCGCCTGCGCGAGCGCCGGCGCATCGTTCACGCCATCGCCGACCATCGCGACCGACAGCCCCTGCGCCTGTAGCTCGCGCACCAGCGCGAGCTTGTCCTCCGGCCGCACGCCGGCGCGGTACTCGTCGACGCCGACCATTTGCGCGACGGCCGCCGCCGCGCGCTCGTGGTCGCCGGTGGCCATGATCACGCGCAGGCCGAGGCGCTTGAGCGCCTGCACGGCGCGCGGCGCCGTCTTCTTGACCTCGTCGGCGATGCCGATGACGCCTTGGACGCGGCCATCGACGGCGACGAAGATCACCGTCCGCCCGAGGCCTTCGAGGCGCGCCGCCTCCGCGCGCGCCTCGTCGCCGATCGCGATGCCTTCGTCCTCGAGCAGCCGCCGGTTGCCGGCGACGACGCGCGCGCCCTCGACCGTCGCGGCGACGCCGCGCGCGGTGTACGAGACGAAGTCGCTCGCCTCCGGCAGGTCGTAACCGGAGTCGACGGCCGCATCGACGACGGCGCGGCTGAGCGGGTGGTCGGACAGCCGCTCCGCTGCCGCCGCGAGCGTGAGCAGCCGCTGCTCGGACATGACGCCCGTCGGCACGGCCTCCAACACCTGCGGACGGCCCTCCGTCAGCGTGCCCGTCTTGTCGAGCACGATGACGTCGAGCCCGCGGGTGCGCTCGAGCGCCTCGGCGTTGCGGATGAGGATGCCGCGCTCGGCGCCCAGCCCCGTGCCGACCATGATCGCCGTCGGCGTTGCCAGCCCGAGCGCGCAGGGGCAGGCGATGACGAGCACGGCGACGGCGGCGCGCAGGGCGAACACCCAGTCGCCGTCCGCGAGCCCCCATGCCAGCAGCACGCCGGCTGCGATCGCGATCACCACCGGCACAAACACCGCCGCCACCTGGTCGACGAGCCGCTGGACCGGCGCCTTCGAGCCCTGTGCCTCCTCGACCATGCGCGCCATGCGCGCGAGCACGGTCGCCTCGCCGACGGCCGTCGCCTCGACGCGGACGACGCCATCCTGGTTGACGGCGCCGCCGATGACGTGGTCGCCGGTGCGCTTCTCGACCGGGATCGACTCGCCTGTGATCATCGACTCGTCAACGGTGCTGTGGCCCTCGCGGACGATCCCATCGACGGCGATCCGCTCGCCCGGGCGGACGATGAAGATGTCGCCCGGGCGGAGCTGGTCGGCCGGGATCTCGACTTCAACGCCATCGCGCAGCACGCGCGCCGTCTTCGCCGCCATGCCGAGCAGCGCGCGGATGGCCGCGGAGGCCTCACCCTTCGAGCGCTCCTCGAAGTACTTGCCGAGCGTGATGAACACGAGCACGGCGGCGGAGACATCGAAGAACATCGTCTCGTGGCGGTCGAAGACCACCACCCACGCGCTGTAGACGTAGGCGACGCTCGTGCCGAGGGCGATCAGCACGTCCATGTTGGGGTTGAGGTGGCGCAGCGAGGCGACGGAGCCGCGGTAGTAGCGCCAGCCGAGCACGATCTGGACCGGCGTCACGAGCGCGAGTAGGAGCCATTCGTGGAAGCGTTCGTTGCCGAAGAGCGCAAGGCCGGCGATGTCCATCGCCATCGCCAGCACGACCGCCGGCGCGCCGAGGAGCGCGCCGAAGAGGACGAGGGCCAGCGTGCGGCGCGCGGCGGCGTCGCGCTCCGTGCGGTCGCTGCGGTCGCGCTGGGCGGGGCGGGCGGCGTAGCCGGCCTTCTCGACGGCGGCGATGAGCTGGTCGACGGTGACGGTGGGCTCGGCGGTGACGAGCGCCGTCTCGGAGGCGAAGTTGACGTTTGCCTGCTCCACGCCGGGCACCTTCGCGAGCGCGCGCTCGACGCGTCGGACGCAGGAGGCGCAGGTCATGCCCTGGATATCGAGGGTGACTGTCTGTTGCTGTGTCATGTGTCTGTGCTCAGTCGTTAGTCGTTCGCCATTTGGCATTGGTCGCACGTCGTGTATCAGTGTCATCCTGAGCGCAGCGAAGGATCTTGTTGCATCTGCGACCAGCTGCTGCGTGTACGAGGCCGAGGCCCGCCGGGAGGCCGGTCCGATCCGCGCAGCCGACGATCGCAAACACCATGCGAGGCGTCATCGGTATCGACTCGGTACGCGCGACGCGACATCGAACAAGATGCTTCGCTGCGCGCGGATCATCCTCCCGCGATGCCACGCATCACGCGCGCACGGCAGCCTCGTAGCCTTCCTCTTCGACGGCCTCGATGACCTTCCGCTCGTCGAAGTCGCCCTCAACCTTCGCTTCGTGCTGCGCGAGCGACACCTTCGCGTCCCGCACGCCGGCAACCGCGCGGATCGCCTGCGTCACGTGGTGCACGCAGTTGTCGCAGGTCATGCCCTTGACGTCGAACGTCACCGTCTTCATTTGCATCGTTCTCCTTTCACGAACTGCATGTTTCCGTCCGTCAGAGCACGCCGATCACCAGTTACGATTCCCCAACTACCAATCACCACACCACCAACCACCTACTTCCCCGCCATCTCATACAGCTCTGCCAGCTCCGACAGCACCTGCTCCTCGCGGCCCTCGCGGACGCCCTCGACGACGCAGCTCCGGAGGTGGCCGTCGAGCATGATCGCCTCGAGCTTCTCGATGGCGCGGCGGACCGCGTACGTCTGCTTGAGGACGTCGACGCAGTAGGTGTCCGCCTCGACCATGCGGCGGACGCCCTGGAGGTGGCCTTCGATAAAGCTGAGGCGCTTGAGGACCTGGGATTTGGTGTTGGGGAGCATTGGCGCCGACCTGTTGACCGTGTGGCTGGAACCCACCCCCGGTGGGTGGGGTTGTCCATCTCAGTCTAGCAGACAGGTCAAGCCCCACCGCGCCAGGAAGGCGCCGATGGGGCTGAGCGTGTCGCTCCCGGCCCGAGAGCGATCCCTACGGCACCTTGATCTCGCCCTGCATCTGCGTCGGGTGGATCTCGCAGCGGAAGTAGTAGTCGCCGCTCTTGTCGAGCGTGACCGTGACCGTGCCCTTCTGGCCGCCTGAGACGTTCCCGGTGCCGCCGACCAGCTGCGTGTGCTCCTCGTCGCGGTACACCGTGAACGTGTGCGGCGCTGAGCCCTGGTTGTCGAGCATGAACGTCACGGAGCCGGTGCCGCTGAGCTTCACCTCGTCGGGCGTGAACGAGAAGTCCTTCGCCACGACTGTCACCGTCTGCCCCTGGGCGCCGCCCGCCTGGGGCGTCGTCCCGGAAGCGGCGGCCGTGGCCGCGGGCCGGGTCGGGCTCGCTGACGACGAGCCGCCGTAGCTGCTGCCGCCGTCGCAGGCCGCCGCGGCGAGGGCGAGCACCGCCAGGCCACAGGCCAGCGCGGCGAGCGTAAGGCGTCGCATCATCGTTCCTCCGCCAGAGTGGTGCTTCACTGGACGGTACGCGCGCGTCGCCTCGCCGGATGCGCGTGCGATACACTTCGCGCACCGCGCACATCCCTGGAGGCGCCCGGATGACCGCCGTCGCATCGGAGATCGAGCAGAAAGCGCGCGCCGCGAAGCAGGCGGCCCGCAAGCTGGCGACGCTCTCGACCGCCGTCAAGAACGACGCCCTCGACCGGCTCGCCGCTGCCCTGATCGAGCGCGCGCCCGAGGTGCTGGAGGCGAACGCGCGCGACCTCGAGCGCGGACGCGGCGATGGCCTGACGCCGGCGCAGCTCGACCGCCTGACGCTGACCGAGGACCGCCTCCGCGCGATCGCGAGGGACGTGACGACCGTTGCGCGCCTGCCCGACCCTGTCGGTGAGACGCTCGAGATGCGGACGCTGCCGAACGGCATGATGGTCGGCAAGATGCGCGTCCCGTTCGGCGTCATCGGCGCGGTGTACGAGAACCGCCCGAACGTCACCGTCGATATCGCCTCGCTCTGCCTGAAGGCGGGCAGCGCGACGATCCTGCGCGGCGGCAAGGAAGCGCTGCAGTCGAACATCGTCCTCGGACGCGTGATCGACCGCGCGCTCGCGGATGCCGGCGTCCCCGCGGGCGCGGTGCAGATCATCGAGTCGAGCGACCGCGCGCTTGTCGGCGAGATGCTGCGGATGAAGGACCTGATCGACCTCGTTGTGCCGCGCGGCGGCGAGGAGCTGATCCGCTTCGTCGAGCAGCACGCGACGATGCCCGTGCTGATCGGTGGCATCGGCGTCTGTCACACGTATGTCGACCGCGCGGCCGACCTCGCGAAGGCGCGGGACATCGTCGTCAACGCGAAGACGCGGCGCTACAGCATCTGCAACGCGCTCGACACGCTCGTCGTCCATGCGGACGTCGCCCAGCGCTTCCTGCCCGAGATCCAGCGCGCGCTTGCCGAGAAGCAGGTGGAGCTGCGCTGCGACGACCGCGCATACGGCATCCTGGAAGGGCGGGGCGGCGTCACGCGCGCGACGGACGATGACTTCGGCAAGGAATGGCTGGCGCTGATCGCCTCGGTGAAGGTCGTGGACTCGTACGAGGAGGCGGTCGACTTCATCTACCGCTACTCGAGCGGCCACTCGGACGCGATCGTGACGGAGGACTACGGGACGGCGATGCGCTTCCTGCGCGAGGTCGACACGGCGGTCTGCTACGTCAACGCGAGCACGCAGTTCACCGATGGGGCGCAGTTCGGGCTCGGTGCAGAGATCATCGACGCGACGCAGAAGTTCCACGCGCGCGGCCCCGTCGGCCTGCGCGAGATCTGCACCTACAAGTGGATCGTCCTCGGCGACGGCCAGACCCGGCCGGCGTGACAGGTACGGCGGTGATGCGTCGTGGCGATGACCTGGCTTCGCCCTCAGCCACTCCGACCGCTGATACTGTCACTCTGAGGGGCGGCTACTGTCATTCTGAGCGCAGCGAAGAATCTGGCATCGATCATCCCGGCAGGTTCGAATCCACGCACCGGCAATCCGGCGGGCGGAGCGCACTCGTGTGCGTACCTCCCCCGCGACGAGGCCCTCCGCTTCGCTCAGGATGACAATGGCAGTGTTCGCCGTCGCTGACGAACGGTTAAGGCATAACCTTTCGTTACGCGCCGCCCAACGCAAGGTTCGATGACCCCGCCAGGCACCACCGTCACCATCGCCGGGCGCGCCGTCGACCTCGTCTGTCACCGGGCGCTGCTGTCCGGCCGCTATCACGACAACACCCGCGCCGCCATCGCCGAATGCTTCGAGGCCGGCGCTGGGCGCATCGAGGTCGACGTGCATTCGCTCGCGGGCGACGACTACATCGTCTACCACGAGCGGAAGCTCGAGGCCGAGACCGACGTCGCCGGCTCGGTGGGGCGCGCGACGCCCGACATCGTCCGCGGCTGCCGCTTCAAGCATGACCCCGACGACCGGCCACTGCTGCTCAGCGAGCTGGTCGAGTTGGCGAAGGGCTGCGACACCGAGCTGCAACTCGACCTCAAGGACTGGCGGCCGCTGCCGGACGAGCGTATTCGCCCGCTGCTCCGCGCAATTGCGCCGGTGCAGGAGCGGGTCATCATCTCGTGCGGGCAGGACTGGAACCTGCGGCGCATCCACCGCGCCGACCCGACACTGGCCTATGGGTTCGACCCGGGGCACTATCTCGACGCGCCGCTGGAGGAGACGCCGTTCTTCCTGCCGCGGACCATGGGCGCGTACGGCTACCGCGATGACTCTCCGCTGGCGGTCGGCCGCACGGAGGCGACGGCGGACTATCTACGCGAGCGCTTCGATGGCCTGCTGGCGCAGGTGCCGGGCGCGCGCGAGTTCTTCCTCAGCTACCGGTTAATCCTGCAGATGCTCGACGACGGCTTCGACGCCGCCGGATGGCTGCACGAGCGCGGCATCGCCGTCACAGCGTGGACGCTCGACCGCCTTGGCCCCGCGTCGCTGGCGGCGGCGGAGCGCCTGGCGGCGGCGGGCGTCGATCGCATCACGACGAACACGCCGCTGGCGTGGCGCGAGACCTTCGCCCGCACGGCCTCCCGCGCGTAAGCGAACACGGCCCTCCCTCTAGTGTCAGCCCCCCCAATCGCCGAGCCGCTCCGCGATGCCTGAAGCGATGAGCGGAATCCGGTCATCATCGGTGATAAGCGGAACGCCGATGGCCTCGGCGACGGCGACGTATGCCGCGTCGTACGCGGTGAGGCCCTCGGATGTCCAGTAAGCGATCCGCAGCAGCGGCGGCTCGACGAAGTTGAAGCGAAGGTCGTCGAGACCAGCCGCTATGCGACGCAACGCGTCTGTCGGCAATCGCCAGCGATGGCCGGCGACGTTCAGAATCTCGAGCCGCAGGAACGTTGGTGCCGCGACGGCGAGGTCGCCGGCTTCAAATGCCGCCTTGATCGCGACAGCAGCATCGGCATGCCGCTCACCCTCAGACCGAAGCCACTTGAGAATGACAGACGCGTCAAGGACGGCCTCTGTCATCGGGCGTCGCGCTCGGCGCGTATCGCAGCTGTGGAGTCCTCGTTCGGCCCTGGATGCTCAGCGAACACCTTCTCGAGTTCGCGCAGCGCGCGTCGTACCGCAGGCGATGCGCCAGGGCCGCGCTCCCGTAAGAGTTCACGCTCCGCGAGCTGCGCGATGAACGCGCTTCGCGTAAGCCCTCGCGATTTGGCGACGCGGTCGACGCGCCGGAGCAGGTGGTCGTCGATGGACACCAGGACCTTGGCCATGGCGACAGGATATCCGGGATATACCGCGTCCCGGCAAGCTACAGCACCGCGTACAGGCGCCATTCGCCCGGCACGCCCTTGAGCGCGTGCGTGCCACGATCCTCGAAGCGGAGCTGCGACCGGCGACGAGGTCCTTCACTGTGCTGGAGACGAGCACCTCATCGCCCTCGGCCTTCGCGGCGACGCGCGCCGCGATGTGGACGGCGATGCCGCCGACGCCGCCGTCGATCAGCTCGCACTCGCCGGTGTGGAGGCCGGTGCGGATGCGGATGCCGAGCGGACGCACGCGGTCGCGGATCGACTGTGCGCAGCGGATCGCGCGCGCCGGCCCGTCGAACGTCGCGAGCACGCCGTCGCCCGTCGTGTTCACTTCGACGCCACGAAACGCCGACAGCTCGCGCCGGACAGTAGCGTAGTACTGCGTCAGCATCTCCTTCCAGCGCGCGCGTCGCCGACCTCGACCGCGCGCTCGGTCGAGCCGACGATGTCGTTCATGCGCAGCGTCGCCAGCATGCGGTCGGGTTCGGGCCGCTCGCGCTTGCCGGTGAGGAACTCCTCGACCTCGTCGAGCAGGCGGTCAAGCACCTCCCGGTCGAGCGCCTGGATCATGTGGTCGGTGCCGGGCAGCTCGACGTAGCGGGCGCCGGGAATGTGTTCGGCGAGGTATCGCCCGGCGCGCACGGGCACGAGGTCGTCGTGTACTCGGTGGAAGATGAGCGTGGGCGCGCTGATCGTCGGCAGGATGTGCCGGACGTCGATCTCGTAGTTCGCGCGCAGGAGGGCGACGATGCCGCCGGGACTGGCGGCCGCCCGCTCGAGGTGTCCTACCCACCGGACGAACGCCTCGTCGTTGGCGCGGCTCGGCGCGTTCAGCGCGACGAGGACACCTGTGCCCCAGCGCTCCTCGAGCGACGAGAGCAGACGCTCGAACGGCTCGGGCGGGATCGCCCACGGCTCGGCGCGCATCGATGCGAATGACCCGAAGAGGACCAGCGCATCAGTCCGCTCGGGATAGGTGGCGGCGAACATGAGCGACATGGCGCCGCCCTCCGACCATCCGTAGATCGCGGCGCGCTCCGAGCCGACGGCATCGAGCACGGCCCGCACATCCCCGGCGCGCTCCTCGAGCGTCTGATCGGCCGTGCGGTCGGAAAGCCCCTGGCCGCGCTTGTCGAAGACGATGACGCGCGCAAAGGATGAGAGGCGCTTGAGCATGTACTGATTCTCGGGCAGCTCCCAGTACAGCTCGACGTGCGACAGCGTGCCCGGAATCATGACGATGTCCCGCGGGCCATCGCCGAAGGTGCGATAGGCGATGTGGGCGCCACCGCTCCTTGCGTACCGCGTCTCGGATTCCATCGATTGCTCCGGCATGTTGGCTGCCAGCCGCGGCAGAGCCTCATTCTCGCACGGCGATGCGACCGCGTCCTACCCCGCGCGCCTCACTCGCCGAGCACCGCGACATCCACCTCGCGCCGCCGCGGCTCGTACAGCTCGACCAGATAGACGTGCTGCCACGTGCCCAGGTCGAGCCGGCCGTCCCGCACCGGCAGCCACGTCGCCTCGCCGAACAGCATCGCCGTCGCCAGGTGGGCGACGGCATTCTCGGCGCCCTCCTCGATGTGCCGGTAGCGGCGCGACGTCGGGAAGGTGGCATAGACGGCGTCGCGCATGTCCTCGTGCAGGCGCGGGTCGGGCTCGTTGCAGGTGATCGCCGCGGTGGTGTGGCGGCTGCGCACGAGGGCGATCCCCTCGGCGATGCCGCTCGCGCGCACAACCTCATCGACCTCGCGGGTGATCTCGACGAACTCGCCGATGCCGCGCGTCCGCACGCCGACCTTCTCCAGCTTCACCTGCATGCCGTCACCCTGCCTTCCATGAGACCACTTGCTCGATGTCGAGCGCGATCACCGGCCGCGACTCGAGGGCCATCGCCCGGTACTGCGGATAGCGCCCGCGCAGCGCGTCGACGGCCCGCGTGTGCTCGCTGGTGCCGGGTTCGACGAGCCGCGCCCGGCCGCGCAGCTGCAGCCAGCGCAGGCGCGACCAGTCGCCGTCGTCGTACTCGTCGAACAGCGCCTGCGCGTCCGCGCGCGTGGCGAGGTTGCGCACGCGCCGCAGCGAGCGCGGGTCGCCGCGCTTCGGCTTCTCGTCGAGCGGCGTATAGAGCACGTCCCCCACGAGCGCGAAGCACACGGGCACGACGTGCGGGCGGCCGCGCTCGTCGACCGTCGCCAGCCGCGCCAGACGCTGGCCCTCGATGAAGGCGCGCGCGTCGTCGTCGATCACGCGGGCATGATGCCGCGCGGCTACTCGTGGCGCAGCGCCTCGATCGGGTCGAGCCGCGCCGCGCGCCAGGCCGGGTACACGCCGGCGACGACGCCGGTTACCATCGAGACGAGGAGGCCGATGAGGATCCAGAACGGCGTCAGCACGTATTTGCTCTCGTCCACCTCGAGCGAGAGGTCGAAGAAGCCGAGCGGCACACTCCAGTCGATGCCGTTGCCGAGGACCTGCGTGAGCGCCCAGCCGATGGCCACCCCCAGGAAGCCACCGACCGTCGTCACCATCAGCGCCTCCACCATGAACTGCAGCAGGATGTCCATCCGCTTGGCGCCGATCGCCTTCCGGATGCCGATCTCGCGCGTCCGCTCGGTGACGGCGACGAGCATGATGTTCATGATGCCGATGCCGCCGACGACGAGCGAGATGAGCGCGATGGAGACCACGAGCACCTGCAGCGAGCGGTCGACCTCCGTGGCGGTCGAGAGCACCTGGCTCTGCGTCGTGATCGTGAAGTCGTCCTCGCTGACGCCGTGGCGCGCGCGGAGGATGTCGGTCACGCGCGCGCGGACGGCGTCCGCCTTGCTCCGGTCGTCGAGCTTGATGTTGATCTGCGAGACGTTGCTGCGCCCGCGCGGGTCGCGCACGAACGAGATGCGCGACTGGAACGTCGGCAGCGGGACGATGACGACATTGTCCTCGTCATTGGTCGCATTGGCGCCCTTCTCCTCCATGACGCCGACGACCGTGAAGTTGAAGCCGACGCCGAAGCGGCCCGGGCCGACCGTGACGCGCACGGACTCGCCGAGCGGGTCGTTGGTGCCGAAGAGCTCCCGTGCGACCTTCGCGCCGAGCACGACGGTGAGTGCCTTCTTCGTCAGGTCGTCCTCGGTGATGAAGCGGCCGCGCGCGACGTAGAAGTCGCGCACCTGCTGGTAGTTCGATTCGGTGCCGAGGAGCACCGTTGTCACGCGCTGCCCGCGGTACGTGGCGTTGGCGTCGAACGTGATCTGCCTGTTCGGGATCGTCAGTTGCGCGGCGATGCTGTCGACGCCGTCGATCTTCTCGGCGTCGATCGCCCGGGCGTCTTCGAGGAAGAGGCCGGCGCCCTGGCCCGGGAGCTGGTTCGCCGTGCTCGCGCCCGGCGCGCCCGGCTGGACGAACATCAGGTTCGAGCCGAGGCCGCGGATGCGCTCCGTCACCCCCTGCTGCGCGCCCTCGCTCGCCGCCGTCAGCGTGATCACGGCGGCGATGCCGATGATGATGCCGAGCATCGTCAGCAGCGTGCGCAGGACGTTCGTCGTCAGCGACTTCAGCGCGCCGCCGACCAGGTCGAGCGGGGTCATGTCGCCGGCTCCGGTGCGAAGCCGATGCCCGGCTCGGCCGGCGGCCGCGGCTGTGGGGCGGCGTCCGGCACGGCGTCGTCGGCTCTCGCCGGCACGTCGAGCGTGCCGGCGTACGACGGCGTGTTCGGCACGTCGCTCACGATCTGGCCGTCGCGCAGGGAGACGATGCGGCGCGTGAAGGCGGCGACCTCCGGCTCGTGGGTGACGAAGGCGATCGTGATGCCGCGCTCTTCGTTGAGCTTCCGGAAGATCTGCATGACGTCGCGGCTGGTCTTCGTGTCGAGCGCGCCCGTCGGTTCGTCGGCGAGGATGATCGTCGGGTTGCCGACGAGCGCGCGGGCGATGGCGACGCGCTGCTGCTGGCCGCCGGAGAGCTGCGTCGGCTTGTGGTGCAGCCGCGCGCCGAGGCCGACCATCTCCAGCGCGGCACGGGCGACGCGCTTGCGGTTGCCGACGCCGCGGTAGACGAGCGGCAGCGCCACCTGGTCGAGCGCGCTCATGCGCGGCAGCAGGTTGAACGACTGGAAGACGAAGCCGAGCCGCCGGTTGCGCAGCTCCGCCAGCTTCGCGTCCGAGAGCTTCCAGACTGGCACGCCATCGAGCCAGTAGCGGCCGCTCGTCGGCACATCGAGGCAGCCGATGATGTTCATCAGTGTGGACTTGCCGGACCCCGACGGCCCCATGATCGCCAAGAACTCGCCGTCGGCGATGTCGAGGTCAACGCCGCGCAGCGCGTGCACGACCTCTGACCCCATCTTGTACGTCTTGGTGACGCCGCGCAGGCGGATCACGGCGCTACCTCACCCCGCCCGGCAGTGGCGTCTTCGCCGCGCTGTTGGCGCCCGTCGTGGCGCCTGAGAGCTTCGCGACCACGACGGTGTCGCCCTCGCTGAGCCCGCTGACGGCCTCGACGTTCTCGCCGTCGGAGACGCCCGTCGTCACGACCTGCTCCTCCACGGCGCCATTGGCGCGTCGGACGTCGACGATCTGGTCGTTGCCGCGCCGCCGGATGGCGCGCGAGGGCAGGATGAGGACGTCGTTCTTCGTGCTTGTGACGATCTGGCCGCGCGCGTTCATCCCCGGCGCCGGACGCGGGTTGTCTGGCAGCACCGTCAGCGACGCCCGCACCTCGTATGTGACGACGCCGTTCGTCGTCGCCGGGTTGAGGCCGACCGAGATGATCTTGAACGGGTAGGGCTTACCCGGGAGGCCGTCGAAGAAGACGACGCCCCTGAGGTCGGGCTTGATGCTGGCGAAATCCGTCTCGCCCACGTTGATCTTCAGGGTCAGGGCGTCGGGCGTCAGCAGGACGATCGGCGCCGCCGACCCGGTCGTGCCGGCGGCGGCTGCGGCGCCCGCGCCACCGCTCGAGAACTCCCCCGGCTTGATATTGACGGCGGCGACGACGCCGTCGAAGGGCGCCGTGATCTGGGCGTCGCGCAGGCGGATCTGGGCCGCCTCCACCTGCAGCCGGGCGGACTCGACGGCCTGGCGTGCCTGGGCGATGTCGTTCGCCGTCGCGCCGCGGTAGGTGTCGTCACGCTTCGCCTGCGCGGCGGCGAGCGCGGCGCCGGCGCTATCGAGCGCGGCGGCGAGCGTCTCGCGCTGCGACGGGGTGCCGCCCTGCGTCAGCGTGTTGAGCTTGTCCTGCGCGGCGGTGAGCGCCGCCTGCGCTGAGGTCACCGCCGCATCCGCCGCCGCCAGCTCCGCCGCGGTCGGCCCGCGGTTCACGAGGTCGAGCTTCGCCTGCGCCGCCGCCAGCGACTGCTCCGCCGAGCTGACAGAGGCGTCCGCTGAATTCTTCGTGTTGACGGCGTTCAGGTACTGCGTGTTCGCGCTGATCACGCCGGTCGCCTGCTGGCTCGACGCGCCGGAGAGCAGCGTGATGTCCGCCGCGGAGACCGGCACCGCGTGTGTTGTGCAGAACGCCGGTGTGCTGTCGCTGGCGCAGTACGCGTTCTCGGCGATCTGCAGGCCGGTCTCAGCCGAGGCAAGCGCGTTGGCCGCGTTGGCCGCGGTGGACTGCGCGGCCGTGAGCGCCGACTGCGCCGACGCGACGGCGGCCTGGGCGGCGGCGATATCGGCGTCGCTCGGGGTGTTTGCGAGCTTGTCCTTGTTCGACTGCGCCGTCGCGAGCTGCGCCTCGGCGGCGCGGACGGCCTGCTCCGCGGCCGCGCGGTCCGCCGGCGAGCCGCCCGCGAGGAGGTCGTTGTAGTCGTTCTGGGCCTTGGTGAAGGTGGCCTGCGCCTGGGCGAGCGCCTGGTCGGCCGCCGCGAGCTCGGCCGCAGTGGGGCCCGCGAGCAGCTTGTCGAGTTTGAGCTGCGCCGCCTGCTGATTGGCGCGCGCCGTCTGCACGGCGTTCGCGAGGTCGTCGGACTCGAGCGAGGCGAGCACATCGCCCTGGCGTACGCGGTCACCCGGCTTGACGTTCACGAAGGCGACCTTGCCGGACGAGCGGAAGACGAGGTTGGAGTTGAGCTGGGCATCGGCGACGCCCGAGATGAGCAGCGTCTGGTTGATGGTGCCCTTCTTGATCGGCAAATCCTCGGTGGCGCGTGCCGTCACCGTGGAGTCGTCGCGGAAGTAGAAGAAGTAGAGCGCGAGGGCGATGGCGCTCGCCACAACGAGCAGCACGAGCAGCGTGACGAGCCGGCCGCGGAGCCGGTTCTCATCGAGCGCAAGCTCGTCATCGAGGTTGATTGCCGTCACGAAGTCCTCCGCCACATTCCAGGCACGCGCGGCAGATAGCGTACTCGGAAGCGGTCATTAGGTCATGTCAGGATTGTTGCGGTTTCCTCCGGGCGCGTATAGGGGCGCGCGCTGACGGGATTCGGGGAGCGCGAGGGCGTCCCCAGGCGCCTCAGGCGCATCACGCTGAAGCCGACACTAAGGACGAGGGCGGCCGTGGGGAGCCGTCCGATGCGCCCTGGTAATCGGGGGAGGGGTCGATGCGCGTTCGAATGGTGGCGCTCGCCGCGATGGCGGCGGTAGCCGTGAGCCTGGTCACCGCTGTGCCATCCGGGCAGCGTGCATCCGCTAGCGGGGACGGTTCGGGCCGCGCGCCGGGCGTGGGCGCGCACGCCGGCGCGCGCACGGGCGATGTCATCGCGCGGTTTAAGCAGGACGCGTCGTTCGCGGGCGTCGCCGCGGCGCTTGGCAGCGCCCGGACGGCCGCCGCGGCGAGCACGCCGGGCTCCCGTCTGGTGCTCCTGCGGCCGGAGTCCGGCCAGAGTGTGGACGCCGCGCTCGCCGCGTTGCGCGCGCGGCCGGATGTCGAGTTCGCCGAGGCGGATACCGTCGTCTCGGCCGTCGCGACACCGACGGACCCCTCGTACGCGCCATACCAGTGGAACCTGCCGCAGATCGGCCTGCCGACGGCCTGGAACACGACGACGGGCAGCGCCAGCGTGATCGTCGCGGTGCTCGATACGGGCGTCGATGCGAGCCACCCGGACCTCACCGGCAAAATCACGACCGGCGCCAACGCCGGCTGGAACTTCGTCGCCAACAACAGCAACACGGCCGACGACCACTTCCACGGCACGTTCGTGGCAGGGATCATCGCCGCGAACACGAACAACGGCCAGGGCGGCGCTGGCGTCTGCTGGGCCTGCAAGATCATGCCGGTGAAGGTGCTCGACAGCTCGGGTAATGGCACCACCTTCAACGTCGCGCAGGGGATCGACTGGGCCGTCTCGCACGGCGCGAAGGTGGTCAATCTCAGCCTCGGCGGCGGTGCCAGCGCGGCCCTTCAGACGTCGGTGGACAATGCCTGGAACGCTGGTGTCATCGTCGTCGCCGCGGCGGGCAACAACGCTGGCAACGCCGACACCTCAGACGACGGTGTGCTGTATCCCGCCGCCTACGCGAACGCGATCGCCGTTGGCGCGAACGACTCGTCGGGCGCGCGGTCGGCGTTCTCGAACTACGGGCCGGAGCTCGACCTGATGGCGCCGGGACAGGGCGTGTTCAGCACCCTCTGCACCTGCGGCAGCTACAGCGGCGGATACGGCCTCGGCGATGGCACATCGTTCGCGGCGCCCCACGTCGCCGGCGTCGTCGCGTTGATGATCTCCGCCGGGATCACGGACAAGAACGTCATCCGGCAGAACCTGATCAACACGGCGACGGACATGGGCCCGGCCGGGTTCGACAACAACACCGGCTACGGCCGCGTCAACGCGGCGCTGGCTGTGCTTCCTTCGTATGGCGTGACGTGGGGTGCGAACACGTTGCCGTCATCGATGGCGGCCGGTGCGACGGCGAACGTGACTGTGTCGTTCACAAACGCCGGCTCGTCCGCGTGGCCTGCTGGCGGGGGGACGCCCGTGCGCTTCTCGTACCACTGGAAGAACGGCGCCTGCCCCGGCACCACGACTGCCGTGTTCGACGGTGTGCGTACGGCGCTCGCGGCGGATGTTGCGCCGGGTGGCAGCGTTGCGGGCCTGAATGCGTCGATCGCCGCGCCGCCGTCGGCGGGGACCTACTGTCTCCAGTACGACCTCGTGCGCGAAGGCGTGACCTGGTTCTCCTGGGCGGGAGCGGCGGTGCAGAGCGGCACCGTAACAGTGACGGCGCCGGTCTACGGCGTCAGCTGGGGCGCGAATACGCTGCCCTCGAGCGTGGCGGCGAACTCGGCGACCAACGTCAACGTCACGTTCACGAACAGCGGCTCGCTGACGTGGGCGTCCGGGGGCGCAAATCCCGTGCGCCTTGGCTATCACTGGCACAGCGGCGCTTGTCCGCCTGTGGGGGCGACGGACTACACGCTCAACCGCTCTGCGCTCGCGTCGAACGTCGCGCCGGGAGGCACGGTGACGAACCTCGCGCTCACGCTGAATGCGCCGTCGACACCGGGTACCTACTGTCTGGTGTACGACCTCGTGCGGGAGGGCATCACCTGGTTCTCGTGGCAGGGCGCGTCGACGCAGACGGCGACGGTGACTGTGACGGCGCCGCAGTACCAGGTGACGTGGGGCGCGAACACCATGCCCTCGTCGATGCCCGGCGGATCGACCTCGGCCGTGAGCGTGAGCTTCACGAATGCCGGCGCGCTGACATGGTCGTCAAGCGGCGCGAACCCCGTACGGCTCGGCTACCACTGGCACAGCGGGGCCTGCCCGCCGGCCGGCGCGACCGACTACACACTCAACCGCTCGGTGCTTCCCGGCGATATCGCGCCGGGCGGCAGCGTGTCGGGCCTCTCACTCTCCGTGACGGCGCCATCGACGCCAGGGACCTATTGCCTTGTGTACGACCTCGTACGCGAAGGGGTCACATGGTTCTCGTGGCAGAAGGCGGACGTCCAGACCGCGACCGTCACGGTGACGACGCCGCAGTACGCCGTCGCGTGGGGGGCGCACACCACGCCGTCGACGATGACGGCAAGCAGCGCAAACAACGTGACGATCTCGTTCACGAATAGCGGCACGCTGACGTGGTCAGCGAGTGGCACGAACCCGGTGCGGCTGTCGTACCACTGGAAGACCGGCGCCTGTCCGGGTACGACGACGGCGGTGTTCGACGGCGCCCGCACCGCGCTCGCCGCCGACGTTGCGGGCGGCGGCAGCGTCTCAAGCCTCTCGGCGACGGTGCAGGCGCCGGCGTCAGCAGGGACGTACTGCCTGCAGTATGACCTCGTACGTGAAGGGATCACGTGGTTCTCGTGGCAGGGCGCGTCGATGCTCTCCGTCACCGTGACGGTCACGTAGACGAGATGATGCGCGCCGTCGCGCGTGGGGCAATGGTGGCGTCGTGCCTGCTGCAGTTCTGTGGTGCGCCGCGGCGAGTGTCAGGCATTGCGGGCGCCGCAACGAGGGAGATTCCCGACTGCTCATTGGTGGACTGTTGCCCAGACTGGTGAGGGAACGGATGAGCCCGGCTGTCCGGCCGCAGGCGTTCGGCAGCCAGCAGCCGTGCCGACTATTGAGTGAGGGGGAGGCGCATCTCGCCGCTAGCGGGGCGCTGTGGAAAGGAGCATCTGCATGACGACGAAGACGAAGTTGCTGCGTGTGGCGGTCGCGGCCGGCCTGGCTGTGTCGGCGGCGGTCGCGTTCGGCCTGAGCACAGCCGGCGCGCAGAGCGTGCCGCTGGGGGGCAACAACGGCTCGCAGACGGGCGCCCCCGCGAACCCGCCGGCGAACCCGCCGGGCACGCCGCCGCAGTCGCCCGTCGAGCCGCCGGTGAACAACGGTGGCGCTGGTGGTGCGGGCACGGGCCCGAGCTTGCTGCCCACGGCCGGTACCGGCACGGCGTCCGACTCGATGCTGCCGGCGGAGCTGGCACTGATGGCCGCGCTGGGCACAACGCTGGCGACGACGGGCCTCGCCGTCCGCAGGAACCGCCGCTAACGCACGAAATTGCCGACGCCGCGCGAGGGCGGGGTATCGATCCCGCCCTCGCGCGATCAGCCCAAAGGAGCGAGGGGTGACGCTCGCCGTGATGCCGCGCCATCCGTCCGCCGCGCCGGCCACCGGGCCGCTCGCGCGGCCGCACCCGCTGCTGTCGGTCGTCGTGCCGACACGCAATGAGCAAGAGAACGTCGCGCCGCTCGTGGCGCGGGTCGCGCGCTCGCTCGCATCGCTGATGTCGCCTGCCCCCAGGCCACCGGCGATCGAGATCATCTTCGTCGATGACAGCGACGACGATACACCGCAGCGCATCCTCGCGCTCGAGACGCCGTTCCCGGTGAAGCTGATCCACCGCGAGCCATACGAACGAGACGGCGGCCTGACGACCGCCATCGTGCGCGGGCTGCGTGCCGCGCGCGGCGAGTACCTCTGCGTGCTCGATGGCGACCTGCAGCATCCGCCAGAGAAGCTGCCCGAGATGCTCGCCGCGGCGGAGGCGGAGGAGGCGGACATTGTCGTTGCCAGCCGCTATCGCCGCGGCGGCAGCGCGAGCGGCCTGCCCGGCGCGATGCGCCGCTTCGTATCCGTGGCGTCGAAATGGATGTCGAAGGTGCTGTTCTACGAGCGGCTGCGGCCAACGAGCGATCCAGGCAGCGGCTTCTTCTTGCTCCGCCGCTCGGTGATCGAGGGCGTCGAGCTGCGGCCGATCGGCTACAAGATGCTGACGGAGATCCTCGTGCGCGGACGCTGGGAGACCGTCGCCGAGGTGCCGTACCGGTTCGAGGCACGCGAGGCCGGCGCCAGCAAGGCGGGGTTCCGACAGGGGTTGCAGTACCTGCAGCACACGGCGCGCATCTTCGTCGAAGTGCCGGATGTCGCGCGGCTCTGGAAGTTCCTCGCGGTCGGCGCGTCGGGCGTCGGCGTGAACCTCGGTCTGCTCTGGCTGTGTCTGGTCGTGCTCGGCGCGCCGTCCCATGTGGCATGGAGCGCCGGTGTCGAGGCGTCAGTCCTTTCGAACTTCTGGTTGAACCGCACCTTCACCTGGCGCGACCGGCGCGCAGCGGGCGCGCGCGGCATGAGTGTCGAGGCGGCGCGGTATCACATCGCGTCGGCGGCAGGCGTCGCCGCGAACCTCGTCGCG
>Ga0073934_10005240_pt1 | contig 20351 bp, 17 predicted proteins | sample LarsenN4metaG_FD_76834 | JGI IMG/M metagenome (GOLD analysis project Ga0073934, IMG submission 76834) | Hot spring sediment bacterial and archeal communities from British Columbia, Canada, to study Microbial Dark Matter (Phase II) - Larsen... ... | reverse complement strand
CGGGCGGCGTTCGCACCCGGGGCCCCGGTGACCCCGCCGCCGGGGTGCGCCCCCGAGCCGCACAGGTACAACCCGGGCAGGCCGAACCGGTACCGCGCGTGTCCGAGCAGCGGGCGCCAGACGAAGAACTGATCGAGGCCCGGCTCGGCGTGGTAGACGTGCCCGCCCGACAGCGCGTAGTCGGTCTCGAGGTCGACCGGTGTCATCGCCTGCCGCGCCGTCACGAGCTCTCCCAGGCCGGGCGCGTAGGCTTCGAGCGTCTTCACGACCAGGTCGGCCAGGTGCTCGCGCTCGGTCGCCCAGTCGCCCTCGCGGAGCTCGGAGGGCGTCCACTGCGCCAGCACGCTCAGCACGTGCGTCCCCTCCGGCGCGAGCGTCGGGTCGCTGAGGGTCGGGATCGTTGCCTCGAGGAACGGCTCCGCGCTCACGCGCCCGTACTTCGAGGCGTCGAACGCGCGCTCGAGGTGGTCGATCGACGGCGCGATCACGATCCGCCCCGTGAGCGCCTCCTCCGAGGGCGCGCCGCGGAACCGCGGCAGGCCGGAGAGCACGAGGTTCACCTTCGAGACGCGCCCGGGCGTTCGGATGTTGCCCGCCCGCCAGAGCAGGTGCGGCCCGATCTCGACCGGGTCGACGAGCGTGGTGAGCGTCCGCTTCGGGTCGGTCGCGGTCACGACGGCCCGCGCCGCGATCTCCTGCCCATCCGCGAGCGCGACCCCGCGCGCGCGGTGCCCACGTGTCAGGACGCGCACGACCTCCGCGTCGGTCCGGATCTCGGCGCCGAACGAACGGGCCGCCGACGCCAGCGCCTCGGCGAGCGCGCCCGGGCCGCCCTTCGCGATCACCGACTGCCCCGCTGCCCCGCCGTCGTTCCCGGCCGAGTCGGCGAGCAGCACCGCGGTCGTCCCCGCGGACCACGGCCCCATCGCCGTGTACAGCACGGCCCGGGAGGCGAGCGCCCCGCGCACGGCCTCGGTCTCGAACGCCTCGGCCACGTAGTCGGCGATCGCCATCGGGATCGCGCGCGTCGCCTCGCGACCCGGCTTCGGTCCCAGGCGCCGGAACGCGTTCCCGAGCTTCAGCGCGTTCAGCGCGTCCGCGATCGAGGGCTCCTTCACGTCGGGCGGCGTGATCGCGTGCAGGTAGGACAGGAAGCTCGCGAGCGCACGGATCCTCCGGTCGAACGCCGGGTACGCCTCGGCGTCGTGCGCCGAGCGCGCGCGCAGGTCGGTGGCGGTGCGCGAGGCGTCGGCCCAGAACACGACGCCCGACCCGTCCGGCTGCGGCGCGAACACGCGGGCCGGCGGGTCGAGCAGCACCAGCCCGTGTCGCACCAGCCCGAGGTCCGAGACCACCGAGCGGCGCAGCCGCCCGACCGTGTGGACGATCCCCGGCGCCCGGACGCCCTCGGTGACCTCGACCGTGTCGAGGATCCCGCCGACCCGCTCCCGGCGCTCGAGCACGAAGACCCGCCGACCGGCCTTCGCGAGGTACGCGGCCGTGACGAGCCCGTTGTGGCCGGCCCCGATCACGATCGCGTCGTAGGTCATCGCTTCGACGCCTTCAGGACCTCCAGCGCGGCGATCCGCCCCGGCGCGCCCATGATCCCGCCGCCCGGGTGCGTGGCCGAGCCGCACATCCACAGGTCCCGCACCGGCGTCCGGTAGCGGGCCCAGCCGGGGACCGGCCGGTTGAAGAACAGCTGCTCGAGCGAGAGCTCGCCCTGGAAGATGTTCCCTTCCGTGAGCCCGGTCATCGACTCGATGTCCTTCGGCGTGAGGATCTGGACGTGCAGGATCAGGTCGCGGATCTTCGGGAAGCGCTCCTCGAGCGTGTCGATCACGGTCTGCCCGAACGCCTCGCGCTCGGCGTCGTCCCACACGCGCCCCTCGGACAGGTGGTACGGCGCGTACTGCACGAAGCAGCTCATCACGTGCTTGCCGGGCGGCGCCATCGAGGGGTCGACGAGCGTGGGGATGATGCAGTCGATGTAGGGGCGACGGCTGAAGCGCCCGTACTTCGCGTCATCGTAGGCTCGCTCCATGTAGTCGACGGACGGGCTGAAGCTGATCGCCCCGCGCAGCCACTCGCCCTTCCCGGGCTTGCACGCGAGCTCGGGCAGCCCGTCCAGCGCGAGGTTCACCTTGCCGCTCGAGCCCCGGTACCTGTAGCGCCGGACCTCGTCGACGAACGCGGGGTCGAGCTCCGAGGGACCCACCAACTCCAGGAACGTGAGGTTCGCGTCCACGCTGGAGAGCACCACGCCCCCGGGGATCTCCTCGCCCGAGTCGAGCGTCACGCCGATCGCCCGGCCGCTCCGGACGTCGATCCGCGCGACCGGGGCCTCCGTCCGGATCTCGGCGCCGAGCGCCTGCGCGGCGCGCCCGATCGCCTCGGAGATGCCGCCCGTGCCGCCGCGCGGGATCCCCCACGCGCGGAACGCGCCGTCGATCTCGCCCATGTAGTGGTGCAGCAGGACGTAGGCCGTGCCGGGCGACTGGACCCCTTGGAAGGTCCCGATGATCCCGGAGGCAGACATCGTGGCGATCAGCGGGTCGGTCTCGAACCACTGCCGCAGGAAGCCGGTGGCGCTCATCGTCATGAGCTGCACGAACGTGTGCTGGAGCCGTTCGGGCAGGTCGCGGAAGGTCTTCGCGAGCCCCACGACCCCCATCCAGTCGAACGGGTTGAAGCGCCCCGGGTCGGGCGGGACCATCGACAGGATCGGCTTGACGAACCGCGCCATGTCGGCCATCAGCTGGCCGTACTCCTCGTAGGCCTCGGCGTCGGACAGGGACCATCGGCGGAGCTCCCGGATCGTCTTGCCGTGGTCGTTCACGCGCCAGACGCAGTCGTCGTCGAGCGGGGTGATCGTCCCGTCGAGCGGGAGGATCTCCAGGCCGTGCTTCGGGAGCTCGAGCTCGCGGATGATCTCGGGGCGCAGCAGCGAGACCACGTAGGACATCTCGCTGAACCGGAAGCCCGGGATCACCTCCTCGGTGACCGCGGCGCCGCCGAGCACGTGGCGCTTCTCGAGCACCAGCACGTCCTTGCCGGCCCGGGCCAGGTACGCGGCCGCCGTCAGGCCGTTGTGCCCACCGCCGATGACGATCGCGTCGTACCGCTTGGCCATCTGCCGGTGATGCTAGACGCGCGCCCGGACCCCGGCGACCGGCCCCGTGACCTCAGGTCAGCCGCGTCCTGCACCCGCTCGAGGGGCCTGGGTACGCTACACGCGTGAGCGTCGGAACGGGCTTCCACCCGCGCACCTCGCGGTTCAACTCGAAGATGGCCTGGGGCGAGTGGTCCGGCTACCTCGCCGCCGCGGTCTACGCCGACTTCCACGACATCGAGTACAACGCGATCCGCGAGCAGGCCGCGCTGATCGACGTCTCGCCCCTGTACAAGTACGTGGTCACGGGCCCGGACGCGGCCGCGCTCGCCGACCGCGTCTCCACGCGCGACATCGGCAAGCTCGGCGTGGACCGCGTCTTCTACTCGGCTTGGTGCAACGAGGACGGCAAGGTGATCGACGACGGGACGATCACCCGCCGCGGCCCGAACGAGTTCTTCTGGACCGCCGCCGATCCCACCTACCGCTGGTTCCGGCTGAACGCCCACGGGCTGGACGTGGAGATCCGGGACGTGTCCGAGGAGGTCTCCGGCCTCGCGCTCCAGGGACCGCGCTCGCGCGCGATCCTCGAGGCGGTCACGCGGCAGGACTGGGCCGACGTGCGCTACTACGGCCACCGGCGCACCGAGATCGGCGGCGTCGACCTCTCGGTCACGCGGACCGGCTACACGGGCGACCTCGGGTACGAGCTCTGGGTGCCCACCGAGGCCGCCGTCGAGGTCTGGGACGCGGTGTGGGAGGCGGGTGAGCCCCACGGGATCCGGCCGGCGGGGATCCGCGCGCTGGACGTCGCCCGCGTCGAGGCCGGGCTGATCCTGATCGAGGTCGAGTACACCAGCGCGCGGCACGCGATCAGCCCCGAGCAGATGTACTCGCCGTTCGAGATCGGTCTGGGGCGCCTGGTCGACCTCGGCAAGCCGAGCTTCGTCGGGCGCCGCGCCCTCGAGCTCGAGCGGCGCCGCGGCGGCCCGCCTCGGCGCCTGGTCGGCCTCGAGCTCGACTGGGGCGGGATCGAGGCGATGTTCGCCCGGCACGGCCTGCCACCGATGGTCTCCCCCGTCGTGAACCGGGACCCCGTGCCCGTCTACCGCGAGGACCGGCGGGTGGGACGGGCGACCAGCCTGACCTGGGGCCCGACGATCAAGACGATGGTCGGGTTCGGCTCGGTCCCGCCCGAGCTCTCGAGACCCGGGACGCGGGTCTCGGTGGAGTGGAGCGTGGAGGGGGAGCGCGGCACCGTCCCCGCGACGGTCGTCGAGACGCCCTTCCTCGACCTCGAGCGCAAACGCGCGTAGTCGATCCGATCCCGCTCTGGGACGATCGGGGCATGCCGCCCGCATCCCGGCTCCGGCTCGCCGCGTGGGCGCTCGCCGGCGGTGTCGTCGCCCTGGTCATCGCGCTCACCGGGAGCTTCGTGGCCGCGGTCGTCGCGGGGCTGCTCGCCCTCGCGACCGGGACGATGGCGATCCGCGCCGCGACCGCCGGCGGCAACCCGATCGACCCCTCGCGGCGCCGCTTCCTCCGGCTCGGCCTGGGGGCCCTCGGCCTGGCCGCCGTCGCGGCCGGCGGGACGGCCGGCGCGGCGCTCCGGCGGCTCACGCGACCCGATCCTCGCCGGCGCCTCGAGGAGGACGCCCGGGACCTCGGCGCCGAGTACCTCGAGCTCGTGACCCGCGCCTACCACCCGGAGCGCTCGGGCGACCTCCAGCTCCTGGTCTCCCCCTTCTCGAGCTCGAACTACCGGCAGGAGTCGCTCTCGCTCGTCCCGAACGACCCGCGGTCCTCGCACGCGGTCGTGTGGATGTACGCCGAGCGCGTCCCGATCGTCGTCTGGTCGCCGGGCCGGATCGAGCCGTTCGACTCGACCGATCGCGTCACGCTCGCCGACCTGGCGCCGACCACGGCCAAGCTGATGGGGTTCGACGAGTTCGAGGCGGCCGACGGCGCCCCGCTCCCCGGCATCCCCTCGGTGACCCCGCCGGTCCAGCCGCGCGTGATCGTCACGTTCGTGATCGACGGCGGCGGCTGGAACGACCTCCTGCGCTGGCCCGACGCCTGGCCGAACCTGAAGCGCCTGATGGGCGAGGGGGCCACGTACCGCAACGCGATCGTCGGCTCGTTCCCGGCGGTCACCGCCTCGGCACACGCCACGATCGGCACCGGTGCCTTCCCGCGGACCCACGGGATCACCGGGCACAACGTCCGTCGGGGAGGCCGACCGGTGAAGGCGTGGGGCGAGCCGGGTCGCGCGGATCCCTCGTTCCTGCTCGTGCCCACGCTCGCCGACCGCTGGACCGAGCACACCGGGAACGAGGCGTGGGTCGGCGAGATCGGGTACCAGGTCTGGCACCTGGGGATGCTCGGGCGGGGCGGACGGCCGCGAGGTGACGTGCCGGTGGGCGTGTTCTGGGACGAGGCGAGCGGCGGTGGTTGGAAGCCCCACCACCCGACCCGGTACCGGCTCCCGCGAGCGGTCCCCGGCGCCGAACGGCTCGGGGCGCTCACGGGCGGCTGGGAGCCACCGCCGCCCTCGCCGTTCGACCCGACGGGCCGCAAGGCGATGTGCTGCTTCCCGCCGATCGTGCGCTACCAGGGCGAGCTCGTCGAGGCGACGTTCGACTCCGAGCCGATCGGCGACGACGAGGTGCCCGACCTCCTGTACATCAACCACAAGGCGCCGGACTACTCCGGCCACGTCTACAACATGGACGACCCCCGGCAGGCGGAGGTGCTCGCCGCGGTGGACGAGGAGATCGGCCGCACGGCCGACCTGCTGCTCGAGCGGTTCGGGCACGGTCGTGCCGTCCTCATCGTGACCGCGGACCACGGCCAGTGCCCGCGGATCGATGCGAACGGCGGCGTGCGGATCGACCCGATCCAGCTCGAGCAGGACCTGCGCCGCGCCTTCGGCAAGAGCGTGTTCGGGCTGGTCCAGAGCGTGGCGCCCTCCGAGATCTACCTGAACCCGACCGCGCTGGCCGACGCGGGCTTCACCACGGAGGACGTGGCCGCGTTCCTGGCCGACTACCGGTACGGCGCGAACCTGGGACCCTACGTGCGCCCCGAGGCGATCCGGCGCGACCGCCTGTCCGCGCGCTCGTTCGCCGCGGTCCTGCCGACGAGCTTCATCGCCGACCTCGACCCCGCCCGCTACGGCCAGACCGCCTACCCGGAGGCCGACCCGTTCGGCGTCCCGCCCATCACCTGGTGACCTCGCCGGTGGTACGGTGCGGCACCACGACCGCGGAGGCACACATGGGCTCGCATCGGCTCTCCTCGATCATCGAGCGGCTCCTCGAGCAAGAGGCCCCGCTGTTCGACTTCTTCACCGGGTCGGCGTGGGCGCTCGGGGACCCCGAGGATCCAGAGGTCTGCGACCTGGTGGTCGGGAACCCGCACGAGATGGCCCTGCCCGCGTTCGTCGAGGCGATCCAGCGGTGGGTGCCACCCCAGGACGACGCCTGGTTCGCGTACAAGTTCAACGAGCCGTACGCGCGCGAGGCGGTCGCGACCGGGCTCCGGCGGCGGCGTGGCGTGCCGTTCGAGCCGGAGGACGTCTTCCTCACCGACGGCGCGTTCACCGGCCTGAACCTGTGCGTCCGCGTCGTCGCCGACCCCGGGGACGAGATCGTCTTCCTCTCGCCGCCGTGGTTCTTCTACTCCGCGCTCATCGTCGCGCAGGGTGCCACCCCGGTGCGCGCGCTCGTGGACCGGCGGACCTGGGACCCGGACCTGGACGCGCTGGAGGCCGCGATCACCGAGCGCACCCGGGCGGTGATCGTGAACTCGCCGAACAACCCGACCGGGCGGATCTACCCGCCCGAGGTCCTCGGGGGGCTGGCTCAGGTCCTCTCCGTCGCCTCCGAGCGGATCGGCCGCCCGATCTACCTGATCTCGGACGAGGCGTACTCGCGGATCGTCTTCGACGACCGCGCCTACCCGAGCCCCACCGAGCACTACGCCTCCTCGTTCCTCGTCTATACGTACGGCAAGCAGCTGCTCGCCCCCGGGCAGCGCCTGGGCTACGTCGCCCTGCCGCCGACGATGCCCGATCGCGAGCCGGTGCGGGCCGCGTTCGAGCTCGCGCAGATGTCGATCGGGGGCAACGGCGTCCCGAACGCCGTGATGCAGCGCGCCCTCGCCGACCTCGACGAGCTCTCGGTCGACGTGAAGGCGCTCCAGCGGCGGCGCGACCTGCTGACCGAGGCGCTGCGGGCCTCTGGCTACGAGCTGCCGACCGCCGAGGGCACCTTCTACCTGCTTCCGACCAGCCCGATCCCCGACGACCGGGCCTTCGTCGAGCGCCTGGCGCGGGACAAGGTGTACGTGCTGCCGGGCTCGCTCGTCGAGACGCCCGGGCGCTTCCGGATCTCGATCACGGGCAACGACGACATGGTCGAGCGCTCGATCCCGGTGTTCGAGCGAGCCGCGCGGGAGGCCTGAGCCCACCGACATGACCCATCGCTTCTCGGACAGCATGCGGCGGATCCGGGAGACCGAGCGACCGCTGATCGGGTTCTTCATCGAGGGGAGCTGGGCCCGGCGGGACCGCGCCGACCCCGAGAACTGCGACTTCGTCGGCGCGTTCCCACAGGAGGGCGTGCTCCCGGAGTTCGTGGAGGCCCTCCAGCGCTGGACCGTGCCACGGGACAAGGACTGGTACGGCGACACGTTCAACGAGCCATACGCGCGCGAGGCCGTGGCGGCGAGCCTCCGCGAGCGGCGCGGCGTCCCGTTCGAGGCCGACGACATCATGATGACCGACGGGGCGTTCGCGGGCCTGAACCTGTGCATCCGCACGGTCACGAGCCCCGGGGAGGAGGTGATCTACCTCACGCCGTCGTGGTTCTTCTTCCGGGCGCTCATCCTGGGCGGGGAGGCCCGCCCGGTCCCCGTAGCGGTCGACCGCACCACCTGGGACCTCGATCTCGCGGCGATCGAGGCCGCTATCACCGAGCGCACCTCGGCGATCATCGTCAACTCCCCGCACAACCCGACCGGCAGGATCTATCCGCCCGGAACCTTGACCGCCCTCGCGGAGCTCCTGACCGCCGCCTCCGACCGCCGCGGGCGGCCCATCTACCTGATCTCGGACGAGGCGTTCTCGCGGATCGTCTTCGACGGCCGTCCGTTCCGGAGCCCCACCGAGTTCTACCCGTACTCGTTCCTGGTCTACACGTACGCGAAGCAGCTGCTCGCGCCCGGCCAGCGATGCGGGTACGTCGCGCTGCCGCCGGCGATGCCCGACCGGGCGGAGATGCGCGAGGCGATCACGCTGGCGCAGGTCACCTACGGGAGCAACGGCGTCCCAACCAACGTCCTGCAGCGCGCGATCGCCGACATCGAGCGGATGAGCGTGGACCTCGCGGCGCTCCAGCGCCGGCGCGATCGGATGGTCGAGGCACTCGCTTCCTACGGCTACGACCTCCACTCCCCCGAGGCCGCGGTCTTCCTGGTGCCCACGAGCCCCTACCCCGACGACGTCGCGTTCGTGGAGCGCCTCGCTCGGGACAAGGTGTTCGTGTTCCCCGGGACGCTCGCGGAGATGCCCGGGCGGATCAGGATCTCGCTCACCGCCAGCGACGACATGGTCGAGCGCGCCCTGCCCGTGTTCGAGCGGGTCGCGAAGGAGCCGTGAAGGGATCCTCGATGCCGGTCGAGCTCTCCGAGCGCGACCACGCGCTGCTCGATGGCGCGGCGGGCGACGCCTCGGCCCTGGCGATGCGGATCGTCGTCGAGATGGCCCAGGTGATGGGCGCCGACCGGCTGATCGACGTCGTCTCGGCCCACGTCGATGGCTGCCTGTACCACGGCCTCGCCGGGCTGGAGTTCGCCGAGCGCCTGGCGACCGGCGGGGCCCGCGTCCACGTCCCCACCACCCTGAACGTCGGGTACCTGGACCTGCTCCACCCCGACCGCTCGCGCGCCGAGCCGCGGGTCGCGGCGAACGCGCGTCGGCAGATGGACCTGTACGTGGGGATGGGCTGCCGACCCACGTGGACGTGCGCCCCCTACCAGCTCCCCGAGCGGCCGCGGTTCCGCCAGCACGTCGCCTGGGCCGAGTCGAACGCGATCGTGTTCTGCAACTCGGTGCTCGGGGGGCGGACGAACCGCTACGGCGACTTCCTCGACATCTGCGCCGCGATCAGCGGCCGGGTCCCCCTCGCCGGCCTGCACCGAGACGAGGAGCGCCGGGCGCGGCTCGTCCTGCGGCTGGACGGGGTGCCGGACCGGCTACTCGGCTCGGACGTCCTGTACCCGGTGCTCGGCCACCTGCTCGGCCGCGAGGCAGGGAGCGCGGTGGCGGCGATCGTCGGCCTCCCGCCGGGGACGGAGGAGGACCGGCTGAAGGCCCTCGGGGCGGCGGCGGCGTCCTCGGGTGCCGTCGCGATGTTCCACGCCGTGGGCCTCACCCCCGAGGCCCCCACCCTCGAGGGCGCGACCGGCGGCGAGGCGGTGCCGGAGATGCCCGTCACGCTCGCTCGGCTGCGCGAGGCTCGGGACGCGCTCTCGACCGCCGCCGACCGGGAGCTCGGGGCCGTGAGCGTCGGCACGCCGCACGCCTCGCTCCCCGAGCTCGAGCGGCTGGCCTCGCTCCTGGGCGGCGCGCGAGCGCGGGTGCCGACGTTCGTGAACACCGGTCGGGACGTGCTCGCGGAGGCCGAGCGCCGAGGGATCGTCCGGGCGCTGGAGGACGCGGCCGTGACGATCGTCACCGACACCTGCACGTACCTGTCCCCGATCATCGGCGAGGTGAGCGGCGCCGTGATGACCGACTCGGGCAAGTGGGCCTGGTACGCGCCGGCGACCCTCGGCGTCGAGGTCGTGTTCGGCGCGCTCGAGGACTGCGTGCGGTCGGCGCTCGCCGGCCGCGTCGAGCGGGACGAGGGGGTCTGGGCGGATGCCTGAGGCCTGGACCCTCGTGTCGGGCGAGGCGGAGGGCGAGGTCCTGACGCTCGACGAGCCGCTGAGCTTCTGGGGCGGCCTGGACCCGGCAACGGGCCGCATCGTCGACGTCCACCATCCGCAGCGCGGCGAGCAGGTAACGGACAAGGTGCTGGTCATGCCTTCGGGCCGCGGCTCCAGCTCGAGCTCGAGCGTCCTCGCCGAGGCGATCCGGGCGGGGACGGCCCCCGCCGCCATCGTCCTGCGCGAGCCCGACCCGATCCTCGCCCTCGGCGCGATCGTCGCCCGCGAGCTCTACGGGAGGGCGATGCCCGTCGCGGTCGCCGACGCGCTCCCCGGCTCGGGCGCACGCGTCAGCGTCTCGGCCTCCGCCGCCGGCGCGCGGATCGAGCGGCTCTCCCCATGAGCTTCTTCGACACGGCCTACGAGGGTTCACCGCCGTGGGACCTCGGGCGGCCGCAGGGCGCGATCGTCCGGCTGGCCGAGGCGGGCCGGATCGTGGGCTCGGTGCTCGACGTCGGGTGCGGGACCGGCGAGCACGCCCTGTACCTCGCCTCGCGCGGCCACGAGGTCGTCGGCGTCGACCTCGCGCGCCGCGCGCTCGAACGCGCGGGGTCCAAGGCGCGGGCACGTGGCCTCGAGGTCACGTTCCTCCTCCACGACGCCCTCCGCGTGGACGGGCTCGGCCGGACGTTCGAGACCGCGATCGACGTCGGCCTGTTCCACACGCTGGCCGACGAGGATCGCCCCGTCTACGCTCGGGCCTTGCGCGGTGCGCTCGTCCCGGGCGGCCGGTGCCTCCTCCTGTGCTGGAGCGAGCGGAACCCGTGGGGCTACGGCCCGCGGCGCGTCACGCAGATGGAGCTCCTCGGGACCTTCGAGCGGGGCTGGAGGGTCGACGGGATCGAGGACGAGGAGCTCGAGGGCGACCTCGGGACCGCCCACGCGTGGCTCGCGACGTTCGTGCACGAGTGACGGCATCCCGAGCTGCGCACCCGGCTTGCGCCACGCCGGCCCGTGGCTCACCATCTCGACGTCGAGATACCTGCACCGTCTGGGAGGTCCGATGCAGCGCATCCGGTGGCGAGCCCTCCGCGACACGCTCCAGGGCACCCTGTGGCTCCTGCCGGCTGCCTCGGTGGCGGTCTCCCTCCTCGTCGGGGCGACGCTCTCGAGCGTGGAGCTCGAACCCGGCTCGCTCCTCGCCCGCTGGACCTTCCGGGGCGGCGCGGCGGAGGCGCGGGAGCTCCTGATCGTGATCGCGGCCACGATGATCACGGTCACCGGGACGGTGTTCTCGCTCACGATCGTCGCCCTCCAGATCGCCTCGACCCAGTACTCGCCCCGGCTCCTGCGCAACTTCCTGCGGGACCGGCGCAACCAGGCCGTCCTGGCGATCTTCGTGAGCACGTTCGCCTACGCGCTCGCCGGGCTGCACACGGTCGGTCGCCGGGAGGACGCCGGAGAGGCCTTCGTGCCGCAGCTCGCGATCACCGTGGCGCTGGTCCTGGCCCTCGCGAGCGTCGGCGCGCTCGTCTACTTCATCCACCACATCGCGCACTCGATCCAGGTGGACGACATCATGGCGCAGGCCGAGCGCCGAACCCTCGAGGCGATCGCCGCCGGGCACCTCGAGGCCCTCGGCGCGGAGGAGGTGGTCCGGCCGCTGCCCGAGCCGCCGGCCGGGGCGACGGTCGTGCGCGTGGAGCGGTCCGGGTACGTGCAGGCCGTCGACCCCGGACCGCTCGCGCGCCTGGCCGCCGAGCTGGACCTGGTCGTCGTGTTCCGGCCCACGGGGGGCGACTACGTCGGTCCCCGGCACGCCGCTGGCCCGGGTCTGGGCGCGCGACGGCTCCACCCCGCCGATCGACCGGGTCGAGCCGCTCGTGCACGCGACCATCCGCAAGGGCCGGGAGCGCACGATGGAGCAGGACGTCGCCTTCGGGGTCCGGCAGCTCGTCGACGCCGCGCTGCGTGGCCTGTCCCCGGCCGTGAACGACCCCTACACGGCCGTCCAAGCGATCCAGCACCTCTCGGTGGTGCTGCGCACGCTCGCCGACCGCGTGCTCACGAACGAGACCCACTTCGACGAGCGCGGGATCGTCCGCGTGGCGATCCCGCGCCCGGACTTCGCGATGTACCTCCGGCTGACCTGCGACCAGATCCGCCGGAACGGGGCGAGGGAGCCGGCGGTGGCCCGCGGGCTCCTGCGGCTCCTCACCGACGTGGGGCACCTCGTGACCACCGACGAGCGCCGCCGCGCGATCGAGGCGGAGGCGCGCATGGTCCTCGCCGACGCGGAGCGCCAGACGTTCCACGAGAGCGAGCTCGAGATCGTGCGGCGGGAGGCGGAGCTCGTGTTCGCCGCGACCGGCCAGACGAGGCGTTGACCGACTACCCGGGGATCCCCACGCGCCGCATCGTCCCCCAGCCGCGCCTCCCGGTCGCGGCCTGGAACGTGGCCACGAAGCGCTCGAGCGTGAGCAGCTGGTGGAAGCCCAGGAACTCCAGGAACGCGGCCGCGAGCAGCCGGACGCGGTCCGACGGTCGCGGGTAGCGCTGGAGGAGCATGGCCTCGACCCCCGCGGCCACCTGCGAGAGCAGCATGCCGTGCAGGACGGCCAGGGCGAGGAACAGCCACAGGAGCCCCGGCTCCAGCGCGCCGAGGAGCAGCGCGGCGACGAACACGAGGAACCCGGTCACCTCGATCACGGGTGCGAGCGCCTCGAACAGCCAGAAGTACGGCACCGCGACCATGCCGACGCGGCCGTAGCGCGGGTTCAGCAGCATCGAGCGGTGGCGCCACAGGTTCGTCCACAGCCCGCGGTGCCACCGGTTCCGCTGGCGTCGCAGCGTCCCCAGGTCCGAGGGCACCTCCGTCCAGCAGATCGGGTCGGGGCTGAACACGACCCGGTGCGGCAGGCCGGCCCGGATGTGCTCGCGGTGGAGCCGCATCACGAGCTCCATGTCCTCGCCGACCGTCCCGCGCCAGAACCCGCCCGCGCGCACCACGGCGTCCCGCCGGAACAGACCGAACGCGCCCGAGATGATCAGGACGGTGCCGAACCGCGTCCACCCGGCCCGCCCGAGGAAGAAGGCCCGGGCGTACTCGACGATCTGGAGCCGTTCGAGCCACCCGCGCGGCATCCGGAGCTCCGTGGGGCGGCCGCCCTCGACGACGGCGCCGTTCAGCGGTCGGATCGTGCCCCCGACCGCGATCACGGAGTCATCCTCGACGAACAGGCGCGAGGCCCGCAGGATCGCCTGGGCGTCGAGGACCGAGTCCGCGTCCACCGGCGCGATCAGCGGGTACCGGGCCAGGTCGATCGCCGCGTTCAACGCGTCGGACTTGCCGCCGTTCTCCTTGTCCACGACGACCAGGTTCGGGTGGCGCAGCGACCGCAAGACCCGCCGGATCGGCTCGGTCGGGAGCCGCCGCGACCAGACGCGCGGGTCCTCGACGAGGGCGAACGCGTCGATCAGCCGCTCCAACGTGGCGTCGGTCGAGCCGTCGGAGACGACGACGACCTCGAACCTCGGGTAGTGGAGCTTCAGGAACGAGCGGACGCTCGCGACGATGCTCTTCTCCTCGTTGTAGGCCGGGACCAGGATCGAGACCGGCTTGAAGACCTCGCGCTCCAGCAGGTCCTTCAGCGAGACGTCCGAGAGCTCGCGCGAGTACACGATCACGGTCCGCAGGCCGACGAACGCGAGCACCGAGTAGATCAGGTTCAAGATCGCGAAGTAGCCGATCACCGCGAGCTGGTACGCGACGAACAGGCGCTCGAGCGAGTTCATGCGCGGACCGCCTCGACCAGCTCCACCACGTGGTCCCGCAGCGCCTGGGCCGCCATGTCCCGGCCGTAGCGGTCGGGGTGGGTCTCCGCGGCGCGGCCGAGCTCGGCCAGGCCCGCGGGCCCGAGGGCGGCCAGCGACTCGGAGGCTTGCCGCCGGACCCACCAGGAGGGATCGCCGAGACGTTCCCACAGGGCGACGAGCGCCCGCTCTCGAGGCAGGAGCCTGGCGGCGGCCGTCGCGTGGATCCGGATGAACTCGACGGGGTCCTCGAGGGCCGCGAGCACCGAGGCGTGGGCGTGCGGGGGGAGCAGCCCGGTCCGGGCCGCGGCCCGCAGGGCCGCGGCCCGGACCTCCGGATCCTCGTGGTCCAGGCACCCCACGACCTGGTCGGCGAAGACCAGGAGCTGGAGCCGGGCGACGGCGTCCAGCGCCGCGCGCAGGGACGAGGACGAGGTGGCCTCGTCCCCCAGCACGGCTCCGACGAGCGAGGGAGCCGCGTCGTCGGCCAGCAGCAGCACCTCCTCCCGGACGCCGAAGGGGAGCCGGCTCCGCCCGAGCGCGCGGACGACCCGCTCCGCGAGCCTCTCGCGCTCCCCCGGGTCCTCGATCGCGGCGAGCGTCCGAGCCGCGGCGCGGACCGCCGCCACCTGGACCACGCGCTCGGGATCCCCGATCGCGAAGATCAGCGTGGGCATCGCCTCGGGGATCCGCGACCGGGCCAGGGCATCCAGCGCCTCCAGCCGCGACGAGGTGCCACCGTTCAGGACGCGCCGCTCGAGCTCTGCCCCGACCCCGTAGCGGGCGAGCAGCGCCATCACCCGCGCGGCGTCGGCGCCGCGGAGGGTCTCGCGGACGTCGAGCAGCGCCTCCACGGCGTCGCGCCCGGGGGCCGCCGCCGGCTCGGGGGCCGAGCCGTACAGGACGCGGAGCCACCGCTCGACCCAGGCGCGGCGGCGCTCCGCCCGCTCGGCCGCCCGGCGCTCGCTCACGTACTGGTAGGCGAGCAGGTACACGGTGAGCATCACGAGCCCCACGCCCAGCGAGGTGACCGCGCCGAGGAGCACGGCCCCCACCGGCGGCCCTCCGGAGGCCCCCACGAGCCGGCCGAGCAGGGTCCAGGTCAAGAACGCGAGCGGGACCGCCTCGAGCGTGACCACGACCGCGACGACGGCGGCGAACGCGACGTCGCCGAAGCGGCGCCACATGGCCTACCTCCGGACCCAGCGTTCGACGCGCGCGAGCAGCTCCGGGGGGCTGAACGGCTTGGCGACGTAATCGTCGGCCCCGAGCTTCAGCCCCCGCACCACGGTCTCCTCCTGCCGCATCCCGGACAGGACCACGATCGGCGTCCTGCGGCCGAGGTCCTCCCGGATCGAACGCAAGAGCTCGAACCCGTTGCCGTCGGGCAGGTTCAGGTCGAGCAGGATCAGGTCGTAGCCGTCCTCGGACAGCGCGCCCTTGCCGTCCGCGATGCCGCGGACGATCGTGACCTCGTGCCCGGCCGTCTGGAGCACGTGCTCCAGGACCAGGCCCACCGTCCAGTCGTCCTCGATCGCCAGGATCGAGCTCACGGGCAACCCCTCGCCGCTGCCGCGATCTCGTGTCGCGGACTCACCCCGCATATCGGCAGGTCGGGGGGCGGGATTGAAGGGGCGTTGGGGCCGGGGGGCCGATGGGTTCGACGCCCAGCGAACGGCCCCCACCACGGTCGGGCAGGTGGGGGCGACCGCTCCGGTCGCCCCCACCCGTGGTGCGCCCCGATCCACCGACGGACGGACGACCCCTCGATCGGTCCGTCCGGCAGGACCGTCAGCCTCCGTCGATCGAGCTCGTATCCATCGCGTAGGTGAACGTCGCGAACGCCATCGCGTCCGAGTTCAGGTCGAGCACCTCGAGGCTCACGTTGGAGAAGGTGTCGCACGCCCTGTGGTAACACGGGTCGTACTGGATGCCGGCCACGCCACCGTAGACGTCCCGCTGGGCCAGGGTCTTGATGCCCTCGGCACCCGTGAACAGACCCCCGAACGGGATCCCGACATCGAAGAACGCCGCGTAGTCCGATCGGAAGTCGATCTGCGTCGGCTCCGAAGCGAGCCCGCGGGCCCCGTAGAAGTCGACGAAGAGCTCCTCGATCGCGCCCGACCCGGGCGGGCCGGCGAGCCCGAACGCCGACCCGTCTCCGTCGTACACGAAGCGGACGTAGTTCGGCGAGCCCACCATGTCGAAGTTGAGGTACAGGGCGATGCTGTCGCGCTCCGCCTGGCTGAGGCCGAAGACGTAGAAGTCCGAACCGACCAGGCCGGACTCCTCCGCGCCCCACCAGGCGAACCGCACCGTGTTCCTGACCTTGGTCTTCGCGAGCTGCTCCGCCACCTCGAGGATCGCGGCGCTTCCGGAGCCGTTGTCGTTGATCCCGGGTCCCTCGCCCACCGAATCGAGGTGGGCGCCGACCATCACGACGTTGCCGTCGTCACCGGACGGGGTCTCCGCGAGGACGTTGTACGTCGTCTTCATCTCACGGATCACGTTGGCGAACAGGCGCATCACCAGACCCGCCGTGCCGGCCCACTCGACGCCGCGGTCGTACGTGGCCTCGAGGACCGGGATGCCGCTCTGGTTCGCAGCGGTCAGCGTTCCGTTGATCAGGCCCCTGCGCGCTTCCGTGTTGCCCTGGTTGAAGATGATCGCCCCCACCGCGCCGGCGGCCGCGGCGTTCTCCGCCTTCAGCTGGAACGTGCACGTGCCACGTTGGATCAGCGCGATGTTGCCGGCCGGGAACCCCGCGAAGTCGGCCGCCTCGCACCCGCTGCTCGACATGTTCCCGAGCCCGAGCTGCAGGTCGACGGCGGTGACCGAAGCCGTCACGTCTCCCGGATCGGTCTGATCCATCACCTGGAAGTCCACGCCTTCCACGTACACCGTGGGCACGGGCGCCGTTTGCTCCAGGGCCGACGGACCGAGGGAGGCGGACGCCAGATAGTCGAACGCCTGGACGGACGGGGTGTACCCTGCCGCCTCGAGCTCCTCGACGACGTAGTCGACCGACGCGTCGTACCCGGGGAGCCCCGAGAACCGGTTCCCACCGTTGGCGTCCGCGATCTCCTGGAGGGCAGCCTGGTGCTCCCGGACCCCCGCGAGCGTCACGCACTCCAGCAGCTTCTTGACCGTGTTGTTCGTCCTGCCGCACCCCCGCGGACCGGCGGTGGCAGGGGCGGCCAGGAGCGAACCGATCACCATCGTGCTCAGCACGCACGAAGCGAGCCTCGCCACGGGTCTCTTGCTCATGGACCCTCCCTTCCGACGACATGCACATGTTGATGCGCCTTGGATGCGTCGAAGCGGTGCGCGGGAGGCCCTCAGCAGCGCGACGATCCCGCGACCCAGCCCGCGCCGTGATCCGCCGACCCCACGGAGGCGGGCGAGCCGTCGGCTCGGGAGGGCCGCGCATCAGCCTCCATCCGGGACAGCGCCGCGCCTGCCGGCTCGGTGCTGCGCCGCGGTCTCGAGCGCTCGGAGCACGGCGCCCCGGGTCCGAGCGCGTCGGAGCGCCTCGCGTCGGCACTCACGGCTGCAGGTCCTGCGCTGGCGGTAGTCCCGGCCCGGTGCGGTGACCGAGCAGAACCAGGCACCACAGATCGAGCACTCCGCGCCCGTCCTGAACGCGCGATGAGCCAACGAACGCGCGAGCCTCCGACGAGCCGCGAGCTCCGGGTCGTTCCTCTCCGCCTCCAGGGTTCGCCGGAGCGCCTCGAGGGCCATCGGCCGAACGGCGTTCAGGTGCTCGATGCGTCGCTTCCGTCGGTGGTCGTCGAGGCTCGCCTCACGCGTCGCCGCCGCGGCCAGGCGGACCTCCGGGCGGTGCAGCCACCGTCCCGTTCCCTGCTCCCGGGCCAGCTCGCGGTGGACATCGCTCAGCTCCGGAGAGCACAGCGGTGCATCACGCGCGAGCCCAGCGAGCTCGCGGAGCTCGTCGGCGTAGATGCCATGCGCTCGCACGGTGTGGTTCGAGAGCGAGCGCAGGCCGTTGCGATCGCACCATGGGCAGCGCTGAGCCTCGATGAGCTCGCGCAGCTCCCTTCCATCCACAACCTTCCGCATGAACCCCTCGAACATCACACGGGTCCTCCCGAGGACGCCCCGAGACGCAACTCATGTCCACCAGGCGTCCGGGTCGGTCGCGAGCCGACCTGCCGTCGGAGGACGCTGATGCGCCGCCCCGTCCTGGATGGCGCGTCCTCCCGCGGTCGGTCGACCCGTCCGGCTGAAGGGCCATCGGCCCCCCCGATCAGGCGGGACCGGGAGGTGCTCGCAGCGTGGGGCCACCCCTCGCTGGAGCGAGCCGTGGCCAGAACGACGGTTCGGGTATCGCGCGCGATGAGACGGGTCTCGCTCGCCGCTGCGGCCGCAGCAGCCTGGCCGCCGCGCCGACCGCCCGGGCGAATCCGAGCAGGATCAGGGCGCCCAGGGCCGCCACCGCCGTCTGCACCAAGAGACCGATCGGCAGGACGGGCTCCGTCAGGAGGCCGCCCACGCTCCCCCCGGCGAGCTCGCGCTCCACGGTCTCCAGCGCCGCGAAGCCAACGGCCTGCAGTGCGGCGAGCCGAGCGGCGATCGAGCCATAGAAGCGCAACCCTGTCGCGTGACGGGAGCCGGCGCCGCGGAAGCATCGGAGGGAGAACTGCGCCAGCCCGGCCACCAACGCCCCGAGAGCGATGCCCGTGATGAGCGGCCAGTACCGATGTCCGGTGGCGAGCAGGAGATGCCGGCGACCGTGTGGATCAGGCGCCGCCAAGAAGTACGTGAGGACGTGGGTCAGCGCCACGCCGCCGGACGCGAGGCCGCCTAACCAGGCGTGGCGCAGCATCGACGACCCCATCGATAGCCTCACGTACGCCTCACCCGGACCGTGCAGCGCATTCTCGACCATCCGGCGTCGACGCGCCACTCCCAGGGAGGCGAGAGCGGGTCTGGTGGTAGCGGGGATCGATCCGAAGGACCTCGCTGTGGCCTCTTGCCGCGGACTCACCCCGCATCTCGGCATGTCGAGGGGGGTGGATCGAAGGGGCCCGCCGGACCGGCCGAAGGAGGGTCAGGCCGGGCCGGACGCGTGCCCCCCGAGGAGCGACCGCGCCCACCCGGCGCCCACGAGGTTGCCTTTCCGCTCGAACAGGGCGACCGCCTCGGCGGCGGCCTCCCGCGCTTCCGGGCGGTCGGCCGCGCGGAGGATCTCGGCGAGGTCGAGCCGCGCCAGGGCGGCATCGTCGAGGAACCCGACATCGGCGGCGACCTCCACCGCCCGGCGCGCGACCGCCTCGGCACGGGCGAGATCGCCGCGCGCCGCGAGCACCTTGGCCCGGAGGCGGCGCCACGCCGCCTCGTTGTACCGGTCGTCGCTCGCGCCGAGCCGCTCGCTCACCTCGCTGAGACGCTCCGCCTCGTCGAGGCGTCCACTCCGGAACACCGCCTCCCCCAGGTGGGCCGCGACGGTCGAGAGGTACGCCTTCTGGTCCATCCGCTCGAGGATCTCGTACGCCTCGCGCAGCACCTCCTCGCCGCGACCCCACTCCTCGGCCCAGGAGCACACGTCCCATGCGCACGAGGCTGTCTGGGCATAGGCGGCCTCCTGACCGAGCTCACGCTTGTGGCTCCGCCACGCGCTGACGGCCTCGAACGCACCGGCCGACTCGCCGCGGCGCGCGAGCATGTGCGCCCGCACGTGCTGCGCGAACCCCTGGACCTCGGGGACGTGGCCGAGCCGCGCCAGGATCTCGTCCGCGTAGCTGAGCCCCTCCTCGACCGTGACCGACCCGTAGACGATCGGCCCGGCGGAGTGCGTCACGATCGGACCCTCCACGGCCAGGTCTCCCGTCCGCCGCGCGTGCGCCAGCGCCCGTTCGCTGGCGGCCCGCCACTCGGAGATCTGCCCGCGGAGGTTGTGGGCCTCGGCGATGAGGTCCCACGCCCGCGCGACGACCTCGTGATCCCCAGCGGCCTCCCGGGTCGCGACCGCCGCCTCGCCCTCGCTGAGCGCCCACCCAGCGGCGCCCTCGGGCTCGCTGTCCAGTCGGATCGTGGCGAGGTGGATCCGCGCGAGCCACTCGACGTGACCGTCGCCCGCGGCGGCCGCGAGCGATGCCGCCTCCTCGAGCACCGACCGCGCCCGCGCGCTCTCGCCGGCCAGGTGAAGCCCCTCGCCCAGACGCACGAGGAGCCCCGGCCGGCGGGGGCCGCTGGGCACGAGGTCGAGGGCTCGACCCAGCAGGTTGACGACCGACGCGACGTCTCTGCGCGCACGCGCGGCGTGACCCGCGGCCACCAGCCGCTCCGCGGCACGCTCCCCGTGCGCCGCATCCGGCTCCCCGAGTTCCGCACGGTAGGAGGGACGCCTGCTCCAGGTGGTACCCGAGCATCTCCTGGCTCAGCCACTGCACGCGCTCGGGGATCGGGCGGGCCCCGGCCGGGGCCAGGGGGATGCGCTGGCGGAGCGCGACCCTGGTCATGGCCTCCTGGTAGG
>Ga0073934_10005239_pt1 | contig 20351 bp, 16 predicted proteins | sample LarsenN4metaG_FD_76834 | JGI IMG/M metagenome (GOLD analysis project Ga0073934, IMG submission 76834) | Hot spring sediment bacterial and archeal communities from British Columbia, Canada, to study Microbial Dark Matter (Phase II) - Larsen... ... | reverse complement strand
TTTCTCCCATTGAGCATTGGTTAAGTCGCCACGACGATAGGAGGGAAGAATCATAGTCAGACCCTGAATGCGCTAACTCTAGACTACCAAAGGATCTCAAAGGGTTTTAAAACACGCCCTAGTGTTCTCTATCAAACAATGCTGACATGGGGCGGGGGTAAGTCAGGAAGTCGGCCTGGTTTGCTTTTTTGGGGAGGTGGAAGAAGCGCGCGATCGCACCGGCTGAGTTTAGTGTTGGGCGATAATTTCGCAGGCTATCGCTCATGTTCAGCAGATTCAAGCAATATAAACTAAGCACCAAGCGCTTTACTCATTCCGTTGCAACGTGCTTGTTAGACCAATTGATGCAAGCTTTTACAGAACACAACCACTGCAGCATTTCTACTCTTAGCGATCAAGAGTAAATGCCCAAACCATAAAACAAATAGAAACCACTAACCCTGCCGCAACGATTAATAGACCCTTTGGTGATCGTGCTGAGTCCCGAACACTTAATAGCAAGCTCATAGATAAGGGAAGCAACACTCCGAGTTCAATCAGGAGATTTCGGTAAAGCAAATAATTACTCAACTGGATGCGTCCAGCACTCGGTAGCAATCCAAAAGGAAGCTTAAACACCTGTGTGCTAAGTGGATAGAGCAATGGTAAGGGAAACACTCCGGTCAGCAGATCTAACAGCAGATGAGAAAGACCGACCAAAACCACCTGCAAGCTTTGCAATTTGTAACCTTTTCCTCGGTTACCCAGTAACCAAAGCCCTAGTATGGTGCAACCCGGTAGTAAGAGTACCCCCAGCAAAGAGTGCGTTATTCTCAGCGTTTGATCAACTTGTTGAACTCTCAAAGCGGGAATGAGGTAGTCAATATCAGGGCTTGAGGCAATCACAAGCAGCCAAAGCAGCCATTTCCAATCAAGCTGGTTACTCTGATTTGAGCGGTCAGCCTGGAACTGCTGAGCTATGGCATAGGTTGTTAACCCTGCCAAACTGTGACCAATAAACGATGACATCTAAGATTTATCCTGAGTAAGACTTCAACCTGCAACTTCATACAATTAAATTTCATCAACTAATCTCAACCGTGTTTACCCATAGGTTGAGGTCTAACTGCTGATCAGGAGTTGCTCACTTTAACAAACGCTTTAGGAGTACTGCCGCAATCTGATTGGGACTGCGAGCAGGTTTTTTCCTGAAAAACGGTTTATTGCACCGCGCTCACTTCAAGAATCATTTAAGACTGCTATATGATGAAATGCGGGTTTGATAAGTGCGCAGGCTATGAGATTGCTTTCAGGTTGGCAGGTTTTTTTAGGAGAAGAAATACGGTTGCTGCAACGGGCTATTGTTGACCGAGCAAAGACCGTGATTTGTCAGGCGATCGGCCTGCTTCAACTGGGGCTGATGCGGCGAGGAATGGTTTCTGTATGGCTTGCTTTTGTCGTGTTTGAGTTGATGCTGCTCACCAGCTTTGGGAGTCCTGTGATCGCACTCACAAATGATCCAGAGTGCGCGACCACTTCACGCCAACTGACCGCGATTACTCAGGCTCAGGTTGCCCAACTTTTTGATCGGTGGAATGCTGCTCTGCAATCAGGCAAGCCCGAAGTCGTTGCCGAAAACTACTCTGAGCAAGCGATCTTGTTGCCCACTCTATCCAGTCAGGTGCGTCATAACCGGGCTGAAATTACTGATTACTTTCGGCAATTTACAGCGCTGAAGCCGGTTGGCAAAATCGAAGAACACAACATTCAAATTTTTGGAGACACTGCGATTGATTCGGGGATTTATTCTTTTACGGGCGTGAAAGACAATCAACCCTTTAAGGTGGTAGCCCGTTACAGTTTTGTTTATCATCAGCAGGGCGATCGCTGGCTCATCGTCGAACACCATTCTTCGTTATTGCCAGAGCAAGCGAGTTGATTGGGACACTTATAAAAGAAAAAGCAGATTAGAAAGAATGACCTTCCAATCTGCTTTTGGGTGGAGATGCTTAGAAATAACGATCCGACTAGCGCAAGCCGAGCCGTAAGGATTGCAAACTGTAGGAAATTAAGTCATTTTCTTCATTTGAGCTTTTACGAAAGAATTGACGCAAAATTTCGCTGGCTGGCCGATCCCATGTATCAATGTGTTCGTCAACTAAACCTTGCTCATTGAGATGGTAGATGGAGTAACCATTGAAGAAGAGATTTGGTTTCCAGGGGAGCCGGAGTGTGCCTCTCACAGTCCACTCAGCGCAAATTGTGTTGTCATTATCTTGCTTAACCTGGTGCAAATCAAAATAAATTTGGGTAAAAAAGAGGCGCGCGTGAAAACGTAATGTCCAAAAAATAATGCGGTAACTGAATTTTCCTTTAAAGCGATTAACAGGGTCTTGAAAGGAAATGTTTGGATCGTAAATGTCGTAAGAAATATCTTTATGAAAAAGTGTTGGTAAATCAGTTTGTAAGGTTTGAATGACCGTTTCAACAGCTGCCGGAGGTGGCAATTGCTTCGATTTAGCATTTAGCATATCGGTGGTTACTGCAAGATTGCTTTCTTAAGGTTGGTTTTGTATTAAACGCGCTTTTCCGAGGGCATGGCTTGTCTAGTGGACGAGCGCAGTTGCCTCCGGTTTTTGTTTACCTATCCAGCGATGACATTATGTTGGTCTTGACAGCGTCCCATCTTAGAAAAACCTATCGCGAGAAGAAAGAAGATTTACTAGCGGTGAAGGATGTTTCTCTCCAGGTGGCAGCAGGTGAAGTTTTGGCTTTTTTAGGTCCCAATGGGGCAGGCAAGACAACTTCGATCAAAATGATTGCCGGATTGATCTTACCAGATGCCGGATCTGTCAAGATCCTTGAGCAGGATCCGCATCTCAATCCAAAGGCGTTACGTTTGCTGGGAGCCGTTCTTGAAGGAAATCGGAATGTTTATTGGCGATTAACGTGCCAAGAAAACCTGGAGTATTTTGGTGTCTTACGAGGACTGCACCCTAAACAGGCGCGATTGCGATCGCAAGAACTGCTAGAGCGATTTAGTTTGACCCACAAGCGGGATCGAGTTGTGCAAGCGCTTTCACGTGGGATGCAACAAAAGCTCGCGATCGCGGTGGCGTTGATGCACCAACCTCCACTCCTATTATTAGATGAGCCAACACTCGGACTTGATGTTGAAGCGACGGAAGATGTGAAACGACTGGTGCGCGAAATTGCAGTAGAAGGCTGCGCCATCGTATTGACCACCCACCAACTCGCGATCGCGGAGGAACTGTCGGATCGGGTTGCCATTATTAATAACGGAGAGGTGACGGTCGAAGAATCGACAGATGAGTTGATTCGCCAGTTTTCTAATAGTGCTTACTTAATTGAGACGCAAGAATCAATTCCGCTGGTTCAGCAGCAAAAACTAGAGGCATTGGGTGTTGAGCTTGAGAGCGATCGCCGCATTCATTTGGCAGAGCCAACGCTGCTGTATCCCGTGTTGGAAATCTTAAAACCCTTACCGTTACTAAGGGTCGAAATTGATCAGGCGACGTTAAGGGACGTGTTTCTAAAATTGATTCGTCAGCCTTAACTGCCTTGCTAATCAACCGAAGCGGATTGTTGCTTGTATCTTATGACTAGAATTCTCTATTTATTTGTGGCTGAGTTAAAGCGTGAATGGATTTTGTTGCGGCGTTATGCAGCAGAGGCCATCAGCGGCATTATTGGCCTGGTCATTGTGTTTTATGGCTTGTTTTTAAGCGCGCGCTATGTGGCTGGCCCTACGGCACAGCTTGGCGATCGCCTAGATGCCATTGTGGTCGGCTATGTGCTCTGGTCATTAAGTATCTTCATCTTGGGTGATATTGCAGGGTCACTTCAGCGTGAAGCCCAAACTGGGACACTCGAACAAATCTTGTTGTCACCCCTGCGGGTGTCTTACTTATTTTTGATTCGGGCGATCGCGAATCTTTCAATTCAGTTTTTGTTGAACTTGTTTGTACTGCTGGCAATTTCGGCGTTAACGGGCAGCCAGTTGTCGTTTTCATTGGCGGCTGTGCCTCCACTCATAGCGGTCGTGTTGGGGGCTTATGGTCTTTCCCTGGGGATGGGGTCACTGGCATTGCTGGTCAAACGGGTGCAGCAGGTATTGGGAATTGTGCAGTTTGTGCTGCTCTTTTTGCTGACGGTGCCGATTGAAACCTGGGCTGGCTCATCTCAAATATTTGGCATGTTGCTGCCCATGACACCGGGGGCTGGGTTGTTGCGTACGGTGTTAGCCCAAGGTAAACCGGTGGAGCTGGTTCCCCTGGCGATCGCTTTGGTAAATGGCTGCGTTTACTTTGGTTTGGGACTGGTGATCTTTTGGTGGGCTGAAAAAATTGCCAAACGGCAAGGTAAGCTGGCGGGTTATTAGATGAGAAGGAAGACTCCGGAACGTAGAAGCGGGAGCCAGAGGCGGTCAGGAGGGAGCAATGAAGTGTACCGCCTGCCTGGTTCCTATCGGGCGGTGCGAGGCTAAATGCGCAACAAGGCGCTGAGGCTAAGCTCTAGGGCTTTTGACCTCAACACCTTATCGGTAATGTGTTTGTTCTAGACGGCTCAATAGAGTGCTTGCGTTATACGCGGGCCAACTCTGGAAACCCAGACGGTGGGTTGTATTGAGAGCCAATGTTAGAGAACAAGTGCTGGTCGGCAGCGGCGGCAAAGACCTGGCAGGTTGCTTTTGCCCACTGATCCCAATTGAGGCGATCGTCATACTCTTGGCGCGCCGCTTTGACTAATTCACGATAGCCTTGGACGTCGGCAAAGGTTTTAGCAATCACCTTGGCATAGGCATCGCCTCCGCTAGATAACGGGAGCATAAACCCATTCACCCCTTCTTGAATAATGGAAGCGATACCGCCCACATTACTTGCAACAACAGGTAAACCATAGGCATTGGCTTCGCAGATCGAGATGGGCGAACAGTCAGCTCGAGTGGGGAAGAGCAAAAAGTTAGACGTGAAATACAGTTCTTCTAATTTTTGACGTTGTTGAGGAACGTTCTTATCTAAGAAGGGAATCACGTTAAGCTTTGCGTGGGTGTAGCCATCGGGTGGCACACAACCAACAATAGTTAGTTCTGCATCAACTCCCATCGCCAGTAACGACTGGAGGCACTCAAGTGCAATGTTGCCGCCTTTACGCTCCCACCACTTGCCAACGAAGAGGAGGCGACACTTTGAGGAAATTTCGCGTTGTGTTGCTTGCTCAAACGAAGGAACCCGCTCAAGGTTGGCCCCAAACGGAATGACCTGGGTTTTTTCAAGCGGTGCCCCGTAGTGATTCATTGCAGAATCAGCGGCCCAGCGAGAAGAGTAAATAAGCTGACTGGCGTAGCTAATCGCATGCTTTTCTGCATCTGAGGAAATTTTGGTTTGCCGCTCTGTGTAGTTTAGCCCGTAGAGTTGAAGGTAAAGCTCATGCGTCACATCCGAAAGATAAACACATGGAAGATCGAGAGCAACCGTTTTTAGCTCCATTGCACCAACGGGTGCAAAGATGACATCGCAAGGATTCTTTTTAAGTTGCTTTTTAACTAGCTCTCGAAAGCGTAGCCCGTCTTCAAACAGATTTGGGTTCTTAACACTCAACGAAGGGTAGTCGTTTTTGTGAAATAGGCGTGAAACTTTATGCAGCTTATTAGGGGTGTAAGCTCTACCTAAAGGCACAACCTGGATGTTTTGCTTCAAAAGTGCCTGGTACATGGAGTACAAGGTACCCGAAAAAGCATTTCTATCTAGATAATTGTGGGACGATAAAAAACCAACACGAAGGGAGCGCATAAGCTATAGACCTCATTAATTTAGGCAGCTTTTAAAACAGGTGAAGGTGAATGAAAAAACTTGTGAACCGGATTGGGGCACTTGAGCCAGGTCGTCTAATTACCTAAATTGTTTGCTCACTTTTTAAGTAGTGCTGAGTAATTAGACTGACTTTTCCCAAAAACGACAGGTGACCAATTAAGCTAGACCGTCATAAATGACTCTTGCAAAATTGGTAACACACTCCCTTCAAGATGCTCGGCGATTGGAGCATTCATCATGTTTAGAATCGTAGGAGCTAAGTCGAGTGCATGTCCAGTTGGGATGGTTACATTTTGAGGAACATCTTGCCCGGTAGCTAAGATGAATCCTTCGGGGCGGTGGCTACCCGCACGGTAATGGGGGGCAGGCCCGATCCGTCCGACAGCAGGGCTTTCGACGGTATCGGTTGCATACTCTTCTTGCCAGACGACGACAAGATCTGCATCGGGCAGTCTGGGGTCGTTATCAAACGCTGACTTTCTAGTTTTGATAACGTCTTTCGCCATTCGTACACCCGTACGTGCATCACACATTGCGTAGATTTGCTGAGTCAGCTCTTCGCACACTGCCTCATAGTCTTCGGGGGCAACAATGCCCTCTGGCTCTCTACCTTTTAGGTTGATGCGTACGTAGCCCTCCGAGAAGCTTGGTAAAGCGAATGCCTTCATCTTTGACCAGAGTGGGGCGTACCATGAGGCTGGCTCAAAAGGAACAATCCGGCTTTGCTTTTTGAGGCGGAGTGGTGGAGCTAAATCCGATGGGATATTGGGCTCAATCCAATCTTCAATGGCTCTGTAGATTCGCGTGGGTGTTTGGGTGCGTAAGAATTTGCGGAGCGGATTTTTTTCGGTCTTGGTGCCCCAAATGTGACGCTCCCAGTACTTCCAATTGAGTTTAGTAATGGGTTCAGGTAATTCACCCGTTGGACAGTTGTTTAGCAATGCTTGCTTGCCAGGGAACGAAAGCCGATAGAGGAACTCTGGCAAAAATGTTGTGCTGGGCAGATCCATTGTGTTAGCCCCCATACCATGAGCTGAAAAGACCACAACACGGGCATCGGCGGGTGCTTTTTCAAGAATGCGGCCGATCGCCTCGTCAATGGCTTCAAAAATCTCAAGCATAGGGTCGCTAGAAACCTTTGAGCGGAAATGCTGGTAAAGCGGGTGATCCGGTTGACTCAACTGCCAGAAGTTGTGACCCGCTGCGTGTGCTTCGCCGAAGACTGTCATAAATAGATTCCAGCGATCGCGCTGCAACAGATCTCGGCAAATTTCGGCTCGACGGGCAATGCCGGTTTTTAAAATGTCAACTAAGGAAAGAGTCGTCTTAAGGTCAACACAAACGGCGTAATCTTTGTGCAACCCAGGGTGGTTGCCATGTTTTTCGACTAGCTCTTGAAACAAAGACTCAGGATAAGACGCGCTGGGAACCTGCGGAGAGTGCGCACCCCAAGCCCCAACGTGAATTCCATTGGTCTTAGACGAAGCGCGAATTTGGGGCATGTCAAAAATCGCAATTCGAAAGTCTTCGCCCAATGCGTAGAAGGGCGGGTACTCTTCAAAGTCATAGGCCGCAACTGTGCCAACTTCATAAGTGCCCTCTTTAAACTTGAGCGGCGACCAGTAGCCAGTAGTGTGGGGTGAACAGCCGGTTAAAAAAGTCGTCCAGGGAGTTTCAGCGCTGAATGCTTCAAAATTCTTTAGTCGCCCGTAAGCACCATTCTCTCGCAGTCGTCTCAGGTTTTTGAGGTATCCTTGCGCCATCCATTCTTCAAGAACGGAAGGTTCTGCTGCATCTAATCCAATTGCAATAACGGGACGATTCATATTTTTATTGCTCACTAAATCAAAACTATGACCCAGTTTCTACTGATATTTCCCGAGCTCTTTATGAAGAAGAACTATTTATTTCAGTAGAACACTCACTTTTATGACGCAGGCAGCACTCGTAGAGTATTCGGTTAAAAATAAAACGATTAATTTGTCTTTATCCTAAAAAACAACAAGAGATTTTCATCTTTTAGGACAAATTACTGTGAGTTCAAGAAATGAACCAACGCGTTAACTTGCGAGTTGCGTATGTCTGCGGTGTTGTATTTACCTAGACCAAAGCTACCATACCCGTCACTGGATTTCGGCTCTAGCGCGGCACTTTGCGTAAGCTTTACGGATTCATGAAGTCTTTATTGATACACGTATTTGCTTCTAGTAAAGAAAACTTGAAAAGTCTTGGAAAGGCTGATTTGCCGCATTTGTTTTGATGGAAAAAAAATTGGTTTTGAAGTGTCGCTCACGCAGTTTAACTGTGTATAAACTTCATGAATCTGTTGCTTTTGAGATAACAGTTTTGCGGATTTTACTGAATATTGTTTGAGCAAAGCGATCGCCTTCAGTGGAAATAACTACAAGCACCCAACAATCTTGATTCAACTTTATAAGGTTTTCATGAAGCGTCATCAACGCTTGATAAAACTGGATGAAAACAATAAATTTCTTTTTACGTATTCAGTTAAGCTGTGGCGATTGCAACGCTCATAAGAACTGAAAGCACGTCAGGTTTGAAAATTACAATAAAGCTGCTTTATGAACTGACCAACCTGAGCGGGTAAACCCTTAACAGTTGTCTAGGTGGTGAGTGTGAGCAGTGCCAATCCCGGCAAAAAGTCGATTTCAACCGAAATTGATTGATAGCAGGACAGGAAAAAGTTAGGACGGGGTGCAGAGGTGGAACTCCTGGCTGGGGGTGCAGCCCTCGCATCCTCTTGTCCTGAGCTTTATATGTAGTGTTCTAGGTGATGGGGGTGGCTAGTTGCTGTCTTAGCTGAAGCGGTTGTGGCAAAGCTGGCGAAAGTCGTCTCCCCGTTGCTCAAAGTTGGCATATTGATCAAAACTTGCACACGCAGGAGATAGGAGAACGACTTTTGCCCCCAATTGCTTGGCTAATTCGGGCGATCGCTCAACGGCTTTCTCCATTGTTTCAACGATCTCAAATTGGGTGTAGTTTGCTTGAGTCAGGCGTTGGGCAAACATGGGAGCCGCCGACCCAATCAGTAAAACGGTAGTGGCTTTGGCTTTAATTGCGTTGATCCAGGCGGTGTCATCGCCTTCTTTGGCTTCGCCTCCAGCAATCAGCACAACGGGTGCGTTTACAGCCGACAGACCAACCTCTGCCGCATCATAGTTTGTTGCCTTGCTGTCGTTGATATATTCAATCCCTTGCCAGGTGCCGATATGTTCCAGGCGGTGTGGCACACCGGGAAAGGTGGCAATCGCAGTCGCGATCGCGCCTTTGTCAATCCCGGCTAAACGGGCAGCGGCAACAGCCATGAGAAGGTTTTGCTGGTTGTGTTTACCGGGCATTTTGAGCAGGTTGACGGGCAAGATCAGTTCTTTTGCCGTCCGCACCCACCCATCTTCAATGTAAAAGCCAAAGCTGAGATCTCCCGTCAGGTGCTCTTTGCCAAGGGCGCTTGTCCAAAAGGTGTCTGCTCGAACGGGATGCGATTGTGTTTGCCCGACCTGGTGCAAGTAGGGATCGTCACTATTAAAGATCTGGTAGGTTGCCTGGTTGAGTAGCTTTGCTTTGATGGCAAAGTAGTTTTCTAATGTTTTGTGGCGATTGAGGTGATCTGGGGTAAACGTTGTCCAGAGGGCAATCTGAGGAGTGATGGAGGTGGAGGCTTCAATTTGGTAACTGCTGAGTTCGGCGATCGCCCAATCGGGTTTTTGGTCGAGCATGACTACTTCGCAGGCGGCGTAACCAATATTGCCAAAGGCTGGCGCGTGAAACCCCGCAGCTTGAAAGATCGCGGCAACTAAAGCTGTAGTGGTTGTCTTTCCGTTTGTGCCTGTGACAGTAACCCAGGGAATATCGTTGAGCCGTCGCCAGGCCAACTCCATTTCACTAAGGGTTTCGATGCCCATTGCTCTGGCTTTGGTCAGGGCGGGCACATCCCACGGTACGCCTGGACTAACGATAATCAGGTCGGGCTGCGCTATGGCAGGGTCGAAGTTGTCTCCTAAGCGAACCGCAATGCCTTCTGATTCGAGATCCGATTGTTGGCGCTGCAGGGCTTCTGAGGTGCCGCGATCGCTGACTGTCACGTGCCATCCTTCGCGTTTCAGCAATCGTGCGGCGGCGTTTCCTGACTTTCCCAACCCAATTACGTAAGCACCAGGCATATTCGGCAGTATCGTTAAAAGCACCCTTCATCCTACCGTGTTAAGGCGAGAATGCAATCAGTCTCAAACTATCTCCTTAAACGGATGCCACTTAGGATTGGTGTTTGTTTGGGCGATCGGGACTAGCGTTATGGGTAGGGTTCAACTATTAAGACAAATCCTTAAATTGGGAAGGTTGACGAACTCCAAATTACGATTCTCTGTAATCGTCCTTCTTGAATACAGATTTCAATTCAGAATCCGCTTATTATCTTCTCCTAAAGACCACATATTCCCCCATTCAGCATGACTGCTCAATTTACTTCGACTGCCAACCCAACTGTTTCCTCTAGCAGCGAAATTCCCAGGGTCTTACCACCAATCGCCCCCTATCGCACAATTCGTCCGCTTGGGGCATATTCGATTGAGGGGCTGACTGTTTTTGAAAATACGTTGTTAGGGCTGGATTCGGTGCGAGGCTTTGTTTTGCGAATCGACCCAGCAACCGATAACGCAACTGTATTGAACTACAAGCAGACTGAGAGCTTTGAAGGGGCATCTGGGCTGGCACTCTGGGGCGATATGTTGTGGTTTGGGCGGGATGAGACGGTTTACTGCTGTCGCTTAGGCGATTTTGTAGCGCAGCCGTTTTTGACAATGCCTTATGAAGTGGATGGGGTTGCCGCAGGGGAGTCAACACTCTATGTTGCAAGCCAAAAAGAGGGATACATCTCTATCTTTGACCGCAAAACACGGCGTTTAATTACACGCTTGCCGATGCCGGGAGTGGGGCGCGAATATTTGGCTTTGCGAGGTGAAGAATTGTGGGTCAGCGATCGCCAGGAGCAAACCGTGTACTGCCTTGATCGCGCGACTGGGGAAACCAACTTTTCGGTGATGACCCCATTCGAAGAACCGACGGGCATCACGTTCTTTCGGGATCCTAAATCAGGGCAAGAGGCGCTCTATGTGGCTTACTCCAATGAAGATGCTTATGTGAGAGATGATCCCCGCAATCCTGATCTGCCTTACGAGTTAGGGTTTCGCGATCGCACCTTCATTCATCCACTCTATTACTCCTACAACGCTGCCGAACGTTACACACTTTCCAATGGGTATCTGGTTGAGATGACCTATATGGAAGAGTTTTTGCCGCTTGATGAAGTTGCTTTAGAGAATTTGGAGTGGCGAATTGCAATGCCAACAGATACGCATCGCCAAAAGGTGTTGCGGGTTGAGCCAGTTGGTTTGCCGTTTATTGAAGAGGTACAAAACGGGCAGCGAGTTGCTCTGTTTAAGTTCGACAACTACAACGGCAACGAACGTCACCTCTTTGGTTGGAAGGCTCTATTAGAGGTGCGGGGGATTCGTTATCAGTTTACGCCTGACGATGTTGACCGAGTGCCACCTCTGCCGCCAGAGTATCAGACGCGTTACCTGGTTGATGATGATGAGCTGTCGATGGATACACCGACGATTCGTGATGCGGCTAGAGAGGCGATCGGGACTGAAACAAACTTGCTGCGTAAGATGCTGAAGATTCGCAACTATGTGTACGACCACCTTTCTTACAGTTTGACAACGACGATCGCGACGCCGGATGTAGTGCTGCAAAGAGGGGTCGGCTCTTGCGGTGAATATGTTGGTTTGCTGCTAGCTTTAGCTCGTTTAAATGGCATTGCCTGTCGTACGGTTGGGCGATATAAGTGCCCGAAGAAGCCAGATCATCATCATCTGCCGCTTGAACCAGACTTTAACCATGTTTGGCTGGAGTTTTATATTCCTGGTTTTGGTTGGGTGCCGATGGAGTCAAACCCAGATGATGTGTCAGAGACGGGACCGTATCCTTTGCGGTTTTTTATGGGTTTGCCCTGGTATCACGCTGAGATTGGTAAAGGCATTTCTTTTGCGAAGATTGCAACTAACTCAACTGAGATGGAAGTTTCGATTGGGGAACTGGCGATTAATCATGTGCGGTTTACGATTTTGGGTGAGCTGCCGCCACCTCCGGCTTGAAACTATCTCTAAGAGGAAACCTTTTCTGATGGAGTTTTAGCGGAGATTTGGGGGCGGCGGAGCCGCAAGATCGGGGGACTTTCCCCCGTGCACCCGCTCGTAGGGGCCTCACTCCCCTACAACCCCCGCAAGGTGTTGCGGGGGTGAGTTGAATGGGTAGCTGGCTAGGCGTTAAGGGTCGCAAGTTTGGCATTTGGATCGCTTACAGCGAGAACGGGTGACGTGAGGCGGAGGTTACAAGCACGATCGCCCTGACGACAGCAATCTGACTTGACGAATGGCTTTTTGTAAGGCAGGCAAAATGTCGTTTAAGCCTGCGCAGCAGGGTTCCCACCCTACCCTTAAACCTTTTTGTCAATTACTGGGATAAACACCACTTTCCGCAGGGGAGGCGGTTTGCTGGCTCGGAAGAATGGCTCAAAGAAAAAGCCTTTTCTATTAGAGTTAAGCGAAAATTGGGCGCGACGGAGATGCCTGCTTGGGAGACTTTCTCCTTCGGCTGAGCGTTCGCCTGAACTCGCACTCAAGTTCAGTTCAACCCCCATCTCCGACGGTGTTTACTGGTGAAGCTAGCGACTCAATTGCACGTTAACTCGGCAATGTTTCCCAATACTGATGATTGGGCAGCATTGCGATGTCTGGTTGGGGCGAAGCGATCGCACCTAAGATACAGAAGCTGCATTGGGTGCCAGTGAGCCGTTCGTTTGGCTTTTGGCTTCCAGATTTTCGAGACGACTACGAAGTTCTTGATTTTCTTGTTTGAGTTGGTCAATTTCTTCGCGTAGCTGCTTCACCGCTTTGTCAGAACCGATGTTGCGTTGTACTTTTTGCACGGCTTCTTCGGCGATACGTCGGACTCGCCCATCGGGGGTTTGTTCGGCAAGTGATTGCAGAATGGCGATCGCTCGTGCGATTTCCATTTGTCCTAATCCGTGGGCAACCGCAACCTGCGTCAGAAAGAAGTTTTCGCGTGAGAGTTCTTAAAAGCGAGCGAGGATACGCTCCAGATTGGGCGGATTTTGACCACTTGAAATAGTACCCAACGCACGAATCGCAGCGAGTCGGAGGGCTTGCGGTACACCAATTTCGGTATACTCCAACACGAGGTCGAGGGCTGCTTCTGAGGTTTTGAGTTGACTGAGTGCTGCGATCGCCCCTGACCTTACAACCTCATTCCAACCTTGCCGTTCCTTGAGAACAGAGCGCAGCAGCTTGAGCAGCTTTTCTTCTTTGCCTTCGACCAGATTAGAGGCCACGATGCTACCTAAGGCACGAACTGCCGCTGCTTCGACGTAGTAACTGGGGTCGCCTTTTTCGGCAATGGGTTTGATGGCTTTATAACTGGGGAGACTCTTAATTTCAGATAAAGCCTGAATCGTTGCCCGTCGTACACGGGCTTCCTGGTCCTGTAAGCCAACTAGCAGTGCATCAAAGGCTTGATCGAGTTTGATCTTTGCGAGGCTATCAGCGACTTCGGCACGTACGCCCCAAAAGGGTTCGGTTTCGAGGGCATGGCGCAGGGCTTTAATCGCTTCGAGGCCACCTTTTTTAGCGAGGGCTTCGGCGGCAAAAATGCGGGCGATTGGATCTGGATCGTGTTGAAGCTGGGCTTTGAGTTCTGCGATGGGGTACTCCAGCACAACGGTTTTGAGAACGTGGTTGCCGACATCAAAGCAAACATAGTCGGGCTTCTGTTCGAGGGGGAAGTAGAAGCTCTGCTGTTGTTCGTGAATGCGAACGGTTACTGTTTTGGTCTGACTGGTTTCGGTCTTTTTGATGTAGCCAAACCCAATCGGAACTTTGAGATCAAACAGATTGCCACGATCGCCGTTATCTTTTGCCTGGGTTTGAGTGACCGTAATTTTGGCTAGCTTGCTGTCTGCATCCCAGCTATAAGCCACCTTATAGTCGGGGTGCCCACCACGAAACACGTACTGATCAAATAAGAACAGGAGGTTGCGTCCGGTTGCTTTTTCGATCGCTCGCAGCAAGTCAACCGTTTCTACTGTTTTGTGGGCGTTGTCATTCACAAAGGTGGCGACCGCTTTCAAAAACAAGTCGTCGCCTAACTCCGCGCGAATCATGTGATAAACACAAGCACCCTTCTCATAAAGGTGGCGATCGTACAGCTCAATCGCTTCTCGATAAACGTGGGTCACAATTGGACGGCGATAGCGCGAAGCGTCTTCATCCAGGTAGCTCCGGGCTTCGTTAAGGCGGTAGTAGGCTGCATCCTCGGCTCCATACTCGTGCTCTGTCCACATGACCTCTGAGTAAGAGGCCATGCCCTCTTTGATCCAGGCATGAGACCAGTGTTTGATCACCACTAAATCGCCAAACCATTGGTGTGCTAGTTCATGGGCGACCAGTGACTCGGTGCTGCGGTTATCGATCGCGGCTCGCTCATCAATTAGACAGCGATCGGTCAACAGGGTTGTGGAGGTGTTCTCCATGCCCCCAAAGATAAAGTCATCAACGCACACCTGAGCATACTTGGGATACGCGTAGGGATAGCCGTATTTCTCGCTAAAAAAGGCGATCATGCGCGGTGTTTTGCCCATGCTGAGCCGGGCTTCTTTTTCTTTGCCCTTTTCAACGTAGTAGGTGACAGGTTTGTCTTGCCATTCGTCGCGAAGTTCGGCAAAGTCACCGACCGCAAGTGTCATTAAATAAGTGGGATGAACTTCTTTTTGCACCCAGTGAAAGGTTTTGCTATCACCTTTTTCTTCGGTGTTGAGCAGGGCACCATTTGAAATCGCGATGAAGGGCTTGGGAACGGTGACGCGAATTTCTGAAGTGGCAAGCTGACCAGGATAGTCAAAGCAGGGAAACCAGAAGCGCGAATCTTCGTCTTCGCCTTGAGTCCAAACTTGGGTCGGTTTGTCAGGGTAGTGCTGCTCAGGGGCAATAAAATACAGTCCCCGCTGAGGATTTTCGACACTATAGGCGATCTCTACTTCAATCGGCTGTCCAGCTTGAGTTGATTCTTGTAACTGAACGTAGAGTTGTTCGCCATCGTAGCTAAATAACTGCTCAGCACCACCAATTTTGGTCGAATGAATGGTTAAATTAACAGCATCAAGCGTCAGACTCTTTAAACCATCGCAGACAGGGTTTAAACGAATCGTGCAAACCCCTGAGAAACTTTGATTCGGTATGTCGAGTGTCAGGTCGAGTGCAATGTGTTCTACGTTACCGGGTCGATCAGGATTGTAGTGAGGACGGGCACCGGGTAACTCAAATGATTTGTGACCGTTATTTTCAGAATCAAAGTAAGACTTCGACATAGATGGTAGATGACAGGGATAGTAGAGTGTGAGGTTCGATAAACAATTTGCTCCATACAGGTTATCAGACATACCAGGGTGAAATCCTCGGTAAGAAGCTGCTTTTCTCTAAATCCTAAGATTGTGATTAAACCAATCAAGAACCCAAAGAGAGGCGATCGCTGCCCTTCCCTGAAGCTGCGATAATAGGCATGTTTGTCGTATGAACCTTTTAATTTTGATTTATGACCGCTGCTACTACTGACTTCCCAAATGTTGCTTCCCGTTTAGTCAACGGGATTTTGTCGATCCCGCCGGTGTACAACTTGGCGAAGCGGCAAGCCCGCCAGATGATGATTAAACGGGCAAATTCGATCGGGGTTGACTGGCTGCAAGAAGTTGAGAACTTAAAAGCAAAGCCGTGGGAAGCCAAACTGGCAGCGGTGCAAAACCCAACGCTGACCTATCCCGATTACTATGTCACGTCGTTTCATGCTTATTCAGAGGGCAATTTAGGTTGGGAGCCAGCGCTTGAAGTTGAGGTTGCGGCTCACGCTGTACATGCGCGCATCTGGCAGGAAGGAGCAGCCGATGGTGATGCCCGGTTGCGGCAGAGTTATCACGATATCTTGAAAGCATCGATCCCAGCACCGACTACGATTTTGGATATTGGTTGCAGTGTGGGGATGAGTACGTTTGCTCTGCAAGCGACGTTTCCCACAGCAGAGATTACAGGGTTAGATCTATCGCCTTATTTTCTGGCGGTGGCGCACGATCGCACTCAAGCTTGGGTCAACGCAGAGAACTATGGGGTGCAATCTCGCTTTTTAAGTCACCCTCAAACGTCCCTCAAGCCACCAACCTGGGTACATGCAGCGGCTGAGGCAACAGGGTTAGCCGATCGCTCCTTTGATCTCGTCTCCGCGTTTTTGATTTTTCATGAGTTACCGCAAACCGCTGCGATCGCAATTTTGCACGAAGCGCGTCGTTTGCTGCGTCCCGGTGGGCACTTGGCGATTATGGAGATGAACCCGCGATCGGAAGTATATGCCAAAATGCCGCCTTACATTCTGACTTTGCTTAAGAGTACGGAACCCTATCTTGATCAGTACTTCACGCTAGACATCGAACGGGTAATTCAGGAAGCGGGTTTTGAGGCACCGATCATTACCTGCAATAGCCCACGGCATCGCACGATTGTAGCGAAGGTTCGCTAACGCTTAGCTTTCGTATTTTTCGTACGCTTCCACAATCTGTTGTACTAGGGGATGCCGAACCACATCTGAGCGGTTTAACTCGCAGAAGGCAATCCCCTTCACAGAGTGCAAAATTTTACGAGCCACGGCTAAGCCGGAGGTCTGATTACTTGCCAGATCTGTCTGGGTTAAATCCCCTGTGACAACCATGCGTGATTTGAAGCCCATGCGGGTTAGCACCATCTTCATTTGGGCAGGGGTCGTATTTTGGGCTTCATCTAAAATGACGAAGGCGTTGTTGAGTGTGCGTCCGCGCATGTAGGCGATCGGGGCGACTTCGATAATGCCACGCTCCATCATGCCGGGGATGCGCTCAGGATCAATGAACTCGTACAGTGCGTCATACAAAGGCCGGAGATAAGGGTTGACCTTCTGCTGCAAATCACCGGGTAGAAAACCGAGCTTTTCGCCTGCTTCCACAGCCGGACGCGTGAGAATTAACCGCTCAAATTTGTTGGCCAGTAGCTCTTGAACGGCGAGTACAGCTGCCAAAAAGGTTTTTCCGGTGCCTGCGGGGCCGATACAAAAGGTGAGATCGTGGGTTCGCACGGCTTGAACGTAGGTGCGGTGCCCAAACGTGCGTGCTCGAATAGACTCTCCACGGCGGGTGCGAGCCAACACATCGGCATATAACTCGCGCAACTCATCAATCTGATCGGTGTTGATGGCATGACGAGCTGTTGCAATATCTACCGGAGTAATTGTTTCACCCTGATTCCACAGCTCTTTGAGGAGATAAACCAGGCGATCGCCCAATTGAAGCTGTGCTTCGGTACCGCTAATTTCTAACTCTCGTCCGCGTAGAACAAATCTGGCTCCTGTTTGTTGAGCAAGGATCTTCAGATTGTCGTCTCGCGTTCCAGCGAAGGCGATCGCGCTTTCAATACTCGGCAGCTGAATTGTTTTAACCTGGACCATTCAGTTTATATACGGTGCATCCAATCAGTATAGCGATCGCAACCAGCGAACGACAGACACCACTGGATACAATCTTAAAAATTAAGCAGGGAAGCAATCTCTTACCTCCCTGCCAATTTATATGAAAGATTCACAGAAAACGGAATTAATAGCTACGCTTACGAGCCGCTTCAGCCTTACGCTTACGACGCAAGCTGGGTTTCTCATAACGCTCTCGACGCCGTACTTCGGAAAGAATACCAGCCTTCTGAATTTTCTTCTTAAAGCGTCTGAGTGCGGAATCAATTGATTCATTCTCGCCTAAACGAATTTCTGCCACGCGCGATTGTCACCTCCTTGATTCGCAATAGCTATAACTAATAAGAATACAGCACCTCTTAACCTGAAATGGATGCGTGATCAGTCACTTCAGGAATCTTTTTAGACCCGTTCCATGAAAATTTAGATTCTCAATGTTCAGTCCGTGAACGTTGACGAGGTGGTGAGTTTCGCCCATCAGAGTTTCGTCGAGCTGGTGGCCGCTTTTCAGAACTGGGTGAGTGATCACCCCCGTCCCAATCGCGTGAACCTGCTGGGCTACCATAAATCTCAAGGTGAGCTGTGTAGTCAGAGACTTTAGCAGCTGCAGCTAGCACAGTACGAATGGCTTGAATGTTTCGGCCACCTCGCCCAAATACACGCCCTTTGTCAGAGCTATCAAAGGCCAGTCGCACCCATACGCGCTGGCGACTTGACGAAACCTCACAATCCACCCGAAGCTTATCGGGTTGCTCTAAAAAAGGGCTAACCAAAAACTTCACTAATGCTGCGAAATCGGCTGTCTCTAAGTGGCTTGGGTTTGCTGCCATTGCCTCAGGCATTCAGTTGCTCAAAAACTTTTGCTTTCTCTAATAAACTCCGCACAGTATCAGTCGGCTGTGCGCCTTCTTTTAACCGCTTCACGATCGCGGGTACGTCTAAACGAGTTTCATCCGTGCGGGGATTGTAAAACCCAAGTTCTTCTAAGGGGCGACCATCGCGGCGATCGCGACTGTTCATTGCCACAATTCGATAGCTTACTTCACGCTTCTTCCCAAGGCGCTTTAATCGCAGTTTGATCATGAGATTACCGGGATTCTCCTAATGTGCTGAAGATGTTGAGGTTCCGTTTACATAATATCCGAGTTATACAAGATAACACATGGAAAGTAGCCAAACAACCCTGTTGCAGATCTGCCCTAAGATTTTTTCTCAAACTTGAAAAACCGATCTAAAGCATTAAAAGAACCTGGAACCCTTGCCTATCGAACTTTTCAAAGCTAGGATAGGGAAAGCGGTTTTCAAATATACAAAAGAAAACCGATGTTGCATTCAAAGACTTTCATGGACACCCATAGTCCATCTTCATTTAGTAATAGGCTCCCCTAGCTCGGTGACTGATCTCCCAGCGAGGGGGAGATTAAGGGGGACAATTTATGCTGACGCTGGAAGGTCGTACTTCTCTGTCGGATATCGCTGATCTAAATCGGCTGAAATCTGAGTTGGGGTCTTTACAGGCTGTTGATATAGGTGATTACATCGCTGGCTTACCGAGTGAGAAGCGAGCAATTACATTTAGGCTTCTCAGTAAAGGTCAGGCGACAGAGGTTTTTGAGTATCTCGATTCTGAGGTGCGGGAAGATTTGTTGGGTTCGTTGCAGGACACGCAAGTGCGGCACCTGATTGAGGCGATGCGCCCAGACGATCGCGCTGAACTATTTGATGAATTGCCTGCGGGTGTGGTGCGGCGCTTAATTCAAGACCTCAGCCCAACAGAGCGTCAAGCAACTGCGACAATCTTGGGTTATGCCGAGGGCACGGCGGGTCGTGTGATGACGACCGAGTATGTGCGCTTACGTGAGGGGCTAACGGTAGCTCAGGCGCTCAGCAAAATTCGACTCGATGACGAAGATAAAGAGACGATCTACTACGCTTACGTCACCGACAACAACCGCAAACTTAAGCAGGTTGTGTCTTTGCGGCAGTTGCTGTTTTCATTACCCAACGCGTTTATTGGTGAAATTGGCAGCGATCGCGTAATCAAGGTCTACACTGAGACTCCTCAAGAAGAAGTCGCGCAAATCATGAAGCGCTATGACTTGTTGGCAGTGCCAGTGGTTGATCGCGAAGACCGACTTGTAGGCATCATCACCATTGATGACATCGTTGACATCTTAGAAGAAGAAGCAACGGAAGATATTCAAAAGTTGGCAGGTGCTAGCGGCGGCGAAGAGTCTTCGCTGTCTTCCCCGCTGCGGAAACTCCGAAATCGCTTGCCCTGGCTGCTTGGCATTATGGGGCTGTACATTGGGGCTTCGAGCATGATTGCTCCGTTCCAGTCCACGATTTCGCTAGTACCAGTGCTGGCGGTAATCATGCCGCTGTTTTCAAATACGGGCGGCACGGTTGGCATTCAAGCGCTGACAGTGACGATTCGATCGCTGGGGGTGGGGGAAGTTACGACTCAGGATACGTTGCGGATTCTGCGCCGTGAACTGCTGGCTGGCATTGGCTCCGCACTTGCCTTAGGTACAACGATGGTGATTCTCTCGTTTATTTGGACGAAACCAGAGGAACGGTGGGTTGCCCTTGTTGCGGGTTTAGTCATGGCGACAAATACTCTGGTTGCTGTCACTTTGGGGACGCTGTTGCCTATGGCGATGAAACAGCTCAAGGTTGACCCGGCACTAATCAGCGGCCCGCTCGTGACGACTTTGCTGGACAGTATTGGGTTTGTGCTATTTCTCTCGATGATTACTGTGTGTCTGAATATGCTGAAGCTCGGTTCATGGCAACTTTTGGTGATCCAGTAAATTGCTCCAAGGTAAGACCGTCAATTGAGTTCAACCTGCCAGCAAGAATCGGCGGCTTAGTAGCGCCAACCCCGCTCGACCGTACATTTGA